>Ga0268277_1001651_pt1 | contig 14502 bp, 17 predicted proteins | sample saktaG_5_FD_190132 | JGI IMG/M metagenome (GOLD analysis project Ga0268277, IMG submission 190132) | Saline water microbial communities from Sakinaw Lake, British Columbia, Canada - sak_2010_1_5_50m | ecosystem: Environmental > Aquatic > Non-marine Saline and Alkaline > Saline ...
GTACCAGGCGTCCAGTTCCTCATCGGAAAAGGCGTTGGCCAGGCTGAGCAGCGGGCGTGGGTGCACCACGATCCCGAAGGCGGCCACCGGCTGCGCACCGACACGCTGTGTCGGAGAATCTGGTGATACCAGGTCCGGGTAGTCCTGCTCCAGTCGTTTCAGCTCAACCATCAGGGCATCGTATTCCGCGTCGCTGATCTCCGGATCGTCGAGGACGTGGTAGCGGTGGTTGTGGAAGTTGATCCGGTCGCGCAGCTCCGCGACCCTCTTTTTAGCGGCTTCGATATCCGGCATGGCTTTTTGATCTCTCCTGCTGCCCTCAGCGAGATTATATCATTTAAGGAAGCCGTTCATACATACGAGGCTTTACCCTTTATTAGCTTTGTGACATAATCATTCGTGATATTGAAGAAGGAGAGGTGAAATGACCAGGATTTTCGATTTGAGCGTACCCACCGAGGACAGCCCCAGCGAACCCCTCCCCGTCAAGGTTGAGCACAAGGGGCACGAGTTGAGCCTGGGCCTTATCGAGATGTTCCTGGGGGGTAAAAAGGAGGACCTGGCGGATGGGCTGGGCTGGGCCGACGATGCCGCAACGCTGGGGGCGCACGCGGGCACGCACGTGGACGCGCCCTGGCATTTCGCTCCCCGGTCTGAGGGCAAGCCGGCCAGGACCATCGACCAGATGCCGCTGGAATGGTTCTATCACGACGGGGTGGTTCTTGATATGCGGCACAAGCCGCAGGGATCAGGTGTCAGCGTCGACGATTTGAAGGCGGCCCTCAAGAAGATAAAATACAAAATTAAGCCGTGGGACATAGTCATGATAGAGACGGGTGCGGATAAGCTGTGGGGCAAACCGGAATATTTCTCGGCGGGATGCGGCATGACGGAGGAATCTACCCTGTGGCTGATAGGGCAGGGCAGCCGTGTCATGGGCATCGATGCCTGGGGCTGGGACCGGCCATTCGCGGCCATCAAGGAAGAGTTCGACCGGACACACGATAAGAAGTTGATCTGGACCGCCCACAAGGCCGGCATAAAAAAGGAATACTGCCACATCGAGAAACTGGCCAACCTCGACAAGTTGCCCGGGCCCACCGGGTTCAAAGTTGCCTGCTTCCCGGTCAGGTTGACCGGCGGCAGCGCCGGCTGGGCGCGCGTGGTGGCCATATTCGATGATTAGGGCAAGGCACCCGGGGATCAGTTGAGAAAGCGCAAATCGGGCCGCTGGCATACCATCTATTCCATCATCAGCACCCTGATCGAAGAAATAGCTATAGCCGCGCTGCTGCTGTGGGTGCTGCCGGCCTTCGGTGTTCAGGTCCCTCCCTGGGCCGTGGCAGCCGTGCTGGCCTGTTTTACCGTATATGCTTATATCATGTACCGCGTGGGACATCCCACTGTTTTATACGGGGGCGTGACCGGACCTGATTCCATGGTGGGCAGCACGGGCACGGTGGAAACTGTTGATCAGACGGAAGTATATGTCAGGGCGCAGGGGGAGTTGTGGAAGGCGAGCTGCCCAGGCGGCGGGCTGAAGGTGGGAGACGAGGTGACGGTCACGGCCATCGACGTCAATAACCTTTCGCTGACCGTCAGCAAAAAATCCGGTTAAACCCCGGTTTGCGGAGTCGGGGTAAATAGTGGGAAGCATGTGAATGTATATTCAGCTTATAGTCTTTTATAAGTGTCCTCACTTCGCCTGGCTACACGCACAACTATAATTTCTCCGGCTGTATCATTTATGGCGTATACAACCCTGCATTTTTTCACGCGGACGCGCCATAATCCACTTTCAGCTAACTTCTTTACCCTGGGCGGCCTTGGATTCTTTTCTAAAGCTGAAATGGCCTTAGCAACGGCCTCATACTCCTGCCCAATAAGGGCATTCATATCCTTCTGTGCAGCGCTTCGTATCTTGACCTTGTAGCTCACGTTCTGTGCTTTTATCCTTTCCGCTTGTTCTGATAATCCTTCCAATCGATCGTGCCATCGGCGTCTGCTAAAGCCCTCAAACCTTGTCTGATATCTTCTGCATCTTCTATTACTTCCGTAGCTGCCTCACGAATCAGGCTCGACATGGAAGTCCGCCGGATAAAAGCCAGTTGACGGAGTTTCTCAAGTTGATCTTCGGTCAGAAAAATCGTAGTGCGTTTCAACGATGCGCCCATTGTTTGTTACCTCCATAAACAGCGTAACATACAAACACCGCTATGTCTATATCAGGTGTCAATAAATTGGATTGACCTTGTCAGTTGTAATTGGATAAGCGGCACAATATCGGAAGGATCCGCGTTTGCAGCTATGCTGCCTTACCTGTCGAAGAACGATTTGTCCAGGCTGCCGTCGTTGGAGTAGCCGGCCCGTTCCCAGTATCCCTTGTAGTCAGGGTTGTCCGACATCTCGATCTCGGTCACCCATTTTATCCACTTGTAGCCCCATTTATCCTCGGCAACCAGCTGGAAGGGGAACCCGCGGTCAGGTGGCAGCTCCACCCCGTTGATCTTATAGGCCAGCATGATGTTGTTGTCCTGTATGTATTTGAGCGGCAGAGATGTGGTATACCCGTCATATGCGTGGAAGATGATGGTATTTGCTGTGGACAGTATGCCGGCAGGAGCGATGAGGTCGCTGACAAGAACTCCCTGCCAGAGGATTTTGACCGACCAGCCCTCCACGCAATCCAGGGTGACCAGCTTGTTATAGCTCTTGTTGCCGGACACGACGTCCGCATATGTATAGGAAAGAGGCTTATCCACCAGGCCCCTGACCTGCAGCCTGTAGGAGTTTATATCCACCCGCTGGGGGCCCTTGATCGAATTTTCATGGAAATCGCCGATGGCCGAAAGGCGTTCCCCCTGGTATTCCCTTACCTGCACCGCATCCAGGTACCTGTTATCGGATACGGTGCTGTCGGCGCAGCCTGCCAGCAGTGTGGCCAGCATTACTGTACTCCATGCAATCACCGTGAAAAGATGGATAAGCCGCATCATTGTTCAAATTCACCTTGCAAAGTAAATGGCGAACACGGCGTGTATCATGACCGATGCCAGGAAGATAAGCCACAGGTAGCCGTGGTATTTATAGAACTTTAAATAGTTTTTGTTCTGCATCAGTCCGCGGGTGAGCCGGAACCCCGGCATGCAGCGGCAGGTGAAAAAGACCAGCACGCCCAGTATGATATTGGATATGGCGAAAACCAGTATGATGTCCCTGGCTATTTGAGAGTGAAAAAATGCATCCACGGCGCACCTCGGTATCAACTATTCAGGGAAGTACTTTCCATTACAGGTCGATCTCGCCTGACCCGCGTGCAAAATGTTTAATGGTAAACTGCGGATCGCTGCCGCAGGCCCAGATGATCTTGTTTGATCCCTTATGCAGCGGTTTGTCAAACTTGTCGCCCGTGTCCAGCTTGCGCTTGAATTCAATCGTTGTATAACCGCTGTGCGATTTACCACCCGATGCCAGTATATCGTCCGTCCCGCCCAGTTGCGTATCGGCAGGGTGGGGCCCGAATTGGCCCGTGCTGTACATGTCTGCAATAGATAACTGCCCGTCTTTAACAAACCCCTCGACGATATCGGAGTTTTTCATCATCGATTCAGGGTCGAAGCCCACGGCCACCCATCCCGGCGTTTTAGCCTTCATGCCCATGTAAATATACTGATCATCGGCGGTCCACCAGAGCTCATAATCACCGAAGGGTTTGTTTTTCTGGTACTCCCCCGGCGTTATCACGCCGTCTGCAGCCCAGGCAATTACGTTGCCGTCGTCCGTCGCTGCCGGCTGATCCGCCGGCTCTGTGCCGGCTGCCGGCGCGGGGGCAGGCGGTTGGGAAACGGGTTGAGCCTGCCGGGCAGGCGACTGGCATCCGGCCGGCGCCCAGGTGAGCAGTATTGCAAGTAACAGGACCACCGTACGTGCAGTATGAGAGTTAAACATAACGCCACCTGCCTTTTTCGACGTCTTTATTTGTGCCGGGCTGCGGTCAACGGATGCGTGCTTCAACGGCCTTCCAGTCGATATTCTTGAGGAAAGCCTCGATATAATCTGCCCGCTTGAGGCCGTAATCGGTTATAAAGGCGTGTTCGAATACATCCAGCACGAGCAGCGGCTGGCACCCGGCCGGGTGGCCGGCGTCGTGCTCGTTGATCCATTGATTAAATAGCCTGCCCCCGGTCACATCCTGGTAAAGTATGGCCCAGCCTATGCCGCGCATGGTTGCCGTGCCCTTCAGGTCTTGCAGCCAGGCGTCGTAGCTGCCTAAGCCGGCGGACAGCAGCTTGCCCAGCTTCCCGTCCTGGTTGAGGGCGGCTTTCCCGCCCAGGTTTTCGAAGTAGTACTCGTGCAGCCTCATGCCGTTGAATTCCCAGCCCAGCCTGCGCTTAAGCTCGGCATACTCCGGGGTCGCTGCCTTGCCGTCCCTGAGCATTCCCGATAAGTTGTCAAACAGCTTGTTGGTGTTGGCGACATATCCTTTGTAAAGCGTGAAATGCGTGTTCAGCAATCCGTCGCTGAACCCCTCTATTCCCAGCAGCCCGGCGTAATCCTTTGCCTCGTATGCCATTATTGTCCCTCCTGATTATTACTCGATCTTTTTTTTCAGGTCATTGAATACTTTTACGTGGTAAAGCTCGTGGTCACGGATCCTGGTCAATAGCTTCTTGAGCTTTCTGTCGTCTATCTCACGGGCCGCCTTGTCGTACATGGCCGCAACCTGTTTCTCTATCTTGATATCGGCATCGAGCATCTTAGCGGGCGTCTTCGGCCTGACTATTTTAGAGTGTTCTATATGGGGGTGCCCGCCCCTGCTCACCATTTTTTCCGCCAGCCACCCCAGGTGCTGCATCTCGTTGACGGCCTGGTCCTGCATCTCCTTCCTCATCTCCTCGTTGGGGGCCAGGTAAGAGTGGAGCATATACTGGAGTATCACGGTGTACTCGTGCTCGATGCCCCAGTCGAGTACCCGCATAACCCTGTCGTCGCGCTTGCCCCGCTGGTCCTTCATCTTCTCTTCGGCGGCCTCCTTGACGAAGCCCGCAAAGTCGCCGTGGTGCGACATCTCGTCGGAGAGTATGCGCTCCAGCAATCTCCTGATCCCGGCGTCCTTGATGAGGCCGATATGCTCCTGGTACATGGCAATAGCCTCTTGCTCGGCCAGGACGTCGTTTTTCATCCAGGCGGTCACGGTCTTGCCGCCCTGGCGCATTTTGCCGCGCGTGAAGCTGGGGATGCCTCCCAGTTCGGTTACCGTCTCCGCCAGCCAATCGAGGTGTCGCATCTCCTCGCGCGCGATGGCCTCGATCTCGCAGGACAACTCACCTTCACCCATGGCATAGGCATGTGCCAGGTACTGGATGATGGCGGCATGCTCCCCCTCTATGTCCATGTTGAGCAATTCTACGATCTCTGATTTTCTCAATTCCACCTCCGTTTATTTACCTGCCTCGACCTGCGTCGATCGCAGATTACTAAAAATCTATTAACTTTGTATGTGACGTAAGTCATCATTTTGGCCGGGACAGCTCCACAGGTTTGAATCCCTTCAGCCGCAGGGAGTTGGATACCACCGTAACCGAGCTGGCTGCCATGGCCAGCGCGGCCAGCATGGGGTTGAGGAAGCCGTACCGGCCGAAGATGAACTGGAGCCCGGGCGGGACGTTCCCGGCAGAAAAGAATGGATACAGTATGCCCGCCGCCACGGGTATGAGGATAACGTTGTAGGCGAAGGCCCAGAACAGGTTCTGCTTGATGGTTTGCATCGATTGCCTGCTCAGCGAGATGGCCGTGACTATCCCGCCGAGGTCTCCCCTCATGAGAGTGATGTCACCCGTTTCGACTGCCACATCCGTGCCCGTGCCCATGGCTATGCCTATATCGGCCTGGGCCAGCGCCGGCGCATCGTTTATGCCGTCTCCCACCATCGCCACTACCTGGCCCGCCTGCTGTAATTTTAGCACTTCTGACGACTTATTTTCAGGCAGCACATCCGCGCTTACACTGTCGATCCCCGCCTGGCCGGCTATAAAATTACCCGCGCGCACGTTGTCACCTGTAAGCATTACCACGCGGAGCCCCATTTTTTTCATGGCGGAGACGGCCGCCGCCGCATCGGGCTTGAGCGTGTCCGACAGCGCGAATACAGCCATTATCTTTTTATCCACGCTCAGGAAGAGCACCGTTTTTCCCTGGTTCCACAGGTACTCGGCTGCCCTGTCCGCCGCGCCCGTCTGCACGCCGTTATCCTGCATCAGCGCGCTGTTGCCTACTAAAACCGCGTGGCCTTCGATGACGGCCCTGATTCCCAAACCGGGCAGGGCTTGAAAATCCTCCGCCCGCGGCACGGCCAGGCCCTTTTCTTCAGCGAATCTTACAATGGTCTGCGCCAGAGGATGTTCGGAGTTCCGCTCAGCCGCCGCCGCCAGCCGGAGGGCCTCATCTTCGGTGACCGGTGGAATGGCGGTCACATCGGTCAGCCGGGGCTTGCCCAGGGTGAGGGTACCTGTTTTATCCAGCATAATCGTGGTTATCCTGTGCGTGCGCTCCAGCGCCTCCCCGTTCCTGATGAGTATGCCGTATTCGGCCCCCTTGCCCGTCCCCACTATGATCGCCGTGGGTGTGGCCAGTCCCAGTGCGCAGGGGCAGGCGATGATCAGCACGGCCACGAAATTGAGCAGGGCGTAGGTGAAGGTGGGCTGGGGCCCGATGATCAGCCAGATAAAAAAGGTGATGATGGCGATGGCGATGACCGCGGGCACAAAATAACCGGCGATGATATCCGCCAGCCTCTGGATGGGCGCCTTGCTCCCCTGCGCCTCGTCGACCAGCCTGATGATCTGCGCCAGCACGGTGTCCCTGCCGACCCTGGTCGCCCTGAACCTGAAGCTGCCCGTCATGTTGAGCGTGGCGCCGGTTACACCGTCCCCCGCCTTTTTTTCGACCGGCATGCTCTCACCCGTCAGCATCGACTCGTCCACGGTTGAATAGCCCTCGCTGACAATGCCGTCAACCGGCACCTTCTCTCCCGGTTTCACCAGTAAGATGTCACCCGCGGCGACCTCCTCCACCGGCACGTCCACCTCTTTCCCCCCGCGTATGGCCGTAGCCCTGTTGGGGCGCAGGCCGATCAATTTTTCAATAGCCTCGGAAGTTTGTCCCTTGGCGCGCGATTCCAGGTAACGGCCCATCAGTATGAGGGCTATGATCATGCAGGAGGTGTCAAAGTACAGGCCGTGGCCTATCCCTGCCTCAGCGAAGAAATGCGGGAAGAGCACCACCGCCACGCTGTATAAATATGCCGCCGAGGTGCCTACGGCGATCAGCGTGTTCATGTCCGCCGACCCGTGCTTGAGCGCGCCCCAGGCGCCCCTGTAGAAACGCAGGCCGGCCCAGAACTGCACCGGCGTGGCCAGTGCCCACAGCAAATACGGTTTCCAGGCGTAATCGAGCGCGCCGGTCATGCTGAGCGCCATGACCACTGCGGCCACGCATAATGAGAATACGAACTGGTTCCTGAGATCGATCATCTCGCGCCGAGAGGAAGCGTCCGCCCTGCCCTCTTCGGCCTCCGCCGCCTCTATTTCGTAGCCTGCATCGGCTACAGCGCGCAGCATCCCGGGGATGTCTGCGTCCCCGGTGTGATCTACAATCGCCCTGTTTGACGCGAGGTTGACGCTTACCGAAACTACGCCCGGCAGTCCCTGCAGCGATTTTTCAACTCGGGAGACGCAGGACGCGCATGACATCCCGCTCACGGCGAAGGTGGTTTTAAGTGTTGCAGCCTTATCCTGCCCGGGCATTACAGCTCCAGGTGCTGTTCCCAGACGCCGTGCTGGGTGCAGTAGCTGAAGGAGAAGAGGTGTGTATAATCGGAGGAATTGATCTCGAATGCATAAATAGGCTGGCCTTTTTCGGGCTTGAATATCTCTCTCCCCAGGTCCATGATGCGGCCGTCTTTTTTAACGCCGAAGGCCTGGATCCAGACTACATAGTGTTCCGCCGTATTGGGATGGGGCGCTTCCCTGCCTACGACGATCTCCACCAGGTCCCTGCCCATTTTACCCTGTCCCTTGATCAGCTCGATGCTGGGGATGTGTTTCTCCCTGCCTTCGGAGGTACGTCCCCTGACCAGGTCGCTGAAATGCGTTACCTTTCCCGGCTTCTCTTTTTTTATTACGCGCTGGGCCACCAGCCTGGAATCCAGCGTTCCAAGTCCCCCGCAGTCAGGTGTGTAGCAGGTGACATCGTTGAAGGCGCATTTAATCTGGCAGTTCGGGCAGGGGTCGGGTGGTTTGGGTGATTCAATCACGAAGCTGCATTTTTCACACATCCAGTAAGTCATGGTCGGTACTCCTCTCAGCGATTATTTGTAGCCGTTCTCCCGGTGTTTCTGAGCGATGGTTTCCGCCAGCGCATCGAGGGCGGCGAAGTCGGCCTCTGCCGGACTGCCCTTGATATACACGGGCGGCAACACCTCGGGTTTGATATTGGTCAGCATGCCGGTGATCTGCTCTATGGTGCGGCCGCCCCAGCCGAAGGAGCCGATAATGCCGGCGAATTTAAGATTGGGACGCAGGGCGTTTGCCAGGAAAACGACGTTGGCCGCCAGCGGGTGCGCCCCGCCCAGCACCGTGCAGGTGCCCAGCACCAGTGTGGCCGAGTCCACCAGTGCGATGGCTATCTTGCCGGGATCGGCTACCGTGAGGTCGAACTGCCTCACGTTCACGCCGCGTTCAATCAGCGCCCCTGCCATGTGGTCGACCATCTCCCTGGTGCTGCCGTGCATGGAGACGTAGGGCAGCAGGACCATGTTGCGGGGTTCGTCGTAAACCCAGCTCCTGTAGGCGTCGAGGATGAACTGCGGCCTGTCGTAGACCGGCCCGTGGCTGGGCGCGATGACTTCCATGGAGTAAGCCTTAAGACGCTCCATGTTCTTTTTGATGTTGGCCCTGAAGGGCATCATGATCTCGCCGAAATACCTCTTGGCAGACTCGTATACCTGGCATTCATCCTGTACGTAGAGGGCGGACTGCGCCAGGTGGGAGCCGAAGAAGTCGCAGGAGAAGAGGATTTTATCCTCGCGCAGGTAGCAGACCATGGTCTCAGGCCAGTGCACCCAGGGCGCATGGATGAATTCGAAGGTCTTGTTGCCCAGCGACAGCGTGTCGCCGTCGTTGACAGTCATGAAGACGCCCTCATCCAGGTGTAAAAGGTCGATCAGCATGCCTTTGCATTTGGGCGTGCAGACAACTTTTGCCTCCGGGTACAGGTCCAGTATCAGGGGGATGCTGCCGGCATGGTCCTGTTCCGCATGGTTGCAGATGACATAATCAATCCGATCGACTTTAAGGTCGTCGAGGTTTCCCGTAAGAACCATGTCCATCGGAGGGTCCACCGTGTCGATGAGCGCGGTTTTTTCGCTGCCGCGGACGAGGTAAGAGTTGTAGCTGGTGCCGTCGGGCAGGGGTATCAGCGAGTCAAACAGCCGGCGGTCCCAGTCTATGGCGCCTACGGCGTCGATGCCGGGCTTAATCTGCATCCTTTTCATAACAACCTCCGCTTAGAGTTTTTTAAACTGGCTTTTTTCTGCGCCGCAAACAGGGCAGGTCCAGTCGTCGGGAATATCTTCGAACCTCGTGCCGGGCTTGATACCGCCGTCGGGGTCGCCTTTTTCAGGGTCATAAATATACCCGCAAACACTGCACTGATATTTGTCCATGTTGACTTTCTCCTCCTTTTTGTCTGCGATATAGCTTGGCGCCGTTTTGGGTGTGGTGCCCCGCTTGACCTGTTGATAGTACGCGTAGGTCATGGGTTCGCCTTCCTTGATGACATCGGCCTCGGTCAGCTGCCCCACAAATATGGTATGAGTATGAACGTCCGTCTGCGCTATCACCTTTGCCTCGAGGTACGCCAGGGAGTTGTCTGTCACCACCGGCGCGCCGCTTTGCCCGGTCGTGTAGCCTATTCCATTGAACTTGTCGACGTCGCGGCCGCTCTTGAAGCCGAAACCACCGATGAAGCTGAGAGGCGTTTCTTTAGACAGTATGGAAACCGTGAAGACCTTGCTGCCGGATATATATTCATGCGTGAGATTGCTGCGGTTGATCACGGCCTGGACCACCTGCGGCTCGGAGCACACCTGGATGACCGTGTTGGCGATCTGCCCGTTTATCCTGTCACCCTTCATGGATGATACGACGAAAAGGCCGTAGGTAAGAGAATACAGGGCCCTGGCGTTCATAATATGCAGTTCACCTCCATTCGATTAATGTTCATCCACCCCCATCCAGGAGATGGTGTTCCGTGCGTGTAAACCAGTCGGCGGGGTCGGTGATATATTCCTTGTAATCGACCAGCGCCAGGTAGTGCCCCTGCTCTTCTGCAGAAATGGACTGAAAAAACTTCCTTTCGGTATCCGAGGAGGCTTCACCCGCCCTCTGCCTGTAATAATCGCGGGATTTCAGCTCAAGATCGATCGCCTTATCGGCCGAGCCTATCTCCGCCGGCCCCGTGCCGGACGGTTTGGACGCCTCGTTGATAAGTTTTGAAAAAAGAGTTCCCAGCCTGACCGGTTTTGCCGGCTTAACGCTTGCAGCAGGCCAGCCCCTGTCGGCTGTCAGGGCTGCATAGATCTCCTGGAAGCGCTTGTAGTGCAGCTCCTCCTGCCCGGCCAGCCACGAATAAAGGTCCCTGCCCACCCTGTTGGTGCTCTCCCGTGCTGCCAGCGTATAGAACTTCTTGCCGTCAATCTCCATCTGCAGCGCGTATTTCAGTGCATCTATAATGGCATTCTGCCCGTCTTTCATTTGCATCCTCCGTCCGCCGGTAAGCCAATTATATCAATTTTTTAGCTTGCGCAAGTAATAAAAGTCACATTTGGTAAAGATTGATGCCGGCAATGAGAAAGGCTGGCCTTTAAAAGGCCAGCCTTGATGGGTTCCGTGCGGGGATGGTTCAGCGGGCTATTTTTTCCAGGGCTTTCAGCTGGGTGTCCATGCCCTTGCCGAAGAGCTTGAGCCTGATGGGTTCGCCGTTGCCGTACTTCTTGTACACCCGGCAGACCTCGCAGATGCTGGTGTCCTTGCCGGTTGCCCCCTGATCGTCCAGCTTGCAGTAGGTGCCCTCGATCTCCCAGCAGGGCAGGAACTGGTACATGCTGGCCGGGCACTCCGCCTTTATCATCTCGGGACAATGGCACTTCTCCCAGCAGGGCTGCTTGTCAGCCCAGAAATTGAACCTCGAAACCTCCTGTGCCGTTTCAGTGGTCTGGACTTTTTCCATTACTTCAGCCATTGTTTTTACCCCCTTTGTTATTCTGTATCCTTATTTCTTACGCTTTAAATTTAACACGCGCAAAGCGCAGGGACATCCGTCGCGACGCTTAATTTAAATTTGCGCACAAGCGCATAAATGGGTGAAAAGGATTAGGCAGAAATGCTTAGTTGCAGTGTGACGTGGATTTGGCCGGGAGGGGATTTTAGGGCACAATAAAAACCGTATTTTGTTATTTCGATGGGAAACGACAGTGCCAGAATTAAACGCCGGGCGGGGTGTGAAGGATTAGATCGCGTGTTCAGCCTCCGCTCGCTGCATAAAAACCCGTTGTACCTGCTATTTATACTGCTGATCTTTTCAGCCGGCTGCCTGCCGGGCGGCGGGTGGAATAGCGGGGCTGTGATACACCGTATCGCAGAGCCTTACGCGTTGAATCTCGTGGCCTGGGAGATGCAAAACACCTTTGCTCCCGTTTCGCAGGGCTCTGACGCGTCCGTTCTGCCCGTCTCGCCCGATGCGCTGGTCGGGGATATTGAGCAGGCCCTGGCAGAGCAAAAGATTGCAGCCGTGCCGCCCGTCGGGACCAGGCTACAGCCCCCGCCTCTGCTGCTGGTGGTATCGCCCAGGGAGCGTATTTTATATTCAGATCGCCTGCTTTTACAGCCCGGCCTGGACTTGAGCCAGGTCGGGGAAGTCGAGAGCGCCATCGATGCCCTGGGACTGTCCTCGCTGGTGGTGAAGATCGGCGGCTTCGGGGCCGCTTATCCGGCCATCGTATCGCCTTCCATGCCGCTGAAAAACATCGTGGAGGCGGTTGTGGAAGAATGGGCGCACCAGTATTTAGCCCTGCGGCCGCTGGGTTTCCTCTATCTCTTAGATTGTTTGGGCTTCAGCCAGGACCCCGATGTGATAACTATGAACGAGACGCTGGCCGGTATGATGGCCGAAGAGATCGGGGATATAGTCTACCGGCGCTACGCTGAAAGCCCGGTCCCGCAGCGGGCCGGGGAGACCGCTGACGGCTTTGATTTCAATGCGGAGATGCGCCTCACCCGGCGCCATGTGGATGAGCTTCTCATCGCCGGCAGGGTTGACGACGCGGAAAAGTATATGGAGCAGCGGAGGATATTTTTCAATGATAACGGTTACCATATCAGGAAGCTCAACCAGGCCTATTTCGCTTTTCACGGCATATATGGGAAGGACCCCGGCTCAGCCAGCCCCATATATGGGCAGATGAGAAAGCTGCGCGACGCCTCCGGCTCGCTGTCCGGGTTCGTGGACCGCGTATCCGCCATGACGCGCTACGCCGAGCTTGAGCGGGCCGTTAATGATCTGCCGCACTGACTGCTTGCGGCGCCGCTAACCCGGGCCGTCCCGCAGGCCGGCGTATAATTCTGATATACTTTAGCAGCCATGAAATTTTTGTCTCTCTGCGCGCGAAGATGAACAGGGTTGATCTCAACTGGGACGACAACGAGGTCCTGCCTGACAGGATGAGGCCGGATGTCGAGTTCCTCTTCGGACGCATGAGCAGCGCCACGCTGGATATGGTCGACCCCCATCCCGGCGAGCGCATACTGGATATAGGCTGCGGCCGGGCCATCGACATCGTCAACATGTCGGCGTCGGGCGCCGACCTGATCGGCGTGGAGCCCTCGTTCGTCATGCTGTCGCATGCCCGGGAGTCCCTCAAGCTTGACGGTTACAATACCGCGGTGCTGCAGGGTATCGGGGAGAGCATCCCCGTGGTGCCCGGCTCCATCGATAAGATACTCTGCAAGGGCGCCCTGGACCATTTCTCGGACCCGGACAGGGCACTCAAACAAATAGCCACGGCCATAAAGCCGGGCGGCAGTGCCGTCATAGCCATAGCCAACTTCGAGAGCCTGGGATTCAAAATCGGCAAGTTGATATTCGGCTGCAGGAAACTGCTGGGCATAAAAAACCCTTACAGGCGGTTGCCCTGGGAACTGCCTCCCGACCACACGTTCAAATTCGACTACCGCACTCTTGTGGAAATGGCCGGCCGCTACATGAAGGTGGATAAGGTCACGGGCGTTTCCATGCTCTGCTGCACGCCGGGCTGGGGTGATATGCTGGCCGCTTTTCCGGCCGGGCTTGCCCGCTTCATCGTCCTGTCGCTCGACAGGGTGTCGCGCGTCTTTCCCATGCTGAGCGATGTGATCGTAATCAGGTGCGTACCCCGCTGATCAGGGGGCACTGTGGTAGCGGTGATAGTGGTAGAGGCCGGCCAGCGCGCGGGACGCCCTTTCCGGCGTGGGGAAAGCCAGTACGCCGCCTTCCTGCAGTTCTTTGATAAGCTCTGAGCCGTGAGCGCCGGTCAGCACGCATGCCAGCGGCTTGCCGGGGTGCCCGCAGACCAGCTCCTTCAACAGGTCCCTTATCTCCGCGCTTATCCTGCTGTCTGGTACGATCTGGATGAACATCCAGCCGCCGAAAGTCCCGTCCGCCAGCAGGATCTCCATGATGTCCTTGATCGAGCGTACCACGGATTGCCTTCCCATCACCATAGGCCAGTAGTCCACGGGATTTCCTACACCCAGCCAGGGGGGTGCCAGCCTGGCTATTTTCTCCATGGTGGCCGGAGCCGGGTCCGCGGCCAGAAGTTCCGATCCCTGCATGGCGTCCAGCGCCATGATGGCGGTGCCGCCGCTGAAGGTGGCGACGCAGATGTTGGGGTTGTTGAGCGGCGGCAGCAGGCAGAGTGCGCGGGTGATATCCACCAGCTCCTCCAGGTTGTTCACGCTGATGACCCCGGCCTGCCTCAGGGCCGCCTCCCACACCTCGTTGCTGCCCGCCAGCGAGCCGGTATGCGACCGGGCCGCTTTCGCCGCCTGCCGGCTCCTGCCCGTTTTGAGTGCGACTATGGGTTTACGGCGCGAGATGCGCCTGGCCGTATCGATAAAACGCCTGGCGTCGGGCATGCCCTCGATGTGCAGGGCGATCACCTTGACCTGCGGGTCGTGCTCGAAGTATTCCAGGCAGTCTGCGAAGTCGACGTCGCACATATTGCCCACGTCGATGCCCTTTCCCACGAACCTGAACTCCGAGACACCGTTGAAGATGCCGCCCGTCTGGCTGACCAGCCCGATGGGGTTTGACTGCATGGATATCCTGGCGAAGGCCGAGCTGAAATTATAGAATACGTTGGCGCTGCCGAAGCTGTTGGGGCCGAGTATCCTGCAGCCTGTTGAG
>Ga0268277_1001657_pt1 | contig 14468 bp, 10 predicted proteins | sample saktaG_5_FD_190132 | JGI IMG/M metagenome (GOLD analysis project Ga0268277, IMG submission 190132) | Saline water microbial communities from Sakinaw Lake, British Columbia, Canada - sak_2010_1_5_50m | ecosystem: Environmental > Aquatic > Non-marine Saline and Alkaline > Saline ...
CAGACAAAAGTGGCGGAAGTTGAAGATGATTTAGCCAAAGCTAAGGTAGATTTGGCTAATGCCATAAAGTCAGCTAAAAATTCCTTGGCTTCTGTGCGGCTGGCCGGGGAGCAGAAGATAGCGGCAGCCCAGTCAAAAATTGATACCAGCCAGGAGGCCTGGCAGGTAGCGAAAGCCCAGTTAGAAAACCTTAAATCGTCGGCCAGGATTCAGGATGTATCTTTATACCGGGCCCAGGTTAAACAAGCCGAAGCCGCTTTCGCTCTAACAGAAAAGCAAATTGAAGACAGTATTATAAAAGCGCCAATTGACGGGACGGTCGTGAGGATTGAATATGAATTAGGGGAGCAAGTAACGGCGGCCAAACCGGCTATAGTCATCCTGGGTGAAAATAATTTTGAAATTGAAGTTGATATCTCGGAAGCTGACATTGCCAAGATAAGAAGGGATAATCCGGCGGAAATTACCTTAGACGCTTTTGGGGATGAGGCGAAATTTCCCGGGAAAGTTTATTCTATAGAACCGGCGGAGACAATTATCCAGGATGTAATTTACTATAAGGTTAAAGTTCAGTTTACCCCGCTTCAGAATGCACTAACCGAAAAATCAGGAGATTCTGGTGCGGGGTTTACGGAAAAAGATGAGGGGAAAATGGCCAGCATAAAATCAGGCATGACCGCCAACATTATTATTACCACTAATTATAGAGATAACGTTTTAATAATGCCGTCTCGGGCGGTAGTAGAAAAAAACGGTGGCGATAAGTATGTAAGGGTCTTGGTTGGCAAAAAAGTCATAGAGGTGCCGATAGAAATCGGTTTGCGCGGAGACGAAGGCATGGTTGAAGTTTTATCCGGAGTGAAGGAAGGCGACGAGGTAATAACTTTTATAAAAAATGGCAATTGAAAAAGGCGGTTCGCATTTGAACCGCCTCCATAATATAAAAAAATGTCAACTATATTAATTCAAGTAAAAGATTTAAAAAAAGAATATCGGACAGATGAGGTCGTGACTAAAGTTTTGCACGGCCTTTCTTTTAGCATAGCCAAAGGTGAATTTGTGGCGATTATGGGGCCTTCCGGCTCCGGCAAATCTACTTTAATGCATATTCTTGGGCTACTTGATAGGGCTACGAGTGGAACCTACGAATTAGACGGGGAGAATGTAAATGATTTAAGCGATGACGAATTAGCTGGCTTGCGCAATAAAAAAATCGGTTTTGTTTTTCAGGCCTTTAATTTATTGCCGCGTACAACCGTTATGGATAATGTGAAATTGCCTTTAGTTTATTCGGAAGATAAAAGTGATCCCGAAAAAAGGGCTAGAGAGGTTTTAGAAAGCGTGGGACTGGGGCATCGGTTGAATTATTTTACCAACCAGATTTCCGGCGGGGAAAAACAGCGGGTAGCGATTGCCCGGGCTTTGGTTAATAATCCTTCCGTAGTTTTTGCCGACGAACCGACCGGAAACCTTGACTCTAAATCAGGCGTCCAGGTAATGGAAATCCTGCAGAAGCTTAACGACGCCGGCAATACTATAATTTTAGTCACCCACGAAACTTACACGGCGGAGCATGCCGATAGGATTATAAAGATAAGAGACGGGTTGATTTTTGACGACTCTAAAGTGGTTAACAGAAGAATAGCCAGAGATGGGGAGATATTAAAATAAAATTTATGTTTTCTTTAATCAGACAATGCCTTAAGAATTCTACCGCTTCGCTTCTAGCTAATAAGGTTAGAAGTTTTTTAACGATGCTGGGGATTGTGATCGGAGTCGGGGCGGTTATTATTATAATGGCGGTCGGGGCCGGGGCCCAAAGCTTAATTTTAGCCCAGGTTAAGAGTTTGGGCACAAATTTAATCGGGGTTCTGCCGGGCAAGGCCGAAAACGAAGGCCCGCCGGCTTCAGCCATGGGCATTATTATCACGACCCTTACTTATGAAGACGCCGTCGCCCTGCGGGATAAAAAAAACGCTCCCCATCTCTCCGGAGTGGTCGCTTATTCTAACGGCGTGGGTACGGCCAGCTGGGGCTCCCACACTTATGATACTAATTTAAGCGGTTGTACGGCTGATATGATGGACGTGGAGGGGGGAGAGATAGATAAAGGGCGTTTTTTCTCCGAAGAGGAAGAAAAAAATCTAGCCAAGGTGGTGGTTTTAGGCAGGACGGTTAAAAATGAGCTTTTTGGGGAATCTGACGCAATCGGGCAGAGAATTAAAATAAAGAAGCATACTTTTGAAGTAATCGGAGTCATGGCCGAAAGAGGAACGGTCGCTTTCCAGGATTATGATGATAAAATATTTCTGCCGATTCGGACCATGCAGAAGCTTATGCTGGGAGTTAACCATGTTAATATGATCAGGGCTAAAGTTGATTATGAAGAAAATATTACTAAAGCGATGGAAGAAGTAACGGTCACTTTAAGGGATAGGCATGATATCACTGACCAAAGCGGCGCTGGTGATGATTTTACGGTCAATAGTGCGGCCCAGGCTCTGGATATGATAAAAACCATTACTGACGCCCTGCGCTATTTTTTGGCGGCCATGGCGGCCCTGTCCCTACTGGTCGGCGGTATCGGGATTATGAACATAATGCTCGTCAGCGTGACGGAAAGGACGCGGGAAATCGGCTTGCGCAAGGCGGTCGGGGCCACTAATTCAAATATTTCGAACCAATTTTTAATTGAATCTATCGCCATAACTTTAATCGGCGGAATAATTGGGATTGTTGGCGGTGGAATTATTTCTTTTTTAATTTCTTTAGTAGCTAGATTTTTAGGTTATGACTGGGCGTTTTCTCTTTCCCTACTTTCTGTTATATTGGCTGTGAGCGTTTCCTCTTTAGTGGGGTTAGTTTTTGGCCTTTATCCGGCTCGTAAGGCTTCTCAATTAGAGCCGGTACAAGCCCTGCATTACGAATAAACAGTTGAAAATTTTTAAGGTTATGAATATAAAATCTACAATTAAGATTTCTTGGCAGGCAATGCACGCTAATAAAGTCAGGACCGGACTGACGGTTTTAGGCATGGTCATCGGCATCGCCAGCGTTATTATTGTTTTTTCCGCCGGCGAAGGCATAAATAACCTGATTTTGGGAGAAGTGGAATCTTTTGGCGGTTCGGATATAATTGAAACAGAAATAAAGGTCCCCAGCACAAAAAAGGGCACGGCCGGGGAAGCTCAATCCGGAGCCAATTTAGCCACCGGCGTGCAGGTGACTACCTTAACTTTGGCGGATATGGAAGATATAAATAAACTGTCCAATATAAAACAAGGTTATGCCGGCATAATGGGGCAGGAACAGGTAAGCTATGGCAATGAATTAAAAAAAGCTTTTTTATTCGGGACTACTGCTAGTTTTATTGAAATGGACAAAAGTGAAATTGATATTGGCCGGTTTTTTACTGATGCCGAAGACAAATCTTTGGCGACAGTAGCGGTTCTGGGATATAAGATGAAAGAGAAGCTATTCGGTGATTCTGATCCTATCGGCCGTTTTGTTAAAATCCGCCAGAAAAAATTCAGGGTTATTGGTGTTCTTAAGGAAAGGGGAGCGGTGATGACTATAGATTTTGATGATTTTGTTTATGCCCCCATAAGAACTTTGCAGAAGAGAATTATGGGTATAGATAATGTTACTTTTTTAATGCATCAGGTAAAGGATACTAATTTCCTTGATGAAACGGCTGAAGAAATGCGGTTTATTTTACGGGAGAATCATGATATCTCTCCGCCCGAAGAAGCGGTAACAACCATATTCGGTTCAGGCAAAGACGATTTCCGCGTTGTTTCCATGGTCGAGTCAATGGAAGTGATGAAAACCGTTACCGGCGCCATTACTTTATTGCTTTTGGCAATCGTGGCTATTTCCTTGGTAGTCGGCGGAGTAGGGATTACCAATATTATGTATGTGATAGTGAGTGAGCGGACAAAAGAAATCGGTTTGCGTAAAGCCGTGGGCGCGAAGTATGCGGATATCATGTGGCAGTTTTTAACTGAATCAATTTTAATCACTATTGCCGGCGGAGTCGTTGGGGTAATTTTAGGCGCAGGCGTTTCTCTTTTGGTTTCTTTGGGCGCCAGTTATTACGGGTGGAATTGGGGATTTAGCGTGCCGCTTAAATCTTTTGTTGTTTCTTTAGGATTTTCTTTATTTTTTGGGGTTGCCTTTGGTTTGTATCCGGCCCGCAAGGCCGCGAAGTTAGAACCGGTTGAAGCGTTGGGGCATGAATAGAAAATGAATAATGAATAATGAATAACGGAATGAATTTATAGGAAATGGATTTTTAAAATAAAACAATTTTTAAAATAAAAGAACGGGCTCGGTATAAACACGAGCCCGTTTTGTCTGGAAGCCATGCCGCTCGGTCATGACTAGAGGGTTTTATGCCTCCCCGAGGCTCACGGTGATCGAACCCTCTCCGCTTCCAGCACTGATTATCGGGTTTCTTTGGCAGAGGCCGAAACGAGAACAGGGGTAGTTGGCTTGAACGACCTGACCCATTATTCTTCTTTCGCCATTTTGACAGGAATACTCTGGTATGTATCTTACTTGCCATATGTGCCAGTAGGAACCGGCAAAGATTAACCCTTCGCAATATTGGAGCGGTTCTTCGCATTGGGCAATCATGGCCAGGCCTTGAGCAAAGGTAAGGACCTGCCAACGATTGGATTCTTGATGTCTGAGCGAGTCTTCCGGGGAGATGTTTCCTAATCTGCTGTATTCAGCTCCGAATACGGGGTAAGGATGGGACGAGGTTGTTAGTCCCTCAATATCCCAGACTGGTTTGCCGTGGTCGCTTTGTATTCCCAAGAGTTGTAGCTGGGTTTCAAGCGGCAGGACGCTGCTTGGGATAACAAGCAAAATCGGCAGTTGGTCCTTTTCGACCTCAAGAAATTCAGGGAGTCGCCTGCCAGCGGTTCGCAGGATAAGAGCCGAGAACTCATCTTCGGTCTTTTTCAGAGCCTTATGATAGCCGAGCTCAATAAGTCTTTTGATTTGGGCTCTTAGGAATTCCTGTAATTGCGAAAGCACCAATCTTTCTTTGGCTACTTGCGAACAAGCGTTCATAATGTCCCTCCATGGGGTTTGGATTTATGGGAAAGAGCTTTTTTCATTTTATTGTTAGGAGGTTAACATATTTTTTATTTTTTGTCAATTTTTTAAGAATTTCTTTTTTTGTTAATTGTCTTCGGGTTTAATATAATTTATTATATATTATCGAAATTTTTAAATAAAAAAGGCAAATCGTTTGCGTGATTTGCCTTCCGTTTCCTTCCTTATTTTAGTATGCGGAATAAAAATCCGTCGGGATTTGGTTTTTCCCCGGTAAAGACTTCTATTGGCATGCTAAAAATTTCTTTGCCGGGAGTTCCATTTTTGCATTCACGATATCTTACTTCTCCATCCGACACGGGCGGATTAGCGATTACTAAAATTTTCGCAAGACGGAGTTCTCCCTCCGGAGTAGAGGCATTTCCGCCTTTATCCGTAAACACATGGATTGTTTGGCTTGGCTCAATAGCCCCGACAGTTATTTCACGGTACCCAGCTAATAATTTTTCCCTAGTCATTATTTTCTCCTTTTTATAATTTCGGGGATAAGCTTGTTTTTTAACAGTTTACTAAAATATTTTTTTCTTGTCAAATGAAGCTAAAGTTGCTATAATTTATGTATATTTTTACTACGAATGTTACGAATTAGGTATCCGAATTATAAAAAAGATGAGATTTTATGTTTAAGCTCTCAAAATCAAATAACCTGAATTTGGCCGGTTTATACGAAAAGGCCGAGGATTTAATCGCCTCGGTGCCGTTTATTAAAAAGCGAAAAAGAAGGCGAAAGGTTTTAAAAATTTTAAAATATTTCCTTTTTTGTTTTATCGCGTTGATAATTCTCGCTATTATTTTAGGTGCCAGTGTCTTTTTTAATTTTAAGCAGGTTTATAGAAGCGCATCTGCTGCCCGGGATAATTTAACGCAAGCAATTAGTTTAGCCGGGGAAAGGGAATTTGCAGCAGCTTCGGTCGCCTCCAAGAAAGCAGGAGAGGATTTTAATCTGGCTTCCCTTCATCTAAAGTCAGCCAACAGTAATTTTTTTATTTCCCGCCTTCCTTTCCTGCAAAGCCAGGTTAATGATCTTGACTACTTGATAAAAAGCGGGGAGATTTTATCTAAATCCGTTTATCAGGCAGCCACTCTCGGGCAGGAGTTAGATATTTTATTTTTTAAGCGGGTGGATTTAAGCTTTTCTAAGTTCAGCCCGGAGGAAAAAGGGGAGATATTAAAGCTAATCTATGAATCAGGCCCGGAACTGGCCGGCCTAAAAGCTAATTTGGATCTGGCTTATTTTAGTTTGGACCAGGTTCGTTTTAAGGGAATATTTCGGTTTTTGGAAAATAAGATAAATAAAATAAAAGTCGAGCTTAAGGAAGGCAGGGTTTTATTGGAGAGAGTGGTGGCAATGACGGAGATTTTGCCTTTTTGGGCCGGCTACCCGGGAAAGACTAGTTTTTTGGTACTTTTGCAAAACAATGATGAGCTAAGGCCGACGGGCGGATTTTTAGGCACCTATGGCATCCTGGAGATAAAAGATGGAGATATTTCCCGTTTTGACACCCATGACATATATCATATGGATATGCCGGTTAAGGATAAGATGAATATTACTCCGCCTGAACCTTTAAAGAAGTATTTAGAAGTGAATAAATGGTTCATGCGGGACGCTAATTGGTCGCCGGACTGGCCGACCGCCGCTTCACAAATTGAATGGTTTTATAAAAAAGAAGATTCAATACTGCCGCCGGCGAACCAGATTAATAATTTTTCCGGAGAATTTTCCGGGATAGTGGCCATAACGCCAAAGTTTGTTACTGACCTACTGGCTATAGCCGGACCGGTTTTTGTCAGCGGAGAAGAATACAACAAAGATAATTTTCAGCGTTTATTGCAGTATAAAGTGGAAGCCGATTATATCCAATTAGGCATTCCTTCCTGGCAGAGAAAAGAAGTAATTGGAGAATTAGTTAAGGAATTAAAGATAAAATTATTTGATTTGCCTTTTTCTTCCTGGCGGCAGATTTTAGCAAGGTTTGAAGAAAATATTTTAGAGAAAGATATTTTAATATATTTAAAAGATGAGCTGGCGCAAAAGTTAGTAAAAGATTTGGGCGGAGCCGGGGAGGTAAAAGAGATAGATGGCGATTATTTGATGGCGGTGGACGCTAACCTGGCCGCTTTAAAGACCGACGCCGTAATAAACAGAAATATTAGTTATGAACTTGAGCAAAGGGCGGGCGGCTTGCTGGCTAAATTAAAAATCAGTTATGCTCACAATGGCGGATTTGACTGGCGGACAACCAGATATAGAACTTATACGCGGGTTTATATTCCGGCCGGGGCTAAATTAACAAGGGTTAAGATAAATAATGAAGATAAAAATGTAGATGAAGTTGATATTGCCAGCAAGTTTAACAAAACTGTTTTTGGCGCTTTTGTTTCTATTGAGCCGGGTAAAATTGGCAGTTTGTATTTTGAGTATAAATTGCCGGTTAATTTGGAGAAACTGGTTGAAAATGGAAATTACAGCTTGTATGTTCAGAAACAACCCGGCAATAATGTGGAAAATTTAGCAGTTGACTTAAAGTTCAAAAATAAGGTAAAATCATATAATCCGGTTGGTTTTTCCGCGGAGAGGGAATCTGATGAGGGAATAAGATGGGAAACGGATTTAAGGACGGATAAGGCATTTGAGGTTAATTTCTAAAATAATTTATTAATTTATTATCGCTTCGCTTTTTATTAATTTATTTAATGCAATAAATTAATAAACTAATAAATTTAATAAATTAATTCAGGAATTAGGTGAATTATCAATCAAATTAATTAATACGGCGGCAGGAGGAATTAGAAATTTTTGATTATGTTTATTAAACGAATAGGCATTGACCTGGGGACAACTTATACTTTAGTTTATCTGCCTAAGCGCGGCATAGTTATTAATGAGCCGAGCGTGGTGGCAATTTCCATGGAAGACAGAAAAATTTTAGCGGTAGGTAATGAAGCCAAAGATATGCTGGGCCGCACTCCCGACACCATTATTGCCTTAAAGCCGCTAAAGGACGGGGTAATTGCTGATTACCGCACCACCGAAGCCATGCTTAGGTATTTTATCAATAAGACTTTGGGCGGGATTCATCTTTTCCGACCCGAGGTTATGGTCGCGGTGCCAGCCGGAATTTCTTCCACTGAAAGGCGGGCCGTAACCGAGGCGACAATCGCGGCCGGGGCCAAAGCCGCTTATATAATAAAAGAGCCGATTGCGGCGGCTATCGGGGCTGATATCCCGATTGGTTCGGCTTCCGGGCATATGATTGTTGATATTGGCGGCGGGACAGCGGAAATGGCGGTTATCTCTTTAGGCGGCATTGTGGCTTCAACTTCGGTCCGGGTTGGAGGTAATAAGTTTGATGCAGCTATTTTAGAACATACCAGACGCAAGTATAATTTAGCTATCGGAGAAAGAACGGCTGAAGAGATAAAGATTAATATTGGTTCAGCGCTTTTTTTAGAAGATAAATTAACGATGGAGATTCGCGGTCGGGATATTATAACCGGTTTGCCACGCAGTATTAATGTTACCAGCGACGATGTGACTGAAGCCATCCAAAATGAGCTGGAAGCTATTATTTCGGCGGCTAAAAAGGTTTTGCACAAAACCCCGCCGGAATTATCGGCTGATATAATGGATAAGGGCATGGTTTTATCAGGCGGTAGCTCTTTACTGCGCAATATTGACCAGTTATTATCCCGGACTACCGGCGTGCCTGTTTATGTGGCGGATGAGCCGCTTTTGTGCGTAGCCAAAGGGACAGGAATAGCGTTGGACAACTTGAATAGTTATAAGAGAAGCATACTGGCGACTAAATAAAATCCTAAGTAATGTGGGTGAAATCCAAAATCCAAAATCATAAATTCCAAATAAATTACAATAATTAAATTCAAAATCCAAAACAGTTTTGGAAATTAATTATTTAGATTTTGGTATTATTTGTTATTTGTAATTTTGAATTTGTAATTTATTTAAGGTTTAGTGCTTAGAGTTTATAACTTCATAATTTTGATTTTAATATTATATTGTATATGCTAATAGGTATTGATGCCAGCCGAGCCAACAGGGGTCATAAGAGCGGTACAGAATGGTATTCGTATTATTTGATTAGGTGGCTGGCGAAATTAGATAAAGAAAATCAATATATTCTTTATACTGACAAACCGCTTAAAGGCGGTTTGTTGGATTTAACCACTGATCAATATTTTCCTAATTCGGGGCAGGAAAAAATTAAGTTTGATGAGTCCGGCTATCAGGTAGTAAAGAGCCCTTATAATAATTTTCGGGTCAAGGTTCTTAACTGGCCCTTTAATTTTTTCTGGACTTTGGGGAGATTATCTTTAGAGATGTTAACCCATCAGCCGGACGTTTTATTTGTCCCGGCTCATAGTCTGCCAATATTTTCCCCCAAAAAGACAATAACCACTATTCATGATGTTGCTTTTGAAAAAAACCGATTTTTATATCGAATAGATGATATTGGCCCTGAGTGTAGGGCACTCAGGAAAATTATTTGTTTTTTTGTTAAGGTTTTCACCTTAGGAAAATATGGTGCTAATTCTACGGATTATCTGAGGTGGTCTACCCGCTTTGCTTTAAAACATGCTAAGAAAATAATTACTGTGTCTAATTTTTCTAAAAGCGAGATGTTAAAGATGTATGATGTGAAGAAAGAGAAGATAAAAGTAATTTATAATGGCTATAATGAATCTTTATATAAGAAAATTAATAACCAAAACGAAATAAATAAAATATCAGACAAATACGGTATAGAAAGGCCGTATTTATTGTATGTTGGCCGTTTGGAAAAAAAGAAAAATACTCCTCTCTTAATTAATGCTTTTGCTATTTTAAAGGAAGATAATAAAAATATAAAACAAAAGCTTGTTTTAATAGGCGACGCTAGTTTCGGTTATGACGAAGTTAAATATTTAATTGAGCAATTTGATCTAGATTCTGAAGTAATAATGCCGGGCTGGGTAGAGGAAGAGGATATGCCATATATTTATAACGGGGCAACCGCTTTTATTTTTCCGTCTAAACATGAGGGTTTTGGTATACCAATAATTCAGGCCATGGCTTGCCAGGTTCCGATAGCCGCTTCTCGCATTCCTGTTTTAAAAGAAGTCGGGGAAGAAGCGGTTTTGTTTTTTAACCCAGACGACACTAAATCAATAGAAGGGGCCTTGAAGAGTATAATAACAGACGATAAGTTAAGGAGAAGTTTAATAGAGAAAGGCGAAGCCAGAGTGAAAAATTTTAGTTGGGAGAAATGCGCGCGGGAAACTTTGGCTGAAATAAATAATCTATAATCTTTAATAACCAATAAACAAGAACCAATAACCAAACAAATTATAATATTCAATATCCAATAATCAAATAGTTTGGTTATTAAAATTTAGTTATTGATTATTGTTTGGAATTTGATTATTGATTATTTTTCTAATATTGATGATTATTTCTTTATAGATGACCCAAGAAAAATTGTTTGGATTTTTTATTTACTACAATACTCCATTTGTGCTATAATAAAGATGTTATGAGAAAAAATATAACATCTTTTTTTGTATATTTTTTGTTTTTCACAACTTTATTGTGGACCTTGTCTTTTTCTCCCAGCAAAGCTTTGGCAGAAGGAGATTTTTCCTTTAATAAATTAGCCAAAGACAGCTCAGGATTTAGCTCAGATAAAGACATTAATGAAGTATTAGTTAAATTTAAAGGTAGCGATGAAATCAGAGTTATAAGAGTTCCTTTGGATAAAAATTTGAAGGAAATTTTAGAGGATTATAATGACAATCCTGAAATTGAATATGCTGAACCGAATTATCTTTATCATCAGGTTTCAGTTATTCCCAATGATACTTATTATGATAATCAATGGTATTTACAAAAAATAAAAGCGCCTTCTGCCTGGGAAGAAATTCAGGAAAGCCCTAGAGTTGTTATAGCGATTATAGATTCAGGTATTCAGATAAATCATCCTGATTTAGCCGGTAATATCTGGAAGAATATTGATGAGATTCCGGCCAATGGTATTGATGATGACAGAAACGGTTTTATTGATGATAGCAATGGTTGGGATTTTATTAATAATTTGCCTGATCCTTCACCTAAGTTTGAAGAAGGCTTTACCGAGGCCGGGGTCTTACATGGTACGATTGTGGCCGGAGTGGCGGCGGCTATTGGTAATAATAATACCGGAATAACCGGAGTAACCTGGAAAACTTCTATAATGCCTTTGCGGGTTTTGAATGATAAAGGTGAAGGCAGAACCAGCGAAGTTGTTAGGGCCGTTGATTATGCTATTGCTAACGGGGCCGATATTATAAATTTCAGTTTTGTTGGTTTCGGTTACAGTAAAGCTTTGGCTGAAGCTATAAAAAGGGCTTACGACGCCGGCATAATTATTGTGGCCGCGGCCGGCAATGAGCAAGAAGAAGGGGAGGGGTATAATTTGGACAGCACGCCAATGTACCCGGTTTGCCATGACGGAAATAATGGAGAAAATATGATTATCGGCGTGGCCGCTACCGATACTCTTGACCAGAAAACCAATTTTTCCAGTTATGGCTTTAGTTGTGTTGATATTGCCGCTCCGGGCGTAAGTATTTTTAGCACGGCGGTTTATGAGCCGACGAAAGGCCCGTTTGACAAATATTACAATGGCTATTGGTCAGGGACCTCAATGGCGACACCGATGGTTTCGGCCGCCGCCGCTTTAATAGAGGAAGCTAATCCAAAAATCAGCCGTCAAGAAGTTGTAAATATTTTACTGGATAGTTCTGACAATATCAGCCGGCTTAATCCGAATTTTTTAGGCCAATTAGGCAGAGGCAGGTTAAATATCGCTGTTGCCATTGCCAAGGCAATCGAGGAGTTGAAAAAGGAAAAAGTGAAAATTCTGGTAGCTCCTTTTTCCAATTATGTTAGCCAGACGAATATTACCGACTATAACGGTGAGATTGAAAAAGAGTTTTTGTCATATGGGGAAAATTTTCGCGGCGGAGTCAATGTCACGGCCGGTGATATTGATGGCGACGGCAAAGATGAAATTATTACCGGAGCTGGTCCTGGCGGCGGTCCGCATGTCCGCCTCTTTGATTCGGGAGGCAAGGTTTTAGGTCAGTTTTTCGCTTATAATAAAAATTTCCGTGGCGGAGTCAATGTCGCCAGCGGTGATATAAACGGGGACGGGGTTGATGAAATAATCACTGGCGCCGGAGTGGGCGGCGGTCCCCAGGTTCGGATTTTTGATTCGGGAGGTAAAGTTTTAAGCCAGTTTTTCGCTTATAATAAAAATTTCCGTGGCGGAGTCAATGTCGCCAGCGGTGATATAAACGGGGACGGGGTTGATGAAATAATCACTGGCGCCGGAGTGGGCGGCGGTCCCCAAATTCGGATCTTTAATGCCCAAGGCGGAGTGGAAGGTCAATTTTTTGCTTATGATTCTGCTTTCCGCGGCGGAGTAAGAGTGGCCGTGGCTGACATTGACGGCGGGGTAGCGCAGAAAAAAGACGAAATTATTACCGCTCCTGGTCCGGGTGGCGGTCCCCATATCAGAATTTTTGATAACCACGCTAACTTGAAGAGTCAGTTTTTCGCTTATAATAAAAATTTCTGCGGCGGAGTCAATGTCGCCAGCGGTGATGTTGATAATGATGGACTGGCGGAAATTATTACCGGCGCCGGGCCGGGCGGGGCGCCGCATGTCATAGCTTTTGAAACTGATGGAAAACTAATTGGGTCTTTTTACGCTTATGAAGAAAAATTTAGCGGCGGAGTAAGCGTGGGAGTGGTGGCGATTAATAATGAATAATAAATAATTAAATTATAATCATATGTCTAAGCGCGCAATATTTGATAAAAAAAATGTTTTAGTGACCGGCGGGGCCGGATTTATCGGCTCCCATCTTTGCGATGAATTAGTTAAGACTTGTAAAATAATCTGCCTGGACAATTTTTCTACCGGCGACGAAAGAAATATTGACCATCTGTTGGCTGACCCTAACTTTATTTTTATTCGCCATGATATAACTGAACCGATTGATTTTGAAAAATTGCCGGAATTACAGAAATTTAAAATCCAATTTCAAGGCATTCAGGAGATTTATAATCTGGCCTGCCCGATGTCGCCTAAAGATTTTACCAAAAATAAAATGGCTAATCTTTTGGCTAATTCTTATGGGGTAAAAAATGTTTTGGATTTGGCCCGTAAATATGAGGCTAAATTTATGCAGTTTTCTTCTTCGGTGGTTTATGGCCCCAGACAGGGGGAAAATAAAAAGATTAAAGAGGATGACTTGGGGGTAGTCGATATGCTGTCCGAACGAAGTTCATATGATGAGGGCAAAAGATTTGCCGAAACTATAGTAAAAAATTACAAAGATGTTTATGGAGTTGATACAAAGACTATCCGTATTTTTAGGACTTATGGCCAAAGAATGAAGCTTGATGACGATCAAATGATTCCGGATTTTATCAGAGACGCTTTAGACAATAAAAATTTAAATATTTTTGGCGACAAAAATTTTTCTTCCTCTTTTTGCTATGTAAGTGATGTGGTTGATGCCGCTATCAAGATGATGGAAAGCGATTTTGCCGGCCCCCTAAATATAGGTTCGGATGTAGATATTAATCTGACCGACTTAGCGCAGAAAATTATAAATATCATTGGGTCAAGTTCCAAAATCGTTTATGCGCAGGAAAAGCTGTTTATGACGCCTTTGGGTTTGCCTGATATCAGCGCGGCCAGGGAAAAACTGGGTTGGATACCGGTAGTAATTTTAGAAAAAGGGCTGGCAAAAGGTATTGATGATTTGCGCGCCAGCAAAGGCTTAAAGGGGGTTAAACATGCAATTTAGAAACAAAATAATAAAATAAAAAAATAATAAAATAAAAAATAGTAGATTAGTTTTTTATATTATTTTATTATTTTATTTTTAAAAACATGGCTATCAATTTGTCCCAAAAGACAAGCAACCAGGGCGGTGATATGGCAAGCGCTTCAAAGCTGGCCAAAAACAAGAGCAATGGCCGGGAAAATAAGAAAAAAAAGCCCGAATCTGGTGAGTCATTAATGGACAAAGTCAATAATTTTCTTCTGATTTTTTCCTGGGTGCCCCTAAAAGAAAAATTATTTTTTGTTCAATACCTCGGCATAATGCTTAAATCAGGTATTTCTTTAGCCGGCGGCTTAAAAACCCTGTCCGCCCAGACTCCAAACAAACGTTTTGCCAAGATTATCGGAGAAATTGCCGACAGCGTGGAAAAAGGAGTGAGCTTTACCGAAAGCTTAAAGCCCCATCAAAAAATTTTTGGTGAACTTTTTGTAAACATGATTGAAGCC
>Ga0268277_1001674_pt1 | contig 14382 bp, 14 predicted proteins | sample saktaG_5_FD_190132 | JGI IMG/M metagenome (GOLD analysis project Ga0268277, IMG submission 190132) | Saline water microbial communities from Sakinaw Lake, British Columbia, Canada - sak_2010_1_5_50m | ecosystem: Environmental > Aquatic > Non-marine Saline and Alkaline > Saline ...
TACACATCTTCTTTGTATACTTCCCGGCCAGTTCTTCCCAGGGTATCATTTGCGCTAAACGAATCCATTTGTTCTTTGGATTAAGCCGGCCGGAAAAGGGCAAAGTAAAATTTACTATTTCGATTTGATTGGGATCGTCAATATTGACCATTTAGGGTTCCAATTTGATTAATCAAATGCATGGATTTTGATAAATATCACCCTAAATGTATGCATTTATATCTAAACATTCAAGATATAAACAACTGTATTAACAATATATTAGATACTTTTTCAGGAGACCCTACCTATCTTTCCGGTTTGCTGGAGATTTATGCTTATTGCCTTATTCCGAACCATTTTCATTTATTGGCCCGGGTAAGAGAATCGACTACACCTGTTAGGTTTAGACATATTTGCTCTACAAGGGAGGAAGAATCTCATAAACCTGACAGGTGTAAAATAACTCAGCATTTTTCCAATTTCTTCAATTGTTATACTAAATCCATTAACCGCCAGGAACATCGTTCCGGCAGTCTGTTTGAAAGACCTTTTAAAAGAAAACTTATCGATACCCAGGAATATTTGAAAATGATTATTCTGTACATCCATTTGAATCCGGTACATCATGGATTGACCGAGAACTTTGAGTCTTATCGATGGAGTTCCTATCCGATATTAATTGGTGACCAGCCGACGAAATTACCCCACGAAGCGATATATGAAATATTTGATGGAAAAGATCGATTTATTGAAGACCATAAATATGCAAAATTGAATTACCTGGAAATTGCGCAATATATACTGGAATAGAAGGTAATTACACCTGTCAGGATAAGACAAATCAGTTATTTTGTAGGTGAATAATCGACTAAATCTGACAGGTGTCGGTGGTATTTTAGCAACACTCCTCGCAGCCGGAGCAATTGGATGAAGTCAGCGAGAATCCCTCTTTATTTTTATGATAAAATTCCAGCAAAACCGGCAGCAGTAAATCTTTTTCACTCTCATTGAGATCGTTGCAAAGGCCGGCCTGTTCCCACATCATTTCGGCGGCTTCGGCATCGTCCGCCGGGAAAGAAATAACCGTTCCGAATACGCACTCTTCCAAGCCCGCCAGGCGGCGGTCCTGGCCATTAACCTGAAGAATAAATTCCTTTTTATCGCAGTGACAGCCCATGATTTATAAAACTCCTGTATTTCTATACTTCGACTTTCCGACAGCGCGCCGAATCTAAGTGGCATTCGGGGAACAAACAACAATATCGTTTCGAGATCGCGACCAGCATCAACATTACCGGCACCTCGATCAGGACGCCAACCACGGTCGCCAGGGCTGCCCCGGACGATAAACCGAATAACATGGTGGCGGTGGCGATGGCTACCTCGAAGTGATTGGAGGCCCCGATCATCGCAGCCGGGGCTGCATCGTGATACGATAGCTTCAAGAGGCGGGCAATGACGAAATAGCCAAGGCTGTAGATAAACATCGTTTGAATGAACAACGGCACGGCAATCCAGAAAATCGTCATCGGATTTTTAAGAATAATTTCACCTTTGAACGAAAATAGCAGAATCAGTGTGATCAGCAGCGCGCCGATACTTACCGGCGTCAGGTAGTGCACAAAAGTTCCGTTGAACCAGTCGAGGCCTTTGCGTCTGATGATCCATTTGCGGGAGAAATAGCCGGCGATGAGCGGCAGGGCAACATAAATCCCGACCGAAAACAGGATCGTCTGCCAGGGGATCGGCATGGCATTGACACCGAGCAAAAAACCGCCCAGCGGCGCGTAGAGCACCAACATCGTCAGCGAGTTGATTGCGACCATAACCAGCGTCAGGCCGTCGTTGCCTTTGGCGAGATAACTCCACATCAGCACCATGGCCGTACAGGGCGCAATCCCGAGCAGAATTGTCCCGGAAATGTAGCTGCGCCAGAGTTCGACTTCCTGGCCGGATTTGAGGATTTCGGTGCCCGGCAGGAATTTGCGAAACAGTACGCCGATAAAAAGATAGGCGAACAGGTACATCGTGAACGGTTTGATGGCCCAGTTGATGAAGAGCGTCATCGCTACCGGTTTGGGCGTCTTTGCGGCTTTGACCACTTCAGCGAAGTCGATCTTTACCATGATGGGATACATCATGAAGAAGAGGCAAATCGCGATGGGGATGGAGACCTGGTAAAGCGAAAGTGAATCCAATTTCAAGGCGATGCCCGGCGTGATTTTTCCCAGCAAGATGCCCGCCGCGATACATAGCAAAACCCAAACGGTCAGGTACTTTTCGAAGACATTCAATCTTTTCTCAGTTGTCATACTAATCCTCCGCAGTTATGTGAAGATTAAATAGATACCTCCGAGTATGACGAGAATGCCGCAGATTTTCTTGATTCGTGAGATCGTCTGCGATTGTTCATTCCATTGCAGGTAGCGCCGCAGGACTTCGGTAAACGTACCGGCGAGAACGATCACCGCGCAATGGCCGATAGCGTACATGAGCAAGAGCAGTATACCGAAAGAGAGATTGGTAGAGGATACCGAAAAAACCATCGCCAGGATTGGCGCCATATAGGCGAAGGTGCAGGGACCTAACGCAATTCCGAAGATCAGTCCCAGGATAAACGCCGCTGCCAAACCGCGCTTTTTCAGCTTTGGCTGATTCTGAAAATTCAGAAAGGGCAGCGAGATCAGCTCCATCAGATACAATCCGACAACGATGAAAATGACGGCTACAAAATAACGCCCGAATGAACCGATATCGCCCAGCATGCGGCCTAACAGTCCGGTAATCAGTCCGATCAGCCCGATTGTGATCAGGATTCCGATCGAGAATAGGGCGGACAGCCAGAACGCCCGCCGGGTGGTGATCTTGCCCTGACCGTTGATGAAGCCGATAATGAGCGGAATGCTGGTCAGGTGACAGGGACTGAGCAATATGCTCAGCACTCCCCAGAGCAAAGCGGTGCCGACGGCCAAAAGCGGGGTGGCGTAGAGAGCCTGGGACAGCCAGGTGAAAAGGGATTCAATCATTCGTTGCTCCTGGGTTTGATCGTTTTACTCAATCCCTTTGGATTGCAGCAGTTTGTCAATCTCTTCTTTAGGGAAGAAACCTTCATGCCGGAAGAATTCATTTCCTTCGGCATCCAGGAAAACCTGGGTCGGGATTACCCGGATTTTATATTGCTGCGCGAAGGGTTTGCCCCCATCGGTCCAGACATCGTGAAAGATGACCTCGACCTTTGCACCGTATTGCTTTTCGACTTCCTCCATCACCGGCTGCATCATCTTGCAGGGAATGCAGTTGACGGAGCCCAATTCCACGAAAGTAACATTAGGGCCGGTTACGGCAGCGCTGTCCTGAACGATAGTCTCCGGCTTCGCTTCCTTCTTTTCGGCCGGTTTGGAGCATAGCAGCAGCGATGGAATCAGCATAGCGAAAAGGGAAAACAGTAGTATTCGTTTCATTTTTCTATCCCCTCCTGTGATTGAACTGTACTATTCAGTTTCTTTATTGGCTGCGATCAACCAGTTTGTCAGGGTGGTTTTAGTCGGGATTTTACCGCTGCTTTTGACTTTACCATTGATAATCAGCCCGGGTGTAAACATGATCCCGTAGTCTGCAAATCTGGTGAAGTCGGTTATTTTTTCCAGATCCATGGGTAGTTCATTATCGGCGGCGACATCATAGCACAAGCGTTCCAGTTTTTTGCAGTTGGGGCATCCGGAGCCCAGGACAATGACTTTCAGCATTTTTTTCTCCTAAGTATTAATTATCGGTTCAATTGTTCGTAAAAATCGAAAAACCGTTCGCGGATTTCATTCCGCACGCGCCGGAAAACAGCCAGTATTTCATCTTCCGTTCCACCAGCTGCTGCCGGATCGTCGAATCCGATATGCCGGCGATGTTTTACTCTCCCGGGAAAAACGGGGCAGCTTTCGCGGGCATCTCCGCAGACAGTAATAACATAATCGAAATTTTCTCTCAGGAAAAGGGCGACATTTTTCGGTTGATTTTCAGAAATGTCGATACCGGTTTCCAGCATGACGCGGATGGCCATTGGGTGCACGCTTCGGGAGGGTTCGGTCCCGGCGGAATGAACTTCCAGACCGGCATCGAAAGATTGCAGGAAAGCTTCCGCCATCTGGCTGCGGCAGGAATTACCGGTGCATAGAATGAGGATTTTCATAATTTTCTCTTTGGTGGCCGGACTTAATTTGACAGGATTAACAGGATTGACACAGTTTTTTAGGAGACATGATAACAGGATTACCAAGATAACAAATTTTGGTTATCTCCTTATTTGTCGGTATTAACGTAAGTTTTAAACTTTCGTTTTACTTCGACCTTTTGTTCAGCAAAATTGATCAGCAAACCATTCTCGATACCCGTGGCAACGAGGTAATTGACAAGTTGGGCCTCGTGAATTTTATTTAGCTTTGTGACCGATTTCAATTCCACAATGACCGCATTATCGACGAGAATATCGGCAATAAAATCTCCGACATTTTCCCCGTTATAAAAAACTTTGATTGGTTTCTGAAATTCGGCCCGAATATCTTGTTTCCCGAATTCGATTTGAAGGCATTTTTCATAAACGGATTCAAGAAAGCCAAAGCCCATTTTATTATACACAGAAAACGCGCACCCGATGATCTTTTGTGTTAGTTCATTAATCTCCATTCTCGTTACCTTCCAACCGCCTGACATTTCAATAATCGTCACTCAATTTTTAAAGATTGTTTTCCTCACAATAATTCCGGTCATCTTGTTATCCTGTCTAAAACAATCCTCCATAAATCATTCCGGAGAGCGTGGCCATGACGATTACGAGCGAGATATACACGACAGTTTTCTGCGTGCCGATGACACTGCGGATTACCAGCATGTTCGGCAACGACAAGGCCGGGCCGGCCAGTAGCAGCGCCAGCGCCGGACCTTTACCCATACCGTTGGCGATCAGACCCTGCAAAATCGGGACTTCCGTTAAAGTCGCAAAATACATGAAGGCACCGGCTACCGAAGCAAACAAATTGGACAAAAGAGAGTTGCCGCCAACCAGACCGGCGATCCAGCGATTGGGAATGATACCCTGCCCGCCTTCCGGCGAACCGAGCAGGAAACCGGCAATCAGAACTCCCATTCCCAGCAGCGGTAGAATCTGTTTGGCGAAACTCCACGACGCGCCCATCCATTCCGACGGTTCACCGGGAGTCAGCGTCAGGAGAACGCTCAGCGCAATCACGGCAACCGTGAAGATGATCATCGGATGGGCCGGAAAAGCGAAAGCCAGAACCGCTACAGGGATAGCTCCCGCCAGCACGTAGTACCATCGGATGCGGAGCACATAGATCAGCGAAAAAACGAAAGCGATCCCCAGAACTCCCGTGATTAGCCATTTATGTGAATAAATGAGGTACCACGATCCGCTGTCGCCGGTCGGTCTGCCCCAGTTGGCAAAGATCAATATGAGGACCAGGACGAAAAAATGATAAGCGGTCTGCCAGAGGGGGCGGGTTTCTTCCGGTTCAGGCATGGCGAGTTGGGCATTGGATTTGACGGTTTCTTCTTTGCGATAAATTACGTGCATGAGCAAACCGATTACAACGCTGAAAAGAACGGCTCCAACGACCCGGGCGATTCCGAGTTCGGCGCCCAGAACACGGGCGGTCAGAATAATCGCTAAAATATTGATCGCGGGTCCGGAATACAGGAAGGCAATCGCCGGCCCCAGGCCTGCGCCGCGTCTGTAAATCCCGGAAAACAGCGGCAACACGGTGCATGAACAGACCGCCAGGATCGTTCCCGAAACCGAAGCCACCGCATACGATACCCATTTTTTGGCTGCTGCACCGAGGTATTTGATAACGGCCGCCTGGCTGACGAAAATAGAAATGACGCCGGCAATGAAAAAGGCCGGTATCAGGCAGAGTAAGACGTGTTCCCGCGCGTACCATTTCGCCAGGATGAGGGCTTCCTGAACACCATTCTGGAAACGGGATTTGTCAACGGGTAGAAAATAGACCAGCAGAAATATCGCAATGATCCAAAATAATTTTTTCCATTCCTCTTTCCAATTCATAACATCTCCGGATTCTGTATTTCGTCGAATATCGAAATCAACAGTTTGTTCATTCAAGTCCGCAAATCTGGTTGCGGTTGACTTCGAGCACCTTTTGGCGGTCCTTTATAATCTGATCTTCGTTCGGGAGCCAGGAACGCAGCAAGGGCAGGAGATGCCTTGTATACTCGTTGCTCTGTTCCTTGTTAAGATCGAAATTTACCCACTTACCCTCTTTGCGATCGACGATGAATTCGGCATTGCGCAGTATGGATAGATGTTTGGAAACCGTGGAGGTTGCGAGGTCTAGGACGGCCCGTATTTCACAAACACAAAGGGGCCGGGTTTCCAGCATTTTAAGAATACGGATACGGTTCGGATCGCTCAGGGCGGCGAAGGTTTTGCTGAGTACTTGCATTGTGAAACGACTCCTTCATTTCGATAATCGACGAAATGTAATAGATGCAAACGTTTCGGGCAAGGACTTTTTTTGAAATTTTCATAATTGTTTTTTAGCGTAATTCCGGATGAAGCTGTTTATAAATGTTGAAAAATGCAGAAATTCTGGTTATAATACTTTTAAGATTAATCAATGCGAAAACAAAATAGGCAAGAGGGCTTAACAGCTATGATAGAAAAACTGCAATATGTTACCCGTGCGCTTGTAACGGAGCTGAATATGGAGCAGCTCATCATTAAAGCACTGGAAACGCTGAACGATTTGTATCAGGCGAACAGACTCTCCTTTCTATTGCTCGATCCGGATGGGAATACGTTGGCGGTGCGGGGAGTGCTGATCGATGGAAAATTTTCCTGTCCGGATGATGTTTACAACGTCGAAGAAGTAGAGCTTACCGATGCCTTGCGCAGCAAGCAGATTGAAAGACACGGCCTCATGCTGAACAGCCCTTACCCTTTGCCGATGAATTCGCAATCCGATACTCGCAATTGCCTCGCTATTCCTCTGGTTGGCACACAGAATATGGTCATCGGATTTATTATCGTGGATGTCACCGGGAACGGAGACATTGATGAATTTAAGATCGGAATTCTATATGTACTCGCCTCTCTGATTTCGAGTGCCATGGAGAACACACGCCTGTTCCAACTGGCAACGGTCGATGCGCTTACGGGATTGTACGTACGGCGCTATTTTGATATCCGTTTGCAGGAAGAGATTGCCAGGGTACGCCGCAAAGGGGGCAGCGTCGCCCTGATCATGACCGATATCGATCATTTCAAAAAACTCAACGATGAATTTGGGCATTTACAGGGAGATGTCGTGCTGCGTGAACTGGCCGATACAATCCGCGGCCAGCTGCGCCGCGACGTGGACATCGCCTGCCGTTACGGCGGCGAGGAATTTATCATCATTCTTCCCGATACGGATTTACCGGGCGCAATCGTCGTCGCGGAGCGTATTCGCAAGCGCTGTGAAGACCATCTCTTTACGGGACCGAACAGTGGGCTTCACATCAACATAAGCGGCGGGGTAGCCGTCATCGACAGCAAAAATTTGCTTTCGAAAGATGAATTCATCAAGAAAGTGGATTCGAGTCTTTACGAGGCCAAAGAAAACGGCCGGAACAAAATCCGTTTCAGTATTTAATTTTTCACACGCACAAAAGAGTTGCTACAGCGAACTGACGTAGACCTTAAAACGGCTTTTCCAGGTAAAATTGAGCTGTTGGTCGCGGTACAGATCTTCCTGAATCGTTTCCTCGATTTTCTTGGCGCGATCCGGAATTTTGTCGGTTTGCCAGACTGCCTCGGGGTGCCAGAAATCCATCCTGGTCTTCTGCTTCACCCGTTTGAGCAGGCGGGCCAGAGCGTGAGGATCGTAGCCGGCGCGGTACGCATAGCAGATGCCGTATTTATCGGCTTCGTATTCATATTCCATCTGCCGCTTGAACGTAGCCGCTTCATACATTTCCATGGTCATGTCTTCGAGACTTTGATAGGTCGTATCCTCTTCGGCCGGTAGTTCATCCTCAAGTTGTCCGAAAGCCAGATCGGCGATAATCATTTCCCTGCGTTTGAGGATTTCCTGGTAACCGTGCTTATGGACCGTATGCGCAATTTCGTGGCCCAGTACACAGGCCAGTTCCGCCTCGTCATCCATCAGGTTGAGCAGTCCGCGGGAGATGAAAATCATACCGTTGGGGGTGGAATACGCGGCCGGCCGCTCATCAGCCAGAACGAAAAATTTAAAAGGATGGTAGTACAATTCTGTGTTTTCCAGCACTTGCGTGCCGACCAGGTTGACGTAGGTGATGATCGATCGTGTCGTATCCAGGCCGGTGGCAGCGATTTTTCCGGCGATGGCCATACCGGTCTTTTCCAGATCGAAATCGATATTGTAGTCAAGGTTGCCGATTTTCAATTTCGTGTAGCGGTTGCGCAGTCTGAGCATATCCCGGTTCCGGTAGGTATCCGCTTTAAAAGAGATGTATTCGTCGGGCGCGATGAAATCGACATCATAATTTTGCAGGAAGTCCTCGTTACCCTCGTGGGCGCGAATGAATTTCTGGGCGAAGCCCCGGATGGCGCCGCTGGCGGAAGCCCGCGAAATCATAGTCGGCATGCGGCTGGAACTCATGGCCGAAAGGGAGCCGCTCTGAATCTTGGACTGCTGAATAACGGCGTTTTCGGAGATCCAGCCCAGCGAATCCTGGGCGCTGGTTTCGATCCAACCCGGTTTCTCACTCTGCACCTTGATCACCGTCCCTTTGGAGAGGATTCCGATGAGCGGGTAGTAGCAGCCGGGACCCTGGCGCAGATGTGTATTGTCGCGGGCGATCTCTTTCGATTGAGCACTGATCAGCATAGTGAAGACGATGATCAAAAGGAGCAAGTTTATGCATTTTTTCATATCGAGCCTCTTATATTTACGCAATTCTCTGTTGCATTGAATTTACAAAATTATTGGGCACTTGGTATTTATTTCTGAGTGATGTTAAATATTCCTTTTTCATCGACCAGATCCGGATTTACGATCAGTTTGGCGCAGCGGTCCTGAAACACGCGGCCGACGGGATCTTCCGGATCGAGGAGCAGCAACCGGGAAAAGGCGGCCTGGGCTTTGTCGTATTGTTTATTGCGGTAGAGTTGCAGGGCTTCATGGTGCTGAAGAAGCAACTCTTGCAGCTCTTTATTTGGATCGTCCTTGCGGCCGACGACCGAATAAATCCGCAGCGGTTTCGCGCGGCCTTTGACCCGGATGAAATCCAGTTCCCGGCATTCAAATAAATCCTTAACGAAGGCGAAAGTGGTTTCCGAGATGATATTCTGGGTGCCGTAGATTTTGTTGACACCTTCCAGGCGGGCCGAGAGGTTGACTGTGTCGCCGATGGCGGTGTAGTCCATGCGGGTGGTGCTGCCGATATTGCCTACCACGAAATTGCCGCTGTTGATGCCGACCCGGGTGATCAGCGGGATGGAAAGGTTTTTGGCTTCGATTTTCAGCGAAGATAATTTCTTGAAATCCAGAGCGGCGTTGCAGGTCCGGATAGCGTGATCCGGGGCTTCGATCGGTGCCCCGAAGATGGCCATGATGCCGTCACCGGTATATTTATCGAGCATGCCGTTGTTATCGAAGATGATCTGCTCGACTTTATCGAAGTAACTGTTCAGAAACAGGACGATTTCGGGCGGTGTGAAATGTTCGGAAATTCCCGTGAAACCCTGCAAGTCGGTGAAAAGGACGGTGGCTTCGATCTCTTTTCCGCCCATCTCGATTTTCTCGGGATTTTCGGTCAGGGCTTCCACAACGGTCGGATGCAGGTAGCGGTTGAAGACTTTCTTTACCAAGCGCTTCTGCCGGCCTTCGGTGAGGTAATTAATGACGAGGACCGAGATGATCGTAAAAATTACGGCGAGTTCCGAAAAAACCACCGGCGTGAAAGTCTGCCCTTTTTGAAAGTAGAGCACCGTCGTCAGCAACGGCAGAAAGAAGAAAATCAGGGAAATAGCGGCCGATTGCCAGATATGAAAATTCTGCCAGACCAGGGCCAGTACGAACAGGAAAACGAGCGAAATGGCCATCCAGGCGGCGATTGGGAAATCGCTGACGAAGTCGCCCCGTATGATGTTGCTGAATAAGGTGGCGTAAATCTCCACGCCGGGATAGGGTTCGATCGGACTGAAGGGCGTGGTTTTCAGATCGAGCAGCCCGGCTGCGGTGGCGCCGATGAACACGGCTTTTCCGCGAAAGACGGCGGGTGGAATTTCAGGCGTCTCGCCCTGCATCCATTGCAGATAGGAATTGATTAACTGGGCTGCGGAGACATAGTGAAAGGTGTGCCCCGGTCCGCCGGGTCCGTACCAGTAAACGCCGAAGGTGCCGTCCTTATGAAGAGGAACTTTGCGATTTTTAAAAACGAGTTCACTCCGTGTGTCATCAAAACGAAGTTCGTCGGCATCTTCATAGAGCATCGCGGCGGAGAGCGCCATGTAGGGATAGAAAGTATCCCGATATTTGAAAACGAGAGGCAGGTTGCGGCAGATACCATCATCGTCGGTGAAGAAGTTGACCGAACCGGGATAGGCCATGGCTTTTTCGAAGCGCCGTATCGGCAGCGTTGCGCTCGGATAATTGCGGATCACTTCATCAGGCAGCTGAATATCGATATTGCGATTAAAACGGGTAAACGGCTCGGGCGTATCGGTGCGGGTGGCGTCTTCCATCTGGGTCGCCAGGATGACGTTGCCATTGGCCCTCATCTGGTAAGCGAACATGGAGTCGGCGAATTCGGCCTGCATGTTCAGACGGTCGATATCCGGCGATGCGAAGATAATATCAAAGGCGACGACCTTGGCTTCACAATAGTTCAGATATTCGAGGAAAGCGCCGTAGAGATCGCGGGGCCAGGGCCAAAGGGTGTAGGAAACCTTTTGCATGAAATCGAGGCTGTTCTGATCGATGGAGATGATAACGACATCATCCAGGAGTCTCTTCGTCTGGAAATCGCGGTAGATGACATCGCGTGCCTGATTTTCCCAGCGCTCGATCAAGTGGCTGCGCGCGAGCAGGAAAGCCAGCAGCACACTTGCGGAAGCGATCGCAAGGGAAACGCAGATTTTTCGATAACCGGATTTCATAAATTAACGGCCTTAATTTTCCAGAATATAGGTCTTTGCCATGTTAATGTAAAATGATATGCATCAAATCCCGGATGTTATTCGGCAATAACCTCCCATTCCAGGTTCCAGTCCCATTGATCGAAATACAGGTTCCCGCCGGACCATTCTACCTCACCGCGTTGTGAATCGACGGTTTCGGAACGCGGAAAGGTTTTGGCGGGAAAAAACTCCTGCGAAATCGCATCATTAAAAATGAGGCGATAGCTGTCCATACCATTGACATAAAACCATTTATGGGCTTCATCTTGGGTGTCACGCACGCCATAGGTTACGTCCATGGGAACCCAGCCGAAGGGCTCAAAGTAAATCTCGCCCCAGTCATGCATGCTGTTGTCCGGCGGTTGAAATTCCCAGCCCGATTGCCATTTGGCCGGGATGCCGTTCAGGCGACAGAGCGTGATAAACATGAGCGTCTGAATGCCGCAATCGCCGTGCCGGTTGATATACGGATACATCGACAGATTGCGAATCGTGGAATATTCCCTGGCCGAAGCCCAGGGAATGTTGACATCGACCCATTCGAACAATTTTTGGGCGATGAGATACGGATTGCGTTCGTCGCCGACAATCGTTTTGGAGAGCTCACGCAGCTCGTCGGTGAAGACGATGTGCGGCGGCTCTACCTGCAAAAAGGCCCGGAATTCGCTCTCGTCCGTAATGGCTCTTACCCGGTCGGCGGAAATGGGCGCATAAACGCCGTAAACCGTGTATTCGTATTCGATGAAGAATTCGGCGGCCTCATTTTTGCTGGCCTTCTGCTGGAAATAAATGGTGCGCTGCAAGTAGCGGTCGTTATCGGCGATGATGTAATCGGGGCCGGAAGTGCTGAGGATATGGATGTTGCCCTGGCGGTTTTGAATTTCACGGGGAAACGGAATCCAGGCCCGGATTACTTCGCCTTCGGGGACGATGTTTTCGTTGACGGTGATGCTTTGTTTGATGCGTAATGTTACCGGCTTCACGTTGCGCATACCGGAATTTCGGGCGGTCTCGATGACGCTGCAGATATGTTCATCCAGCGGGAATTCCTTCACCTTGGCCGTTCCGTCTACGGAATCCTTTTGGGCTTTGATCGCTCTGGCATCCTTGTCGATGCGGAAGAGATTATATTGAGCGTTTTTGAAATATTTCTTTTCGCCGTCGATTAGCATATATTCGAGGGCCCTGGAATCTTCCCATTTCCGGAAATCCGCTTCTGTAGCGTCGGGAATGTAGAGGTTGATGAATTCCATGAGATCATCTCGCGATTGGGTAAAATCCTTACGGATTCGATCCATGCGCTCGAGTTCGAATTCCAGTTGCAGCTGTTCCTCAGCCGAGAGATTCGGATCGTCTTCGAATTTTTCCTGAATAATCCGGGCGGCCCGATTGAATTCACCCTGATCGATCAGGGCGCTGTAATCGGATGGTGCGCATTGGAAAGAATTCAGCGCGGCACCTGCGAGTAAACATAATAAAGCAACGGATACGTTTCGTTTGGACATGGCAGATTCCTCATCTCTTGTGGTTTCATATTCGGCTAAAAGTTAATTGTTTGGCGCGCCGTTTTCCAGAATATTTTCGCAGCGATGTGAGGTGTCCCGTCGTATTGACTCAAACGACCGACCGTTAATGGCATTAGATTTGACCGAATGAAAAAATGACTTTTTGAATTTCGCTTCAAATACCGTAAAATTCCCTCTATTTTAAAAGGGGCAGTATGAATAGAATCAGCAAACATCCGGTCCTGGAAATTCCCGAAAATAGAAAAAAGGTCAAATTCTTTTTTAACGGCCGGGAATTGTTCGGATTCAAGGGCGAACCGGTTTCATCGGCTCTGATTGCCAATGGATATCATACGTTCTCAATCCATAAACGCAATGATGCTCCGCAGGGACTCTTTTGCGCCAATGGGCAGTGTTCCCACTGCACCCTGATTATCAATGGTTATCCGCTTAAATCGTGCATTACGCCGCTTGCGGAAAGTATGGACGTCCGCACTTTGGTTCATCTTCCCGAACTCCCGTTGGATGACCGGCCGCTGGGAAATTATAAAAAGATGGAAATGCAGGCCGATGTCCTGGTAGTCGGCGGCGGGCCGTCCGGATTGACGGCGGCGATCGAGCTGGCCAAACTTGGGCTTTCGGTCGTGCTGGTGGACGATAAGGATAAATTGGGCGGCAAACTACTGCTGCAAACGCATAAATTCTTCGGATCGATTGCCGACTGCTATGCCGGCACGCGCGGAATTGATATTGCCCGCAACCTGGAAGCGGAATTGCGCAGTTATCCGAATGTTAAGGTATTTACCAATACGGCGGTGGTCGGCATTTTCAAGGATCAGAAAGCCGGGCTCTTCAGCGACAATCAAAATTATTGGATCGTGGCCTTCGATGGATTGATTGTTTCGGCCGGTGCGCGCGAAAAATCATTGATCTTTCCAGGCAACAATCTGCCGGGTGTGTACGGTGCAGGCGCATTTCAGACACTGGTCAACCGCGACCTGGTGAAATCGTCCCGGCGTGTCTTCATCGTCGGCAGCGGCAATGTCGGACTGATTGCGGCCTACCATGCCCTGCAGGCCGGTATCGAGGTTGCGGGCATCTGCGACATTCTCGATGAGGTCTCCGGCTATAAAGTGCATGCCGATAAAATCCGGCGTATGGGCGTGCCGATCTACCTCAATCATACCGTCATCTCAGCCGAAGGGGACGAAACCGTCGAACGGGTGACCATCGCGAAAGTGAACAAAAAGTTCAATCCTATTCTGGAAACTGCCCGTACGTTCGAGGTGGATACGCTGCTGGTGGCCGTCGGTTTGATATCGGTGGATGAATTTTACGATATGGCAGCATCTTTCGGATTCAGGATTGTCAAGGCCGGGGATGCCGAGGAGATCGCCGAAGCTTCATCGGCCATGTTCGGCGGCCGCATCGCCGGCTTGAAGATGGCCAAACTGCTGGGCAAGGAGGTCGAGATCGATCCCAGCTGGACCGAAAAAGCCGAAATTCTCAAGAGCCGGCCCGGCAAAACCTACGCTCCGCCGGAGATTGTGCTGGATGAAAAATACCGGCCCGTAATTCGCTGCGACCAGGAGATACCCTGCGATCCCTGCACTTCCATCTGTCCCGTAAATGCGATCCAATTGGAGCGCAAACTTAGCAATATCATGGATATTCCCCGTTACCTGGGCGGCTGCACGGGATGCCAGCTTTGTGTCGCAA
>Ga0268277_1001675_pt1 | contig 14378 bp, 13 predicted proteins | sample saktaG_5_FD_190132 | JGI IMG/M metagenome (GOLD analysis project Ga0268277, IMG submission 190132) | Saline water microbial communities from Sakinaw Lake, British Columbia, Canada - sak_2010_1_5_50m | ecosystem: Environmental > Aquatic > Non-marine Saline and Alkaline > Saline ...
CCGCGGCATGACCCTCGTCGTCCTATCCAACGGCGGCGGCGTGGGCATCGGTCGCGCCTCAAACGGCGGCAATGGTATTCTGCTGGACGGCAGCGAAAAAGCCGATCGGGTCATAAAAATGGGATTGTCCTGGGATGTCATGGGCGGCGTGGCGCGGCGCAGCTGGGCCCGCAATCCGAATGCCATTGTTACGGCCACAGCCTGGAATCAGACCCATGACGGACAGGGATATTTGACCCTGCCGTTTCTTACCCGGGCAGGACTGGTCGAGTCGCTGGTCGACCGGGAATTCCCGGAAAAGTAGCGAGACTCGCCGGGAAGCTGCCTAATAATACTTGAAACAGGCACCGCCGAATTTTAACTTAATGACGCCATCAGGCAGTTTTCGATTGCGAAACCGGCACTCTCAGAAAGGGAACGATAGACATGAATAGACCAATTGCCATCACGGACGACATCTACTGGGTCGGCGTAAACGACCGCGAGACCAAATTATTCGAGGGAATCTGGCCGCTCCCGGAAGGCGTTTCGTACAACGCCTACATCATTAACGACGATAAAACCGCGCTGATCGATACTGTCAAAAACTGCTACCTGACTCAATTGCTGCAAAAAATCCAAAACCTGCTTGGCGATGGTCGTAAACTTGATTATCTGATTATCAACCATATGGAACCCGATCACTCGGGCGCCATTGAGGTGATTGCCAGAGTCTTTCCCGACATTCGGATTATCGGCAATCAAAAAACGATCGAATTCCTGGAAGGCTATTATGGTATCACCCGCAATGTCTCCGTCGTGAAAGACGGCGATATCCTGGACCTCGGCAGGCATAAACTGTGTTTTTATCTCACACCCATGGTTCATTGGCCTGAGACAATGATGACCTATGATACAAAGGACAAGTTGCTTTTTTCGGGCGATGCTTTCGGCGGCTTCGGCGCCCTTAACGGCGGCTTGTTCGACGACGAAATTGACCTCAATTTTTATGAAGACGAAATCCTGCGCTACTATGCCAACATCGTCGGTAAATACAGTCCCATGGTGCAGCGCGCCTTCACCAAATTGGCCGGGCTGGAGATCAAGATCATCGCCGCCACGCACGGCGCCGTCTGGCGCAAAAACCCAAAATGCATCATCGACTACTACGATCGCTGGAGCAGGTATGAAGCCCGCAAGGGAGTCATGCTGGCTTACGCCTCCATGTACGGCAATACGAAAAGAATGGCGGAAGCGGTGGCGCGCGGCCTGGTCGAAGGCGGCATTGAAGAGGTTCGCATGCACAATGTCTCCGAATCGCATGTCTCCTTCATGATCAAAGACGCCTGGAAATTCCGGGGTATTATCCTGGGCAGTTGCACCTATGACCTGAAACTCTTTCCGCTGATGAAAAACCTGACCGATCTGCTAGAACACAAGCTGCTGAAAAACCGTCATCTGGGCATCTTTGGTTCCTACGGTTGGAGCGGCGGCGCTCTCACAGCCCTGCAGGAATTCGCGGCCAACGTGAAATGGGACCTCGTTAAGCCGCAGGTGGAAGCCCTGCGCGCCCCGTCCGCAAAAGTATTGGAGCAGTGCCGCGAATTGGGCAAAAATATGGCCGCCGGCCTGAATGCATGATTCATTTTAGAGAACATTTATGACAGACCAAAAGGAAAGAAAGCATTCGGAGACGTTTAAAATTTGTCCGAATTGTCGCAAAATTTGGACGACGCGTTCGGACTTTCTGAGTGATCCCGAAATCCGCCTCACGGGCTATCAGGTCAATTTTCGACAACTGGAACAGGGACTATTCCTCTTTGACCATTTGCATTGCCGGACCACAATGGCGATTCGCTCGAAGAGCTTCAATGATCTCTACCATGGTCCCGTATTTGAAAACAGTTTACTTGGTACCGATTCCTGCCCGGCGTTTTGCCTGCACAGCGGCAATCTGGAAAAGTGCTCTTCGGCCTGTGAGTGTGCCTACGTACGTGACGTTATCCAGACCATCAAGGATTGGCCAAAAAGCGAAACGGTCTCTGAAATGGCCATTTAAGTTCTATTTGTCCTGAAATAGATTTTCCGCCCCAAAAATGTTTTTCATTTTCCGTTTTACTCTGAATGGCATAATTGTTATATTCAAAGTAATAGATCAATTCAATATGCAATCCGAGAGACAATGAGGTAGGCGATGAAGCATATTCTTAAAAATTATTTAAGAATCATGAGCATTGAACTGGATGATCTGCGTGAAGACATCAAGTTCCTTATCGGCGAATGCAAACTCAAACGGGATGAAGACAAGATCACCAACTATGTCTATCTGGAAAATATCGCCCTCTATAATAATGAACTGCACGCCCTGGACGCATTTGAAAAGATCATTGCCCGGACGGAAGCCGGAGAGTTCGGCACCCTGGAGGAACTGATTGACTTCCTGAAAAAGGAATTCGTCGAAAAAGCCAGGACTTCCGGTTATGCCCGCGTGATCCACCTGCTCGTCGATCGCAAGATACAGAAAGTCGCAAAGTATATTTGTCAGTAAATTTTTAAAGGGGAGTGTGCCGCTCCACCAGCCTTACGTCGCGGATTCCTCTTCGCTCACGACATCGACTTTCTTCCCGACAAACCGTACGAAAAGTACGATCATCAGCAGTGTCGGAATAACAATCCAGAATCCCTGGATTTTCAGACCGGCTGGAAAAAAGCCGAAAATCGCCGCAAAGAGCGCCGCTGTGATCGCATAGGGTATCTGGGTCTTGACGTGATCGATATGATCCGAACCGGAAGCCATCGAAGACAGAATAGTCGTGTCTGAAATCGGCGAGCAGTGATCACCAAAAGTCGCCCCAGACAGGACCGCTGCAAAGCTGGCCAGGAACACCTGCGAATCGACGTTGCCGTTGGTCATTTTAATGGCCAGGGGAATCACCAGCGGAACCAGGATCGACATCGTGCCCCAGGATGTCCCGGTCGCGAAACTGATCAGGGCCGCCAGGATGAAGGTCAAAAGCGGCAGGATGGAAAGACTGATAATACTCTGGGCATGATGAATGATATATTCGGCTGTCATCAGATCTTCGCAAACCTGCCCCAGCGACCAGGCCAGGGTCAGGACAATCGCCGCCAAGACCATCGAGCGCACGCCCGCCAGCCAGGCGTTGACGGTATCTTTCAGATTGAGCAACTTCTGCGTCAGCGATAAAATCAAGGCTACCACCCCGCCCAGCGCTGCACCCCACATAAGGGATGCATAGGAATCCGAATTCCCGATGATAATCCGGAAGGAACGTTCGCCTTCCCCGATGTTTCGCAAGCCGGTAACGTACAGGCCGATCATGGTCGTCAGGATCACGACTACAATCGGGATTACGGCATTCAGCCAGTGGCTGCCCCGCTTATTGATATTCCCGTTTTCCATAAGGGAATCATCCATCAGCGGCGAGGCTCCCTCATTCAGAAGTAAATTATAACGTACGGCCCGGATTTCCGCGCGGTACATACCGCCGTAGTCGCGCCGCGTAATCCCCAGCCAGAACAACAGCCATAGTGCGAAAATACTGTAAAAACCGTACGGAATGGATTTTAGAAACGTGATGTAGGGGCTGACGGAAATACCGGCATTGGCGTAGGGTACATCCAGCAGGCTCATCTGGAAGACCGACCAGGTGCTTATGAACGCCAGGTTGGCAACCGGTGCTGCAGTTGAGTCCACGATATAACTGAGCTTCTCGCGCGAAATCCGCAATTTGTCGGTGAAAGGCCGCATCGTATTGCCGACCAGCAGCGTGTTGGCGTAATCGTCGAAAAAGATCAGCACGCCCATCAGCGAAGTCGCCAGCTGTCCGCTCCGGCGGGTTTTGGCCAGTTTCGAGGCCGCGTCCACAATGCCCTGCATGCCGCCGTTTTTACTGAAAATTCCGATCATCCCGCCGAACATCAGGCTGAAGATGATGATGGAAGCGTGCCCGGGATTCGCAAGCGAATTCACGATGTAGGTATCCAGGGCACTAAAAAAACCATGCACGGGATTGTAGCCGTACAGGATCGTTACGCCCGACCAGATCCCGAAAAACAGCGAAAGCAACATCTCTTTCGTAATCAAGGCCAGCAGAATCGCCGTCAAAGGCGGCAGTAGCGCCAGCCAGCCCGGGACGACCCGCAGCATTTTGCGAAATTCCTGTCCGGAGACCTCAAAACGAAGCTCGCGCTCCCCCGCTTTAGCAAGGCGCAGACCGCTTATTTCCAGACGGCCATCGACACTCTTCCCGTCTTGCGTACCATCCTTCAATCCGTATATCCTGAAGTCCTGGCCGGCAAATCGTCCGCCCGCTTCAATTTGCAGGGAGAAGGGAACGCCGGATAAGATAATACCTTCGGTCGTGATATTAAATTGGTCGGCGGCGGCAAGAACCGGACAGATGGCAGCTATGACGAAAAAGATTAACAAGACCGGTTTGAAACGTTGCAGTGCCCTCATTTGGCCCTTATTTTAAGAAAAATAAAAGTAAGAGGTAACAGAAAAGCTTGGGTTAAGAAGCGTAACCATTTTAGATTTTCAGCGATGCTGGGTATTAAAATACTGGACCGCTACATCATACGTCGATTTTTGCTGCTTTTCCTGCTTGCAATGCTGACCTTCCTGCTCATTTTTTATGTCGTGGATGTGATCGAAAAAATCGACAAGTTTTTGAAAAACAGCATCCCGCTGAGGAACGTCGGCGCTTACTACCTTTATCAATTGCCATTCTTCGTGCATATCGCCCTGCCGATGTCGCTTTTGCTGGCATCGGTCTTCACCATCGGGAAACTCGGTAAAAACAACGAACTCGCAGCCATCAAATCCTCCGGCATCAGCCTGTATCGTGTATCCCTGCCGCTGCTATTCCTCGGTGTGCTGATCAGCGCCGCTTCGTTTTTCTTCGAGGACGCGCTCGTTATTCCGGCCTCGCGCAAACGGGTCGAGATGGAACAAAATGAGATGAAAGGCCGGCGCCAGGCGACGCAGCAAATTTTCGGAAACATCATGCACCAGGACTCGCCTGAATGCAACATCGTTATTGCGCGCTTCTCGACGAAAAACAATATCGCCAAATCCGTTACGGTTCAGTATTCGCAAAACCATTCGCTCGTGCGCCGTATCGACGTTCCCGAGATGACCTGGCTGCCCGAACAGAAGAAATGGCAATTGAAGAACTTTAAAATCCGTGAATTCGACTCCGAAGACAATGAGACCGTCTCACCGATAATTCCGGATTCCCTTTTTACATTCAACCTCGATCCGGGCGACATCATCCAGACCACGATCAAACCTGAAACAATGCGCTACCGCGAGCTGGCGCATTTCATCCGGCGCATGCAGGAGAGCGGCAACGATCCCCGCAAATGGCAGGTCGATTTGAATTTTAAAATCGCCTTTTCCGTTACCAACCTGATCGTCATCCTCTTCGGTATTCCACTGGCCGCCATGAAACAGAAAAAAGGAATCAGTTTCGGGGCCGGCATGAGTCTCGGCATTATCTTCATCTACTACGGATTCATCAAATTCGGGCAGGTAATGGGTTACAAGGCAATTCTGCCACCGGCTTTCTCCGTATGGCTCGGTAATATTGTCTTCCTTTTCGGCGGCGGCTATCTGTTCTACAAAATCCGGCAATAGTTCTCCCCAGTGAGAAGCATTCGAAATAATGGAGTGTTGGCACAATGATAGCTATGATTTGTAAGTACCGGGAGGCCGAGAAAAATAATCACGAGAGAAAATCCTAAATATCCTGTAGATCATGTAAATCCTGTCTCAAATCCGTGTTTCTTTGAGCTGATTAGAGCTATAAAAAAGCCCCGAGATCACAACCGCGGGGCTTTCTATTCAGAATTGAATTTATCTTTTAAGTGCCTTCGCTGTAGGCGGTCTGATAGCGGACTTGCTCCTCGGTCAGACTATCGATAGACAACCCCATCGTTGCGAGTTTCAGGCGGGCGATCTCCTGGTCCTGATCTTCGCTGATGTCATAGACTTTGTTTTCCAGGGTGGGCCCGTTTTGCGCCAGAAAGAGCATGCTCATGAACTGGTTGGCGAACGACATATCCATCACCTCGGAGGGATGTCCTTCCGCCGCCACCAGGTTAACGAGCCGGCCCTCGGCCAGTACGAAAATATTCCTGCCGTTCTTCATTGAATGCATGACACAATTGGAACGAATTTCCTCTTTCGATTCGGCGAGTGTCGCAAGGTCTTTGAGGTTCAATTCGCAATCATAATGTCCAGTATTGCAGACGATCGCGCCCTCTTTCATCGATTCGAAATGGCCTTTTACTATAACATCCTTCATACCGGTGGCGGTGATAAAAATATCACCGATTCTGGCGGCTTCATCCATGGGCATGACCCGGAAGCCATCCAGCGTGGCCTTTAATGCGGCGGTCGGTTTCACCTCGGTCACGACGACGTTGGCGCCCAATCCTTTAGCGCGCATGGCGACACCCTTGCCGCAATGCCCGTACCCGGCGACGACGAAGGTCTTCCCGGCCAGCAGAATCGATGTAGCCCGCAGAATACCGTCAATCGAGGATTGACCTGTCCCATAGACATTATCGAAATCCCACTTGGTTTCGGCGTCGTTGACAGCGACGATCGGATAGAGCAGTTTGCCGTCTCCGCCCATGGCTCGCAGGCGATGTACACCCGTAGTGGTTTCTTCGGAACCGCCGATGATCTTCTTGGCCAGTTCCGGCCGTTTGTTATGAATGGTAAAAACCAGGTCGGCGCCGTCATCGAGCGTCAGGGTCGGTTCCTGCACCAGCGTCTGATCGATACACCAATAAAATTCTTCTGTCGAAAGGCCGTGCCAGGCCCAGATCGGAATTCCTTCTTTATACAACGCGGCAGCCACGTCATCCTGAGTGCTGAGTGGGTTGCAGCCGCTCCAGGCTACCTGTGCTCCGGCGGCAACCAGGGTACGGATCAGAACCGCCGTCTCTTTGGTCACATGCAGACAACCGCTAATACGCATTCCCTTCAGAGGCTGCGATTCGGCATATTTCTCACGTAACGCCATCATGACGGGCATACGTGATTCGGCCCATTCAATTTTCCTGCGTCCCGCGTCAGCGAGTTGGATGTCTTTGATTCTTCCCTGCATTATTCGACTCCGAAATATTTTTTCAATTCATCGACTTTATCCCGCTTTTCCCAGGTAAAATCCTCATCTTCTTCTCTCCCGAAATGACCGTATGCGGCGGTCTTGGAATAGATCGGTCTTTTCAATTTGAGGTGCTCGATGATCTTGCGAGGTTTGAGAGGAAAGATAGCGCGCACGGCCTGGGCCAGTTCCACCTCATCCGCTTTACCGGTGCCGAAGGTGTTGATATAAATCGAGACCGGATCGGCCACGCCGATCGAGTAGGCTACCTGGACTTCACAGCGGCGCGCCAGTCCGGCGGCAACGATGTTCTTGGCGATATAACGGGCATTGTAGGAGGCCGAGCGATCGACTTTGGAGGGGTCCTTGCCGGAGAAGGCGCCACCGCCATGCCGGCCCATACCGCCGTAGGTATCGACAATGATCTTGCGCCCGGTTACACCGGAATCCGCTTCCGGGCCGCCGATGGCGAAAATGCCGGTAGCATTGATATAGAATTTCGTTTCCGGCCGGATAAAATCCCCGCAGATGGGGATGATTACATGTTTCTTAACGCTCGATACAATTTCATCATGCGGAATGTCCGGGTTGTGATGCACGGCCACGACAATACTGGAAACCCATACGGGCTCATCATCTTCGTATTCCACGGTGACCTGCGACTTACCATCCGGCCGTACCCAGTTCAGGATACCCTTCTTACGGACTTCGGCCAGCCGGCGCGTAATTTTATTCGCCAGGCTGATCGGCAGAGGCATCAGCTCGGGAGTTTCGTCGGAAGCATAGCCGAACATCATGCCCTGGTCACCGGCACCCTGCTCATGCGCGTTCGTTTCGTTGACGCCCAGGGCGATGTTTTCGCTCTGTTCATGAATGGCGGTGATGACGGCACAGCTGGTCGCATCCAAACCGAAAGCCGGATCGGTATAGCCGATGCCCTTGAGGGTCTGCCGCACGACCAGGGGAATATCCACATAGGCACGGGTGGAAATTTCTCCCACAACCATGATCATACCCGTCGTGGTAACAGTCTCGCAGGCAACCCGACTATCGGGGTCCTTGGTCAGCAAAGCGTCCAGGATACCGTCGGAAACCGCATCGCAGACTTTATCCGGATGACCTTCCGTAACCGATTCCGACGTAAAACTATATTTCTTCATATCGTTGTTCTCCTCCGATTTTAAAACTCAGAAAGGTAAGCCTATCTGCGCAAAATATCAACTGAATTCCCAGCGTGAATAATCTCCCAGATCGACGGTCCGAGCTTCGCCGAATACCGTACAGCGCGAACCGACCAGACTCTCCCTTATGATCGCATTTTGAATGATATTTTCCTCAGCAATGATAGAATCTTCGACAATGCTGTTCTCGATCTGCGTGCCGGCGCCGATGCTGACGTTCGGACCTACAACACTCCTTTTAATAATCACATCCGGGTGGATGGAAACAGGTGGAATGATCAGCGCCTCCGGAAATGGGGCTGCGTCATTCTTGAGTGTATGCAAGAGGTGGCGATTTGTCTGCAATAACGTCTCACGCGTCCCGCAATCATGGCAGGCCCGGACCTCTTCGATTTTCATGGGGTGCCCGTTCCGTAACATGACCGAAAGCGCATCGGTGAGTTGATATTCGCCCTTCGTAGTAATCTCCTGGGCAACGAGGTATTCCACTGCGTTTTTGAGGGCACGCTGACTCTGGATCAAATAAACTCCGGCGATGCCGAGATTGCTCGCGGGGTGATCGGGTTTTTCGATCAGGCTTTTAACCCAATCCCCTTCCACCTCCACGATTCCGAAACGACGCGGATCTTCGACCTTCATTACGCCGATGATATTATCCCGGTAGCCTGAAAAAGCGCGGAAATCCATGTCCAGAATGGTGTCGCCGAGTAAAATCAGAACCGGTTCATCCGTCGCAGTGAGACCCATTCCCACGGCATGCCCGAGCCCTTTGCGAACCTTCTGTTCGATAAAATCGCACTCCAGGTCGTAATTTTGCCGGACGTAATCGATAACCTGAGCTCCGAGGTAACCGACAATGATGCTTAGCTCGCGGATACCGGATTCGATCACCCGGTCCAGAATATGTCCCAGAATCGGCTTGCCGGCCACCGGGATCAGCACCTTCGGGCATGTCAGGGTCAAAGGCCGCAGGCGTTTCCCGATACCTGCCGCCGGAATTACAGCTCTCATGCAGTAAGCTCTCCTCTCGCTATTCGAAATCCTTTTTCAGATACTGATCCAGATCGTGATTGCGCGATTTTTGCATAATCCGGGCCTTCAATTTTTTTTCGAACTCTCTGGCCGAATTCCTGCCCAGGAATTTTAACACATGATTCAGGGCGATAACTTCGGCAATCACGGTGATATTTTTACCCGGATAAATGGGCAGGCGGATCAGAGGTGTATCGACTCCCAGGATCTTACGATAATTCTCGTCGGCGCCGACGCGTTCGTAGGCTTCATTTTGACTCCAGTCCACCAGTTCTACCTGCACCTCCAGACGCTTCTGTTTGCGAATTGCCCGTACCCCGAAGATGCGGCGCACATCAACAATTCCCAAACCACGCACTTCGATATGATACTCCAACAGTTCCATCCCGGTCCCGATGATCACGTTATCCGCGCGTCGAATAATTTTCACCACGTCGTCGGCCACCAGGCGGTGTCCGCGTTCTACCAGATCGAGCGCAATTTCGCTTTTACCGATCCCGCTGCGGCCGGTAAGCAACAGGCCGACCCCGTACACATCCACCAGAGATCCGTGTTCGATGGTCGTAGGCGCCAGGTTCCAATCCAGATAATCCATCAATCTCGAAATCAGATTGCTGGTCAGCATCGTCGTTTTAAAGAGGGCCAGGTTATTCGCGCGCGCAATCTTCAAGGCGATTTCCGGCGGCTTGGTACTATGGGCGAAAATTGCCGCGGGAACTCCCGAAGAGAAGAGCCGTTGAAAGGTTTTTTCCACGAAATCCGGGTCGAGCGTCGCGAGATATTTGCTTTCCTTCATCCCGAAAATCTGAATCCGGGAGACATCACAATATTCCCAGTACCCGGAGAGTTCCAGCCCGGGCCGGTTCAACTTGGACGACTGGATCAGGGTGTTATGCCCGATATTTTCGTTAATTCTTCTGAGTTTTAACTTTTCCTTATTGTCCCTGTACATCTTGCCGACTGGCAGTGGTTCTTGCATTGGAAAACCTTTTCCCTTTTAATTTTAGGATCTGACGTTCCATCTTTTCGACCGTTAGATCGATGGATTTGATCATATCGCCCGATGTTTCTATCGCCACGAGTTGCTTGCCTAAAATCGAGAGTGTAATCTCAGCTGAATCGCCTTCTTTGGATTTTTCCAAAATCACCTTGCAGTTCGTAATCCGATCGTAAATCTTCTCCAGCCGGTTAACTTCCGCTTCCACATAGTCTTTTACGCGATCCGAGGCTTCATAGTGTCTAGCAGTAATTTCGACTTTCATGCGATTACTCCCTTCTATTTATTTGATACCTGTGTCATAATATTACTATGGATAATGTCTCTTCATTTCGGTTACCCACGCGATTGTCATTATCTCGACGTTTTCTAATCCGCGTGCGGGTGAGCCTGTTTATAAATTTCTTTCATCCTGCCAATCCGGATGTGAGTGTAGAGCTGCGTCGTCGATAGACTGTTGTGTCCCAACAGGTCTTTGACCGCATTCAAATCGGCGCCGCAATCCAGAAGATGCGAAGCAAAGGAATGCCGCAGCACATGCGGACTGAGGTGCTCCTGGTCGGAAACCGTTTTAAGTAAACCGGTAACGATCTTCTGCACGGTCTGGCGGGCGATCCGCACTCCCCGGTTGCTGATAAAAAAGGGACTGTCCAGGCGGGTCGCGCTGAACGTTTTTTTCCTGCTCTCCTGGTACAAATCGAGTATTTCTTGAGCCCGGTGACCGAAAGGAACGATGCGTTCCTTGGCGCCTTTACCGAAGACACGGATGGTCATCTTCGCGAAGTTGATATCGCCATAATTTAAAGAGATCAGTTCGCTCAACCGCATACCTGTACTATAGAACAATTCCAAAATGGCTTTGTTTCGTACACCGACGAAATTTTCGATATTAATTCGATCCATGAGGTCGTCAATCTGCGCTTCGGAGAGAACCGTGGGCAAACGCTTTTGCAGTTTGGGAGATTTAACCTGGGCGGCCGGGTTGCTATCCACCGCTTCTTGCCGGGCAAGATATTTGAAGAACGCCTTGATGCTGGCCAATTTACGCGAGATGGAACTGCTGCGCAGCTTCGCTTCCGACAATTTCCCCAGGAAATGACGGATCCCGACTTTCGTGATCCGGTTCAGTTCGACCGGGACTATGTTGTCGTATTCGGCATAAAATTCCATAAACTGGTTGAGATCGCTCCGGTAGGCCGCAACCGTATGATCCGAATAGCCGCGTTCCTGTTTCAGGAATCGCAGAAAACGTTCGAGATGTTCTGCGGCGCTTAGCGTATTAATGATTCCTCCAGAATGCTCTGGATTTCCAGAAAATCCCGCGGCAGGGGAGCCGTTATCTCGACGCTCCCAGCCCGCAGCGGGTGTTCGAAGCGGATCACGTGGGCATGCAGCATCTGCCGGCCGACAACTGCCAACACCTTTTTACCCAGATCGTGCAGCCGCTTTGAGCTGCCGTGCAAATGCTTGATCCCGCCACCGTACAGCAAGTCGCCTACAACCGGGTGCCCGGCATGGTTCAGGTGGATCCGGGCCTGGTGCGTCCGCCCAGTTTCCAGGACGACTTTCAGCATCGAGATGATATCGTAATCCGAGAGGACTTCATAGCGGGTTCGCGACCGCCGCCCCTTACTGGTGACGGCAAATTTCTTGCGGTTTTGGGTACTGCGGCCGATGGCCGCATCAATCAGGCCCGCCCGCTCTTCCGGGCAGCCCCACACAATCGCCCGGTACTCTTTATAAATCGACCTTTCGGCAAACAGTCGGCTCAGTTTCCAGTGGGCTTCGTTAGTCCGGGCCGCAACCACAACCCCGGAAGTATCTTTATCCAGGCGATGTACCAATCCCGGCCTTTCAGAGCCGCCCAGTGAACTCAATTCGCGGGTGTAATTGAGCAAGGCGCCGACCAGCGTTCCCGAGAAGTTGCCTGCTCCGGGATGCACGACCATGCCCGCCGGTTTGTTCACGGCAATGAAGAACGCATCCTCATAGAGAATCTCCAGCGGGATGTCGGCCGGTACCAGTTCCCGGGATATTTCGGCGGGAATTTCAGCGTGGATTTCATCGCCGTTGCGAACGAGATAACCGGGTTTTGAAATTTGACCGTTGACCAGAACCGCACCCTCTTTCACGAATTTGTGAATGCGCGTACGCGAGAATGCCGGCATTCTCTGAGCCAGGTACACATCCAGACGCTGGCTGGAATCGTGATTTACTGTAAATGTGTAGTTAGGACGTTGAATACTCACGACTGGAATAGAACCACCCGATTGTTATCTGATTACGTGATCTGAATAAAAACCGTACCGGAAGACTGTGAATCCCGGTAAGTCTCCCCTTTTAATGGCTCAGATATGTTACATGTTGCCGATTTGCGCGATACCTGTAATGAATTACATATGAGAAGCATCAATTAAAAAATACACAAGCTGAGTGACACTTTCCATATGAATTTGATAAAAAAATATTTTTTTATGGATTTTGGATAAGCGACGTTCTATTTGGGCTTGTTTTTACACTTGACACAATGCTGGGTATGCGGAACTTCTTCCAGCCGTTCTTTAGGGATAAATTCACCGCATTCGACACAGATTCCATACTCGCCCCGTTTAATGCGGTCCAGCGCCGAGTTGAGATATCCGAGGAATTTTTTCTCGCGGGCCAACCAGAGAAAGGCTTTTTCGCGCTCCTGGGAATCCGTCCCGACATCAGCCATGTGGTATGCATAGGTACTGTCCAGGGCAGAGCTCTCTTCGCTATCGTCGTCTTTAATGGCGATGGCTTCCAGGCGCTTCATTTCGCGAACACTTTTTTCACGCGTCCGTAAGACCAGCTCTTTAAAATAGTCCAGATCCGCCTGGCCCCATCTTTTCTGTTTCTTCTCAGTCATTTTTAACTCCTGCTACATTTATTTCACACGGCTGACCGCTGCATGAACATTCTCACCATTAATTTTAAATTCTTTCTCAAATTCACCCGGTTGAAATCCGTAACTGATGCTATTCGCCAGGGTTTCATTTTTAAAATAGTCTGCGCCTGCCCTGACCGCGCTCTGTAACGTCGCGGTGGTTTCGATGGCAACCGTAATGCGGTCCTCAACCTGGAAACCGGCATCCTTGCGCATGGTTTGGATATGACGGATCAGGTCACGCACCATACCTTCCTGGACCAGTTCTTCGGTTAAGCGTGTGTCGAGGGCTATCAAATATTCGTTATCAAATGATACGGAAAAACCATCAACATCCGATTTTTCCACCAGGATTTCCGTTGCCGAAAGATATAGCTTCGTGCCGCTTAATTCAAGCTCAATAGTGCCGCCGTTACCGATCCGGGTGGCAACTTCCACGGCATCCAGCGCTTTAATCTTCTTCTGAATCTCACCGATATATTTTCCGTGTTTGGCGCCCAGGGCGGCGAAATTCGGCTTGATCACATACTTGACAAATTGGCTTTCGTCTTCGATAATTTCGAGATCTCTGATATTCAATTCTTCCAGAATCTGCGGTTCGAGTTCCTTGAAATTCTCGGACTTCAGGTCGGCCGGCAATTTCACATAAATCTTCTGGAGCGGCTGGCGAACCTTCAGATTGGATTTATTGCGCGCGGCGCGTCCCATGCTGACAATCTTGATCACAGCGTTGATTCTGCGAATCAGGGCTTCATCGATGTAGGTCTCGTCGACCACCGGAAAATCGTTCAGATGGATGCTCAGTGGAGCATCGGGCACCAGTCCGCGCACCAGGTTCTGGTAGATCGTGTCCGTGACAAACGGCACCACCGGCGCAATGACGAGCAATAAACCCTTGAGCGCCTGGTACAGGGTCTGATAGGCACCCCATTTGTCCGAATCGTCCTCCGATTTCCAGAAGCGGCGGCGGCTGCGGCGGATGTACCAGTTCGACAGATCGTCCAGGAAATCATCAACCTGTTTCATAACTTTGGCGACATTATAGTCGGCGTAAGCGCTGTCGGCTTCTTTGTACAGAAAGTGCAGGCGGGCCATCATCCACAGATCGAGTTCGGAAAGTTTCTCTTTGGAAACAATAT
>Ga0268277_1001679_pt1 | contig 14361 bp, 8 predicted proteins | sample saktaG_5_FD_190132 | JGI IMG/M metagenome (GOLD analysis project Ga0268277, IMG submission 190132) | Saline water microbial communities from Sakinaw Lake, British Columbia, Canada - sak_2010_1_5_50m | ecosystem: Environmental > Aquatic > Non-marine Saline and Alkaline > Saline ...
CTATCGGAGCAGTATTGCCGCGGTAATAAACATTCTGCTCACCGGTAGTTTTGTCCTGGAGAGTAACCACATCGTTCAATTTATAGCCAATCTGGCGGGTGATCATGCCGCCGGCATCCTTAAATCTAAAATAGGTGGTTTCCGGCAGCCAAATCACGCTGTTGACATCAAAACGCGGCGCGCCTTCTTTGCTGCGCACAACATAACTTTCCTTAGGCGCTGCCTGTCCCTGGCTCATCGGCTCTAAATATTTCGGGCCTCCAGCGAACTCGTAGCTATCCGGCCCCTGCGTGGTAAGAATCATCCTTCTTCCAATCGCTCCTGACTGGCCAAAAATATCCCTGGCTGCTCCTGTATATCCGCTTAATGGCGCCAGGCCGGTGCCCAAGACTGTTTCGCCGGTCAAAAGATCCTGTTGAGTTTCGTTCCAATTTTGGCCTTTGGGCATTAAAATACCGAAACTCTTATTGCCCTTTAGAGAAACCATTTCCCAGTCGCCGTAGGTGACATGGAAAGTAAGCGGGCCTCCGGTTCCTAATCCTTCCGAGGTTTCGCCATATTGGTCCTGGCCCTGATATCCAAAACCCATCAGCCCGCGGGAAAGAATAGCTACACCATTGGAAGAAACGTTTTTTGAACTGCCTTTATCATAGTTTCCCCGGCTGCCGCTAGCAGGACTACCGGCGTTAAGCTCAATCTGCGGATGCCTTTCGCCGATCAGAGCGCCTTTCCAAAGCGGCACGATTTCTTCTATGCCACCGCTAAGTTTATTAGTTACTTTCGATTCCGGCAAAGTTGCAGCACTTCCAGCGACTACTCTGCCGGTTATGGGATCCCGAACTACGCCGGCATAATCTCCCTTATTAATATCACCCTTACCTTTATAACGGTAGAATAATACATCGTAGCGCGGATCCAGCGTGTTCACCGCCATAGGATTATCACTGCTGCCAAATTCCATCTTCGCTACGTCTTTTCCTAAAAATGTGTTGCCGTCGTAATAAGTATTCAAGATGCTGACGTCTCCGTAAATAGATGGCCGGGTGAGGCTGGCGTCAGAAAAAGGATGTTCCGCAGAAGCTCCGCCGATGCGCATGCCGCCGGCAATGCTCTGCTGCATATCCAGGTCGCCATTATTATATACATCCTCGCCGAACTTGACCTGGGTGTATCTGGTGGTGCGGAAATTAGAAACTACATATTGCTTGACCTGATAATCTTTGGTTTGCGGGAAAAGGTCCTGCGTGCCGGGTGAAACGGTGGTAAAATCATAGCCGCCGGGGATTTCTAGTTTGGAACCTATACCTAAATTCTCATAAGGACGTAAGCCTTTGCCTGATAAAACTAAAGAAACGCTTCCGGTAACCAGATGATTTCCCGCGGCGCTATGGTCTATTACTCGCATCCGGCTGTTTCTTCCTTCCCAGGCTGACCCCCGCACATTAATTGCTTTCTGAGGATTCTGGGTATCCTCTCCTCCGTAAAATTGCGTTTCTCCGCTCTGGGCATTATTGGTGCTTGCGGCAAAACCCGAAGCCTCCATTGCCTGGGCATATTCTTCGGGATTGGTGCTGATATATCTGGTTTCGTGGGCAATGCCGTCTTTGGTGATAGTGCCGACTAACTCCAAGGCATATTTTGCTTTGCCAAAAGAATTATTACTGCCGCCCTCGGTGACTGCGCCCAGCCTTAAGTCGGCGTAGCCAGGGGATTTCTCCCAAACGCCAGCTATTTTTTCAAAGGTTACGAATTTATTATCCAAGTCTGAGCCGATGCCTACCAGCCCGATTTTATTCTGAGCGATTAATTTTCTTACTGCGCCGACAGTCTCAGCGCCTTTTATGCCCCAAGCCTCTGAGGAATTAATCAACGGGTTTCCCAACTTATCGGTAAACGGCTTTCCTGCCTCATCGGTGATTGTTTTCTCCAGCCTTCTCCAGACCATCGGATTGCTGCGGTCAAAATGTAATACGGTGGTAATTACTTTGGCTAATTGAGAATCTCCCAGCACATCTACTGCCTGAATGGGAGCATATTCTACGGCTAAATTTTTGCTGTATGACTCAGGATGCAAATTGCCTTTGTAGGACACATTAGCTTTTTGCTGCGGGTCTAAAGAATACATCCAGAAGCCGGTCAAGGGATCCGGCGCTCCCTGCTGGTTATAGCTTAAATTGCTGCCATAGGTAATATCTACGTGATTATCAACGACCGCTACCTGGCCTTTTAAAATTCCTCTGCGAGGCGCGCCGTCAACCAGCCAGCCGGAATTCTTATTCGCTAAATCTCTGCTCAAGGCGCCCACATCCGCCACTGTGCCGCCTACTTTCACTGTCCTTCCGTCGGCGCTGACCGCTCCTAATTTAGTTAGGCCAAAACTCTGGGCAGGATTATTAAAACTAGGCGTAACCTCTGCCTCATTACGGACGGTCTTGCCAAAATCATACCTTACTTCCCCGAAAGCCCAGCCGTTAAAATGAATGCCGCCGGACTGGTCAATCATTAAACCTGCTTGTTGAAATTCGGGTTGCGCTTTCGGCGCTTCTAAGGGAAGAGAAACTTTTCCAGAAGAGGTTTGTTTCATCTCTACGCCGGCGAAAACCAAACCTTCGGGCTGAGCCTTTAATTTGTTAGTATAATCTTTGACTAATTGGGCGGCTGCTCCCCAATCTGCGGGCCCTGAGCCTGAGGAAGAAGCCTGCAGTAAATACCCGGCTACTTGTTCTCCTGAAACAATATAGCCGGTTTCTCTCAATGTCCGGTCTAAATCCTTTACTGCCTGTCTGTATTGTGTTGGGTCTTGGGAAGCATTAACCGGCCTAACCTCACTGCCGCTACCCACAACCAAGGTTTTATAAGTCCGCCCGGGTTTATCTATATCTCTTGCCTGCTCCATCCCGGGTAAACTTGTGGTTTCCAATGGATTATCTAAATCTATTGGCCTGCCGGGCTCTAGCGCGTCATTAAGACGCTGAGAGTCAACGGTATATACCTTCCTAGTCAGGCCAGGATGCATTTTGCCTGCATTGGCTTGCTCTTTAAATTTGCTTAACTCTTTGTCATTCGTTAATCTGCCCTCTTTATTTAAATCAAAAGTCTGTGCATCTTTTGGCCGCGTAGATAACCGAGCAATTTCGCTCAGCTTGCCATTTTCATCAAAACTAAAATGCTTGCCGGTAAATATTATCCCGTCAATATTCCCATCTCCCACATAGCGCCGGCCAGCCTCCATGCTTTTTCCTTCTGCCAGCTGGACAATAAAATCTTCTTCTATTCTTGCCCGGGTAAATCTGCCATTAGCAAGCCCCATCTCTCCGTACATTGATAAGCTAGGCCGCAGGCTTATTTTACCTTGGGAATCTTGGACTAAACCCAAGCCTGCGGGGTTATAATTGAAAGACACCTGCGAAATAGCCGTGGCATCGGGGCTGGCTGTTTTTTCCTCTAATGCGCCCCAGGTCTTAGGCCCGACTATGCCGTCCGGCTTAAGTCCATTTGCGCTCTGAAAATCCGTAATCGCTTTCTTAGTCAGCGAACCTTTTATCCCGTCAGGCAGATAGGGATAAAAACCTGCTTTATTTAAGCTAGCTTGAATTTGTCTAGCGGTAAGATTATCTGCTGAATATGCAGGCTCCGTTCCCCTTGTTCCGGCGGTGTTGCTAAAGCTACCCCACAAAATAACATCTTCCGGTTTACCGGTAGGATTAAACTTTATGTTCCCGACAATGTAATCTATATCCCGGGCAGGCATTTCCTGTGTAGCAGCCAAAGCCAGGTAAGGCAGAAGGTCGCGACCGACTTTCTTTTGTAAGGCATAAATTTTATTCTCCGGCTGCTTTTCCAACCCTTTTAAGGCATCGGCAAAAATTTTCCCTGTTCCCGAAATAGTCCTCTGAATGCCGGTCGTGCTACTTAGGCCATCTACATCGCTATACTGTTTCTCGATGATCTCTTGCGGGCTGATGCCAAAGGCCGCCGGAGTATTGTCAAAAGCTACGGTTACATATCCCGTAGCCGAGGAGCCGCTTTTTACTCCCTCAAGCACATCCAGAGTATTCATCTTTTTGTACTCTGTCTTTCTAATCTTATCGTCTTGGATACTGAGCATGCTGGGCTTCTCGGAATAACCCGGAGTAATATTGCGCCAGTTCGTCCCTAACGTCTCCTCTAATGCTAAATCTACTGCTTCGCCATAACCGGTTCTTGACTCGGTCTTTTGTCCTACTAAGACATTTTTATTAAAGGTCTGGGAAGTCTGTATTGTTTTCATGTAAGTCCACCCAGTATTTCCGCGCAGAGAAGCATCCCTGCCTTTTACCGGCACTGCCCCGCCTTCGTTATACCAGTAAAGCCGCTTTCTATCGGAAGCCTTGATGCTCCCGGGTAGACCTTTACCCTTCTCTGCTTCTTGATCTAAAATGTCCTTTCCGCTCCGCAAAGAGGTAGACCCGAAAATATAGATTTCTGAAGGGGTCTCCCGAGCCGCTACCGCTACGTCACGGCTCATTGTTGCTTCAGCCGTAGAGCGTTGCCTGGTGCCTGTCTCTATTTCTTCTAAGGTAGTGGTCTGAGAAACCTTGAGGCGGTCCGGAACGCTGACTTCCCGAACTATTACTTGTGTCTCGCCGGAATTTCCTTTCAGCGTCTCTGTCTTTTTGCCAAAGCTTACTTTAGAATCGGAAACGTCGGCTACCTTAATAGACGGCTTAATTGGCGCGCCGGGCAAAGAAACAACTTGCGGCTTAAGCTTAATTTCATTGGATCTGGTAGTGTGATCCTGCAAGGCGGCTTCAGCTAAAACAAGGGCGACATCTATATTTGGCCCTGTTGCGTCCGACATAACCATCTGCCTGATATCCTCCCACTGTTGTGCGGAAAATGCCGGGGAAACTCCAGCGTGCTTGGCGATACCAAACCCTGCTGCTTCGTTTACCGCCAGAGAAATAATTCCTGTAGCGAGGAAGAAGTCCTTGCTTTTACCCGCCTTCTTTGCAATAACGCTGCTGATAAACTCCGTGGCAGAGTCTTTTGCAGTTATTTCTCCGCCGACCACGCTTACGATAGGATCGGGGCCGCTGATGCCTGGCAATTTAAAATCCATATTTCTGCCGGATATGGCGAATACCCTGTGGCCGTTTATCGCCGCCATTGCCAATAGCTTTGTGCCCCCCAGCGGCGCTGCATCTTTAAAAATAAGCTTGTAACTATCATAAGAATATACGGTCGGGTTGCTTCCTCTGACTAAAGCCGCATAAATAAAATATGGACTCTCCAGCAATTTATTTTTATCAAGCTTCCACATACTCATGCTCTTGCGTCCGCTGGTTATTCCCTCGGCTATCTCCGGCATCCAAGTCGCTATGTAATGCTGATCGGCATCAAAATAGCGCTTAAACTGGCCATCGCCCCAACCAAATCTTCCTCTCTCTACCGCCTCCCTGATCAACGGCAGGTCCGGCTGCCAGCCAGGCAGGTTCCATTGCACAAATTGTGCCGCTACGGGATTATTCTGAACTTTTTTATGCAAGATTCCGGTAGGATTTTTACCTATCGTCACCAGATAGAGCGCATGCTTTTTGGTGACTCCGGAAACATCTATGGTAAAGGTATCCTTTGCGTCTTCATCAGATAGGTCAGCTTGCAACACTCCCATAGGAAGTTTGTCGCTAAGCTGGTCATTAAGCTTTTTCATGTCGAGCGGCTCAAATAACTCGCCTATTAGTTCCTCAGTTTTATCTTTATCCTCGGAAACAAGCACTATTGTCTTACTGTCTTCCCCGAGCTTTATGCGCTTGTTTGGATTTGATTTTTGGAGTTCAACTAACACCTTGATCTTTTGCACTTCGGAAGAACCTGTCAAATCAGGAGACTTCAAAATCTCATCTATCTTTGCGATGTTTATTGTATCTTTTATCTTTTGGTAGCCGGTCACCGGGTTATGATTATCAAATATATTCCAGACAGTCCTCGCCAGCCTCCATAAATCAGAAGCGGCGGTGTAAGTAAACTCGCTTGCGTTCTGCGCCGCGGCTGAATGGAGAGTGGCTGCGCCGTATTCAATCATCGCATACTTCGGAAAAAGACTCTCCAAGTTTCCGTCCTTTACAAAATCTCTCCAGGCAGTCTGATAATCGCTATACTTTTCGGCGCGCTTTCTTGATTCGGAATCATGAAGATCATAGTCATAAGGTTTAAGGTAAAGCGGGTCTTTGTCTTTGTCAAAGGGCAGGTAACCCATCGCCCGCATCATCCGGTCGGCATTAGCTTGAAAATTGTCTATCCCCGCCATTTCATTGACCTTGTTGATATACATATTTAGCGTCCAGCCTGCCATGCCTTCGGTATAAGCAGGAGATGTCCTACCTAAAGTGCCGTAATTGACAATGACTTTCTCCACAAAATTATCTTTGAAGTTATTGAGAATATTACCCCAATTCCCATGCCAGCCAGTCTGGTAGAGGACATTAACCAGAGCCGATCCAGAGTAGGCGATAAGCGCCATATCACTGCGTGTCAGGCCCCAGTCATTGCGGTATACCCCGTCCTCGCATCTTTTATATGTCCCGGCGAATTTGGTCAAGGTGGAATCGAGTAACCACGTGCTTCCGGCACCGATTGCGCTATCCACTAATAGCGGCACTACCTTAACCGGCTGGCCGGCAGAGATCGCGCCCCCGACCCCACCGATAAAGGAACCGGCAAACTCTCCCAAGCTCCGGGAGAAACTGTTACGGTTCGTCCATTCTTCGCGGTCTTCTTCGCTTAAATCCATCCATGTCGGCCGGCCATTTACGCTCTTATACTTAGGAAGCGCAGACTTTCTGTTCAAAAAATTTTCATAATCCTTATAATCTATACCCAAGCCGGCTATTTTCCCCAGAGATGAAGATACAAACTGTACTTCTTTAATTGGGGCGGCGAGCCCGCGCCAAAAATCAGAGGAATTCCCTTTAGGCACAATCCCTACGAGTGCGCCGTCCTTCTTCCCCCAATACCTGGTAAGCCCTGCTGAAGAAATAAAGCCGGAGGTTAAGCCATACGATAAAAAATCCGCGGTAAAGTTAGCTGTCTCAAGGGCAAGTTCAGGATTCTTTTTATAGAAAGCAGAGTCCTTTATTGACAGGTAAGCTATATATCTGGCTCCTGCTTTAAGTGCGCCCATTCCTAACCCTACCTGTAAACCCCGCGTAAAGGACGATTGAGCGTTCCAAACGGCATCTTTAATGTGCATAAATTGCTTTGGCTCTATTTTGGTTGTGACGCCGTAAGAAAAAGCTGTAGTTGCCAGTGTGCTGATGGCTTGGACGAGCCCCGGATTCATTCCTGTTTTGGATAACCCATAAGTTGCTATCGTGCCTAATTGGCCGGTAAACTGCGCAACCGCTAAATCAGTGATTCCTCCGCTGCAAATACCGGGTATAGCAGTTAACACCGTCATCCCTAAGTTGATTGCCGTTGCCCTCAAGTCTGGCTGTTGGAAAAGCGGGCTTAAATCCGGGTACTTGCCTCTGTATCTCCTTGCCCCTAAAATAAGTTTGGCTTCACTATCAGCGATGGCGGTTAAGCCGACCGCCTCTTTTTTCTCGCTTAAAATATATCCGGAAAATCCTTCAAGGAACTTCTCGCTGGGCAGGAATTCTTCTTTATGCTCATCAATAAAATAAACCTTATCTCCAGAAATGCGGGCAACTAAGACATAGTGATCGCCTTTTAAGTGGGCGATAAAAGGGACTGTCCCCGACAAGTCTATTAGTGTGTTATTCTTAGGGGACTGTCCCTGATTGAAGTCTATTTTTGCCGGGTAGAGTTTGTGGCCAAAGAATGCTGAAGCTTGAGATAAGGCAAATAATGAGTTTTTAATCACTTCCGGGTTACCTTCAGGCTTGACTACCCCGTTTAAAATATCCACGGTTAAGGCTAAAACCGCGATATCCTGCTCGGCTACCTGCGCGCCGGCATAAGTTAAATAATCATATAGCGCTTTTGTGCCGCAGGGCCTGCCTTTTAACCATTCGTAAATCTCATCTATTCGCTGCTTGCTGATGTTTAAGGGCTTTTCTAATTTTAAGGTGAGTTCCGGAGATAACCTGATAGCATTGACGGACTTACCGGAAATATCTTTAAGGATGTTCCTCACCGCCAGCGGAATGTCCAAACTGCGGGTATCTTTAAGATAGGCCGGGGCAAAAGTATTGAGTGTACCAACCGCAGGCCTCTGCCAGAGCACGCGCCAGTCATATTCTACTGCTTGAGCTACCTGCTGAGGAATAAAAATAGCCACTACTACAAAGGCTACTACCCTGATCCAGGCCTTAAAGTTGGAGTGAAAATGCGGCTTCTCGTTCTTTCCCGTAAAAGAACTTACAGCAGAATCAGAAACCTCTACGGCTTCTCCGATCCTGCTTCCGCGGGATATTTCTTCTAATTTTTCTGTACGGGTTGCTTTTTCCATTTTTTATCTGTTTAAGTGCCCTATTTTGCCAATCTGTTTAATCTCAATAACCGTACTCTTCATCGACTTATTTGCAGAAGTACGTTGTAAAGCGCTATTCGCGCGGTTTGAAGTAACTTTAGAAAACGCCCTTTCTCTATGCTTGCTCATACCCAGGTTAGTCTTTAAGGGGGCCTTTACTTCTTTTAAAAACGATCTTTGATTTATCTTTTTGATTGTAGGAACGCCGATTTTTTTATTCAATTTTGGTATTTTGGCCCCAGCCGGAGGCTTAGCAGGCCTAATAATATTATACGGCCTCTCAAGTGGGTTAAAATCGCCGGGCCTTCTACTTGGCCTTTGGTGATCGCGCCATTGGTAACCGGCGCCTCCTATGCCTTTGACAATTGTAAATGCCGCCTTACCATTATTATTATTCATTCTAGCTCTTTCTGTCGGCCCCATTATTCCAAAAACTCCAATCGCTGCTATCGCTATTATTACAAATATGCCCATTTCGCCCTCTCATTCCGCCTATTTAAGGCTTCAATTTTTACTTCTGGCTGGTTAACCGCTGCCTTTTTGTCCTCTATAAAACAAAAAAGGCCACAATTTTCTTGTGACCATCCAAGTTTGTACCCTGATTTTGCCTCTCTTTTCCCCTGATGGACGTATGCGAGGAGACATCCGTCCATCTGACTTATGTTAGGCGAACGCGCTCCAAAGATAACGCCGATACCGTTCTTTAACCTGCGTGAAATTTCACTGATAATCTGGCTTATTCTTCTTTTAGATGAAACCGGGAAATGTCCAAACAGGCCTAAAATCAAGGGCGCGGAAAAAGGACCATCTAAAACTCCGTGATGATGCCCTGAATTATTGCTATTGGTGTTGCCGGTATTACTGCCGGTAGGTTGACTTATGGGATTGTTCGGAATTGAAGGCGCTACCGGTAAAACCGGCTGTCTTTCCCTTGAAGGAACTAGGGGGGGGATAGCCGGGCCGCGCATAGGAAGCCTGGCCGAATAATTCTGCTTGGGAATAAGTTTAAGCGCTCGCGCCTGTTTAAGATTAAGCGCGACTGGTTGCTTTAGCGCCGGAGTAAGCGTATTTATTTTACCCGAAGTAACTTTTATAATGGGAACTAAAGGAATGGTTGTTTTGGGAACAGCTAGATTCGGATTTGTTTTAAGCGCCTTGGGAGTAAAGCTATTTAATTTCGGAACTAACGGAACAGCTGTCTTGAAATTATTAATCTTGGCGATAGGTATAACTGTAATGCGATTATTCAGTTTCGGGAAACTAGGCGCAATGGTTTTAATCGTGGGGGCACTGACTTTTATTTTTGGCACTAAAGGAGCAAAAGACTTGGCGGGTGCGATCCTTGTCGCAGGGGCAGTCAGAGATGGGATAACATTGAAATTATTGCCTCGCGAAGATCTACTAATGCTTTTTTGGTGACGGCTGTTTAATTGCAGGGTTTTGCTTTCGGCATAAAGAGGAGCAGCCGAGAAGATTGTCGCTATAATTAACAATAGAGCTATTTTTATAATATTAGCTCTAAACAATATTTCCCCCTTACCCCCATTTTTATAAGCTTTATTTTGGCTCTTCATCTTCGAGTTTTGCAAAGTCTTTTGAAAACTTCTTTTTAATCCCTTAAAAGAAAACCGGATTATCAAATACTCGATTTCGCATCGGTATTCGGTAACCCGGCTGTCTTTAAAAATCCCTTTTAAGACCCGTGGCTTTGTGCCCCCACCTCACGGTGGGTTTACCCTTTCGTCCCGTGGCTTATCTTATTTACACGCAAAGTATAATATATAGAAGGTGGCTTGTCAAGCATATTTTTATAGTTAAAAGGGAGCGTTTTCTTATCGCTGATCCGGGGTGTTTTATGCCTGCTAAAACCACTTAGGGACTGTCCCCGACAGGTCTCTTATTAGCTGTTCTTAGGGGACTGTCCCTGTTTTAGTCTCTATTTTAGGGTCAGCCCCCTTAGGAAGATAAGTAATGGCTCTGACGGGGACAGACCCTTCATTTACGGGGACAATCCCTTACAGATTGGACATTTTTAAGCTTGCAGAGTGGACATTTAACTACGGATTTCACGGAAAAAATCCACGGATTTCACAGAGTATAACCGTAAAATCCGTGTGCAATCCGTGTAATCATTTATATGTATCTTCCCCTCTTTTTCTTAGGACAAATACCCAGATTATCTTCTGCGTTTCATCTACATCATATAAAACGCGATAATCGTCAATACGGAGTCGATATTAGGCAGTATACTGCACTAATTTAAGCGGCGGGGTAAGTTTTTTAAAAATATTCTTACCTTGCGGATAAGGATTTTCTGCGAGTCCTGCGGTAGCATCCATAATTGCATCTTGAACTTTACGAGGAAGTTTTACCAGCGCCTTATGGAATTTGTCTTCGAGAGAACGCGTTGGGAATAAAAGGCGGTATTTCATTTACGTGCCTTACGGGCTCTTGAGAACAGACGTAGTACAGATACGCCTTCTTTTTTCGCTTTGATTGCCTTTCGACCTTCTTCTACAGCTTTCAATGTCTCTAAATCCGTAGCTTCATCAATCAGATCGACCATCTCAATAGCTTCCGTATAAGGAATAACTACATCAACAGGAACCCCGCGTTCAGTAATAATAAGGGGGTTACCGCCTTTTAAGAGTCTGGATAGGCGTGCTTTAAATTGTCTTATGCCTATGTGCGGTGCCTTTAATAGAATTGTCGCGAGAGTCATTTTTCTACCTCCTTATGTAGTCTCATTTGTGCCTACATAAAATATACCATAGGCTAAACACTTGTCAAGATAAAATTAAAGATTCTTGGTTTAAAATCCTTGTCCTTTTAAACCAAAACCGCCCTGCATAAATTGGATAAGGATAGGGCCGCCGACAATAATTGCCACTACCGGCATGATGAAGAAGATAAGGGGAAAGAGCATCTTAATCGGGGCTTGTAAAGCCAGGCGTTCACCTCTCTGGAACCTTTGACGGCGGGTTTCTTCGCCTAAGGCATTCAACACATCATAAACCGGAGTGCCCATACGGTCCGCAGAGACTAAGGTATTCACTAGAGAAAAAACCTCCGTAATATTTAAACGCCTGCTCATCGCCTTTAATGCCTCCTGCCGTGACTTGCCTACTTTAATTTCCTGAGTAACCATACTTAATTCCTTAATTAGGGGGCTGGGCTTTGAACGCTGGAGCACCCAATCTAGGCCTTGCATAAAATCTAGCCCTCCGCCGACGCAGAGAGTAAGCAAGTCGATCACATCAGGCAATACCTTTATAATAATCCGGTTACGCTTCTGAATACGTATCTTTAGATAAATATCCGGCAATAAAAATCCGATGCCAAAAATAATCAAACCCCACAAAGGCTCAAACCTTTTCAGCGTCAAATATACCCCTAAAAATAAACCCAGCATTAATAATTCTTTTATCCCTAAGTAATCTTCGGGCAGCAAATTTATCTCGGCGGATGACAATTTATCCATTACTGCCTGCCGTCTTAGCTTAGATAAAATAATCCGGTTAAGGGGAAAAAGCGGGCGGGTAAAAAATAAAGGGACCTTTATGAATTCATCCTTGGGGGATAATTTCGGGGCTTGCGGCTTCAGCTCGGGAGACAACTGCATAGGCCGGCGCAAGACAAAAAAGAGCGAAATACTTAAGATCCCGCTAAATAGCAATACGTAGATTAAAACCGGCATTACACCTCCACGCGGCTTAAACGATTTAACATTACCGCTCCGATTACCTCCGAAACCACGCACCAGACCAAAAGAATCCTGCCCACTTCTGATTCTAACATCACATCAAAGAATTGCTTATTGGTGCTGATCACAAAAAAGGCAAAGATAATAGGCAAGACCGACATAATCATCCCCTGCCACCTCGCCTGCGTAGTCAGGGTTTTAATCTGATCATTGATTCTTTTTCTGATCCGGATATTCTCGCTTAAATGGGTAAAGATATCGGTCAGGTTTCCGCCGGTTTCCCGCGCTACCAGAATAGCGGTGCTCATTAAATTCAGGTCTTCAGAGCCCATCTTTTTATTCAGGCGCTCAAAAGAAGTCTCCAGGGGAACTCCCATTTTATTCTCTTTGACCATCAGCGCAAACTCCTGGGAGATGGGCGCAGGCATGTCTTCGGTTAAGACTTCCATTGCCTGGAGCAAGGATAGGCCGGCTTTTAAAGACTGGCTCAGGTTCACCAAGGCATCGCTTAGCTGGGCGCCAAACTTAGCCCTGCGGACTTTTTCCATCTGCCGGATGACCAGCATCGGCAGGATAAAACCGATCACAGCCCCGGCAAAAATCAAAATTATATTCTGGAATAAAAGGAAGGAGGCGACTGCGAAGACGATCGGGCTTACGGAAAAGTAGAGGGCGAGCTTCTTCTGCTCTACCCAGACATACATCTCTTCTAATTTCCCGGCGGCCCGCTTGGCTTCCTCTTTATGCGCGCGGCCATAGCGCGCAAGAAAGAAAGGCGCCAGCACATAAAAAAGCGAGGCCACTGCCCCGAAGCTAAAGAGAAAAATCAAAAATTTTAGCACTGCCGGATAATTCTCCTAATTTTTCTGTTAGGGATGCGTTGTATAGGGATCGAATTGCCTACCGTGGCCAAAGGTATCTCCCACTTCCCGCATCTTGCCTGAAATAGCCCGCTTCAGGTATATCGCCATCCCAATTAATGCTACCACAATTATGAGGATTAGGAAAGCGTATTCTATTGAAATAAACGCCTTCTTGGCATTTTTCATTTTATCTCCACCACCTCTAAACCCACCAGTTTTCTCTTCTCGCCTTTAGCCAGGGTAAAGAGCATTCTTCTTTTGCCCGGGCGGTAGTCTGCGGCGATAACCACCCTCTCTCTTGTTTGGCTAAATATTCTCCAGTCAGCGAGGGCGTTCGGCTTCCCGCCGGTATAGGCAAACCCTAAGCTTACCCCCCTGATAAAGACCTCTTTATAATTACGCCGCTCTGCCTCATTAGGCGCCTTAGCGAAACCCGCTCCCACGTCAACTCCCACGGCAATCAGCTTATTCCAATCGATAAATTCCCCTACCGAAGCCTTCCCTTCAATCATCCCCTTAAAGATTACGTCACGGCAGAACTCCACATCCTGTTTTTCTTTGTTCGTGAAAAACATAATCCCGGCAGCCAGGATACTGATAATAAAAACGTAGATAAGCAACCTGTAATCCTTATCCATCTTGATCACCATTGGCTTGTTTTTTCTTTAATTTTCACAAACGGCCTATAACTTGCTCCTTGGTATAATCCATACTCTACCTTTGTCTTACGGGTAACCCTAAGCCACTCACCATCCACATGATAATTCGCCCAGGGGTTCCACACCCCCAGCAAGCCCGCTGACTTGCGCGCCTCATCCATCCGCGTCACCTTCACCCAGTGGTCATTGCCTGAGCCGCTATAATGGTCAAGATAAAAACAAATTTCTTTGACATAATTATTAAAACTATCTTTTTCTGACATCTCCATACGCGCAAAATCAAAGTAGGCCGGCATCTCTACGCTTACGGAGTGCTTGCCGCGGGAATCAGTCCAATTATAATAAGCCGGGGAAAAGTAGTAATACCGGCCATAAACAGGATGCGGGGGATCAAAGCTCAACCCTTGCTCTAATTGATCTAACCAATTTCTTATCCCATAGTCGCCCCCTGGATATTCACCCGGACCGTAGAGCGTATAGAGATATTGATTGAAAGCAGTAAATAAGGGGACATATTGCTCTACAATAAATTGCTTTTCAATCGTTGCCTTGATATCCTTTGAATAAAGACCACCGCCGGGGGGATACGGAACAGCAACGACCTCGTAGCTATGACCATTCCAGCTATAATTCTTGCAGGGGACAGGATTGGGCGGCAATATA
>Ga0268277_1001697_pt1 | contig 14199 bp, 15 predicted proteins | sample saktaG_5_FD_190132 | JGI IMG/M metagenome (GOLD analysis project Ga0268277, IMG submission 190132) | Saline water microbial communities from Sakinaw Lake, British Columbia, Canada - sak_2010_1_5_50m | ecosystem: Environmental > Aquatic > Non-marine Saline and Alkaline > Saline ...
TGGGAACTTCCCTCGCTGGGAATGGAATATTCGGGATATTCAAAAATAAGCTCTGGCTCCTCCAAGCGGGTATTTCCGTTGTTCTTATATTTTACGATATATTCTATCTCCTGAACCAATTCCGTCTCAGTCGGTCCCAAAATCTCCAATTTCAGGATCTCTTTTGAATAAATGTTCCTTTGATAATAATAAAGACCGGCAACCCCAGCGATTGCGGCTAATAAAATAATGACTAGTGTAAACTTCTTCATCTTTTTTACCTTCTTTTAATTTAACAAATTATCCTGTTTGCTCCAAGATTTGCGAAAGATAATGGTTTGAAACCGCGGAAAGTTGTTTTAAGTCTTCCGCCCCGATTTTCAGTTTATTAAGAGTGGGCCAGTCTTTTTTCACTAATAATCTTATGGTCTTTACCATGTTGGGATCGATTTCTTTGGTTGATTTCGTCTTTTGCGCGCATTGTCCGCAGAGCAGGCCTCCTTCTCTCGGGCTGAAAAAAATGTCTTTCGGCGTTATTTTCTTTCCGCACGAAATACAGTTATAAATTTCCAGCTCATACCCCAAAATCAAAAGCAAGTTCCAAAGAAAATAATGATAGAGTATCTGGTATTTGCTACCCAGTATACGTGGATTGTCCAATTTATCAAATGTTTCCTGTAGCAACTGCCAGATTTTTTTGTCGGATTCTTCTCCCTTTACTAGTTCGTTTAGCGTTTCGGCTATTTTATATGCCGTCGCTAATTTTTTTAAATTGCTCCTTAAATTTTTAAAATCGTTAATCAAAATGGCGTCGGTCAGGGTTTTATAACCTTTTCCTTGTATGAATTCCACTTCGGAAAAGTAAAAAATTTCCAATCCCGCTCTTAATTTTGATGTAATTTTTCTTTCTGCCCTGGCCAACAAATCCAGTTTTCCGAAGTCCTCTGTAAAAATTGTAAAAATCCTGTCTGTCTCCCCGCTGTCAGTTTTTTTCAAAATAAAACCTTGCGTTCTGTAATGGGTAAACATCAGACAACTCTACTTTTTTTCTCCCAGTATCTTTCTTATTAATTTTTTGGAATCTAGCTTGTCTCTCTCCGAGAATTCTTTGAACTTACCCCATTTCCCCTGGTCTAATTCCCTGTTCATCCATTCCAAGTCCGATTTTTTAACGTAATCCTCGCCTCCAAACAGCTTTTTCCCCAGCTCTGTTCTTCTCTGTTCCCCTAATTCGGTTCCCCTGTACATTTCCGGGTCTCTTAATTTATAGTTGAGATCCCCTTTTTCTAAGCCCGGCTTACCTCCGAATATCGAAGTGTCTCTTTTTTCTTCCCTGGCCGGAGGAGAAGATTGACTTAACTTTTGCCTTCTTTCTTCTAACGCCATATTTATTAAATCTTTTTTATGGCCATCCAAAGCGCCTGATTGTCGACCTTTAATTCTCTTTCTGCGGCAAAGACCATTTTGGGCCGCTCACCTGCAACTAGGTCTTTCACTTTTGCCTCTTTCAAGATAAACTTGGCGTTTTTAGACAAGATTCGGTTTAAGTCTTCCGAACCGGAATATCTGACTTGAATTTTATCTTGAGGTTTCAGATTTGCTCTTTTTCTCATTTCCTGGATATTGCGAATAATTTCACGGACAGCACCTTCCTCTTTCAAATCGGTACTGATTTTTGTATCTAATTTAAGGTTTGCGCCAAAACTGATTTTTTTTACATTGACTTCTTCCTTAATCAAATCCAGCATATCTTTTGACATCTGAGACTTGGATTTGGGAAGTTGAAGCAATGGAAGGGGCTGTCTTACTTTTATTCCGGCTTTCGCCCTCTCTGCCAGAGATAAAGCGACTGTCTCCCTGGCTTTCGTCATCTCTTTTTCCAGTTTCTTGTTTATCATTTTTGCGTTGGCTTTCGGCCAGTCCTCCAAATGCACGCTCTTTTTGTTGCCCAGTTTTTGATTTATCTCTTCGCTCAAAAACGGGATGAAAGGTGCGGTTAACTTACTCAGGGTTAGAAAAATAGATCCTAACGCTTGAGAGGCTTCATCCAATTCTTTTTTTGTGTCCGGCTTTTGGAACCGCCTCCTCGATCTTCTGATATACCATTGAGATAAATCTTCAACAGTAAAACCTTCTATGATCCTGGCTGCGCCCGTAACGTCGTAATTATCCAATCTCTTGGTAACGTCTTGGACGAGACTGTTAATTTTTGAAACTATCCACTTATCCAATATGTTTTTCGACTTCTGGGTTTTGGCTTTTGCCTTTCCTTTGTATGTTTCAAAAAATACCAAAGAATTCCATAAAGTTAAAATAAATTTCTTCAGGGCTAAATCAACGTCCTTCTCTGAAAATAACTTGGCATCTCCTGGCTGGTTAAGAGTGAAGAAATACCAACGAGTAGTGTCGGCCCCGTATTTTTCAATGATGGACTGGGGAACGACTATGTTTCCCTTGGACTTGGACATCTTTTCCCCCTTTTCGTCCAGAACGTGGCCCAGAGAAATAACGTTTTTATAACAAGTTCCTTTTCCCAGAAGAGTTGAGATTGCCAATAAGGTATAAAACCAGCCTCTGGTCTGGTCAATCGCCTCGGAAATGTAATCTGCCGGGAACTGTTCTTTTTTATCTATCAAATCCTTATTCTCGAACGGATAGTGATATTGGGCGAAGGGCATGGAGCCGGAGTCAAACCAGCAATCAATTACTTCCGCCACTCTCGCCATCAAGTTCTTCTGGCATTTTGGGCAGTAAAATTTAACTTCATCGATGTAAGGACGATGAAAATCCAGATCCATTTCCTCGTTATACGGCAGGTTTTTAAATTCGATTTTTCGCCACTCGCCCGTCTCGATTTTGCTTTCTTTCTTGCATCTTCTCCATTCCAGAATTCTTTCCAGGGGCCAGGCTTTCAGAGCTCCCTCAAAAATCGTCAGGGGCAGTTCATGGGAAACAATTAAAATATTCTTTCCGTGATATTTTTCATTGACATCCTTTATAAATCCGTACATTCTTTTTCTTATCTCCAGCAAACTCTCGCCCTGGGGAGGTTTTGCTGAAACAATATTGCCGCTTTTCTTCAGATATTCCCAAACTAAAAAGGGATCTTTTCCATTGAAGGTGCCCACGTTGTACTCCCTCAATCTCTTATCAAAAATCACCTTGGCTCCGACTTCTCCAGAAACTATCTGGGCGGTCTGTTTAGTTCTCAGCAAATCGGAAGAAAATATCAAATCAATCTTTTTATTTTTAAGAATTTTGGCTGACTTTAAAACCTGTTCCGTTCCCTTTTCGGTCAAAGGACAATGGATTTTCTCCGGCCAGCAAACGCTAATTTTGCTTTTCTGCCTAAGAGAATCGCCGTGCCGAAGAATAAAGTAATTGTTAAGCGAGTGCTTTTGTGAAAGAAGTTCTTCCAGAGAGCCTATCACCTCCCTGTTCCCGCAGGACTTGCACTGCCAGACGGGTAAGGGAGTCCCCCAGTACCTTTCCCGGGTAACCGCCCAATCTTTTATCTCCTGCAGCCATTCTCCAAATCTCCCCTTTTTCAAGTGCGAAGGCACCCAGCTTACGGCCTCATTGTTCTTAATCAAGTCTTTCTTCACCTTCTGCATGTTTATGAACCAACTCTGCTTGGCATAATAAAGCAAGGGGGATGAGCACCTCCAGCAGAAAGGGTATTCGTGCTCGTAAACTTCCTCTCTGAAAAGCAGCCCTTTTTTCTTTAGATCCTCGACAATCAAGGGATCTGCGTCTTTCACGAACAGTCCCGCCCAGGGCTTCACTTCTTTTTTGAATTTTCCGTCCTCGAGGACGTTCAGCAAAACCGGCAAATCGTTTTCTTTTCCGACCTCCATGTCCTCTTCTCCGAAAGCCGGGGCGATATGAACCAATCCCGTGCCTTCCTTCAGAGAAACGAAATCTCCGGAGAGTACGAACCAGGCCCGCTTATCCGGTTTATGAAAATTGAAAACGGGTTCGTATTCTTTGCCGAGCAAGGTTTTTCCCTTGAATTCCCGAAGAACTTTGAACTCCATTTTTAAAACATCCAGCCTCTCTTTTGCCAGAATCAGGTTTCCTTCCTTGGTTTTGGCTTTTACATAGACGAAATCAGGATTCAGGGCAACCGCCACGTTCCCTGGCAGGGTCCAAGGAGTGGTCGTCCAGACTAAAAGATAGGTGTTTTTTTCGCCTCTCAAGGGAATCTTCACATAGACTGAATTGTCTTTTACGGTCTTGTATCCCAGGGCAACTTCATGGCTGGACAGTCCGGTGCCGCATCTGGGGCAATATGGAATGATTTTGTAATCCTGATACAGAAGTCCCTTCAAAAAAATCTGTTTTATAATCCACCAGACGGTTTCCATATACGGCCTCTCATAAGTAACGTAGGGATTTTTGAGGTCCAGCCAGTAAGCGATCCTTTCCGTCATGTCTTCCCAGTCTTTCTTGTACTGCCAGACTGATTCCCTGCACAGTTTATTGAAATTCCCTATGCCGTATTTTTCAATGTCTTTTTTGTTTTTCAGCCCCAGCTTCTTTTCTATTTCTAATTCAACGGGCAGGCCGTGAGTGTCCCAGCCTGCTTTTCTCAAGACTTTGAAGCCCCTCATCGTCTTGTAACGGCAGATTATATCTTTGAAAATCCGGGAGAGCACGTGGTGGATTCCCGGCCTGCCGTTGGCAGTGGGAGGACCTTCGTAAAAAACGAAATTCCGGGCTCGCTTGCGTTGCCCTATGCTTTTTTCGAACGTTCTGTCTTTTTTCCAGAAGTTTAATGTTTTTTTCTCCAAATCGGGAAAATTTATATCCATAATTTTACATTTTTTCGGGAGCCGAGATGCCCATTAAATCTAATGTGTTTTTCAGGACTATCTTGGCAGCCAGCACCAAGGAAAGGCGCACCTTTGTTAATTCTTTATCCTCAGAAATTACGCGGCAATCCCTGTAAAACTGGTGGAAGATACTGGCAAGATCCATGGCATACTGAGGCAATCTCTGAACTTGATAATCCCTGCTGGTGTCCTCAATGATCTCCGGCAATCTTATCAATTGTTTAACCAATTTAAGTTCCGCTGGTTGTTCCAATTGAATGCGTTTAGGATTCGCCCCAGCGGACTTTGCCTTTCTCAGAATGCTGCAGATTCTGGCGTGGGCGTATTGGACGTAGTAAACCGGATTTTTCTCCGATTGTTTTTTAGCCAAATCCAAATCAAATAGCAAATGGCTGCCCGGGCTCTTTGTCAAAAAGAAAAATCTTGCCACATCGACTCCTATCTCGTCCAGCAACTCATTCATGGTCACATATATACCTGCTCGTTTTGACATTTTAAGCCGCTGTCCCCGTTCCAGAAGATCAACAAGTTGCAGTATTATCGGCCTTACCCTGTTTTTGTCGTAACCTAAGGCTTGGGCTGCAGCCGAAAGCCTTGCGGTATAGCCGTGATGTTCGGCTCCGAGGAAAATTATCAAATATTCAAATCCTCTTTTGAACTTATTTTTCAGATAGGCGATGTCGGAAAGCAAATACGTTTCCTCCAGATAAGTTGTCTTCTCTTTGGACTTCACCAAAACCCTGTCTTTGTCGTCTCCGAATTCACTGGATTTGAACCAGGTTGCTCCTTCTTTTTCGTAAATTAAATTTTTCTCTTTGAGCAACTTCAATACTTCTTTCGTTTCTTTGGCATACAATTCTCTTTCGTAAAACCATTTATCAAACTTTATTCCCATCTTGCCTACCGTTTCCTGAATTTTACTAATTATGTATTCCACTGCCTTCTTTACGTCTTTTTCTCCTCTTGCCTTTAACTCATCTATATATTCGTTTTTATAAGAAGGTTCCTCTCCTTTCAAGGAATTATCCAAGAACTTAATCTGCCTTCCCATGTCATTGATATAGTATTCCCGCGTTGCTTTATATCCCGCCGCATTTAAGACATTTGACAAAACATCGGCAAAGAAGCCTGCCCGGCCGTTGCCGACATGGAGAGGCCCGGTAGGATTGGCAGAAATAAATTCAACGTTTACCTTTTCTCCCCTGCCCATTTTAATTTTCCCGAACTTATCTTTCTCTTTTAAAATATCCCTTACTTGTTTTTGCAAGTATTCCTTTGAAAGAAAAAAATTGATGAAACCGTTTTTAACCTCCACCCTCTCCAATATCTCCGACTTCAGATTGTCTGCGATTTCCTGAGGATTCTTTTTGAGCGACATGGCTATATTGCTGGCATAATCGCCGAAAGCCGAGTCCTGCGGCTGCTCCACTTCGGCCTGCGTCTCTTTTTTATAAAGGGCTTTTACCGCATTTTCTATTAATTTTTTTATTTCTTCTCTCGCCAAGTTTTTATTTATATTAATTAATAAAAACGCAGGTGAAGAAGAGGTTTACCTCTTCGACTGCCATTATTCTTCATTCTATCTCATTTTGCTTAAATTTTAAAGTTGGCGATGAGCGTTTCGCTCATCTTCACCTTCGCTTTGCTCGGTATTTAATGATAAAATTAACCAATGAAGGTATTGTCTGAAAACAAAAAAGCCTATTTCAACTACGAGATTGTAGACAGATTTCAGGCCGGAATTTGCCTGCAGGGGCAGGAAGTAAAATCCATAAAATCAGGCAGGATAAACCTGGCCGGATCTTACGTTGTCTTGCGGAGTGAGGAGGTATATCTGGTCGGAGCCAAGGTTCCGCCCTACCAGCCGAAAAACGCACCCGGGGATTACGACCCGGAACGTTCCAGAAAGCTCCTTCTAAAAAAAGCTGAAATCAAACAATTAATCGGAAAAACCAAAGAGAAAGGGTTGACTCTGGTGCCCTTAAAGGTGTATACTGTTAAAGGTCAGATAAAGATTGAATTCGGAGTAGCTAAGGGAAGAAAAAGCACCGACAAAAGACAGTTGATTAAAAAACGGGAAACTGATAAAGAGATAGAAAGAGAGTTAAAGTTCCGGGGGTGATACGACTTGATGGGAATCCAACCAAGATAGGCAAACCGAGTATTCTCGAAACTCGTAAAACTTCGGGAAACTAATAAGTGCCAACTTATTTAAAACACCTGCTTTAGCATACGCTTAAAGCACATCCTTCCTGCCGATTCTCGATAAGCAGCAAGGGTGCCAAACTATCGAGATAGGCAACTCTCTTACCTAGAAGAGTTGTCGACAAAGCTCATTTAGGTTAAGGGTAAAAACGTTTTGTCCGGTTCAATTTTTTACCTCAAAGCTTAACCGGAATAAGTTTGTAGAACTATTTTTGGAGCAATTCCTAGACGAGGGTTCAACTCCCTCCACCTCCACAGAATCAAATTAGAAAAAATTGATAAAAAAACCATTGGCCAACAACCGAATACGGGCGAGAGAAGTAAGACTGATTGATGAAACCGAAAAACAAGTAGGCGTAGTTTCTTTAGAAGAGGCGCTCCGTATGGCCGAGGAGCGCAATTTAGACTTAATACAGGTAACGGAAAGGGTGGAGCCGCCGGTATGCAAGCTGGGAGATTACGGAAAATATCTTTACCAGGAAGAAAAAAGAGAAAGATCGGTCCATAAGCAAAAAACCGGGGAAATAAAGGGAATCAGACTAGGTTTCAACATTTCCTCGCACGATTTGGAAACGAAGGTTAATCTGGCAGAAAAGTTTTTGAAGAAAGGAGACAGAGTAAGAATAGAATTAAGGCTGGTAGGAAGAGAGAAAGCGCTTCCGGGATTCGCCAGGGAAAAAATGGAAAAATTCATCGAAATATTAAAAAGCAAACTCCTGATAAAAACCGAGAGGGAGCTTAAAAGAGAGCCGAGAGGCTTTACCATGATTATTTCGAAAGGCTAATAATATGCCAAAGTTTAAACCGAAAAAAGCGCTGATCAAGCGTTTTAAAATTACAAAAAGCGGGAAGATCCTGAGGAGACCCAGTGGTCTTGACCATTACCGGGCTAAAAAATCGGGCAAACAGGTCAGACAGGGCCGAAAATGGGTTGAGGTTTCCCAGACTGAAACTAAAACAATTAAAAGATTGTTAGGCATTAAAGGATAAGCAACTAAAATGGCAAGAGTTAAACGAGGAAAAAGTGCCCAAAAAAGAAGAAAACATCTGTTGAAGTATGTCAAAGGTTTTCGTTGGGGCAGAAAAGCAAAATACCGCCTGGCAAAGGACGCCATGTATCACGCCTGGGAATACGCTTACAGAGACAGGAAAGTAAAAAAAAGAGATTTCAGAGCGCTTTGGCAATCGCAAATAAATTCTGCCTGCCGTAATTTAGGTATTCCCTACAGCAGGTTTATCGCCGGGTTGAAGAAAAACAAAATCGAACTTGACCGAAAAGTCTTGGCAAGTTTGGTAGAAAAAAATCCTCAGATTTTTGAGAAAATAGTCGAAAAGGTTAAGAGCTAAAAACGACCTTTTTGCCTTTTATCCGCACTCCTTCTTTTTTGAGCAAGGAGATTTTTTTATTTGTTCCGTATTTGTAGCCGCCGACCGAACCGTCCGACTTCACCACTCTGTGACAGGGAACGGTTTTCGGATCGGGGTTTCCATTCAGAGCATTACCGACAGCCCGAAAAGCCATGGGGCGTCCGGTCAATTCAGCCACTTCTTTGTAAGTCGACACTCTTCCTTTCGGTATTTTACTCACCGCCTCATAGACTTTTTGAGAGAAACTCGTTTGCTTTTTGCAGAATTTCTTTGGCATTCTTGAAAGTGATTTGCTCCAGAGCCTCTTTGTAAGGAAGCCATTCAAACCCTATGTGTTCCCGGGAGACCTTTATTTCTTTGGTCTTAGTTTCGGCCAGATAGAAAGTGACGAATTTCAGAACGGTTTTTCCTTCCCATTTAAAAAAATACTTAATCGTCTCCTTAAATCCATCCACGAGGTCAATGTCCCTCAGCCCGGTTTCTTCCTCTACTTCCCTCTTTATCGTGCCGATTTCATCCTCTCCCTTTTCAATGTGTCCTTTGGGCAGATCCCAGTAATCTTTTTTAGCACGAGAGCTGGAGGGATAATGTAAAAGTAAAAAGAAAGGCGTATCTCCCTCTTTTCTAAAGATTATTGCTCCGGCAGATCTCTCTACGGGCATATTTTTCAATATCTTGGTTTTTTAATCGCTTTATAAAATAAACAGTCATCCGCACCGAAATAATTATTAGGAATATTCCCAACTAATATCCATTTGTTCTTCCTGTAAAATTTAATGTTTCTCTTACTGGTCCAAAGATGAACCTTGTGGGCGCCTATTCTTTTCGCCATTTTTTCGCATTCTTTCAGGAGAGCACTGCCGATTCCCTTACCCTGGAAAGAGTCATTAACTGCCAGCCAGGAAATATAAGAAACTCCGCCGTAAGGCGGAAGAAGCAAAAGATAGCCGACAATTTGGTTATCGATGGAGGCCAAAATCAAATATATCCTTCGTTTTTTTAAATCTTCTATGAAATTATTTTTCGTAAAATGTTTGTTCAAGAAGAGATTTTTAGCTTTCAGAGAATATTCCGGAAATTGTTTTTTAACGCTGGCTCTGAACACGACCAAAAACGGCTCGAGGTCTCCAATTACCGCTTTTTTGATTTTAACTTTTTTATTATTTTTCATTTTGGAGAAAGAATTTTAATAATTTTTCTAACGGCCAGCAATTCACAATATCCTCTTTTTCAGCCCACCCTCTTCTTGCCTGAGCAATACCAAATTCCATAAGACGCAACTGGTCTTTACGGTGGGCGTCCGTGTTGATTACCATTTTAACCCCGGCCTCTTTAGCCCTCCTTATGTTCTGGTCGTTCAGATCTAACCTCTCGGGATATGAGTTAATTTCTAAAACAACGTTATATTCTTTGGCCGCTCTCAGAATTTTATCGAAATCTATCTGGTATTCGTCTCTCTTTTTTAAGATTCTGCCCGTCGGGTGGGAAATTATATCAACATTGGGATTTCTCATAGCATTGATTAGCCTTTCCGTCATTCTGCCTTTTTCCATCTTAAAGCTGGAGTGGATTCCGGCTATAACATAATCAAGTTTTTTAAGAGCCCCGTCTTTGATGTCGATTGAACCGTCGTTGAGAATATTGGTCTCCGCTCCTTTCAGAATCCTGAAGTTTTTGTATTTTTCATTGAGCTTGTCTATTTCCTCGTCTCTTTTCTCCAGTTTTTTTTCATCCAACCCGTGCTCTATTCTTAGAAACTTAGTGTGATCGGAAATTCCCAGATATTCATACCCCATTTGCTGAGCGGTCCTGGCCATGGCTTCGATCGAATCTGTTCCTCCATCCCAATCTGAGTGGCTGTGCAGATCGCCTCTGATATCATTGTAACCGATTAACTTGGGCATCTCGCCTTTTAACGCCGCCTCTATTTCTCCTGTATTTTCCCGCAATTCGGGTTCGATCCAAGGAAGACCAAGGTTTTTATAGACTCCGCTTTCATTCCAACCGGCAATCATTTTTTTACCCAAAAAAAGGCCGTATTCAGAAAGTTTTAGCCCCTTCTCCATGGCAATTATTCTAGTAGCGATGTTGTGCTCTTTTGAACCGGTAAAATATTGGAGAGCTGAGCCGTAACTTTTCTTTTTTACCACTCTTAAATCCACGCCGAATCCCTGCCTCATTCTGATGGACGACTTGGTAGGGCCTTTCATCCAGATTTTAGTTATCCCCGGCAACTGAACGAAAAAATCCATTATCTTCTTCGGCTCTTTTGTCGTAATGAGTATGTCGACGTCGCCGATGGTTTCTTTCATTCTTCTGACGGAACCGGCCGCACTGATCTGCTCCACTTCTTTCAAATTCTTCAATTTCTCTAAAATATATTTAACTTCGGGCAGAATCTCGCCCAAAAGAAACCTTCCCTTGCTCTTTTTTAAAAAAGCGATTCCTTCCAGAATGTTTTTTTCCGTTTTTTCGCCAAAACCGAACAACTTGGCGATTTTATGAGCCTTGGCAGCTTTCTCCAAGGTTTTCAAATCTCTGACTCCTAACCTCTGATAGAGTATTTTGACTTTTCTGGGACCCATCCCCTCTACCCGGATCAATTCATCTAATTTTATGGGAAGCCTTTTTTTAAACTGCTGATAATGTTTGATTTTCCCGGTTTTAAGATATTCTTCTATCGCCTTGGCAATATTTTTTCCTACGCCAGGTATATCTTCCAGCGCCTTTCTTCCTCCCCGCTTATATATCTCTTCCACGTCTTCTTCCATTCCCTCCAAGGCGATAGCCACCTTCTGATAAGCATAAGGTTTAAATGCCACCTCATCCATCTTTAGATAATCAGCGATCTCGTAAAATATTTTGGCCAGTTCTTGATTTTTAGCCATCGCATTTAAAATGGTTTCTCAGCGGGCGGGACCTTTGGAACAAAATGGTCTTTGGGAAAAATCTGATTGCGAATCAGCAATAAAACCGATGAGGCTATCAGGCCGAAAGCGGAAACAAGAACGAATACGGTTTTAAATCCCAGGGCGGTAGCCATTACGCCTCCAAAAGCAGCGGCGAAACCGAAAGCAAAGCCGATGCCCGTGCTTTCAATACTCCAGGAAAACGCTTCCCATCCTTTGCTTATGTGCCTGGTGAAAATCCCCGCCCAACTGGGAATTACGCAGGCCATGGCCAGGCCTCTTATAAACTCCAATAAGAAAATCTGCCAAAGCTGGGAAACAAAAATATAGCCAAGGGGAATTAAGTTGGCCACATACATGCCAATGATTAAAAACTTGAAATCGTCCTTTTCTCCCTTTTTAAGGTCAAAAAAATAGGCTATGAAGGGCTGAAGAATCGACTTGGTAACCCAATAGGTTGCGGCTATGAACCCCACCATTGCCACGTTTCCGCCATTAATGTTTCTGGTTATAAAGATGGCAAAAATGGGGCCGATCAAGCCCCACCCCGCCTGGAGTATGAAATCGGAAGCTATTAATGTTTTAATTACTCGATTAATTCCCAGATTCATTGTCTTCAGCAAGTTTATTTATTTTTTTAAATAAAATGTTTTTAATCAGAATTACCCCCAGCCGGAATAATATTATTATGCCGAACAGGGAAAGAATCAGTTCCGCCCCCCTGATAATCATAGTAAAGGCTGTGGCGGCGGAAGCTCCCAATCCCAAGGCGCCGAAGGCGAAAGTCTGAATCGCCTCATGCGAGCCCAGAGCTGTGGGAATAGGAATCATCACCGCCAGATAACTGAAACCCAGCACTGACAATACAGGCAGGGCAGTGATGGTTTTTCCCAAAAACAGAATCAGGAACCACGCTCTAGTGTACATCACACCGGCCCTCAAAAAGGAGAGGAAGAGCGCTTTCCACATAGCCTTTTTCCTGACCTTGAAAAAACCGAATATTTCTTTTTCAATTTCAAAAGGCTTGTTCTGGCCATTTTTGATGAAAAGGCTGACGAAACTTTCTCTTTTTACGCACTTGAAATAAAAGAAAGACACTCCCAAAAGAAGAATTAAAAACACTCCTCCGAAAATTATGCCCAGTTTTACCGGCGGAAAGCCGATAATAAGCAGAAAAAAAAGTCCGCCAAAAAAAATAACCGCCAAGTTGGCAGTCCACTCCAATATCCTGTCTATTACTACCGAAGCCATGCCTTTTGACCAGGGGACGCCGTTCCTTTCCTTCAGAATATAGCTTCGAAATACCTCCCCTCCCCACAAAAGAATAGGAGCCAAAAACATAATACTGAAACCGGCCAGGTAAGGATTAAGCAGGCTCATAAAGGGAACATTCGTGCCGCCTCCTTTCAAAATCTCCCGCCATTTCCAAGTGCCCACTAAAGCCATCAAAAAAGTAAGACCCAGAATGACCAATCCATGCCAGCCGGTAAAGACTAAAAAGGCCTTTTTTATTTCATCCAGGCCCACTATTTTTGCGATCCAAACGAATAACGCTATGCCAATTATAAAAGAAAAAAGTAAAAGTAAAACCTTTTTCATGTTTTTTAGCGGAATTTATTTTCGAGAAAAGTTATGATTTGCGGATTAACTTCGGGTGAGGGCCAATAATACTCGTGGCCGGGAGCGTAAAAAGCCTGGGATTTTGAAGAAAACCATCTGAGAGGGGTTTTTAATAAAGAGAGGAGCAGTGTTTTTACTTCTCCTGCGCACAAACTGTCTTTTCCGTTATTATCCAATTGAAGCACATTTTCCGATTGAACTTCTTCCGTCCAAAAGGGAGTTCCGGCCGCTATGGTATAAACCGACTCTTTGGCATCTTGGGATATTTTTCTATAGGTTTCCGTAACGAAAGTGCCGCCGCTGGAAAGGCCGGCTATGATTATTTTTTTATCCGGCAATTTTTCTTTTAAAAATTCTATTTCTTGGGCTAAATCTTCCGAAGTATTTTTAAAAGAGTTGAAAAATTCTCTCAGCCCGGTAATTCTTCCTAAAAAACCGTCTTTTGTTCTTGTATAGGGGACAACGACTGATTTATACCCCCACTCATTGAGCGTTCCCTGTATCCCCTCGATAATGGGGGCGAAATCCTGAGCCTCTTCAAACGGAGTATTACCCCAGCCGCCGGGATTGAAAATGATGATGACGTCGCTGTTGGCCGCAGCATTCAAAATCTCCTGCGGTTGGAGATTCCCGGGAATTATCTCCGGTCCGAAAAGAAAAATTAAGGCACCGACAATAATTAAAAAAATAATGGTTTTTTTAAATGTCTTCACTTTTTACAAAATTTATTTTCAATTGTTCTGGCAAGTTCAAGCAGAATCGGGTCGTCTAAAATCTCCTTAATCCACCGTATCCAGAGGCGGTATTGAATTCTTCCGTGTTTTTTCCAGTATTCCATGCCCTGCAGAAGATTCTCAACCTTGTCTGCCTGCTTTACGAACCTTCCTTCTTTCGTTAAACCATTTTCAAAATCCAGCCAAAGATTTTTCATTTCCGCCTTTAAATCTGATGGTAATTTTGACGTAAGTTTCTCCAGGGCACGACATTCACTTTTATACTTATTATTGTATTTTCTAATTTTAAGGTTATTAGTAAACTTGGGCCATTTTTTCAAAATCTCCCTTATTTTCTTTTTGTCTTTGGGCAACAGAGGGTCATAGGGAGTCACATCGGGAGAATAAACCTCGCACAAATCATGAACAAGGGCTATTTTAATGACCCTTTCCAGATTCAATCTCTTTTTTTTGCCTAAAACCCAAGCGATAATAGTCGTTCTGAAAATATGCTCGGCTGTAGTCTCCGGGTTTTTTATCTGATGAAGCAACCATCCCCTTCTCGGTTTT
>Ga0268277_1001706_pt1 | contig 14126 bp, 12 predicted proteins | sample saktaG_5_FD_190132 | JGI IMG/M metagenome (GOLD analysis project Ga0268277, IMG submission 190132) | Saline water microbial communities from Sakinaw Lake, British Columbia, Canada - sak_2010_1_5_50m | ecosystem: Environmental > Aquatic > Non-marine Saline and Alkaline > Saline ...
ATTCCAATTCCGGGTGATTGTAGGTCGCAAATTGCGCAGATACAACCGCCGGGAACAGAAGAGCGATTGCATAAAAGATATTTTGTATTTTTGTTCGAAAATTTATAATCACTAATGAATAACCATAATTTTGACAATTTTACTTTCGGACTTGCTCCCGGAACTGGCCTTCACCACCGCGAAATAGACACCATTGGCAATATTGCTGACATCCCACTCGATTTCATTAACATCACCGATCAGTGGTGTGGTATCGGTAAAAGACTTTATAAAATTACCTGCCAGATCATAAATCGTGATATCAATGTCACAGTCGGCCAGCGGAAAATAGCGAATCGCTGTACGATTGTTTTTCGTCGGATTCGGCCAGTTAAAAGTTTTGGCTTTGTTCAGCAGATCATCGGAATCTAAACCACTGCTCTGGCTGACAAGCGGATAATAAAAATGGTGTTCCACATCACCACCAAAACAATACCATGCATTTTCTGATAGAGGATCGGCAGTCAGATACAAACCGACAATTTCCGTTCCACCGATATTTGATGAGACGATAAATGTACCGTTTTCATTCTCCATCAACACCGATTGTTCGGTAACGCTGTTCGGTAATGCTCTCGGAAAACCATTGATTATATCACCATGTAAATTATAGGCCAATATCCCGACATCTTCCAGGGTCACGATGATGTCCAGAATCTGATCACCATCGACATCGGTCGTCAGTACATTCGATAGAAATGTTTTTCCATTATATAAATTTGGAATTGATATCGGGAAGTTGTTTTCTAAAGTCAGATTTTCATTGAACGCATAAATTTCCGTAGCGTTTTTGGCAATAATTTCAACTTTGCCATCACCGTCAATATCAGAAAAGGCCAATGTTGAATCAAATTCCCCGCTGAATGTCAAGATTTCCTGATTGTCATCCTGAACATCCAGAACCAGTAATATTTGGTCTAAACGGACGACTATCAGATCCGACACCTGGTTCTCATTGATATTCGCCAATCCCAATGCTTGGATTTCCTGACCAACATTCGTAATGAGCGGATCAGTTTCCAATGTTTCGGGATCGATGGTCATAATTGCATTATTTTGGGAATCGGTATAAATCGAATTTCCATCGCTGACAATCCGATATACCGGAAAATCGATTTGATTGATGGTTGTGGAATTATTTTCAGGATAATAGGCTAGTAAATAGTAGTCGTCAGTTTGATCGTCTACTGTGCAGAAAAGCAAACGATCATTATAGGAGAATCGGTTTGAGAGAACCCGGTTACCTGGAATTTGCCCGAAATTATTGATGGATAGTTCTCCAGTTTCCGAAATACTGCATTCATATATTTCCATCGTATCGGTAGCAGAATTATTCTGAAAACAGACAAAATAACGAATGCCTGATATTTCGATAATTGCTGGAAAGTCCAAAGCATTTTCGCTGTCAGATACTAATTGTGTCCCAGCTTCATTGAAGGTGTAATAAGTTGCGGGTAATTGATTTGAAATTGAGAGTAATTCTCTTGTTGGATCGCTGTTATTAAAATCGACAGGTAAAAGTGACAAATCACTGCCTGTCTGAATATTATTATCAACATTAAAACCCTCAAGCAGATAATCAAAACCAATCCGGAATGTCATCACCTCTTCCGATGGCCCGATACTATCAACAATAATCCCGGTGTACGCCCAGTTATAACTGCGAGATGACGGGTTGGTTGAATTGGTGAAACCGACTCGTTTTTCGTTATCTTCGGGATATTCGGGATTAAGGTCCCAGAACCCTTCATTCCCGGCAAACCAGGGATCAAAATACCAGCCAACATCCACATTGGCGCCGATAATCTGCGACTCATATCCCAAGTCCTGGGCGCCGTCACCCTCTTCCAGATCAACACCACGGTGTTCACGATTATTGTTAATGCTGTTCGTTGCCAGATTCGCATCAATCACTGATTCATCGATATGCCAAATCAACAGTCCCGAACCCGACAAACCTACGTCGTACCGTGGAACCAATAAAAGAACACCGGTTTCCGGAGAAAATTCAGCGCTTATTTCGTCCACAATCAACGGAATCGTCGGCGGCCAGTCCTTCTCACCACCGTCTAAATACTGCTTATATTGAATACTATCTAGTGTAATTCCCGGATGAACATGAGAATAGCGATTCTCAATAAGAAAATATTCATCGTCATTGATTGGAATTAACCATAATGTCGTATCGGAACCGGATTCTGCATGATGAAGTTTCACATCTTCAAAACCATCGGCCCAGACCGGTGTATCCCAGCCCATATAATATCGTTCCCAAGCCGAAGGAAACGACGGCACAAGACCATTCAAATTTGCCGAGCCTTGATCCATCAGTCCGAATTTGCCAACGCCCGTTTCACCGGTTTCGGTATTGTACAAACCGGGCAAACCAATGTAAAATCCCATCATAAAGGCAAATGTGCCATTCAAACCAATCTGGTAATCACACGGTGTTGTAGCACCACCAAAAATGTCTTCCCAATTGTCGTACAGTAAGTGGTTTTGCGACTCCGGCAAAATTATTCCCTGACTAATTTCTGTACCACCATCAACGATAATACTATTTCCTGATTCGTTGATTGATGAAAAATAATCGGCAATATCATTCCTGTTCAGATAAGCGGAGGGAATGTCATAGGGAGTTGGATCGAGATCGATAGCGAAATCTTGCCCCACACCGGCATGAAAAACAACCACTACATCGTACTGGCTGAAATCAATATCATTATCATTGTTAGCTATTTGAATGGCCTCGACCAATAATTCAGTCAACCGTATATCGATTGAATCTGTTTTTAGGAACGGATGATAGTACTCCATCTTCCGGGGTAATGTATACACCGAATCATCATCCAAGGGAAAAACAGCGGAGTTTGTCGTATCAATAATCAGATGACCGGATGATGCCCGATTATAATAGTTCGATACCGCCCGGATGTGGTCCTTGAAATAGGCATTATTGTGGGGCGCCGGATCGACAGGTGAAAAGTTTGCATCTTTACAGGGCAAATCGACGGAATCGGTCAGAAATTGTCCGTTACCGGTAGTGGCATCATAATCATCCACTTGAAATGCTACCCGCAGGGCACAAATAGAAATCGTTTCTGAGATGGCGTTAGCCCGGGGAATTGATAGTGAGGTTTTTCTTAAAACAGGTGTTATTTCAGCATAAGACTGTGTCACTGCTGACAGTACTATAACGAATATCGTGAGTAAAAAAATAATTGTTTTTTTCATGATACAGATTATTCTGCAATGCGTTAAATATCCTGATTTAACCGTGGATCAGATTGCACTCCTAAAAATTAATATCAAGGGAAAAAAGCATCGTGTTCTGGCGAGGATGCCCGGCATCGCCGGCGGTATATCCAAAATCAAATCCCATCCCGGCATAGCGCAATCCGGCTCCGAATGTCGGCACCGGCCATTTGTCATTTACCAAAATATGTCCGGGTTTATCATAAATGAATCCCATGCGGATTGCAAAAAGATCGGAATACCAGTACTCAATTCCAAAATTGTGTGTCAGCTTTTCCAATTCATTCTTAAATGAGCCGTCCTTGGTGTTACCGTCTTTATCCGCATCGCCTATACCATCGGCGTCCGAATCATGCAATAATAACCAGTCATCTACCCAGGATGTAAACATCCCGACATACCAGTCATCAGTATGGGCGGTTTCATGCTGACCATCTTTGTTGTATTCACCACCACTAATAGAATGACCATTTTCATCATAATGACCAACCAACCCATCACCATCAACATCTCTGTCAGGATAAGATGCGACCAGCAGCTTATTTACATCATAGGCTATCGTGACCTTGTTGTATTCGCCGCCGAATGTATAGTTTAACCCTAATTTCAAGTTAGTGGGCATTGGGTCAGCCTGGGCTACGTCAATAAAGGCGATTTTAGGACCAATATTGGCAATTGCGGCACCAAAGGTCAAATCTCTCAGAAGAAACTGGCGTTTAATGTAGCCAACATCAAAGGCAAAATTTGTCGATGCCCCTTTGCCCTTTTCCGCACCAGCCCCTTGGTCTGTCAGATGCTGATGAACCATTTTAACATTCACACCAATTGATGACGTTCGCGATAACGCGGTTCCATATGAGCCGGTCATTGCCATCATAAAGGATGAAAATGTTCCCAAGGAATTTCCATACTCATCTGTTCTTTCCTGTTCACCCAAATTCAACAGGATGATATGTCCGCCTAGCATACCAACATTTTGTACGTAATGGCGGTAGCCAAGAAATTCATAGTAAATATCATTCGCCAGATTGGGTAACCAATTCGTGTGAGTCAACGAGAGTTCTCTACCGGTTAAAAAACCCAGGCCGGCTGGATTATAAAATGTTGCATACGCATCATCTGCAATAGCCACTCCGACCTCTCCCATGCCAGCCGAGCGGGCACCGGGATTGATGAGCAACCAAACCGCTCCCGCCTCGCTTTGGGCGAAAGTTGTTGTGATGCCAATCAGCAACAATGTTAATATAATCACGCTGTTTTTCATTAAAACCTCCTAGAAACAAAAAACCGAAAAATAGGTGTAATCCGGTCGCTCAATACCTGTAATTTTGGAATTGTCAGAAGAAAAAGTGTTTGCTTTCTTCGGTCAGGATTTATCAACTATTCGATAGGCGCTCCATTTTCGTCGGGAAATTAACGGTAATTCTGTCAAGAATCAAGTACATTTCGTATTCAAACAAATTTAAAAATTTTCCGCTTCGTCGATGAGCATAACCGGAATATCGTCTTTTATGTCAAATTTGAGCCGGCATTCGTTGCATATCAGTTTCGAATGCTCTCTATCATATTCGATGTCTTTTTTGCATTTTGGACACACTAAAATTTCAAGCAGCTCATCGGATAACATTTTAACCTCAATTCTTTATAAAACGCACTGACGCATATCACATTCCAACTATTTGTATTCCGGAAATGTTCCACTTCAAATCCTCTCAAAGGATATTGCCTCAGGTCGCCAGTTTATCGATCTGGTTTTTAAACTCATCCAGATCCTTGAATTTTTTATAAACCGAGGCAAACCGGATATAGGCGATTTCATCCAGCTCTTTCAAGTACTTCATAACCAGCTCACCAATAAAATTCGACGCAACTTCGCCACCAGACAGTTCTTCGACCTCTTTTTCGATATCAATAACCACCGACTCCAGTTTATCAGCAGGAACCGGTCGTTTATTGCAGGCGATTCTCAGGCTATCCCATAATTTTTGGCGGTCGTATTCTTCTCGTCTGCCATCATTTTTAATAATAGTCAGCGGGTATTCTACCACATATTCATAAGTGGTAAAACGATGCCCGCAATCCAGGCATTCACGGCGGCGGCGGATGGCATTATTTTTCTGTGCGGATCTGGAATCCACAACTTTTGTCTCAATTGATTCACAAAACGGACATTTCATGACACACCTATGCGTTTATTTCCCGGTACAGGGGAAACTGGCTGCAAAGTTCCCGAACCTCTTCCCTGACCGAATGTTTTATGGTTTCATCTTCATGATTTACAAGCGCCTTATCAATTAATCGGGCAATTGTACGCATCTCGTCTTCCTTCATTCCGCGTGTCGTCATAGCGGCGGTCCCGATCCTGATCCCACTGGTAACAAATGGGCTTTTTGTATCGAAGGGGACCATGTTCTTATTGGTGGTAATCCCGGATTCCTCAAGAATATTTTCAACTTTTTTACCGGATAATCCTTTATTGGTTAAATCGATCAGCATCAGGTGATTATCGGTTCCCCCGGAAGTTAACTGATAATCCCTGCTAACCAGTTCTGCAGCTAAGGTTTTTGCATTAGTGATAATCTGTTGTGCGTACTGTTTAAACCCGGGTTTGAGCGCTTCCCCAAATGCCACGGCTTTTGCGGCAATGATATGCATCAGCGGACCGCCCTGAATGCCCGGCATTACATTGGAATCCACAATCTCGGACATCATCTTTGTCCGACCGGTTTTGGGGGCAACGATACCAAAGGGATTCTCGAAATCTTTGCCCATTAAAATTAATCCGCCCCGGGGTCCGCGCAGAGTTTTATGGGTCGTTGAGGTTACGATATGGCAGTGTGGTAACGGATCCGGATGCAATCCCGCAGCGATCAAACCGGCTGGATGGGCCACATCGGCCATCAGGAATGCGCCAACGCTGTCAGCAATTTCCCTAAATCGTTCGAAATCGAGTAATCGTGGATAAGCGCTGCCACCGGCAATGATCATTTTAGGCTTGGTTTCTTTCGCAATTTTTGCCATCTGATCAAAATCAATCCGTCCCGTTTCTCGCTTTACTCCATAGGAAACGATATTAAATAATTTTCCCGAAAAGTTTACCGGGCTGCCATGAGTCAAATGACCACCATGCGCCAGGTCCATTCCCAACACCGTGTCACCGGTTTCCAGCAGCGTAAAATAAACCGCCATGTTCGCCTGGGAACCGGAATGCGGCTGTACGTTGGCATATTCCGCGCCGAATAGTTCCATAACACGGTCACGTGCCAGATTTTCTGCCGTGTCCACTGCCGAGCAGCCGCCATAATAGCGTTTTCCCGGATATCCTTCGGCATATTTATTGGTCATCACCGAACCGGCTGCTTCCAGCACTGCCGGACTGACAAAGTTCTCCGATGCAATCAACTCCAATGTCCAACGCTCGCGTTCAAATTCCGCAGAAATTGCCGACATAACATCGGGATCGTTGGTGCGTAAAAAATCAAATTCCACGATTCATCTCCAAAAGTGTGTCCAGTTTATCAATACGCCGCTGATGACGACCACCTTCAAAATCGGTGTTCAGCCAAATTTCAAGCATTTTAGCAGCGGATTCCTGGTTTGTATAGGACGCGGCGAAACAGATCACATTGGCATCATTGTGTTTTCGGCTTAAAGATGCAACTTCATCATTATAAACTAGGGCCGCACGGATTCCCTTGACCTTATTGGCGGCAATGCTCATGCCGATACCGGTTTTACAGATCAGCACACCTCTGTCGGCCTGTCGATCCGTAATCAGTTTCGTGGTCGCTCCGGCATAATCTGAATAGTCCACAGGTTCTGTGCCCGAAGTCCCGCAATCAATGGCTGTATGCCCCATTTCTCGGACCATTTTTATAAGAGCGGGTTTTAATTGAACTCCGCCATGATCGGAGCCAAAGGCAATAATCATTGGTTTTAGTCTTTTTTGACGTTAAGATCAATCCACTTGTAACAATCCAGCCGGGGACGGTACACAGAACGTTCGTTGCCAGCGCCGTCATAACGATTCATGAACCAGTCTTCACGGGTCGGAATCAGGTATTCTTTCAGAAAATCAATCCGAGACTGACTGCTGAAATCACCCATCATTTTTGCCTGCAGATAGTCATCATAGGCAAGTTTGTAGACCAGTTTATCTTCAAAACTGATTGGAGTACGGGCCGCACCGTAGTGTTCCGCAGCTGCAAAAAGGACATCCGCACGCACTTTGTATGCCAGTTGTGAATTACCGATGGCGACAGCTTTTTTTGCCCAGTTATAAGCGGTTTCGTATTCGGCCAGATTTAAATACATTTTGGCAATATTATCAATGATATTCAGATCCTGCGGATCAATATTTTTATTGATGTGCTCGTAAGTACTGGCCGCTTTCTGAAATTTCGTGAGGTTTTTATACAGTTCCGCTAATTTATCCCAGGCTTCCTTGCTCCGCAGATCCACTGATGTTACCTTTTTCAGCACTTCAATAGCTTTATCATATTCTAACTGATTGGACAGTGCATCGGCATATTCCAGTCCATACCGAACATTGGTGGGATTTCGTTCCCACTGTTCTCTTTGAACGGTCGTAATATCTTTTCCCAATCGTTCATAGACCAATAAACGATCATTGATTGCCTGCTGATCGTCGGGCTGAATTCCCAATATCTTTTCAATGCCCCAGAGCATGTCTTCATAGCGTTCTTGGCCGAAACACAGCTTATTATAGCTGCGATACAGTTCAATATCCTGCGGCTGAAGTTCAATCATTTTTTCATGTTCCCGGATTTCCAGATCAATTTTCCCCTGTACATGGTATATATAAGCGATATTCTTTTTAAGATACATGTCGTTATGTAAATATTTTTCACCTTCCTGGTAAACAAATAAAGCACTGTCGAAATACACCGGATTAGTCTTTGCCATTTGCTGATAGGCACGCCCAAAATAGGAGTAGATATCCTGAGCATATTCTTCTTTGCAGCCATATTCTAACATTTTTTTATAATTTTTTATTGTGCTGGGCCAGTTCTGATTCTGATAGTAACTGTACGCAAAATTCAGATAAAGATCACATTTATCCCGATCTATTGCCTGTTTAGGTTCAGCATTTAGCTGGGCGTCTTCGGATGAATCTGCGGGCGGTAGACATTGATTTAAAAAAACCGATGTCACCAATACTAAAATGAGAACCAACAGATGCATTAGGCGCTGATCTTTCATGACATAATCCTTCTTTTTGAATTAAAACCTTTTAAACCTCTTAAACCAGAACTCCCCTGTTGTAACACTGGCATAAAATGACAGCAATGTTTCTTTGCCGATTGTCTCCGATAGAAAACCATCACGAATCGATGCCACGACAGCCAGATCAATTCGGTTGGAATAATGATTAAACGGTACGCCAACCCCAAAACTTATTCCTGTTTCACTCAGCTTACCAGCTTCGTAAACTGCTTCTGTTTTATAAAACGCTCCAGTCCTGAGTGCTATTTTCTGCCAATAGGATGCATTGATCCTGCTTGCCGGCTGTTTTTCCAATCCAATTCCCATATAAAGGGGATTTTGTGTTGAAGAGGTATTTACAACGCTGAATGTCTTAAAAAGTGACGACGAAACCATCGAATAGGCAAGATCGGCAGAAAATTCAAGCGACTCACCAAGTTTCCGCCGCAAACCAAATTGAAATGTTGTCGGGAATTTCAAGGATTGAACCGCCATTGTTGTATCGTCCCCGAAATAGTAATCAAAATGTTGATAATAATCAAATTTCAGGTTCTGAGTGTAGGTTGCGCCCAATTCCAGTTTTCGGTTCTGGCCGATCCAGTAGCTACCCAGCTCCAGTTGGGAACCCCTGACAACCGCATATTCCCGGTAATAGGTATTGGCGGATCCGTCATCATCAACATCGGTCGCCATTCGGGTAAGATAACTGCCAAAAAACAGACGTGTTTTCAGACCAAGGCTCAGCCGGGGACTGACCCGATAACCGCCCCCCAGAAAAAACTCCGATATTCCACCTTCAACGTCCACATCAGAGTTATAACTCACCATTGAATCGTAAAACTCAATGGAATCACTGAAGCTGATTATTCCCTTCATCCGCGTATAGGGTGTGATACCCATAGCAAAACCAGCATCTTTACCAATTGGAAACTTAAAGGAAAACCCGAGAAATTGAGATTGCGTCGCACCCGGCCAATCGGAAGATGTTGTAAAGGACGAAGCGCCCAACTGCCCTTGAACCGAAGTGGTCATGAATCCATCCCACAGGGCCGGATTCGATATGTTCAGGCTGATAGAATCGGGGATGGCAACACCGGTCTGACCCAATGCCAGATAACGTGCGGAAACCGCCGGCGAGAACAGGCCAAAACCATAAGTAGAATAATAAGAGGTCTGCCCAAAAAGGGAGCAGGTTAACAATAATACTATAGCGACGCGTTTGATCATAAATCTACTGTTCTTTCATCGTTAAAATCCGCAGAGTGGGACGAAAACCTGCCGGATTCTCATCGGAGGCATTATACAAGCTAAGTGTTGAAATATTCGAAAACGTCGGAATTGTATAGAGTACAACTCCGTAATTACTTATGTAATTGCTTGCAACTCCCTGTAACAATGATTTTATATTGACAACCACACTATCAGCAGAGGCTTGCACGGCATGATAGAAATCATAGGTTTGACCTACAGGATCATAACCAGGGTCAAGATTTCCGTCAGCATCTAAAATACTGGAGTCCGCAAGGTTGACATAAAGGTAAAACATTTCACCATATTGCTGGGTCTGAACCGGATCAACGTTGAGTCTCAAATCAGCCTTCGCAATATATTCATTCTTATCAGTAAATAGATTTTCAAAATTAAATTTTAATACACTGAAACTCGCTCGTCCTGAGTTTATATTGAATAGCGTGGATGAATCAGCGGATTTTTTAAATTTAATAATAGATAAATCTTCAGTCGGTAAAACTGAATGTGTTTGCGTAGTAGTATCATCAATAATATAGTTTACATCCAGGTATGGATAACGGGATGTTTCTAACGAATAAAAGGTTTGAACAGCCGCAATGTTAGTATCCGATTGCATGAAAACCAGAGTATAATCTTGGTTGGTGTCGTCATACCAATCAGTAACCATATTAATACCTGCAACACCCAAATCAATATTAACCGTATCGGAATCGGAGTAGGTGAATTCAGTTAAAAAGCTCAATTTACCTGCATCCAGATAATCCTGAATATTGAAATTGTTGACATGATTACTATCTTCAGACCATGGATTAACGCCATCGTTCATGATTTGAAATACGCTGATCTTTATAGAATCAGTGGACGACTCGTCCAGGCGATACTGATGCCCGCTTCTCAAAATCAATTTCAGAGATGTGAATTCATCGACGGAATCCGGCAGAAATAAGTTTACCTCATCAAGTTTCAGTAAAGAATACGCATAGACATTTTCATCGTTTCCAATATACAGCATATCGGATTGTCCGATACTAGGATTGGCAACGGCCTGTGCAAAAGTTATCGAATCAGCGGGTATTGTTAACGTATCAATGCTGTAAAATCCGCCCGGATTCTGGATGGTCGGTATTTTCTCTTCGCAAGCGCCTATTATCAGCAAAAAAGCCAGAAATGCATACTGACAGTAATAATAAATTGAAGATTTATATTTTCTATGTGTCAAACGTCCATGCGGATGTTTACGGTCTTTATAACTGTTCCACGATTTTAATAATTTCATCTGCTAAGTTCTGCCATTCTTCCGGAGATTCACTTTTAATGTTATAGGTCGAAACTTTCGATTTGTCTTTGCCAAACAGATTTTTATATACCGGATCTGCCATATAGGATTTCTCTAAATCCGTACCAGTATCAATCAGCAGAGTGTGGTCGCTGAGTTTATTCGCTGCGGCAACGCAATCCATCTTTTTATTTTTGCCAATCAGATCACTATCTAAATCCGTCAAACCGATCTGTCTATAATCGTCAAGCAGATAGTTCGACAGGGAATTTTTTGAATGAAGAATCTGGAGTATTTTGACATCATTGAAATAAGAATTGTCCAAAAGGCCGGATTTAATCATCAATGGAATCAGACTCATCTGCCAGTCATTCAGAATGACTACCTCGGGCTTCCAGCGTAAATAATTCAGGGTCGTCAACGCGGCTGATGCAAAATATCCAAACCGTAACGCATTGTGACCAAACTCGGAATTGGATTCCTTATAAAGATCAGGAGCGTCGTTTGAATAGTAATCATCGTGTTCCAAAAAATAAACCTGCACTTTGGTGTTGGGTATAAATGCCGATTTAACACTGGCCTGAATCGTATTGTTTTGATACTGAAGATTCATGTCCCGAAGACGGATTACTTCACGTAGAATATACCGGCGTTCACTGATAAATGAATATTTCGGCATCATCAGGCGAAAATCGTATTTTCGTTCATTAAACACAATAGGTATTTCTTTGGAAAAGGATGCCAGATGGTAACTCTCGGCAAAGGGGACTATCTCGGATGTTAAAAAATATATTCTCTTAATCATAACTCTATTTCACAAATTGTTTAGCGTTGGTTATAAATTCACTCTGGGGATAGTAATCAATCAATCGTTGAAATTCATCAACCGCTTTATCTCGCTCGCCCATCGCCGCATAACATAATCCGAGTTTAAATTGTGCATCATCTTCTTTATTACTGTTTTTAAATGCAAATACTTTCTCGAATTCTACGATCGCACGTCGATATTGTTTCATCGAATAGAAACATTCCCCAATCCAATACTGTGCATTATCAGCTAATTCATGGTACTTATCCTCATTTAACAACTGCCTGAACAGCCCGATTGACTCTTCATTACTTCCATTCTGGTGAAAGGTCAGCGCCTGCAGATAGCGATCCTTATAGGTTCCACCGGAGACCGGAGTTCGAGATACTGGCTCGGTATCCTTAATGGATTTTGTTTCACTTAAACTGGCTCCCAAGGACACAATCCTGTTCTCCAAAATCACCAGTTGGGATAAAATCTCAAAATTGATACTGTCCGTATAACTCGCCCGCCGGGCATTTTGCGACACCTGTCGCTGCAGCTTCACGAAATCGTTGCTCATTGCAGCAGCCACTGACTCCAAAACGTGCAAGGCGCTATCCAATTGATCAATCTGACCACTGTAATTATCAGGAGCTGCCTCAATACTGCCAAGGTCTTTTACTTTACCGGACAGACTGTTCATCAATTTAACAGTTTTATTCAGTTTCTGCTCAATGTTATCAACCTGAGTTTGAAGGCTGGTCAACTCCTCATTAGGGCCGGCATCCTTGGTTTTTGGCTTGGCTACCGTATGTGTTGCAAACAACATACAAAGCAGGCAAATGCCTGTAACGGAAACGGTACTCAAGAGCAAATTTTTGTTTTTCATAATGGTTCTTCTAATAAAAATTGGACATAAAATCCAGCAGTGAAAGCTACAATATTTCGATGAATAAACAAATGGTAATTTACTTTATTTTAAACATTTAGCGGCGACGTTCCAGACTGATATTAAAGACCAATCCCACCATTAAAAAGCAGCTGATAATAAAAGAACCCCCGTAACTTAAAAAAGGCAATGGCAATCCCGTAACCGGTAAAAGCCCCACTGTCATGGCAATGTTAATAAATACATGAAAAAACAACACGCTCATTACTCCAATCACCACTAACGAACTGAAACGGTCACGCATGCGATATGCAACACTTATCAATAGGGTTATCAGTATGAAAAACAAGAGCAAAACGACTGTAACCCCTGCAAACCCATATTCCTCACCGACAACGGAAAAGATAAAGTCATTATGCTGTTCAGGCAAAAACTTTAAGTGAGTCTGGGTTCCTTTGCCGATTCCTTTACCAAACAGTCCTCCGGATCCAATGGCCACCTGGGATTGGATAACCTGGTATCCTGAGCCCTGTGGATCAGCATTGACGTTGAACAATGTCATAATCCTGTTCTGCTGGTAAGGTTTCAGACGGTTCCAGAGCACCGGTGTTAAAAATCCCAGGGATAAATTAAAGACGAAAAGGATAATAGCGACCCAGACTCTTTCTTTACTGAAATAGAGAACCACTATTAACAATAAAACCCAGATAAAAAAACTGTAAAAATTAAACGCCGTTATGATACTGATAACCGGTGCAAGGATGATAAAGAGGTGGTATATTCGAGCGCCCGCCCAGATTAACATAGGAAAAACCAGCATAAAATAGATAATGGATGTACCCAGGTCCGGTTGTTTCAATACAATTCCCATAGGCAACAGCGCCAAGAGCAGTGGTACAATTAATGATTTAAAATCCGAAATAATCAGATCACTTCCGGACAAATAACGGGCAACAGTAATAATTACCAGGATTTTCATAAACTCCGACGGTTGAAAATGAAACGGACCCAGCACAAACCAGCGGTTTGTCCCGGCAGTAGAACTACCGAAAAAATAAGGCAATACAACTAAAGCAATACCAATCCAGTAGAAAATAAACGCACCATCAAACAGTATTTTCTTTTGGAGGAGAAATACCGCAAACATTATGATTATACCAAGTATCATCCACAACAGCTGTTTTCCAATCACATTTTTAAAAAAGGGTGCATCCACATGCATGGACGCACTATATAATGCCATCAAACCGGCAACACATAGTAAAAACACAGTAAGTGCTATCAAAAAATTACTGTTTGATATAGAGCTGCCAATTTGAATTGTTTTTTTCACCGGGCGGTTACCTCTTTAACATCAGTTGCTATTGAAAAATTTTTATGACAATAACTGAAAAGCCGCC
>Ga0268277_1001707_pt1 | contig 14123 bp, 13 predicted proteins | sample saktaG_5_FD_190132 | JGI IMG/M metagenome (GOLD analysis project Ga0268277, IMG submission 190132) | Saline water microbial communities from Sakinaw Lake, British Columbia, Canada - sak_2010_1_5_50m | ecosystem: Environmental > Aquatic > Non-marine Saline and Alkaline > Saline ...
GATGAATGTTTATCATATTACAAACGCACATGCAAGCACAAAAAAAATAAAAAATCATGCCTTTCGCAAAATTCTTCCTCTCCCCCTCGCTCTTAACCTGCCGCCACCCCTGTCGCTAACCGATTACAGGCAAGGGATTTCCGGTGGCGTTTTTTCGGTAAAGACAAGAACCGATGAACCTGTCATAATAAGTGCGCATTGTGAAATAAACGGGAACAGAAAGGAGCTTAACCATGGCGGATTACGGGTTAAACACGCTGGCGTTGCATGCGGGACAACAGGCTGATCCGACGACGGGATCGCGCGCGGTTCCGATTTATCAGACCACCTCGTATGTGTTCAAGAGTTCGGAGCATGCGGCCAATCTTTTTGCGCTGAAGGAATTCGGCAACATCTACACGCGGCTGATGAACCCGACAAACGATGTCTTCGAGCGGCGGGTCGCCGCCATCGAGGGCGGGTCGGGCGCGCTGGCCGTTGCTTCGGGGCAGGCCGCCATCACCTACGCGCTGTTGGCGGTGACGCGGCCTGGGGATGAGATCATCGCGGGCAACAACCTCTATGGCGGTACCTATCAGCTCTTCAATCACACCTTTCCGCGGGTGATGTGCCGGACGGTACGCTTCGTGGATTCGCGCGAGCCGGAGGCGTTCCGCCGGGCGGTTACCGCCAAGACGCGCGCGATCTACATCGAAACCATCGGCAATCCCAAGCTCGATATCCCCGATTTCGAGGCGATCGCCGCCATTGCCCGCGAGGCGGGAATACCCCTGATTGTGGACAATACCGTGGGCGTCGGGCTGGTCCGGCCGCTCGCGCATGGTGCCGACATCGTGGTGTGCTCCGCCACCAAGTACATCGGCGGCCACGGCACCTCGCTCGGCGGGGTGATCGTGGACGGCGGCACGTTCCGCTGGAACAACGGCAAGTTCCCCGAGTTCACCGAACCCGACCCGAGTTATCACGGTCTGGTCTACTGGGACGCCCTGGGCGACGTCCCGGGCGCGGGCAACATTGCGTTCATCACCAAGATCCGGGTCACGCTGCTGCGCGACATGGGCGCCGCCCTCAGTCCGTTCAACGCGCACGAGTTCCTGCTGGGCCTGGAGACGCTCCCCCTGCGGCAGCAGCGCCATTCGGCCAACGCCCTCGCCGTGGCCCGCTGGCTCCAGCGGCATCCGCGCGTGGGCTGGGTGACCTATCCCGGCCTGCCGGATGCGGCCGGCCACGCCGTCGCCGCGAAATACCTGACGCGCGGCTTCGGCGGCCTGGTGGGCTTCGGCATCACGGGCGGCCTCGCCGCGGGCCGGACCTTCATCGACTCGGTGAAGCTCCTCTCGCACGTCGCCAACATCGGCGACGCCAAGACGCTGGTGATTCACCCCGCCTCGACCACCCACCAGCAGCTCACGCCGGAACAGCGGCAGGCCACGGGCGTCACCGCCGACTACATCCGCCTCTCCATCGGGCTGGAGGACGTGGAGGACATCACCGCCGACATCGCCCAGGCGCTGGAGAAGACGTGAGAAGGGCCGCGTTCGTGAAGCGGCGGGCCTTTTTCCCGTGACCGGGTTTTTTTGCCCGGAAGCGGACGAGTCACTGCGAGAGCTAATTTATGAAAGCTGCCGAAAAAAGCCTTGGAAAGCATGAGAAACAGATACTCTGCGGCTTATTCTTGTCCAAGTATGACAGGGAGGGGCTTAGATTTCTCGGGTTCAACAGTTTCGTGGAAGCCTTCAACACATTGGGCTACGGATTGGGAGCGCAGCCGGCATCCATAAAGAATTATCGGGATGAGATGGACCCTTACCTTTCCGTCAAACGCAAGGGGTGGCACCAGCGACCGATTCGCAGCCATTGCATGCGCATGCTTGAAGACTATCAGGATATGGGTTTGGAAGACATGGGGTGTCTGGTTAAACGATTGCTGCTCCCGCGATCTGTCCTGCAAAGTGAGCCGCATGTAGGCAAGGTCTTAACGACATTTGAAGGTCCCGATTCCACTTTCGCAAGACGATTGATGACCGGACGGGCGGCAGAAGAATACTTTCTTCATCACTACGAAAGCGTTCCAGATTTTACGGGAATGTCTGTCACGGATACAACACAATGGGGGTGTGGTTTCGATTTTAAGATGGCGACGGCCGACGATGATGGATTCTCGGCCGTCGAGGTAAAGGGGATGAATAGAAGATCCGGTCAAATTCAGTTGACCGAGCTGGAACACGCAATGGCGGAGGTGCTGACAGACAGGTTTTACTTGTTTGTCGTGAGAAATTTCGAAGAAAAGCCGTTTCACAGCGTGTTTAAGAACCCGTTGAGCCATGACTTGCCGTTCCTGAGGATAGAACGCACGGAAACACGTGTCTTGTGGCAGGCAAGCCTCTAATGCAATGACACCCCAAACTACAGATTTGCACGCATCCCTTTCGGAATGGGCTGGAGAGCACCGGATGTTGAGTCCGGGAGCGGTTTGCGTGGCTTTGGTTGTGACGCGACATGCGGCACGAATAGGAGTTCCGTTGGACGCAGAGTCATTGCTGACGGGCCGTGGAGGCCAAATACTCAATCTGGGCAGACGGACGGTGCAGTCGATTCTTGCGGAGCATGGCGTGACTCGATTATTGGCGGTTGCAGGCGGCAGAACGAGTCGAGGAAGCATCCGCAACATGCGGGCGTATGTTGCGTGGTTGAATGAAAATGCAACAGCCGATGATCTCCCGCAAATAGAACAATGGTGGGCGGCAACTGCTGGAAGGACGTCGCCGTTCCAACGGCGATTGACGTTCTCTATTGACCCAAAAGCGTCGTTGCGTAAGAGCGTCCGCAATTTGCTTGAACAAGCCAAGAATATCAACACACGCAAGATGCATCGATCTTGTCTAGGTCAAGCGGTGCTTCAGCACCTCGTCGGGGCGAAACTGGAACTGGTGCTTGGACGGGAAATCAAGGCGCACGGGGCGTTTGTGGCGGACAGCGCGACCGGCCGGCCGGGAGATTACCGCGTCGAGGATGTGGTCATCCACGTTACGACCAGCCCGGGAGAGGGGCTGCTGCGCAAATGCGCGGACAATCTGGAGAACGGACTGCGGCCGCTGGTCATCACCACCTTCAGGAATGTGCCGGTCGCGGATGCGTTGGCGGAGAACGCCGGCCTGGCGGGCCGGGTCGAGGTCTTTGACGTTGAACAGTTCGTCGCGTCCAACATTCTGGAGCTGTCGAAATTCAAGGCCGCTTCGCGAAAAGCCACGGTTGCTGACCTTATCGCGCGATACAATCGACTTGCCGCATGCGAAAACAACCCGGGGATCCTGATCCGGGAAGCTTGATCGCGTCGGTCCGGCCCAATTTCAGACTTCCTGATCTCGCCGGAAAATGACTTGGCACTTTCTTGGGCATGCCTTTTGAGGCTCGTGCGCCCCGGCCGTTTTGCAAGCACCTTCCGGTTCCTCTCCATCAATTCTCATTATGAGGCAATTGGGTCATCGGGGTCGGGGTCGGTATCGGAATCGGGGTCGAATTTCCGTTGGTTTTATCGATACCGATACCGACTCCGACTCCGACGCTGATGGTCCCATCTCCAAAATGAGAATTGCTGGGTTCCTCTCCATCATCAGCGGCGCGGCGGGGACGCCGCCGCCCTACCTCATGCGTGGCGCTTTTCCATTGGCAGACGGCGTGGCGAAAGTCAGCGGGGATTGATGCGAGCGCGAAGCACCCGGTAGGGCAGCGGCGTCCCGCCGAAGAGAAAAGCTGAAAACTGAAAGCTGAAAGGCGCTGACGCAAGGGATCAGGAAAAGCGCGAAGCGGGTAGGGCGGCGGCGTCCCCGCCGCGCCGCAGGCAAAGGGGCCGGATCCTGTGAAATCTGGGTCGGAATCGGGGTCGAAGTGCGTTCGCAACGCTCTGATTAGCTACCTGTTATGAAACCGCAAACGACAACAGACTGCCTCACCAATTGGGTGAAGACTGATTGGCCGCGAAAGATCGCACAGAACACAAAGAAATACGGTCTTTGCTGGCATTTCTCGCTTTGTGCTCTTTGCGCTCTCTCGCGGCAAGCATCTCAACTGCTCTTTTTAGGTTGAAAGTGCCGGATGACTTCTGAACCGCTTTGATGAGGTTCGAAGGGAAAAAGAGACTGCCGCCGGGACGGAGATTATTGGGCCGGCGCGGCGGGGACGGCGAGGCCGGCGGCGATGCGCTGGCGCACCGCTTCGAAGAGGAGAATCGTGGTCGCGGCGGCGACATTGAGCGAGTCGGCCCGGCCGAGCATGGGGATGCGCACACGCAGGTCGGCGGCGTCAAGCCACAGCTTGGAGAGCCCGTATTGCTCCGCGCCGACGACGATGGCGACGCGGCCGGTGAGGTCCGCGTTCATGTGCAACGTGTCGGTGTGCGGCGTCGCGGCGAGGATGGAAAAGCCGTGGCGGCGGAGATAGGCGAGCGCGTCGGCGCTGTCGGCTTCGACCAGCGGCATCGAGAAGATGATGCCGGTCGAGGCGCGGACCACGTTCGGATTGTAAATGTCGGTGCAGCGGTCGCAGACGATCACCGCGCTCACCCCCGCCGCATCGGCCGTGCGCAGGATGGTGCCCAGATTTCCGGGCTTCTCGATCGCTTCGGCCACCACCACCAGGGCGTTTTCCGGCAGAACCAGATCGGCGAGGGCGCGCCGGATCTGCGGCCCGACGGCCAGCAGGCCGTCCGGCCGTTCGCGGTAGGCGATCTTTTCGAACACCGGCGCCGTGCAGGAGATGATCTCGCAGGAGCCGGCACGGCAGCGTTCGATCAGCGCCGGCTCGTTCTCGTTCTTCAGAAAGAGCGCCTCGCAGAAGAAGAGCTGCGTCGGGGCATAGCCCGCCGCCAGCGCCCGCGTGATGTCGCGGTAGCTTTCGGTCAGCATCAACCCCAGCGTATCACGGTGCGAGCGTTGGCGGAGCTTGACGACCGTCTTGATCCTGGGGTTGGCCAGACTGGTGATGTGGAGGTGGTTGGGGATCATGCGCCCTCGTGACAGGTCGATAGACCCGGCAGATTTATCCTGAAAACGGCCGATCATTCACCACAAAGAACACAAGGAACACAGAGAAAGAAAGTTATGATTCGTGCATAGGGACACCATTCGGTGCCGGCTGTATTCTCTGTAAATTCTTCCCTCTTTGCGTTCTTTGCGTTCTTTGTGGTTTCAACTTCCGCTTTTAGGATTATCATATCGATCGGCGTATCGTCAACCCATTTACACCCATTTACACCTCCCTCCTGAGATCGTTTCCCCCGCGCCAGCGTCTCCGTTGAATGTCGGGCGTTGGATGTTTCTCACCCATTTACCTGCGGCGCGGCGAGACGCCGCTGCCCTACCTCGCGCGTTGCGCCTTTCCCTGAACCCTGAACCCTTCTCTTCCCCATTTCGGTCCCTCCGCAATCGCCTCTTGCGCCGGAGGGGGTAATTCGCCTACAATTCGGACATGGACAAGACGCTGGTCATCATTCCTACCTATGACGAGAAGGACAATGTCGGGCCGATCTCACGGGCGGTCTTCGGCGCCCTTCCCGACGCCCACGTGTTGTTTGTGGACGACAATTCGCCGGACGGCACGGGCGCGTTGATTGACGGGCTCGTCGCGGCCGATGCGCGCGTGCATGTGCTGCACCGGCCGGGCAAGCAGGGGCTCGGGCGCGCCTACATCGCCGGTTTCACGTGGGCGCTGGAGAACGGGTTTGAGCGGATTGTGGAGATGGACGCCGATTTTTCGCACGATCCGGCCGCGCTGCCGCACTTGCTTGCCGCTGCGGACGAGGCCGACCTGGTGATCGGCTCGCGTTACATCGGGGGGATCCGCGTGATGAACTGGCCGCTGAGCCGTCTGCTGCTCAGCACCTTCGCGGGCTATTACGTGCGGCTGATCACGGGACTGCCCGTCTGCGATCCGACCGGCGGCTTCAAATGCTTCCGTCGGCGCGTGCTGGAGACGCTTGATCTCGCGCAGGTCACCTCCAACGGCTATTCGTTCCAGATCGAACTGAACCATGGCGCGTGGATGAGCGGGTACCGGATCCGGGAGATCCCGATCGTGTTTGAAGACCGGCGGGCCGGATATTCCAAGATGAACACCGGCATTGCTGGCGAGGCCTTCCTGATGGTGCTGAAACTCGCCTGGCGGAGTGGCTTCCGCCGCTGGCCGAAAAGACAGGTCACGTGACATGGGCGGTCTCATTGCACAACGGGGGTGGTGCCCGCTCGCGCTGATACGGGCGATGCGGCCCGGCCAGTGGACCAAGAACGGCGTGGTGATGGCCGCCTATTTCTTCGCCCGCTGGGATCCGAGTCAGCAGGGACACGCTGCGGGATGGGGGGCGCTGGCTGCGGCGCTGGTAGCCGCCGCCGCCTTCTGCGCCGCCGCGAGTGCGGTCTACCTGGTCAACGACATCCACGACCGGGAGGCGGATCGCGCGCACCCCCAGAAACGCTCCCGTCCGTTAGCCTCGGGCGCGCTGGCCGTGACGCCGGCCGCCGCCGCCGCGGCCGCGCTCGCGGCGGCCGGCGTGGCGGCAGCGTTTGCCATCAATACCGGCCTCGGCGCGACGCTCCTCTCCTACCTGGGTCTGCAGGCGCTCTACACCTACGGATTGCGGCAGGTGGCGCTGGTCGATGCGTTCATCATCGCGATTGGGTTTGTGATTCGGGCCGTGGCCGGTGCGGTCGCGATCGACGTGCGGATCTCGCCGTGGCTGCTGCTGTGCGCCTTCTTCCTGGCCTTGTTTCTGGCCCTGTGCAAGCGGCGGCACGAAAAGGCTCGCTCCGACGGGGGCGAGGCCCGGACGCGGGAGGCGCTCGACGGCTATGATGCCCGGGTGCTCGACCAGGCGATCGCCGTGGTCAGCGCGGCGACGGTTGTCAGTTATGCGCTCTATACCCTTTCCGAAGAGACGATCACGCGCTTCGGCACCAACCGCCTCGGACTGACCATTCCCTTCGTGCTGTTCGGCATCCTGCGCTACCTCGACCTGGTCTACCGGAAGGGCGGCGGCGAACGTCCGGAGCGCGTGCTCCTCACGGATCGGGTGTTGATCGTGACCATCCTGCTGTACGGGCTGACGGCGTTGACGGTGTTTCAACTGGCAAAAGGCGGTATGTGATGGCGAAACGCGTGGTTTCAAATGCGGATCGTGAGGCGTTGCGGCGGGCGGCTGAGGCGAAGATGGCGGTGGCGGCGCACGCCGTCAACCGCGAACGGCGCGCGGCGTGGCTGGCGCACGACGCGGGGACGGGGGGACGTCCGATGATCCTCGCCGAATGGGGCGGAATCGGCGATGAACGGAAACCGTTTGATGATCCGCACGGGCTGCGTTGCACGGACGAATGGGCCCGCAGCATCGAGGCGCAGCTCCGGGGCGACGTGCTCCGCTTTGAACGGCTGAAGGACGACCACGTGGTCGAGCCGTGCTTCAATCTCAACTGGCAGGTCTCCACCGGCGATTACGGCGTGCAGAAGAAGACGCACACGGCCGACAACAACGGGCATCTCGGCGCGGTGCACTGGGATCCGGCGCTGGCCGATCTGGATGCCGACTTCGGCAAGCTCACGCCCCGGACGTTCCAGGTGGATCGAGAAGCCACGCTCGGCGATCAGGCGGCGATTGACGCCGTGATCGGCGACATCTGCCCGGTCCGCATCCGCGGCTCCTTCTACTGGACGATGGGCATGACGATCGTCGCGATCGATCTGATCGGCCTCGAGAACCTGATGCTCGCCATGTACGACAACCCCGCCGGCCTGCACCGCCTCATGGCGTTCCTCCGCGACGACCATCTCGCCTTTGCCCGCTGGCTCGAACGCGAGGGGCTGCTGAGCCTGAACAATGAGAACGACTACATCGGGTCGGGCTCCGAGGGGTATTCACGCGCGCTGCCGCAGGCCGGTTGGAAGCCCGGCGCCCCGGTGCGGCTCAAAGACTGCTGGGTGCTCTCCGAGTCGCAAGAGACCGTCGGCGTGGGTCCCGAACTTTTCGAGGCGTTCATCTTCCCCTACCAGCGGGACATCGTGCAGGAATTCGGCAGGTGCTACTACGGCTGCTGCGAACCTGTGAACAACCGCTGGCACGTCCTCAAGCGGCTGCCCAATCTGGCGCGGGTCTCGGTCTCGCCCTGGGCCGACCAGGCGTTTATGGCCGAGGCGTGCGGCACCGAGGTCGTTTTTTCCCGCAAGCCCAACCCGGCGCAGATCAGCACGTCGGTTTTCGACGAGCGGGCGATCCGCGTCGATTTGCGGACAACACGCGATGCGGCCCGGAACTGCCGGCTGGAGATCATCATGAAAGACGTTCACACGCTTCACAACGACCCGGGCCGACTCGCCCGCTGGGTCGAACTCGCTCGCGAGGAATGCGGGTAAACCGGAGATCGCATCGAATTGCCCCGCGGCGAGGGATGCGTACAAGGGAGGATGCCATGAATAGAGTATGGGTATGCGGCGCCGTTGTATTAAGCGCGTGCGTTGCATCGGGCCAGGCCTATGGCTACGGGGACCGGGGCCCCCTTTTAACCGACGACGCGCAGGTGACTGTTTACACAAACAATACGACGGGTGGAGCGTCCTGGACGCCGCGATTCAATTGGCTCGGCAACCGCATTGCCGACTTCTGTGACATCTTTCATTTTGGGGTGGGGGTGACGCATGAAAATCCGCTCACGGGACCGCTTACCCCGAGTTTTGGCGCCCACATGCAGGTCACCGACTACGGCCATCTCGGCTACGTGGTGTTTGGCGGCGCAGCCGCCGAATGGGAAGGACGCGGGTTTGGCGCCTATTCAGAAATCCGGAAAATCAGCGGGTTCGGCCCCTGGAAAAAGTGGGACGTCCGGCAGTCGCCGGGCGCGGTCAATTTCTACAAGGATCCAGAACGAAGCCGTCGCTGGATGGCGCGCATGTACAACGAGGAGGGGTTCGCAGGTGAATCGGCCCATCTTGTCGTGCACGCGGGCGACGGCGACCGGGGCCATACGTGGGAGGATCATCCGCGCGGATGGCATAATTACGCCTATACGGGTTTTGATCTGGCCCTTCCAATTGGCATTCCCTACACCCCCATTGACAGTCATCTGGGGGTTGCCCTCCGGTTCGGGGTGGATACATCTCAGGTGTTTGATTTCATCCTGGGAATCGTCGGAATCGATTTCTGGCACGACGACTTGCGAGAGGCGGATGTGCGCTAGTGCGGAAACGGAAGGAACGGATGATGAAGACGGCAATGCGAATCATCGGCCTGGCGCTGACCGCTCTCTGTGCCGGGTGTCTGTCGCCCGGGACAAGCAAAACGGCTGCAGCGGCGCCGGAGACCGGGATGGCGGCGCCGGAACGGAACCCCTGTTCCGCCTCCATGACGGGCATCGCCGCCGGAAGCTTCCAGATGGGAGACGCGTTGGGCGACGGGTGGGACGCGGAGTTGCCCGTCCACACGGTGCATGTCGGCGCCTTCTGTATGGATAAGATCGAGGTGACGTGGCGTCTGTGGCAGGACGTGTGCAACTGGGGCGCGTTACAGGGCTACGATCTTTCAGACGTCGGGTCCGGCAAGGCGGAAAACCACCCCGTGCACTCGGTCAACTGGTATGACGCCGTCAAGTGGTGCAATGCGCGCAGTCAGAGGGAAGGCCTCACCCCCTGCTATAGAACCCGCGATGGCGCGGTGTACCAGACGGGAGAGCAGGACGATATTGTCTGCGCATGGACGGCCGACGGCTATCGTCTGCCGACCGAGGCGGAGTGGGAAATGGCGGCACGAGGGGGGCGCGCGTGTCAGCGCTTCCCTTGGGGCGACACGATTCAACACAGCCAGGCGAACTACGCGAGTGCCCCGGATGTGCGTTACGACGTGAGTCCGACGCGGGAGTGCCACCCGGCGTATGCCACCGACTGGCCTTACACCAGTCCGGTCGGAGCCTTTCCGGCCAACGGGTACGGCCTGTACGACATGAGCGGCAACGTCTGGGAGTGGTGCTGGGACGGGTTCGGCCCCTATGCGCCGGGTCGCGCAACGGATCCTCACGGAGCTTCAGCGCCGATGGGCCAGGATGCGTGCCGGGTGGTCCGCGGCGGCGGCTGGATACACCAGGCGCGTTACGCGCGCGTTGCCGGTCGCAACTTTGACTGGCCCGACGTCCGAAACGGCAACATCGGGTTCCGGACGGTCCGCCGCTGGGCCTATTAATGACAGGAGCGAAAATGGACGGGTGCGAACTGAACAGGCGACGAGGCGGACTCCGGGGTTTCCGGATCCCGGGCGTGCTCGCCGTTGTCGGACTGGCCGTGATGTCGCTCGGAGCGGCTGACGTGCCCCAGGAAAGCGCGGAGGGGATCGGGGTCATGCCGAATCTGACGCCGACCCTGACGGTCACGGCTGAGGTGGACGGGCAGCCGGTCGATGCGCTTGTGGTGTACGGCAAGAAAACCTATAAGACGCCCTGCACATTCACCCTCCAGACTGGCCAGGAGTACGACGTGACGGTCTCCTACACACCCGAGGCGTCGGACCTGGGTTATGTGCCCGCAGTGCTGTCGGGTGAGGTAGACTGGAAGGGGCCGCGCATGCGGCGGGTGGCGCTCACGCGGCAGCCCGGGCCGGTGGCGGGGCAGGGGTGGGTGGTCGATCTGGGTGGCGGCGTGTCCGCGGCGTTGGCCTGGATTCCGCCGGGGACGACGACGCTGGGCAGCACGCGCGAGGAACATGCGTGGGCGTTGGGGCCGCAGGGGCAGGGGGCCGTGCGCAAAGAACAGTACGGGGCCGCGTCAAAGGAGGCGTTCGAAGTCGCGCGGTTTATCAACGATGGTGTGCCGATGCCGGCCGACATACAGGAGGGCTTCTGGCTCGGACAGACCGAGGTGACGCTCGAGCAGTGGCGGCAGTTCATCGAGGACGCGAATTATCGGACGGACGCTGAAAAGAAGGGGCTGGCGTGGGCGCATGACCTGAATCGGGATGGGACATGGCGACATATGATCGAGCGGAATTGGCAGAATCCGGGGTTCACCCAGACTCAGGCGCATCCCGTCGTGTGCGTGTCGTGGAACGACGCCAAGGCCTTTTGCGACTGGCTGACGGAGAAAGAACGAGCAGCCGGGCGGTTGCCGAAGGGCGTCGTCTACCGCCTTCCCGGCGAGGCCGAGTGGGCCTACGCCTGCCGCGGAGGGCGTGAGGGGACGCTGTTCTGGTGGGGCGATCGGCTGACCGACGGCAACAGGCGGATGAACGGCGCGGGTTCCGAGCGGGCCCCCAACCGGAAACGGTATCTTCAGCGGTATTCCTGGGCGGACGGGTACTTCTATACCGCGCCCTGCGGATCGTTCGGCCTGAAAGGCAGGAACGGATACGGGCTTTCCGACATGATCGGGAACGTGTGGGAATGGTGCGAGGACAGCTACGATCCCACGGGGGCGCATGCCGGGATCTGGACACAGGACGCAAACCTGCGCGTGCTTCGCGGGGGATCGTTCAGCAGTGTGCCCGGCTTTCTTCGTTGCGCATTCCGCTTCAAGAATGTACCCTCGTATGCGTCTGCAGACGTCGGTTTCCGTTTCTGCCTCACGTCCGTGCAGCAGTGGTGAGTCCGTTGCTTCCGGCGCTGCGCGTGTGCCCCCGCCCGCGGGGCCGGCGAGGGCGCGCGGCAACGACGCGATAGGCAGCGGAGGAGTCCGGTTATGAGTCGAACCCAAAAAGAATTGAAAGGCGTCACTCAATTAGGCAGCGGCAAGACGGTCTATTCCGGCCGTTACGATCCGGGTCTGCTGGAGACGTTCGCCAACAAGTATCCAGAGCGCGACTACTGGGTGACCTTCACCTGTCCCGAGTTCACCTCGCTTTGTCCGATGACAGGCCAGCCCGATTTCGGGACGATCACCATCCAATACGTGCCGGGCGCGCGGTTGATCGAGAGCAAGTCGCTGAAGCTATACCTCTTCAGTTTTCGCAACAACGGTGATTTCCATGAAGACTGCGTGAACATCATCCTGAACGACCTCGTGGCCGCGATGGCCCCCCCGTACATCGAGGTGGCGGGGCGCTTTCTGCCGCGCGGGGGCATCACGATAGATCCATATTGCAATTACGGCCGGCCGGGCACGAAATATGCCGATCTGGCCGAGTCGCGCTTCCGCACCCACAACACGTTGATGTAAAAGCTTTTCTGAATGAGCGAGGAAACAATGGAAAATGTATTTGATCGAAATAAACACGTCTATCACAATGATGATTTTTCGGAAATGTTAAAAGACGCTGTGCGTTTTTTCCACGGCACACCGGTTTTTGGGATTCCACCGCCTGAATCGTTCTCCGGATCCGGCGTTTATGCGCTGTACTATATCGGATGTAAGGGGCTGTATAGTAAATTTGGAAAGGAGATCAATCGGACTTCATATTCTGTACCGATCTATGTGGGAAAAGCCGTGCCCCCGGGTTGGCGGCAAAGCCGAGCGTCGGGAGACCGCCCTCAGGCAAGAAGTTTATTCAATCGTCTTGTGCAGCATGCACGCGGCTTGAATGAAGTCAGAAATTTAAGATCACATGAGTTTGCCTGCCGGTTTATGATTTTTGAGGGAGACGTCGAAAGCATGATTCCTGCTGTGGAGGCCGCCGTGATCGCCCTTCATACGCCGTTATGGAATAGCGTAATCGATGGTTTCGGTAATCACGATCCTGGAGTGAAAAGGAAAACAGGGCGTCTGTCCGCTTGGGATGCCCTGCATTCTGGGCGTTCATGGGCGAGCCGAATTGAGGGTGAAATACCGAAGTCGGCCGAGTTAAAACGTCGCGTAACCGATTATCTGGTGGGATTACGATGCAGATGATCGAACTTTTTAGCGGATGTGGCGGGTTGGCAAAGGGGATGGAGAACGCAGGGTTCAAGCATCTCGCCTTCATCGAGATCAATCGTTTTGCTTGCGAAACGTTACGCCGTAATTTTGACCCCGGGATCGTCCATGAAATGGATGTGCGGAATTTCGATTTCTCATCCATGGGCGAAGTTGATCTGATCGCAGGCGGGCCGCCTTGTCAGCCTTTTTCACTCGGAGGTTTGGCCAAGGCATACGACGACCATCGAGACCTGTTCCCACAGGCGATCCGGGCAATTGGTGAATTGGCACCCAAGGGATTTGTTTTTGAGAATGTGAAAGGGTTGCTTCGAAAAAGCTTCGCCGATTATTTTGACTATGTCGTCTTGCGATTGACGTTTCCTGATTTTGCGCTTCGCAAGAAAGAATCTTGGCGCGATCATCTGGAACGATTACGAGCCGTGTCCTATCCTCGATACGCAGGATTGAAATATCGGGTTCACTATAAGCTCGTTAACGCCGCAGATTACGGCGTTCCACAGATTCGCGAGCGCGTTTTCATTATTGGAGTGCGTTCGGATATTAAGGAGGAATGGTCCTGGCCGGCTCCAACGGTGAACAATAAATCATGGCGGACAATCCAGGATGCCTTGTGCAGGGTGCCCGATCCGCAGACACCACATGGGCTGAAAGATCATGTGTTCGTCGGTGGCGCGCGTGCCTATCCAGGGCATACGGGAAGTGAGGTCGACAAGCCGAGCAAGACCCTAAAGGCGGGTGCGCACGGCGTGCCGGGTGGAGAAAACATGATCCGCTTCAAAGACGAGTCGCTACGATATATGACTGTGTATGAGGCTAAACTAATACAATCCTTCCCTGCTTCATATGCCATCTGTGGTACATGGGGCGAGGCAATGAGGCAGATAGGGAATGCGGTCCCGGTCAAGCTTGCCGAAGTGATGGGGCGTAGCATGTTCCGCTTGTTGTCTGCACATGATAGGTCTAAAGACAGAGATGAAAATCTGAATCCCACACAGCCGTATCGAACGGGCACCGATGGCAATCTCCTGCTTTTCGAATCCACGAAGAAATACTCGGTAAAACAAAGGGCGGTGCAGAGTGGATGTGGTTCCAGAAAACGTTGATACCTGTCGCCTCAGGCATGAGGATTGCGTGGTTGTTTTTTCAGGCGGGCAGGACAGCACGACCTGCCTGGCGCAGGCGGTGCGTGACTACGGCCGGGGCCGGGTGGCCTGCATCACGTTCCGCTACGGACAGCGGCACGGACAGGAGGT
>Ga0268277_1001708_pt1 | contig 14113 bp, 32 predicted proteins | sample saktaG_5_FD_190132 | JGI IMG/M metagenome (GOLD analysis project Ga0268277, IMG submission 190132) | Saline water microbial communities from Sakinaw Lake, British Columbia, Canada - sak_2010_1_5_50m | ecosystem: Environmental > Aquatic > Non-marine Saline and Alkaline > Saline ...
TTGAACATAATATTAGGGTTTGGAGAAGTCGCCGAAGGCGATTTGGGTGGAGACGAAGTCGGAACCTTTAAACCCATATTAAACTCTCCGTTAGGATTGCCGTTAGGCAAAGTAAAGTCAGCCACCGATTGTTGAGCAAGTCTTTTGTTTGCTATTGCAACATAATCTTTATTGATTTCACAACCAACAAACTTAAATCCTTTTTGCTTACACGCAACTAAAAAACTGCCTGACCCTGCGAATGGGTCAAAAATCAAATCTCCTTTTTTTGCAAATAAAGATAATATCCAATGAGATATTTTAATTGGTTTTTGAGTGGGATGTTCTTTTTTCTCTTGATTTGCAAATTCAATTCTACTATATTTAAAAACTTTTGTTGGAGATTTGAATGAAGTCCAAATTAACTCTGCTTCTGCTCCATCAAATCTCTGTTTTTTATCCCATATCAAAAAACAATTTGTTGAATGAAGAAAATCAATAAAATAATTCCCTCCAAAAATAACTTGATTTTTACTAACTCTTAATATCTCTTTAAAAACATCTTTATTTGGAATTTGATTGTCCCATTCATAATCATAATTATATCCCCTCCCACCATGATTTTTGGTTGTTCCACTTTTAATCCCATAAGGAGGGTCAGTTATGATTAGGTCAAAGTAATTGTCAGGCAGTTGCTTCATAAATTGTAAGCAATCTTCATTATATATTTGGTTGTGTTGTATTTCCATTTTGATTATGTTGAACCACGCTTAGAGGTGGCTGACTTTATTGAGTTTAATATTAGGGTTTGGAGAAGTCGCCGTAGGCGATTTGGGTGGAGACGAAGTCGGAACCTTTAAACCCATATTAAGCGACGAACTCGTAGAGTTCGCTTGAGTTTCAGTTTCGGCGATAGTATATCCATAATTTATTCTACTAAAACTTATACAATCATTTGGTTTCTTCGTAAAAAGCAGGAAGTAATATCTCCCAAACCACATCTTAACTCCAAAAGTATGTATTCTACTTAGATGAAATCCTTTTGCTTTCAAATCATCTAAGCGTTTCGGAGTTATTTGATTTATCCTTGAATGATTTGTTAAAAAACCAAAACCTTTTCTAGAAATATCTGCTGATTTGAAAAGAAAACCAATAAATTCTGGAAAGGGAGGATTTCCAACAACCCAATCAACTTGATTTTTATAATCATAAAAATCCTTACCTTCATCTAATTCACACTCATCTTTATGGGTTGTTGGTATGCAGTTAAACCAAACTTTATTCCTCCCACTTCCAGCATCTAAAACAAAATCTTCCTTTTCAAATGGAATAAGTTTTAACAAATCTTCAACTAATTCTTTGGGAGTATTAAATTTCATACTATAATTTTTATCGCTTCCTGCTTTTTTATTTGCGTCAAATGATTTTCTTGCCATAGTTTTAGTTGAACCTCGCTTGGGAGCCGAAACTGAAATTTCGTTTAATATTAGGGTTTGGAGAAGTCGCCGAAGGCGATTTGGGTGGAGACGAAGTCGGAACCTCTAAACCCATATTAAACTCCTTTTGTGAAACAAAAGTCGGCGTAGCCGAAGTAGAGGGATTTGCGATTAGTTGAACATCACTTTTTACTTCATTTCCGAAGCAGTCCCACCCATCTACTTTTTGTCTTGCAAAAAGTTCTATTCTTGGAATATCCCCTGCAAATTCTACAATTTTATCTCGCACAATATCTGGTTTTTTACTATGCTTTCCTCTTTCTTTTTCAATTATCTGTGAAATAGAATTACTTATTTTGGGGGCTTTCCCCTTGACTCCTATTAAACAAACTTCAGCATTAGATTTTGTATACCATCCAACCCCAAAGAAATTAGAGCCACTTTTATTCTTTTTAATCCATACAAAACCAACAGTTTTGTATTCAAAACCCCATGCTCTAATTACATCTAATGCTTCTTGAATTTTGGGAAATGTAGCCCATAAAAATAAGATACTATTCTCATCAGCTATTTCATTCACAGGTAATTTACAAATATCTTCATTTTGCATAGTAGGATATTGTGCATTTGCGGTTGCTTGGATATTCCCCATATTTCTATAAGCCCATGGTGGGTCTGCATAGATTATTTTATACTTTTTTTGATGTTCCATTTTATTTTAATCGCTGGGAGCAAATCCCTCTATTGAGTTTAATATTGTTGTTTAAAGAAGTTTCATCGTTAGATGAAATTTGGGATAATTTGTTAGAATTATCCTTTAAACTAATATTAGGAGAGTTTTCCGTAGGAAAACCAGAACTCGTAGAGTTCTGAGTATTTGAAAATGCGTTGAGTTTATCCTGACTTAGTTGTTGATTTGCTATCTTAACAAACTCTTGATTTAAGTCGTTTCCTATGAAGTTACGATTAGTATTTTTACAAGCGATTGCAGTAGTTCCAACTCCAATAGTGCAATCTAAAACTAAATCTCCTTCGTTGGAATATGTTTTGACGAGCCATTCAAACAACTCCACAGGTTTTTGTGTTGGGTGTTTTCTATTCAAACTATTACATTCTTTTGATATAGAGGATACAGAAATTATTGAATTTGGAAACCTCATATTTATATCATAATTTTCTTCCGAATACACTTTATCTATTTTTCCATAATTTTTACTTGTTGTTTTTCTTGGAGTTAATTTTGGTCTAATTCTATCCTTAATTGCTTTCTGCATTTGGGGGTTATATTTTCCAAATTTTTTATAAAAAACTAATATAGTTTCATGCCTTCTTAGAGGCATTTTTTTTGAATTTAAAAAACCAACAGACTTTATTTTATCCCAAATCAATTCGTATTTAAAATATTTAGGTTCTGCATTTATCAAAGCAGTTGTAAAAGGTTGTTGCGAAGTCAAAACAATTATTCCATTTTCTTTCAAAACTCTCCAACTCTCTTGAAAGAAACTTTTGAGATTTAGTTTTTTGTCCCAATCGTTTTGAGTAACTTCATAGGGTAAATCACATAAAACCAAATCAACAACTGATTCATCTATCTGTTTCATAAACTCAATCGCTTCCATGTTGTAGATTTTATTCGCTGTAAGCATTTTCAAATATTTCTCCTAATTAGGGATTTAGAGATGTTTTCACGAAGTGAAAATATGGATGGAGCAACTTGTTGCGTAATCTCTAAATCTATATTAGGAGAGTGCGAAGCACCTTGAGTTTTTAAAATGGCGATTCTCATAAAAACCTCCTGAATACTCTATGTTTAAAATCATTGAAAAATAACCAAAATTCACATTGAGGACATAAGGGTTCAAAATCTGGACATTGGATTCCAAACTCTTTTTCAAAGATTTTTTGAACCTTATCAAACATTTCTTCTAATTCATCATATTCTGTTTTTGGTTGTTTTTTCATCTTTTGTTTTGTTGAACCTTGCTTACGAGCCATTTTAAAAATTTCTCCTAATATTAGCGTTAAGGAAAGTTCCTGAAAGGAATTTGGGGAAAATCATTTTTGATTTTCCTCCTTAACGCATATTATCGGCTCCGTAGGAAAATTCCGTAGGAATTTAGTTTCAAAAACCCCCGTCATCTTTTACCACCTCGTCTTTTATAGTCTATTTCATAACATTTCTTACAAGTTTTTGAATTAGGATTATCTCTTGGTTTTCCACACCTAACACATAAACCTTCTTCATCCCACTTCTTATATAATTCCTTCTTTCTTATTCTGTTTGGCCCTCTTACCAAATCATTAAAATGTTCTCTGTTTTCTTTTCTCCACTTTTCAAAATATTCTTTTTTCTTTTTACGATATTCTTCACTATTTTCTTGTTTAAAACTGTGCATCGCTCGTGCATAAAATCTTGAACGGCATTCAAATGAACAATATTTTTTCTCATTTACACTTCCTGCACCTCGTTTAATAAATTCTTTTCCACAATTAGGGCAATTATCTGTTTCAACTTCTTTTTCAACAAAACGGAGATTATATTTTCCTAAAAATTCAACTATTTCCTTTTTATTATCTTCTAAAATTTGTTGTTTTATCTCTATGACCTTTTTCATTGTGTTGCTCCATACTTTAAGTTAAGTTGCTCCCTGCTAACGAGGGGGTTTTTGAAATTGCCGATAATATACTGGATATTAACCTTTTGTTCTATTAATATTCTATTTTGGTATGTTTGTAGTTGTTTCATTTTAAATCTTCTTCTGTTATGTTAAAGAATAGTTTAAACCCTGCTTTTGCAGATGGACTTAACATATCTTCATCTTTAACCCATTTAATTGCTTCTTGTTTCAAAACTGCTGAACTAACTATAAAATGATTTTGATGTTTTAAATCTTCAAATCTTTCTAAATCTTTTAATGTTTTCATTTCTCAATCTCCCAAGTGTCACTTAATCCTTTTTTATTTATTATATTTATTTGAAACTTAGTTTTCTCATTGTAAATTGCATCTATTTCTAAATTAAATTGTCTGCATTGACTTTCTAAATCATCAGCTAAGTCTCTAAGTTCTTTTATACTTACTGTCATTGCTTGTCTTTTTGTTTTCATTTTAAATCTTCCTTTGTTATGTCAAAAATATCTTTAATTATGTCTATCTCATTTCTTAGTCTTGTTTTTTCAATATCTTCACATACTGCAAGATGACTAACTGCATTTTCTTTAGACAGATTCAAATGATATGCTACCTCTTTTACATTCTCTATTGAATAATAAGTTTCTATCCCTGTTATCTTTTCTTTAACTAATTCAATAGCAATCTTTCTTGCTTGTTCTATTGTTTCACAATCTTTTAATGTTTTCATTTTAAATCTTCCTTCTGTTCTTTCTTAAACATTTTTACATAACATCCCGCAGGTTCGGTTTCATTTGCATAATACATTCCACCTTTCTTTGTGCAAAGTTCACTCTTCATATCATATAACTCACAAACTTTTCTATATTTACATTTCATATTAAATCTTTTTTAATCTTGATCCAATAGCTTTTTTAATATCTTTAATATTTTGACTTACTTTTTTCAATTCTTCTTTCTTTTTTTGTAATTCGTTAATTTGTTTTTCAGCTTTATCAATTTTTTGAAGTTTTATTAATTTTTCTTTAAGATCTTTTAAATCTTCTGAAAATTCTGGAATGCTTTCTAAATTTTTACTTTGGCTATCTATTTGCTTTTTTAACTGTTTATTTTCTAATTCCAAATCACAAAGAATTTTTTTGATGCCCGATTGATTATAGATCCCCCAACTTTTAAAGATGATTTCTCCAACCACATCATCTCCAACTTTTGCTTCTCTAGTTTCTTTAATAAATCTAGTTAATTCTTTCCTCCGATCATCATATTTAACACTACTTTCAATTTTCGGTTCCATTATTTACCTCCTGTTTGATTTTATTTAATTGTCCGATTATTAAGGAATATAATTCCCTTAGGACTTTTGAAAATTTAATTCCAAATTCGGTTAGTTCCATTTCTGTTTCCCGGCCCATTTTTCTTTTTATTATTAAACCTTCCTTTTTCCATTGATTTGTTACATTAGATAAATGTGAAATAGTCATATTAATTTTTGGTTCCCTACTTAATTTATGTATATTCTTATTATCCCCGACCATAAATAAAAGGTCTACATATCTTTTATTGATCAAAAACCGAAACATTTTTACCCCTCTTTTTTAAATAAATTTTTCCTTCACTATCTGTTTTAAAATTAATCATTGTTAAAGCAAGATTTAAAGAATTATAGTCTATTCTTAATTTCTTTACTAATTCTGATTTATAAACAGATTGAGATTGTTCTTTAAGAAAGGATTTTATTTTATTTAGGGTTGCTACCTGGATATTTTTTCTTTTTATTGTTGGATCCCTTTTTCTTATTATTTTTTGCTCTTTCATTTTAATTTTCCTTTTTTAGGTATTTTATAAGTAATTTCACAAATATGTTCTTTTCCACAAGATGAACATACCCCACTAATCTTTTGTTTTACTTCTAATTCAATCTTTCCATCTATTCGATTTCCATTATCATCAAAACTGCCGTTTGTTAAATTAACCATATTTTCCCATACTGGTTTTTTACCACAAATAAGACATTTAGGATAACTTTTAATACCTAACCATCTTAATTCTAGACTATCTGTTGTCCAATAGTGTCCATTCTTACATAAAAATTGTGAATATCCGTCGTAACTCATTTGCTTATCTCCCAAGTATCTGAACATTTTGTCATTTTATTTGTATAATTATACAGTTATATTTACTATTTAAATGCTTCTAAATTGTGATTTTTCTGGATTTATAATCTTTTTGAGGAAATTGTAATATTTGATTTAATTTACTGAGGATATAATCATATTGATCTGGTTTATTTAAAAATAACCATCTTGCAAACCAGATAGCATTTTGATGTGCTGAATATTTTCCTACCCTGTGATGTTGAAAACATAAAAGAATTCCATTGTTTAAATCCCACCTGGTTTCTTTAAATTGCCGAGGGATTATATGATGGGCATTTAATCTGCCTTCAGATCTTTTACAAATTTGACAAATCTTATCCCTTTCCTTGATTGCTTTTGCCCAATCTTGGTCTTTTTTTGTTATTATTGATTTTCTTGTTACCATGATTCAGTATACTTTTTGTGACATTCCTTACATAAAACCCTACAATTGTTTGGGGTGTATAAACCACCTTTATAGCCCCTTAGCATCCGATGGATTTCTAAATTTTTAGTTGATCCACAATCTTGGCATTTGTTTTTAACTGCTTTTATATAAGCAAGTCTGAGCCATTTGGGTAATTTTTTATATCCTAACATTTTTTAATAAAATCAATTGCATTTTCTATTGAAGTTAATTCCCTATACCAAATTTCAGGATTATTTAATTCGGAGATAGTTATAAAAACTTCTTCTAAATCCTTAATCCTTATTTCTTTTTCTGTTTTTTTATCCATTTACCATTTCACCCCCTTCATTGTTATAAAAGTAATTGCAGCAATTTTATGCGAACATCTTGGATTTTCATTACAAAATCTTGAATGATTTTGACAAGAACAAGAATCTAAAATCCTCCCAGGCTTTCTTTTAATTGTTACTATTTTATCCCCTACCTGAATTATTATACTGTTTGGGGTTTTCCCTATTATTTTTACTTGTTTCTTTTTTATAAATTCCCTTGCTTTTTCTATAATTTTCATTTTAATTTTGTTTGTTTTAATTTTTGATTGTAAATCCTTTCTTTTCTTTTTGCTAATTTCTTTTTACTTATTTGGATTCTTTTGATTTCTTGTATTTCTTGTTCTGTTGGCATTTTGTTATAGAGATATTTTTGAATCCACACCTTTTGCAGATTCCCTTTAGGTATCTACTACTTCCGCAAACTGGACATTTTTTCATTGTAGATTTCCTCCACATAATCCCAATATTCGCTTGATTCTAACTTTCTGACTTGTAAGACTTCTGGTGCATCTAATAAATCCATCCATTCAAGGAAATCCATTTGTAATTCTGGGTGTTCATCTTCAAATTTTATTAAATCTTTTTGTATCATCTTTTTAAAAACCTCCAATAAATTGCTGTTCGATTAGTAATCTTACAAAGACCTATTTTATCTTGCCTAATTAATCTTTTTTTCCTTAATTCAAATACTCTGGGGGTTACCCGATTAATACTCCATCCAAGGAATTCTGCTATCATCATATTTGTTGCCGAATAAAAATTACTTAGGGCCTTTAAAACTTGGACTTGTCGTTTTCCCAATGAACTTAAGACCTCCTCATAAGCAATTAAGCTTGTTATTTTTGTTTTATGCTTCATTTTACCAAAGTTCTTTTACTCCATCTACATTTGATGGTATTTCTTCCCCTCGGCTAATTAATCTCTTATTATCTCTTCTGATTATATTAAAACATCTGTTACAAACATCCAATGTCCGAATTATTGCAACTATTGGTGTTCTGATCTTTCTATATCTTCTAGAGACCTTATTGAATTCTACCCCGCATCTTGCACATTTTTTTGTCATTTTATTTCCTCCATTTAATTATTGTGTTCTTTTGATTCTACACAAAAAGAATAAAAAATAAAAAAAATTTAATAATCTTCTTTTTCTTCTTCTGAGCATTGGGCATTGTTTGTGTACCACCTTAAAGCTCTACAGATTGCCCTTGTTTCGGCCATTCTGATGAAATGTGGCTTTATAAAATCCCCTTTAACATTTTCAGATGTTGCATCCCCATGCGCTTCAAAAAATCCTTTAACCCCATGGACTATTGCTTTAAATAAAGCATATTTCTTTTCCAAATCCACTGAGATTAATTGGGTTTTTATTTCATCTAAACCTTTTTTATGTGCATCTGTTAGTAATGTCTCAAAATTTACAATGTCATCTTCCCAACCTTTATCTTCTTTTGTTTCTGAAATCAATTTTAAATTAGATACCTTTCCATTTAGATCTACTTCAAATTCAATTTCATTACCTTTATTGATTATACTTTTTCTTAAAGTATTTAAATTTTCGATAGGTGCAATAATATTGTACCACTTTTCGGGGTTTTCTTTAAGAGTAAAACCTATTTGTGTCTGGCCATTCCATTCTTTAGGATCTGTTGCAGATTTAATAATTCCTTTTATCATTTTTTTAACCTCCTATTGTTTAATTTAATCTTTTCAATGGCCGGAGCGGAGGATTCAGATGGTATATAAGAATCTACTCCGGCCCCAGCTGGATGTTCTAGAACTATGAAAAGGCATCTCATAATAGATAATCCTTTGTTTGTGAGTTTATATTGGATCATTTTTATTTTGTGAATCTGTCAGTCCTAACAGCGGTCTTACGAGTGTTTCGGGGATTCTGGTTTGACTGACCTACTGTAATCCCTTTTTCTTTTAATTCACTTATACTGACCTCGTTATTATTACAAGGACTATTAAATTTTTTAACTTGTTCTTCCAATCTTTTAATATCTCCGATTGTTTGACAATTTTTTACAATGCTTTTAAAACTAATATTTAAATCTTTTAAGTTTTTCATTTTAAATCTTCCTTTCTATTTACAAATCTTACCCCGAGAGAGGGATACCTGAGATCAGGATACCTGCCACAATTGAGAACAGCCCTGTCAGAGTCAGCATCGAACCCCGCGACAAAACCATTTTTCTTTGCTAGTTTATCTTCTTGTTTTACAAATTCCCAAGTATCATCTAAACCAAGTAACTTTCTATATTTATCTGAATTTCTTAAATATTGAAGTTCTCTATAAGTTGGTAATTTATCTTCTAAATCTGGAAATTCTTTTATTAATTCATCATATGATTTTCCTTTGTGATGGATTTCCTTTTGAATTTTAATGTTTAATTCTGGTATTTTAATAATTTTCATTTTAAATCTTCCTCTGTTATGTTAAACGCTTCATCTTCCATAAGATTAAACCTTTTTTGCCATTTAATAATTAAATCAACATTAGAATTTTTATCTCCTTCTTTAATATCTTCACCTATCCATTTAATTGCTTCTTGTCTTATTCTATTTCTAAGTTCTTTATCCTTATCATAATCCATTAAATCTTTTAATGTTTTTAATACCATTTTATTTTGAATCCTCCTAAATTATATATGTATAATGCATTTATAAAACTTTCTATTTAAGGTAATCACACACCGGTTACAGCTTTTTTATTGTTTTTTAAAGCATCAAATAATAATTCCGTCGGTGTGCAATTTAATATAATTGCCCAGGTTCTCGCATATTGTTCTGCAGAAAGAATCCCTTCTTCGATTATCTTTTTTTGAAGTATTTTTATTGCTTCTGGTCTTTTTTTAGATCTTGAATTTTCAATTTCCTTATTCAATTCTAAATTTTTAATTGCTTTAATTCTTAGTTTTTTGATTTGATGAATTTCTTGATTTAATTCATTTTCTTGTTTTTCTAAATTTTTAAGATATTTTGCAGGGTTTGTTTGAAAATTTTTGGTTCTAATTAACCAACCGATATATTCAGAATTAGATTTAAAACCCTCCCTAGCCTTATCAAAATTCATAAGATCAACCTCACTTTTAGAGAGTGTAAAAGATTTAATTACTGCTCCCCCTTCTTTTTTAGGTCGTCCCATAAATTATATAGGTATAATGCATTTATAAAACTTTCTATTTTAAAATTGCATAGGAAATTAACCCCTTTAAGTCCTATTTCCACTGGAGATTTAAATTTTCATAAAGAATAATAAAATAATATACTAATAATATAATAATATAATAATATTTTACTAAACATACATACATATCAACTTTCCATAGGAAATCAAGGGGGGTTAAACTGCCAAAAAGAATCAGTATCCTTCTAACCAAAAAGTGTTAGAAGGCTAAATTAACTTCTCTCTATGGTGACATTTTTGGCAGGGTGCCAGAAAAGTCAAGGGGTAGAAAGTAAAAAAATAAAAAAAAAAATAAAAAAAATCTTCTTATATAATAGATATGCTTCCTTCAGTTTGTTCTTGAGGAATTATTATCTTAAAATTTTCATCCTCACAACTATCTTCTGGATTTTCTATAACTATTCCGTAAGGAGTCAAGTAGTTATCTTCATTACTTGAAATTGATACTGAATCCACTAATACATCTAGTAAATCTAAATCTAACTCTACTTTATTAATTTTAAGTTTACTACCTAATTCTAATTCTAAGTCAGTAGATCCTAAATTAATAGATGTTAAATCTATAAGTTCTAAGTCTTTATCATAAATTCCAGATGAATTAATGTATATTTTACTATAATCTTTTAATCCTTTTTGAAAGTTACCTTTAACTTCAACATAATCGTTTCCACTTTTAGTATCTATTTCAAAATCGTAAGTTTCTGTATCTTCTTCTACAAGACCATTGTATCTTACACATAAATAATCATTAGGTAAACAAACCATTTCTTCTTTGTCTAAAACCTTATAATCATCATCTAATTCTATGAATTCTGTATTAAGAACTATTCCAATAGAATCTGAATTGATTTCCCAATTCCAAATGCTATCTTCTAAGTATTCTTCTCCATCAGTTATAGTTTTTTCTATATCTATACCTACTAAGATTATTGCCTTACTTGGCATATCTCCATGACTTACATAAAGAACTTCCTTTGCTTTAATTTCAAGATTACCTACTTTTTTGGTTTTACCTTCATCGATTTTCTTTTGAATACCATCTACTTCTACATAAATAGCATCTTCAAGAACCATTAAAACGATAACCCCTCCAGCAGTTTCTCCTTCTTCTACAAAGTATTCTTCACCTTTCAAGATAGTTATTTCAGAACCATCCCAATTAGTTATTTCTACTTCTTCTCCAAGTAACTCAAAAATAAGTGAATCTTCATCATTAATCTCAGATCTATTTAATCCTGCTTCAATATTCATTTTATATGAAATACTTCCTTCAGGAATTGAAAGATAAGCATTGTCTTTAAAGTCTTCCTCATTAATTGTTAGCTCAAGAGAATCTAGAGTAAATACTTCTTCTGCATCGTAATCTTCTCCATCAAAGTCAATCTTCCCATCAAATAGATTTAATTCTCTATCTGAAAGCTCTTTGCTAATAGTTTCTTCTAATTCAATCTCATCAATTAGGTAACCTGATTCTAGAATCGGTTCTATTGGAGCGATTGGATTAATTGGGATTATTGGTTCTTCTGCTTGAATTTTTAAGGTTTCTATTTGTCCTTTTAATCCCGCAATTTCAGTATCTTTAGAAAGTATAGCATCAGAAATAGCATTGCTAATCATTAAGTTTATTTGTTCAGGAGTTCTGTAATCTTCTGGTGTTTTATTTGATACAACTAGTGCACCAATAGAAAAGAAGAGGATTAATACCAAAACTACGCCAATAAACCATTTATAGTTATTATTTATCTTAACTGAATCTTTTGCTTGTGACATTTTTTAATACCCCCTTTCATTTTTTAAAGGGTGACTAATAGTACTTCAAAGTTCTTTTGGCATTATAAACCTTTCTATAATGAATTACAACAATTAGAGATTCTTTATTTTCTATTCTGGTACCAGTTCTTTAGCATATATATTACAGGCCCTGCAATCCAAGCATAAGCTGGTGGGACTGTTGCTAACAATGCTAAGAAAAAAGGCACAAGTAAAACTGCCGAATTCTTTATGGTCTTTACTAATCCAATCCAAAATGAATATGTCATATTTAACCTCCTTTTAATTTAGATGAATAATTTAATTATAACTCCAGCTGCTATTGCTGCTAAAAAACCTATTTGATATTTAGAAAGTCTTTTTAACCAACTTACATCAACACTTAATTTTGTCATATTATGATTTAAAACACTAATTAATTCTCTCATATTTTTTCTCATATCTTCAAAAGTATTCATATCAACGTAATTAGTTTTTTTCATTTATTTTTTTCTATTATAATATTTTTATCTTTATTTTTTTTAGTTTTAAAAGTTTTTTCATCTTCTTTAGTAATAAATTTGTGCCAAGAATATAAATCATTAAATGAAAACCAAACATTAGTTATTCCAATATTATCTAAGTTTCCTGCATCTTCAGTAGTTGGAAAGCTTGAAATATTATCATATTTTCTTCCATAAGTAGAATTGAGATGGTGCCAAGAAGAATCTTTAAAACTAAAAATATAAACTGTTAAATGTCCTCCTAAAGGAGTATTACCAGCAACACATCTAACTCTCCAACTTGGTAATCCTGATGCTAAATAAAAACTTGTTTGAAATATAGCCCAAGAATCACAATCTAAGCCTTTATTTCTATCTATTTGATAGAATGCTTCAAATGGAAATTCCCATACATCTGGTTGTCCCCATGTTAATTTATCAGAAGTATATTTATAATAGCTCGTTCTTATTTTATTATAGATTTTTGGTATTAATGTTTCAAAATCTTCATTTAAATCAAACTTCCAATTTTCTAATAGTTTATTTATTCTATAATTATTTGGTGTTATTAAATCAGAAACTGGAACGGATACTTTTTGTTTTGAGAAAGGAAGACTTCTTCCGCTCCATAATATATTTACTTTTGGATATTTATTATCATAATAAATTTGTAAACTGTTTTCTACTTTATTTTCTGCTTCTTCTATTTTGAAGTATTCTCTTTTAATAAATTTTTCGTATAAGTTTAAGATTAGTTGATTAAATGTCATTTTTATGTAAAAGTTGTATCTGGTGATGTACTCCATATTCTTAAATTTGAAACATATAAATTAACATAATCCTGATTACTTAACATTTTTATTCTTATAACATCTCCATTAGATATTATTAAAGGGACACTATATGAAGAACTAAACATACCATCATTACCTGCATGTGCTATAAAACTTGCAGAACCATTAGTAATATCTCCACCAATACCAGAAGTAGAAACAGAATTAATAGCATTTAAAGACGCATTTATATCAACCATTCCATAAATATTAACTGGACCCACCCCATTTTGTTCTCTATAATCAAATGTTAAAAATACTAATCTAACTCCTGAAAATCCTCCACCAATTGTTACTGTTTGTAAAGTTTGTAAAGTTTTAGCACTTCCACCAGTATAAGAAACTTCTGCTAAATCTTCATATTGTGCAGAATAACAAAACTGAAAATCATTCGCTTCACTCGCATACAAAATATCACCGTCTGATTTGGGAAAAGTTCCTTCTGCTGTCATTTTTATTTATTTTTCTCCATTTTAATTTTATTTTTAAACTATTGAATCTTTCTGTACGAAAGAAACCTCCACACTTGTTGTTTTACTTATTGCAGTAAATACTGCGTGACTATACATAAGAGGAGTTTCATCCTCATTAAATAATCCAAATTCTGTTATGGAATTTGAATTGCCTTCAGTAGTATTCAAAAAACATCTAATTGTAACTTGCATATTTGTTTCATCTAATGTTGGATAACCTGAAACAAAGGACTTTGTGGCACCACCATTAATATTTACACCTGTTTCAACATCTGTATCTGAAACTGTGGGGGTTGTTGTACCTGTACCAATCTTAAATTTTGTGGGTGCAAGATAATCTGGAGTTGCTTTATAAGTTCTATTTAATGAAATCTTCAATCCATTATTTGTGATTAATTGACCTGTTGCCATAGTATTTTTTAGTTTTTAATTTATTTAAA
>Ga0268277_1001712_pt1 | contig 14098 bp, 13 predicted proteins | sample saktaG_5_FD_190132 | JGI IMG/M metagenome (GOLD analysis project Ga0268277, IMG submission 190132) | Saline water microbial communities from Sakinaw Lake, British Columbia, Canada - sak_2010_1_5_50m | ecosystem: Environmental > Aquatic > Non-marine Saline and Alkaline > Saline ...
ATCTGATGAAGAATTAGAAAATATTATTGAAGATGATTTAAGAAGTAATTTGGATTTTAGTTCTCAAGGTTCTTCTAAAATTGTTATTCCTTCTTTAGAAAGAGCAAGAATTGTTGAGAGTTTGGAAGCAGGAGTTAGAAATGTTGAAGTTGAAGATAGTTCTTCTGTTGAAAGTCCTTATGGTGTTAGACAAGATTATGTTGAAGAAAGTAATTATAAGTTTGGAGAAGGAGATAATCTTTATGATAGTAATCCTGAACTTTTGGATAATAATCCTAGAGAAATTTCTTTGTCTATGGGATTTTCTCCTCAAGAAAACAGAGCAAGAATTACTCAGGGCAGGAATGGTTATCCAGGAGTTGGCGATAGTGGTGATAAAAAATATCATTCTAAATTAGAACAAGGTTCTATGGATGATGAAAAAAAGAAAAGGCAAAGAAGAATGTATTAATTTTTGAATATTTTATTTTAAAATTATAACCTTAAAATATATAAATAAGATTTTGTTTGTTTTAGTGAGAGGATACTATGACTACTTATGAATCACTTTATGGAGGAGGAGATAATATGTTTATGCCTAGATATAATCCTACTAAATATCAATTAGAAGTTAGTCAGATGGGAATGTCTACTGATCCAAGAACTGCAAATCAGTTGAGTGAGTTGAACACTAAGTTAAATCCTGGTATGAAAAATATTGAAGTTGGTGCTCTTTCTGGAGAAGTTATGGAGTCTATTCCTGAACAGCATCTTGATGAAATGAGAAGATTAGCAAAAATGACTGGTGTGAAGCCATCTTTTCATGCACCTATTGTTGAACCTTCTGGTGTTGGTGAGAGAGGTTGGGAAGAAGCAAATAGATTAGGTGCTGAAATGCAAATAACTTCTGCTGTTTCAAGGGCTCAGAAAATTGACCCTGATGGAAATATTTCTGTTACACTTCATACAAGTGCATTGCCTCAAGAAATGGAAGCTAAAATCAAAAAAGGAAAAGTTGAAGAAGAAACAGGAGTTTGGATTGTTAATTCAAGAAATGGGCAAGTTAATTTTATTCCTGCTCAAGAAAGATTTTTTCCTGAAGAAGTTGAAGGAGGAGGAAAATTTGAAGAAAAAGGAATTAAATTTGATTATGATAATGAGTTGAATAGACTGAATAGAGAAAGTTGGTCTGAGAATTTGTCGCAAGTTAATAGGATGGCTAATTATGGTGATGAGATTATAGAAAGATTGCATAGTCAGATAGCTTCTGCAGGAGGAAAATTAACAGAAGAAAATGTTTCTGAAAAAAAGAAGTTTGCAAAAGAAGTTATTGAGGATATTTCTAAAGGAATGGCTGGAAAATATGATTTGGAAAAATTAAAAGAGCGAGGAGAGGATTATAAAGAATTGGTTGAAATGGCTCAAAGAGAAATTACTCATGGGCAGATTTATTTGAAGGACGCTTATAGAAGTTTGAAGACTTTGTTTGACACTACTTATCCAACTGCTTCTGGAGAAGACAGGAAAAGATTGGCAGAATTTGCAAATAAGGTTGCTCCAAAGATTAGGCCAGGTATTGAAAGTAATCCTACTGAATTAAAAGAACTTGGAGAAGTTGTTAATGAGGGGCTTAAGATTCTTGGAAGTATTAATCAGGCACCTAAGATTTATGAAAGGCTTCAGCCGTTTATGATTAAAAAAAGTGCAGAAACTTTTGCAAATGTTGCTGAAAAAGTTTACAAAGAACATGGTGAGAAATCTCCAATGATTAATATTGAAAATCCTCCTGCTGGAAGTGCTTTAAGTCGTGCAGAAGATTTAAGAAATTTAATTGAAGAAAGCAGAGCAAAACTTGTTGAAAATTTGTCTAAAGATGGAGTAGGAGTTTCAAAAGCTAAAAAGATTGCTGAGAAAATGATTGGAGCGACTTGGGATGTTGGGCATATTAATATGTTAAGAAAAAAAGGTTATAGTGAAAAAGATGTTATTAAGGAGACTGAAATTATTGCTCCTTATGTAAGGCATGTTCATCTTTCTGATAATTTTGGTTTAGATCATACTGAATTGCCAATGGGAATGGGTAATGTTCCTATTAAAGAAATGTTGGATAAGTTAGGTGAAAAAGGTTTTGAAGCAAGCAAGATTGTTGAAGCTGGAAATTGGTGGCAGTATTTTGCTGAAAAAGGAGGAGGTAATCCATTTAAACCTTCTTTACAGAATTTTGATTCTCCTATGTATTCTAGTGGTGTTGGAGCTACTTGGAGTCAGGCAGGAGTTGTTCCTGGTTATTATTTAGGACATGGGCCTGTTAATCCTGCTGTTCATCATAGAATTTATAATGCTGGTTTTGAAGCATTGCCCACTGAATTAGGTGGAGAATTGCCAGGAGATCAGAGCAGATTTAGTGGAGCACCTAATCAATAGTTTTCAACTTAGAACTTTTGTATATTTCTGGTTTATAAGATTTTAATCTTATTATTTTAGGATTAAGATTTAGTTTTTTTAATTCTTGATTTAGTTTTTTTGTGAATGAGTTTTGGTCATAACCTAGTGCAATTATATCTGGATTTATTTTTTGAATTATTTTGTAAGGATTTGTTTTGTATCCTAAGATAACTTGATTTGGAATTTTTGTATTTTGAACATGTTGTAATCTTTGTTGTTCAGAATAAAGTGGAGGATTTTTTTTTATTTTTAGAATTGTTTTGTCTCTTGCTACAACAATAGTTAAATGAGTTCCTAGTTTTTTTGCAGATTTGAAAAAATATAAATGTCCCTTATGAATTAAGTCAAAGCTTCCAAATATTAATACTTTTGTCATATATTTGAATAGAAAGTTATTTTAAATTGTTTATGTATTTGAATTAATGCCCTCATAGTTTAGTGGATAGAATATTTCCTTGCGGAGGAAGTGACCGAAGTTCGAATCTTCGTGGGGGCATTAATTCTTAGGATTAAATCTCTTGCATAAAACGAATAATTGAAATATAGAAATGTTTATATAGCAATTATAGTTACTATATAACATGGAAAAAACAACTATACAAATAAACTTTGAAACTCTTGAAAGATTGAAATCTCTTAAAAATTTTGAAAGACAATCTTATGATGAACTATTAAATAGTTTAATAAATAATTGTGAAAAAGAAAATTTAAGTGAAGAAGAAATTAATGAGATACAAAAAGGTTTGGAAGATGTTAAAAAAGGAAAAGTTTATTCTATTGAGGTTGTAGCAAAAGAATTGGGAATTGCTCTAAAATAAAATGTTTCAAATTGAATTAACTGAAACAGCAAAAGATTTTCTTAAAAAATTACAAAAAAAGGATGCTGAAGTTGTATTAAATAAAATATATTCAATTAGAGAGAATCCCTACAGATTTTTAAAAAGATTACAAGGGGAAAAATTATGGAGATTAAGAATTGGAGATTATCGAGCTGTTGTTGATGTTGTTGTTTCTATGAATAAAATTATTGTGATTAGAATCGGTCATAGAAAGAATGTTTATGATTAATTTTTAATAGATAGAATAATATAATTTAGTTATTCTCAAAATCTAAAACTCCTTCTTTACTCCAACCTAAAACATAATTATTTTTTATATCTGAAACATCTATTGTTTTTCCATCAAGTATATTTCTATATATTTTGACTATGTTTCCTACATTTTTATCAGTATCAATGTAAAAGTTTGTAATGTCTGAATTTAAAAGATTTTTTGATTTATTGAAAAAACCAATTTCTTTTTTATTTAAAATTTCACATCCATTTTTTATTTTATTTATAATAAATTCAAATCCTTTTTCATCTTTTATTTTATTTTTTTCTAGTTCATGTGCTAGAGTCATTAATCTGATTTTTCCATGGACTAAAACTGCAAAGTTTTTATTTTTAAATTCTGTTAGTTCTTTTATTGAAAGTTCTGGTGATATTATTGGGAATGCATTAAGATTTTCAAAGTATGATAAGGAATAATCATTAAAACAATTGCAATTATAATCTAAATGAATTGGGATTTTTAAGTTTAATTTTAATATTCCTAAATTTCCTGCTACCAATCCTGCAGGTTTTAATTTATTTATTTTATTAATTATATCTTCAATATCAGAATCAAACATTATTCTTGGTGTTACTGCATAGAGTGGTTTAGTAATTGAGTTTTTTATTTCTAAAAAATTTTCATCAAATAAGTCTAAGTAAATTATATCTGCTCCATTTTTATCTGCTTGAATTGCATCTCTTTTATTATACACTCTAACTAATAATTTTTTATCATTGTTTTTTTTATTTGAGATTTCAGGCAAGTTAAGATTACATTTTCTGTTAATTATAATTTCTTTTGTTTTTACTTTATATTCTGTTATTTGAGTATTTGTTATTCCTTGAGAATTTTTTCTATTAAATACATTTTCTTCTTTAAATTTTCCTTTTGTGAATTCTCTTGAATAAGCTGAATTTAGTTTTTCTAAAACTTCTTTTGTTATTTTAAATTTTGGATTATTTAATGCTTGTTTGTAAATTGAAGTGGTTACTGCTACATAATAAGGAGTTCTCATTCTTCCTTCAATTTTAATTGAGTTAATGTTTAATTTTTTTATATTATTTATTTCTTTTATTAAACAAAGTTCTTTTGTAGATAAATAATAATTTTTATTATATATTTTTCTGCAGGGTTGTGAGCACATTCCTCTGTTTCCTGATCTTCCTCCTATAAAACTTGAAAATAAACAAGAACCTGAAATACTAATACATAATGCTCCATGGACGAAAATTTCAATTTCTTTATTAAATTTTTTTCTAATTTCTTTTATTTGATTTTCTGATAATTCTCTTGCTAAGTTTATTCTATTAGAATCACTAAATAAATTTGCATGAAAACTGTTTAATATTCCTGTTTGAGTTGACATATGCACTTTTAGTTCTGGAAATTGTTTTTTGATTATTTTTATAAGACTTGGGTCTTGTATGATTACTGCATCAATTCCAGATAAATATGCAAATTTTAATTGTTTGAAAAAATCTTGAATTTCTGAATTTTTTATTAAAGTATTCATTGTTAAATATGTTTTAACATTATTGGATTTGCATATTTGTATTAACTTTGTTAGATATTCTTTGTTGAAATTTTTTGCATAGTTTCTTGCACTGAATTTTGGCATTCCAAAATAAATAGCATCTGCTCCTGATGCGACAGCTGCTTTTAAATTTGCTAATGCTCCTGCAGGACATAAAAGTTCTATTGTCATACTTTTTTACAGAAAGCAATGCTTATAATTCTTGTGAAATTTTATAAAACAAAATTTATAGAGGGGTGTAATCTAAATGTATCTTGAGATTCTACAAATCTTTTTGCTATTTCTTCTAATGATTCTGGTGAATGTATATCTTTTATTCCTCTAAAAAGTCTTTTTTGAGCATTATGTAAAACTTCAGTTAGGTTTGGATTTTGTTTAGCATAATCAGGTATTGGCATGTTTTGAGGAATTCTATTTGTTTTTTGTTTTAAAAATTCAGTTATGCTTTTAATTTCTTCTTCAGTTTCTCCTTTTGATGAAACATAAACCAAACTATTTGTTCTTTTTCCAGAAGTAGATATTCTTGGTCTAAACTCATAAAGTAAATAAGGAGATATACTTTTAGATAATCCATCTAAATTTGTTTCATCTTGAAGGTCTGTTTTGTAAGCAACTAAAAATCTGTCAGTTGTTCTTGCGTATCTTGTTCTTACGTCTATATCTGATGTTATTGGTTCATTTAATGGAACAAGAAAAATATCTGTTTTTGGAATCATTATACCCATGTGATAATGATATCTTATACTGTCCACTGCTGGAACAATTTTATCTTCAGGAAGTCCTTTTTCTTTTAATTTTTGTTTTAAATCTTCTGGTGAAAATCCATCTGATGGATGATAAAAAACTTTGAATCCTTCTTGTTCTAATCTTGTTGCAAGTCTTCCATTAAAACTTGTTTTTTGAGGGTCTTCAATAGGATTTCCATTAGAATCTAAAAATGATGTTGCAAAATATATTTCAAATTGTCCCATTGAAAAATTAGATTTAATTTGGTTTTAAATTCTTATATTTAGTAATATATACTTTAGAAAACTATTTTTTCCTTTTAGAATTTTTCTTTGCAGGTTTTCTTGCTTTTGCAAGCTTTTTTAACTTCTTTACTTTAGAAGCTTTGTTGTTCTTGCTAGGACTTCTGCTTTTTTTTATAACCTTTTTTTTAACTGGTTTTTTCTTAACAATTTTCTTTTTTGTTTTTTTCATCTCTTTTTTCTTTGCCATTTTAAAAAATAGATCGGCAATATGGGCACGGTGAAAAAGTTTTACTCAAACTAATTGTTTCAAATCTAATCTTACAATTTTGTTTTAAAGTTTCTTTTTCGTTCAATAACTTAGGCTTAATAAAGATAGATTTCATCTAAGGAGTTATAGCCCATTCCTTAAATTACTTCCTGAACCTTTAATAGAGGCTGTTATCTCACACTCTTTTCAGAGCAACCGGAATTACCGATCTAATAATAATGAATACCTTAGAGTATATAAACATTTTGTTTTATAAAAATCAACAGGTTTAAAAATATGTATATCTTTTATTTATTAAAGATGGTGAAGAAAATAATTTCTAAAAATGGACAGACAAAAGTTATTGAAAAAAATGTTAATAAAGTTGCAAATAAAAATAATTCAAGGGTTTCTAGTATAAGGTTAAAGACAGATAGGTCTATTGCAAGTGACTTTGCTGGAAAGGTTTATGAACGGTTTGATAAGTTGGTTAAGTCAATTATTCTTTTTGGTTCTGCAAGTAAAGATAATCAAGTTGCAGGTTCTGATATTGATATTATTATAATTGTGGACGACGCTATTGTTAATTTTGATGAGAAGTTGATTAGTTGGTATAGGGAAGAGTTGGGAGAGATTATTAAGAAAAGTCCTTATAGTAAAGATTTACATGTTAATACAGTTAAATTAACTACGTGGTGGGAAGATTTGTATCGAGGAGATCCTGTTATTTTAAATATAATTAGATATGGAGAATCTATTATTGATTTTGCAGGGTTTTTTGATCCGTTTAAAGTTTTGTTAAAAGACGGAAAGATTAGAACTACCCCTGAATCAATTTATACAACATTGAATAGAGTTCCTGACCATATTGTTAGAAGTGAGATTGCTCAGGTTGGAGCTATTGATGGTTGTTATTGGGCAATGGTTGAATCTGCTCAAGCATTGTTAATGGCAATTAATATTTTGCCTCCAAGTCCTGAACATATTTCAAAATTATTAACAGAACATTTTGTTAAGAAAGGTTTAATGAAATCTAAATATGTTGATGATTTAAGAAATCTTTATTCATTGCATAGAAAAATTATTCACGGAGAAACAAGAAATTTAGACGGGCGTTTAATTGATGATTATCAAAAGAAAGCTAATGATTTTTTTAAAGTTGTTATAAAAATGATTAATGAGATCGTTAGTTAATTGAGATTTTATTTTAATACTTCACATTTAGTAGTTTAATTGTAGTGATAATTTTTAAAAAGGTATAGCATTTGTTTTTTAATATGGTCATGAGAAATACAATTGGTTTTGTGAAAGAAATTTCTTAAGTAGTTAGAGGATTAGCAGGAGTTGTAGTAGCTTTAACTACCTTGCTTCTACAGGCTTATCTTATAGCTTTTGATCATAAAACTGAAGATAAATATTTTAATCGATTTGATTCAGTGAGATATGATTCAAGAAAACCAACACCAAATACTTTAGATTTTCCAATAGGTTTACTTGAAGGAAGAGCGATAAGGTATATGAATATTCTTCAAAAAATGTTTACTTCAGATTAAAATATTAATTTTTTTATTTCTAAGATTTTACAATAATTTTTCTTTTAGAAACTTCTTTGTAGTTTTTACTTAATTTTTATTATCTAAAAAGTGATTAAGATATATTTAATTATTTTTTAATATTTAGTTCTTAAACCAAATTATTCTTCAGCTTTTTGTGTTTGATATTGCATAAAGAATTCAATAAGTTCTTTTTCAGAAGCTAAGTCTGTTAAAAGTCCTGGTGCATTAGGCAATGTTTCTTGAAAGAATTTGTTAATAACTTCTTCATTTTTCCCTAAGTATTCTCTTAACGGTCTGTTAAAAAGTTGGTCTAGTTTTTCTGATACTTTTTCTAATTCTGGTTCATCATAGGGTGTTCTTTGAGCCTTGTATTTTTGAGATGCAATTTCATTTATTTTTTCTTCATTTAAATTTGGATTATGAACTGGTTTTCTTTTTCCTGAAACAACTCCTATAATCTCTTGTCTTAAAACTACTTCTGCTAATTCTTCATGTGCTTGTTTATGTTCTCCTGTATAATTTGGTTTGAATATTGTATATGCAAGAGTTTGTTGAAAATCTTCTGGTGCAGAACTTATTGTTTTTGTAGCTTCATCTCCTGTAAAAAGTTTTTCAAGTTCTTGAACAGATTTTCCATATTGAAGTTGATGAAGTTGACCCCAAGCACCAACTATTGCATCATAATTTCTTTGAGAAGCAGCTTCTTGAAGTCCTTGAGTATAGGCTTGTTTATCTTCTGCTCTAAAATTAGGAGATACTAATAATTCTTGTGCATCTTGAACAATTGTGTCAAGGTTTCCAGAACCTGCTGCTTGGCTCATTCTTTGTTTTCTTTCTTGCCCTTGTCTAACTGTGTTTAATTGAGCTAAAGCTAATTCATAATTATCTTGTGTTGGTTTTTCTTTTGCCATTTTTCTTAATTTTATAGGGGTTTTTTAGTTTATAAACTTTTCTATTAAATGTTATTTCAAAGTGGTAACAATTTAATTATAACTATCAAAATCGTCAAAATCATAATTATATTTCTTTTTTTCTGAAGAAGATTCTGATTCTTGTTCTGGTTTGTAAACACTTATTTGTTCTGCATCAGATTCTGGTTCTTCTACAGGGCTGCTTGTTGCTTTAATGTTATCTTCTATTTCTTGTTCTCTTTTTAGTTCTTGTTGTCTTTCTTGTTCTCTTTGATTAGTTATTTGATTTATTTTTCTTTCTATGTTTTCAAGACTTCCTGTGATTGGTTTTTCTTCTTCAGGTTCTGCGTGTATTTTTATTTTTTCTTTATTTAAGAAAGTTTCTGTTGTTTGCATTTCTTCTGGTAATCTCGCAGGTTCTTGATTTTCTGGAAATTCTGGAAGGGTTGGTTTTTGATTTTGAATTATTGGTTTTTGAGGTGATTCCTGGGTTATTTGAAGAGGTTTTGCTTTTTTATTGTAATCCTTTTGATTGTTATTTTGTTGGTTATTTTGAAATTGTTTTTTTTCAAAATTTTGTTGAGGTTTGTTTTCTTGAAATTCTTTTTCTCTTTCTTCTTCTAAATCTTTTATTAATTTTGAAATTTCATAGGCTGCATCTGCATTTACTGAAATTGAGTTAATTCCTTTTTTGAATAATATTTCTACCATTTCTTTTTTAGAACCTGCTTGTCCGCAAATGCTTGTTTCTACTCTGTGTCTTCTGCAAGAACCGATTACTCTTTTTATTTGAGAGATTATTGAAGGATGGAGTTCATTGTATAAGTGTTGAACTTCATCTTCTCCTCTGTCTACTCCTAATGTAAACTGAGTTAAGTCGTTTGTTCCAAATGATATGAAGTCAACTTTTTCTTCACAAATATCATCAATAATCTGGACTGCTGCAGGAGTTTCAATCATTACTCCAAATTGCATGTTTTCTGTTTTGAATTTGTTAAAATGTTCTTTTGCTTTTTTTATTTCTTCTATTGAAATTATTTGAGGAAACATTATTCCAATTTTTTTATTTGGATTTTTTTCAGCTATTTCTTGAATTGCTTTTAATTCTGCTTCAAATATTTTTGGATGTTTTAAACTGAATCTTATTCCGTGCAATCCTAACATTGGGTTTATTTCTTTTTCAGGAGAACCTTTTAATGAACTATATTCATCTGTTCTGATGTCGCTTGATCTTATCCACATTTGTTTGAATGGAGCCAGAATTTGTTCAATTCCTTTTATTAAGATGTTTGTATACTCTTCAAGATTGTTTTCTTTTTCATAAAGTAATGGATGTTTTCCCATGCTTGCAATTATTCCTTCTATTCTTGTTAATCCAATTGTATCTATTTTTGATTCTGCAGCTCTTTCTGCGAATTTAGGTAAATCTACTATTAATTTTAATTTTATTCTGCTTGTTTCTAATGCAGGTTTTATTTCTGTTACAGTTGTTTCTGCTACTTCTCCTTCGTAGACTTTTCCTGTTGAACCGTCGACAGTTATTTTCATTCCATCTTTTAAAACTGTTGTTGCTTCTCCTGTTCCTACAACACAAGGAATTCCTATTTCTCTTGAAACAATTGAAGCATGACTTGTCATTCCTCCTTCATTGGTTACAATTGCAGTAGATTTTTCCATTGCAACAACCATGTCTGGATTTGTCATTTCAGTTACCAAGATATCTCCTTTTTTTATTTTAGGCAAGTCGTTCATTGATTCTATTATTTTTACTGTTCCTGCTCCTATTCCTGGACTTGAACCTAATCCTTGTAAAATTACATTTCCTGAGATTTCTCCTTTAACAGATTTTTCTGAATCATTTTTCAAAGTTGTTATTGGTCTTGATTGGATTATGTATAGTTTTCTATTTTCGATTGCAAATTCTATATCTTGTGGTTTTTTGTAATATTCTTCTAGTTTATTTGCAAAGTCTGCTGCTTCGAGTATTTCTCCATTTGTTAGAACCTGTGTTTTGCTTTTTTCAGGATTTAATTTTACTATTTCATTTTTTCCTGAACTATTTCTTACTATTGCTATTTTTTTTTGAGAAATTTTTATATCTTCTAATTTTAATTCTTTTGATATTTTATAAGTGTCTGGGCTTATTCTTCCTGAAACAATTCCTTCTCCTAATCCATAAACAGCTTCAACAATTATGTTTTGGGATTTATTAGTTGGGTCTTTTGAAAAGATTACTCCTGATTTTTCAGAGTCTATCATTTTTTGAACAACTACTGAGAGGAGTGCTTCTCCTTCTTTGAATCCTTGTTTTTTTCTGTAATAAATTGCTCTTGCAGTGTAAAGTGATGAGAAACATTTTTTTATGTGCTCTAATAATTGTTTGTCTCCTTTGATGTTTAGGAAGCTGTCTTGTTGTCCTGCAAAACTTGCTGTTACTAAATCTTCTGTTGTTGCAGATGAACGAACTGATACAAATAATGGTTCGTGGGCATTTTTTAAAATGTTTAATGCATCTTGGGAAATTCCTCTTGATTCTATTTTTTCTGCACTTAAAATATGATATGCTTCTATTATTTCTGATTCTAATTCTTTTGGCATTGTTTGTTCTTCAATTATTTTTCTTATTTCTTTTGAAGCATTTTGTAATGATTCTGTTTCTTCATTGTCTACTGATTCTATTATTTTGTGAATTTTTTCTGTGAGATTATGGTTTGCCATAAAGAATTCAAATGCTTGTGTTGTTACTACAAATCCTGGAGGAACTGGGAATTTTGCATTGAACATTTCGGATAAACTTGCTCCTTTTCCTCCTGCAATTTTTATATCCTTGTTGCTTAATTCTGAAAACCATTTTATATATCTGTCAGAATAATCTTGGTTTTTGTTGTTTGGAGAATTGTTTGGTTTTTGTTCTGAATCTTGATTCATACTTGAAATAGCTTCTTTAATAAATGGGTTCATCTCTTTTTGTTGGTTCATATATTAGAGAGATTAAGATTGTTTTTAAATTTTGTGGGGTTTGGTTGAAAGAGTTATTATAATCTTAGTTCATGTAATCCTAAAACTATTCCTTCTTCAATTGGAACTTCTATTAATCTTTCAAAACCTTTTCTTTTAAGAAATCTAAAAGATTGTTTATTAGGTAATGGTTTTTCGCAAACATAGGCTAATATTCTTGGTAATCTTTTTGTTCTTGCTAATTTAATTTCTTTTTCAGTTAAAGCATTAGCAATTCTTCCTGAACCTAAACTTCCAGGGTTTAAAACTCCTAACTGATCTATATATAGATAATCTCCTTTAATTTGGTCTAATAAAAATCTCCATTCTAAATGTTCTGTATTTCCATAGTTACTTTTGAAAAAATTATTATCATATGCTAGACTGTATCCCCTTATTCCTTGGTTTGTTTCTCCAACAATAAAATAGGGGTTTAATGCTTGGGTTAATTCTTCCTTTGATTTAGGGTATTCAAATAAACCGCTTGTTTTTTCTTTCCAATCTTTTTGTTTTCTTGTAACTTGTAAAATATCAATTAATCTTTTTATTTCATCTATATCTTTTGTAACTGCAGGTCTTATTATCATTTAAAGAATCACTTCTTAATTTCAACAACTACTTTTGCTTTGCAAGCTAATTTTGGTGTAACTTTTTTAAAGAATTTTCTTACTTTTGGTAAATGTTCTTCTCCATTAAAATATAATGTGAAGATAGGGTTTCCTTTTTTTATTGTTGCTGCTCTTCCTTCAGGACTTCCGAAAGATTTTTTCATTCCTGTTTGAACTCTTTCTCCTTTACTTCCCCCTGAGAATATTCTGTTGTTTCTTAATATATTATGAGGATAAACATTGCATCTGAAAAAGTAATTTTTTTGAGTTAATAATTTTGTCATGTCTTTATGAATTGATTGTCTTATTGCTTCTAATGCTAAATCTCTTATTTGGATGTTTTCTTGAGTAGATAATGTTACTTTTATTTTGTATTTCCCTTTTTCAAAATCTTGGTAATTACCCATGTTAAACTTTACAATTTTTTGAGGAGGAACTGTTTTTACATAACTTAATTGTTGTTTTTTAGACCTTCGAGTATTTTTAACAGGGTTTCTTTTTGAATATGCTGATGCTTTTCTTGTTGTTGCCATTTTATTTTACTTCTGCTTCAGTGTTTCTAGCTTGTCCTGGTAATCCTTTTTCAAAGATTGCTCTGACAAGTCCTTTGTTTCCATGAGCTGAACTTATTTTACCTTTGATTTGTTTTCCTGCTGGAGATGTCCAGATAACTTCTTTTCCAATAAATTTTTCTGCTTCAGGTATTGTTTTTGTTTGAACATCTAAAATATAATGTCTTTCATGGATTCTTTTTAATCCTCTTCTGAATTGAATTATTTTTGCTTTCATTGTGTTAAGTCTTAAAAAATAGACTCTCTTCAGAGCATTTCTTCATAAAGATTATTTTTAAGAGTAATAATTGATAAGAATAAGGGTTTAAAAACCTAACTAAAACTTAACAAGCAATGCAATCTCCGCCACAGTCAACATTTGTTTCCCCACAATCTTGAATATTATTATAACAATATGGGAAATATTCTGTTTGGTCTAATATGAACTGTATGTATAGTTTGCCATCTATTAGTTCTAATCTTGAAATTAATTCTTGGCTATCTTTGTCATGGACTTCTAAATATTGTTTATTGCATTTTTCAACTTTTTCAAGTAGTATTGAATCTCTTGAATCACAATTTTTTCTTTCGATTATATCTTGAACACAGTTATTAATATCTGTGCATAATTTTGTTTGTCTTCCTTGTAATAAAATTCCTCCTGCGATTATATCATCTAAATCATAAATAATATGGCAATCATCCCATTCTCCACATTGCAAATCAGAAACACAATTTACTTTTTCATCAGGATTAATAATTTCTAATTCATTATTAATTTCATTTGATTCATCACCTTTTATTTTATATTTTTCACCAATGCCTATATTGTTTTTTTCAGAAACAGGATAAACCAAAACTTCTTTGATATTTTCAATATTATTTATATTTAAAACATAATTTCTTTTTTCTAAAGCTGTGGGATAATCTATTATTGTGTAAGTTTTCTGATTATCTCCCATAACAACAAATTTTAGAAAAGATAATTTAGTATTGTCACTTTTTCTTTTAACTTGTATTTGTATTTTTTCATTATTAATAAAAACGGTTTCAATTCTTAAATCAACACTTACAACTAAATCAATTTCTTTGCTTTTTTCTTTAATAGTTTTGTTAACAATATTCCAGATTATGACAATTCCTATTAAGATTATTAAGATAATGAGAATGATTGTGATAATTCCTGCTTGTGCTTTTTTCATGA
>Ga0268277_1001717_pt1 | contig 14070 bp, 6 predicted proteins | sample saktaG_5_FD_190132 | JGI IMG/M metagenome (GOLD analysis project Ga0268277, IMG submission 190132) | Saline water microbial communities from Sakinaw Lake, British Columbia, Canada - sak_2010_1_5_50m | ecosystem: Environmental > Aquatic > Non-marine Saline and Alkaline > Saline ...
AGATTGAAAGTATTAATCAACTATTGTCAATCCACTCTTTGGATGTTCAGGTCGAAACTTCAACACCAGAGATATTGGATTCACCTGGCGAAATCTTTTAGCTAGGTAAAACGTTATTGCCCATAAGGAACTGATGGGTGCATCAAGAGCGCTCTTCATTAGTTTCAAGGCAGGTCGTTAATAACATCAAAATTAACAAAATCGATTAAATAAAAATGAAAAAAATTATTGCATTTGGTCTCGCTTGTCTTTTTGCTGTTTCTGTAGCTACTCCATTCGCTGGAGCAATTACTGATGCAGAATATCAGGCATTGGTAGATCAATTAGCTCAGTTGACAGCTCTGTATAATGGGCTTCTAGCTCAGACTTCAGTGCCAACAACGACTATGACAGGGCTTTGTCTTTCTTCAGATCTTTCTTTGGGAATGTCAAGCAGCGAGGTTCAAGCACTTCAACAGGGCTTAAACCAAGATCCAGCTACTCAAGTAGCTGTTTCTGGAGCTGGCGCTCCTGGTTATGAAACTTCTTACTTTGGTGCTTTAACCAAAGCAGCAGTTATTAAATTCCAGGATAAATATGCTAGTGAAGTTTTGACTTCTTGGGGGTTAACAAAAGGAACTGGTTATGCTGGTTCTACAACCAGAGCTAAATTTAATTCTTTGTATTGCACTCCAGTAACTCCTACAACAACTACTCTTCCTGGAGAAACAACTACAACTACTGTAGCTGGAGCAACAGAAGGAAATCTAGCTATTACCCAAAATCCTCTTCCAGGATCATCGACAGTGATTCTTTATGGTGGCAATGTTCAGAAAGAAGTATCTGCTTATAAGATAAAAGCCACTAATTCTGATGTTCGCGTTAAGAGAGTTGTTCTTCAGTTTGGCTTGACTAATAATTTTCCTTGGAGAGACATTAGCGCTATTTCTATTTGGGATGGCGGCACATTACTGAAAGAAGTTGCAGCAACTTCATCTAACTTCACAGAAACTACTTATGCTACAACCTATACCATGCAATTAGATGGTTTGGATGTATTAGTTGCCAAGGATACAGAAAAGATTCTTTCCATTAAAGCTACCGCTGTTTCAGTTCCTCAATATGCTGGTGCCATAACAGTTCTTATTCCAGCTAATGGTATGAGAGGAATTGATGGTCTTGGCTTAAATGTGTACGGACCAGCTGCAGCTTTAGGTGCTCATACCTTTAATACTTTAGCAGCTCAAAATCCTACAATTACTACTACAGCGTCAATTGACAGTCCTTTAGCTGCTAACTTTATAGCAAGCTTGACTACTATAACTAGAGTTGATCTTATGAAGATTAATCTTAAAGTAGAAGCTGTTGATATGACCTTTAAAGGAGGAAGTATTACTGTTGATACCAATGGTGCTAATAATACTATGTCAGCAGTAGAGTTGTACGATGGTTTAACTTTACTATCTAGCGCAGCAGTAGCTGCTCCTGCAACAGTTGCCTTAAGCACTTTTACTTTGCCGGTGTCAGCTGATACCACCAAAGTTTTGACAGTTAAAGGTGTTATTAAAGCAGCTCCTACAGCTGGTAACACAGTTAGTATTTCTCTTCCAACAGCCACTGGCTTAATTGGAGTGGATTCTAATGGAGCAGCTCAAGTAAACGCGGGGGCCATTACTGGTAATGTTTTGACTGTATATACTGCCGCTCCTGTATTTAGTTTAGCTTCTGCTAGTGTTGCCAAGTCTGCTAGTAGCACTACAACCACAAATAATGTTGGTGATTTCACTATTGGAATTAGTATTACTGCTAATAGCGGCGATATTTATATCCCAACTACTGGTCATACAACTAATGGTTCTTCTGCTGCTTTAGGACTTGCCAAAGGTATTCTTGAATCAGTTTCTGCAGGTGGTGGTGCTCAAACCGCAACCTCTTCTAACTGGACTTGTGATGCCAATGCCGTGGAAGATACTACCAATCTAGTTTGGAGAATTCCTAGTGGAGCAACTTCTGTTTGTACTTATAACTATCATGTTCTAAATACAACAACAGCAGCTTGGTATACCGTTGGTATTACAAATATCAAGTGGGCAACTAATGCTAATATGGTTACTGGACTTATTCCACAAACCACAGGCCTTACTGCCTTAAAAGCACCAGCTACTCTCTTGAATCTTTAACCTTTCCTTGCAGGTTTTATCCTACTTTATTGGATAATCAAAAGCCGCCCTTCTGGGCGGTTTTTGATTTCTTGTTATTTGTTTTTTGCTTATTTTTTGTTAATATATAATTAATGTTTTTTAAGAAACGAAAGCTTATATTAGGATTTGTTTTAGGAATAATATTATTTATTCCAGTTTTTGCTCAGGCAGCCAATTTAGGTGAAGAGCGTTCTTTTAATATTCAATTAGATTATGATTTATCAGGAAACAGTAAAATAAATACCCAACTTATAAAAATTACAAATAAGCTATATTTCTATGCAGAGAAAGAATGGTTTAATAGACTTTCTTATGAAAATAAAAGAGAAATTGATAACAAGATTTATAATTTAAGTAATGAATTTGAATATAGAATTTATCCAATTCTGACTCAATCTTTTGGTTTTGAAGATAATCCTGGAATTGATAATGATTCAAGAATTATTATTGTATTGCATCAGATGAAAGCAACAATTGGTGGCTATATTCAAACAGAGGATAATTATTCATCACAAATTTATCCTCGCTCTAATGAAGGACAAGTGATATATTTAAATGCAGACCATGTTTTGTCATTATTATCAAATAATTTAAATTATCATTTATCTCATGAATTTATGCACTTAATTACCTTAAAAGAGAATCCTAATGAAGAGATTTGGTTGAATGAAGCGCGGGCAGAATATACAGAAATATTATTAGGTTATGAAAAAGATTGGGCTAATAGTAATTTACGAAGAAGGATTCAGCAATTTTTGAATAATACAAATATTTCTTTATTAAATTGGGATAATGCTAATTATGATTATGCTAAAGTTAATTTATTAACTCAGTATCTTGTTGAGCATTATGGTATTAATATTTTAATTGATTCTTTACACTCTTCTAAAGCTGGAGTTGATGCTATCAATTATGCTTTACAGAAAAATGGATTTTCTAAGAATTTTTCAGATATCTTTATGAATTGGCTTATTACTAATATTGTAAATGATTGTTCTATAGGTGAGGAATATTGTTATAAAAATCCTTATCTACAAAACTTTACAGTCTTTCCTTATACTTATTATTTACCAACTCAGGGTAAAAGCTCATTATCAGTTACAGACTCTTTAAAGTTTTGGAATGCAAAATGGCAGAAGATTGCTGGTGGTTCAGAAATAATAAAATTGAAATTTACTATTCCTGAACAAACGCCACTTTATAAAATTCCTTATATTATTGAAGATATTAATAACAAAAAAACAGTTGGTTATCTGGATTTTTCTTCTGTTAATATTCAGGAAGTTTATATTGAAAAAATTGGGAGCAAAAATAAAGCAGTTTATTTCATTCCTTTTGTCGGTTCTAATGGTCAAGAGAATAATATTTATTATTATTCTTGGGAAGCTTCAACATTGGAGAAAAATGCTAAGGTTGAGCAACAAATCATTGACGAATTATTGGGGAAAATAGAGTTTCTTAAGCGGGAAATAGCAAAATTACAATTGCAGTTAGCTATGATTAAAACGAATAAAAGCAACCAATATTGCTCAGTTTTTTCTGGAGATCTTTATTATGGAATGACTTCTCCTGAAGTAAAATGTCTCCAGCAATTTTTAGCTAATTTAGGGCCTAATATTTATCCAGAGAAATTGATTACTGGATATTTTGGACCTTTAACTCAAGCAGCTGTTAAGCGCTATCAGTCATTACAGGGAATTATCACTACTGGTTATTTTGGAAATTTAACTCGTGGGGCAGCGAATAATAAGTTATGAATAAATTAAAAACAATACTTTTTTATCTTGTTGTTGCAGTTTTGTTTACGCCTTTTTTAGTAGATACGCATACTTATTTCCCTTTTATTATTGCTAAAGCCACTGTTTTTAGAGCCATAGTAGGTTTAATGTTAGTGGTTTGGGCATTTTGGTTGATTAGAAATCGGACATTTAAAGAAAATCAGCATCCTACGATTCTTTTAACTTCTTTGTCTAAGGCAGTGATTATTTTTGGAATTATCATATTTATTTCTGCCTTTTTTGGAGTTGATTTTAATTTTAGCTTATTTTCAGGAAGCGAAAGAATGGAAGGAGTATTTGGGATTTGGTATTTTATAATTTTCTTTTTAATTATTGCTACGACTTTTGATTATTTAAAAATAGAAAAGATTCTTAAAATACAAGTAGGAATAGGTATTCTTCACTCGATTGTTGCTATTTTAGCTTATTCTGGTATTGGGATAATTACTGCTCAAATGACTGGAAATCGTTTCGCTGGTTATACTGGTAATCCTTCTTTTTTTGCTACTTACTTACTTTTTAATGCATTTTTGGCTCTTTATTTTTATTTCCGACAATACGTTTTTGATGAAAGATTATTTAATTGGTGGCTGCTTGTTTTTCTTGGACAAAGTTTTTTCATTTTTGTTACTTTGACGAGAGGAGTCATGATTGGTTATTTAATTAGCATTATATTTATTGCTTTATACATTATATTATTCAAGCCTGACTCTCAAGCGAAATCTAATTTATTAATTCCTTTTAAAAAAATATCAATTGTTTTTTTAATTAGCATTTTAGTTTCATCTGTTTTTGTTTTTACTGCGAGAAATGCCGATTTTGTAAAAAATAACCTAATTTTAAACAGATTTTCTTCTATTTCTTTAACAGATCCAACAGCTCTTTCACGTCTTTTTTCTGCTGAGACAGCTTGGAAAAGCTTTTTACAAAAACCATTTTTTGGTTGGGGCCCAGAAAATTATGAAAATGCTTATATAAAAAATTTTAATCCAGAGGTGTTAAAGTATTTACCAGATGATTTTTATTTTGATAGGGCTCATAATAAACCAATAGAAGTTTTAGCTACTAATGGTATTTTTGGCTTTTTATCTTATCTTTCGATATTTGGGATAGCTTTTTATTTTTTGAATCGCTTAAGAAAGAATAAAGAATGGTTTTTACCATCTCTAGCTTTAGTAGGCTGTTTAATTGGATATTTTATTCAAAATGTTTTCATTTTTGATTTTCATGAAAGTTATCTAATGTTCTTTTTACTATTAGCTTTTATTTCATCGCTTTATATTAGAGATTTCAGCTTAAGCGGGAATGACTTTAAAAACGAAGAATATCTCGTGAATAAAAATTTAAAAGATTATACTCTAAAAATGGGAAAAGGATTGTTTATTATTACCGTTATTTGTTTAGTTATTTTTAGCACGACGCAATATGTTATAAAACCTTATTTAGTAAGTAAAGGAATCTTTAATGTTGGTTCTTTTGTTAAACAAGGGGAAAGTGAAAAAGCATATAGAGAATTAAAAAAAATAATTAATAATCCTTCTTTTTTAAAAGATGATATTATTATAGCTATGAAAAAGATGTATTCTCTTTATAGTTTTAAAATTAGTGAAGAATACAAGGAAAAGATAATAAGTGAGTTAGTTTTTGAGGCAAAAGAAGCATCTGAAAAAAGGCCATGGCGATTTAATTTAGTAAGTGCAAAAGCGGATTTAGAGACTATTTTTTCTCAATGGGACGAAAATGGACTTAAATATGCTGAAAAATCAACCGAAGAAATGCTTTCCCGTTTCCCATATTTTCCGCAGTCGCATTTATTTGCCTCAAAATTTTACTTACTTAATGGGGATATAGAAGAATCTATGATTGAGGCAGAGAAAGTCATTGCAATTGATCCGAGTATTTCTACTTCTTATTACATTTTAGCATTTGCTTATGATCGATTAGGGGATGCGGAGAAAAGAGATGAGAACTTAATAAAGGCGGCCGAACTTAATTTTCCTTTTAAAGATAAAGCTCAGATTTTAAATATAATAAATCTTTGTGTAAAAGATAAAAATTATAAAGCTATAGAAAATCTTTATTTACAAGCAATGCAAATAGATCCAGAGGAGATTTCTCTATATACTGGTTTAGCTGCTACTTATGGCAAGATGCATAATAAGGAGCAAGCTATTTATTATGCGCAAAAGGCAGCTGAGTTAAATTCTGATTTCAAGCAGGCTAGCGAAGATTTTATAAAGTTAATAGAAAACGAAGAATGGGAAAAGATCTCTGATTAAATTATGAAACAATTAGTTTTTAAACAAGGAAAGGTTGTTGTAGAAGAAGTTCCAACACCAGGATGTGACACTAATCAGATCTTAATAGAAAATCTGTTTTCTTTAATTTCATCTGGTACAGAATTATCAAGTTTAAATTTTTCAGGGCAGCCCTTACCTTTGAAAATTTTAAAATATCCAACCAAATTAGCTAAAGGGTTAAAACTGGTAAAAGATCAAGGAATTTCTAATGCTTATAAAATAGTAACAGGTATGCTCCAAGCAGGAATAACTCCTGGGTATAGTTGTTGTGGCCGCGTGATTAAAGTTGGAAAGGATATAAACGATATTAAAAAAGGGGATATTGTTGCATGCGCAGGAGCAAATATTGCTTCCCATGCTGAATTTATAGCTGTTCCAAGAAATTTAGCAGTAAAAGTTCCCGATGGAGTTTCTTTTGAAGATGCTTGTTCTGCTACAGTAGGCGCGATTGCTTTACAAGGTATTAGACAAGCTGATTTACACGTTGGAGAAAGTGCTGTAGTCATTGGCTTAGGATTAGTAGGTCAATTAACATCTCAAATTCTTTTGGCAAGTGGAATAAAAGTAATTGGCCTTGAACTTTCTAAAGATAGAATAAAAAAAGCAAAAGAAAATGGATTAGTTAATGTCTTTTCTCCTACAGAGAGGAATCTTTTAAATAAGATTAATTATCTTACTAATTCACAAGGAGCAGATGCGACTATTATTACTGCTGCTAATCCATCAGATGATGAAATTATTAATCAGGCATTATTAATAACAAGAAAAAGAGGTAAAGTTATCGTTGTAGGGGATATTGGTTTGAAAATTAATAGGTCACCATGGTATCAAAAAGAAATTGAATTACTTATATCCACTTCTTATGGCCCTGGAAGAGGTGATGCTGAATATGAAAACAAAGGAGTTGATTATCCTTATGCTTATGTAAGATGGACAGAAAATCGTAATATGCAGGCTTATCTGCAATTATTAAAAAACGAAAAAGTTAATTTTAACTCTTTAATTGGAGGAAAATATTCTTTAGAACAGGCAGATTTAGCATATAAATTATTAAATTCCAACAAGAAGCCATTGGCAGTTCTGCTTTCTTATCCTAGTTCCATTTTAAAAGAAAAAGATTCAGAACAATTTATTGAATTACCTATTCCAGAAAAAATTGAAGGAAAAATTGAGATAGGGATTATAGGAATAGGAAGTTTTACTCAGACGATTCATTTACCTAATTTAATGAAATTAAGAGAGTTTTATAACATTCGTGGGATTTGTACATATAATCAGGTAAAAGCTAAGTATTTTGCCAGTCGTTATGGTGCAGGTATTGCCACAACTGATTACAAAGTATTACTTAATGATCCTAAGATAAATCTTGTTATTATTAGTACAAGGCATAATCTTCATGCCCAAATGGTTATTGATGCTTTAAAAGCAAGAAAGAATGTTTTTGTAGAAAAACCATTGTGTCTTACAGAAGAAGAATTAAATGAGATTTTAGATATATTAAAAACACAAAATTTTGATTATTCTCCAATAATTGCAGTTGGATTTAATAGACGTTTCTCTCCGTTTATTCAGAAGATAAAAGAAACAATTAGTGATCGTCGCAGTCCATTAATAATTAATTACAGGGTTAATGATTTTTATCTTGCGCCAAGTCATTGGGTAAATACTAGTGAAGGCGGGGGAAGGATTTTAGGCAATGCCTGTCATATGTTTGATCTCTTTTGTTATCTTACTGAATCTGGAATTGAAAAAATTGATGCTTGTTCGATAACTTCAAAAGATACCTTCTATCTTCCTAGTGATAATTTTGTTTGTACTATTAAATTTAAAGATGGTTCTTTGGCTAATTTGATTTACACAACACAAGGAGATGGAAAAATGGGCAAAGAATATATGGAACTATACTCTGAAGGAAGAGTATTCATTCTGGATGATTTTAAGAAATTAAAAACTTATGGGGTAAAAACTAATATGAAAATGCGCCAGCAGAATAAAGGACATTTTGAAGAATTAAAAGAATTAGCCTCATCTTTGCATCAACGAAGATCTTCAATGCCATTGGAGGAAATTATTAATGCTACTAAAATTAGTTTAGAAGTAGATAAGCAGGTAAGGGGTTGACATTGATAAAAATATTAGTATGATGCATAACGCTGTTGTAAATTATCATAAAAAGGCGGCGTTATTTGGTTCTTGACAAAGCCAGAAGATTATAGTATGATAGTAGTATAAATTTGAAAATAAAGGGTCTATTAATCTGTGGGCAAGCAAGCCAACGCTTGTCAGGGGTTCTCTGCAGATGGGTATCTTGGACATATTTATATGCCTGGGATATACCTCGGGTTAATCTTTAGTCTTCGTTTCGAAGGATATTTGCCTACAGATTAATGGACCTTTTTATTTCCTCCCATGATGTAATTCCCTGTAAAACATTGATAACAGCACTATCAATCAATTTAGGGAATTTTATTTTTGTAAGATCTTTTGCATCTGAAGATGGTATAAGTATTTCAAATATTCCTGATTGACCTTTATATCCGGTAAAATTGCATTGAGCACAACCTTGAGACTGGTAAATTTTTGAAGGTTTTTTGTATTCTGGAAAATATTTTAAAGCTTGTTTAATAGGAGAATTCATTTCTGCCGGAATTGTTATCTCCTTTTTACAAACAGGACAAAGGCAACGGACTAATCTTTGTGCAATAATAGCGTTGATAGCAGGCACTAACTCTTGTGATGGTATTTCTAAGCTTTGCAAACGAGATAATACTGCTAAAGCGTTATTTGTATGAATAGTGGAAAAGACTAAATGTCCGGTCATAGATGCTTGCCAAACTAATTGAGCTGTTTCTTTATCTCTAATTTCGCCAATTAAAAAGATATTAGGATTTTGACGAAGTAAACTACGAAGTGCTTTAGGGAAAGTATATCCTTTTTCTTCATTAACTTGGGTTTGCATAATTCCAGGCAAACGATATTCAATAGGGTCTTCGACAGTGATAATTTTGACATCAGGTTTGGCAAGTTTTTGAAGCATTGTAAACAAAGTAGTAGTTTTCCCTGAAGAAGTAGGACCAGCAGCTAAAATTAATCCAACTTTCTTTTCTAATACTTTTTCTATTTCTTTTTCTTGTTCTTTTAAGAATCCTAAATTTTCTAAATTTAATAAAGAAACTTCTCCACCCAAGATTCTTAAAGCAGCACTTTCTCCGTATCCACCTGGGATTATTGAAAGTCTAAGGTCAAATGATTTATCAGGAAGAATAAGTCGGAACCTTCCTTCTTGAACTGTTTGTGTTTCCTCTGTTTTTAAACCACTAAGAATTTTTATTTCATTAATTAATTTAGGATGTTCTTTAATATCAAAAGATACTAATTCATGGAGAACACCATCAATTCTTTCTCGTACTTGAGAAACTTTTCCTTCTGGTTCAAAATGGACATCAGTAGCTCGTGATTTTAAAGCAGCCGCTAAAATTAGACCTATCTGTTTTTCAGAAGATTTATCTTTTAGTAATGGAAAAATTGATTCATTCTTCTTAAGTAGTTTTTCTATATCTTGTTCTTCTTTATTACTCACTTTTACTCCTCTAGTTAAGGCCTGAGAGAATAAGTCTTTATATAGTTCTTGAATATAAGAAATATCACCTGCTACTCTTATAACTTCTTCTAAAGAAGTAACACCTTCAATGACTCTGAGTAAACCATCATGAAAAAGAGGAACCATACCTTCGTCAATAGCTACAGCTCTTATTTTATTTTGATCTGCCTTAGATTCCATCGCTTTAATAATTTTTGCGCTCATATTAAAATATTCAAAAATTCCAATTTGGCTTTTATATCCTAACCAATGGCATTTTGCGCATCCTTTTGCTTTATAAAGATATCGAATGTCCTCTGGTATGCTTACCTTGCTTTTTGGGGAAAGAATACTAAAAGCTTCAATTAATTTTTCTTTCATCTCAGGATTTGGCTTATATTTTTCTTTACAATCAGGGCAGAGACGTCTTATTAATCTTTGAGCGATAATTAACTTAAGGGCATCAGGGAGAATTTGATTTTCAGCTTCTAATTCAGTCAGTCTCGCAATAGTGCCGCTAGCTTCGTTAGTATGAAGGGTAGAGAAAACCAGATGACCAGTTAATGAGGCTTGAATAGCGGTTTTTACAGTATCTTTATCTCTCATTTCTCCAATCATAATAATATCAGGATCTTGACGGAGTATAGATTTTAATCCGTTTGCAAAATCATATTTTTTTGATACCTGAGTTTGATTTACGCCAACAAGCTTATATTCAATAGGATCTTCAATTGTAATAATTTTTATTCCTGGGGAGATTTTCTTTTTTAAAAAAGCGTATAAAGTAGTTGTTTTTCCTGAACCTGTAGGTCCAGTAACTAAAATCATTCCATTTGGTGCTGACAAAGAATGATTAAAAGTGTCTATACTTCTTTGATTAAGTCCCAAATCTTTTAATCCAAAAGCGGCTCGCAAAGGATTTAAAAGCCTAAATACTAAAAATTCTCCTTTAGAACCTGGTAAGCTCGAAGCGCGTACATCAGTAAAAATTTGATTATTTTGAATAGAAAAGCGGCCACTCTGAGGAATGTTTTCTATATTTAATTTTAAACCAGATAAAAGTTTTAATCTTTGATTGATACTACGATGTTTTTTTGTTTCTATTTGTGCAATGTCATATAAGACTCCGTCAATACGAAAACGAATAAGAGTAGAATCTTCCTGTGGTTCAATATGAATATCTGAGGCGTCTATTTCAACAGCTGATTTTAAAAGAAGTGAAACTAATAAACTTACTTCTTCTGAAGGTGTAGACAAAAGTCCTTGATGAAGATCGGAAAATTCTATAGATTTAGCATCAGTTATATCTATAAAATTTGATAATTGTTTTTGTCGTTCATGGACAAAAGCGTAATTTTTCCATGCCCAATTAAGACTTTCTTCAGTAACAACAAAGATAGCGACTTTGTATTTTTGTATCTTAATTTCCTCAACTATTTTTATTGTTTCATAGTTAAAAGGATCTAAAACAGCTAATTTAATTTGATTACCTATTTTTTGAAAGGTAATAACGTTAGTTCTTCTTGCTTTTTCTTCTGGGATTATAGATAGAGCGCTTGTTTCAATTGGCGTTTTTTTTAAATTAATATAAAGAAGATTATGTTCTTCAGCTAATTTTTGTGCTTCTCTTTCTTTTGATTCTTGCCAGAGTGCTTTAATTTTTTCCTCTCTTTTTTTAGCGAAATCATTCATAAAAATTCTATTATTAATAATTTAATTATACCATCAAAATTTTCTTTAGAAAAGTAAAAATTCGTGATAAAATTAAGTATGACAAAGATGAAGATCAAGATTATTAGTGAAAGTCCAAAGGAAACACAAAAAATCGCCTCTTTTTTTATGCAGGCTATTTTAAAAAAATATGATTTAAAGCAAAGAAGTTTAGTTGTTTCTCTAGAAGGTCCTTTAGGAGGTGGTAAGACAGAATTTCTTAAAGGTGTAGCAAGGTTTTTAAAACTTAAAGAAAAAGTTTTTAGTCCTACTTTTTTGATTATGAAGAGTTTTCCTTGTAAAACGTCTTTTTTTAAAACATTATGGCACTTAGATTGTTATCGGATTGAAAAGTCTAAAGAAATTAAAGAGTTGGATTTTTTAGAAATTATTAAAAATCCGGAGAATTTAATCTTTATTGAGTGGGGGAATAAGATTAAAAAGATTCTTCCAAAAGATCACTGGAAAATAAAACTTAAAATAACAGGAAAAAATACAAGGATATTAGAATTTTATTTATGAAAAAATTAGTTATTATTGATTCTTATGCTTTAGTGCATCGTTCTTATCATGCTCTTCCTCCATTAGTTTCCCCAGAGGGTGTTTTAGTTAATGGGGTTTATGGGTTTATGTTGTTCTTTTTAAAAATGATTAATGTTTTAAAGCCAGATTATATTGTAGCTACTTTTGATATGGCAGCTCCTACTTTTCGTCACGAAGAATATAAAGAATATAAAGCTAAGAGAGTTAAAATGCCAGACAATTTTTATGAGCAGGTTCAGATGGTAAAGAACCTTTTACATGCATTCAATGTTCCAATTTTGGAAAAAGAAGGTTATGAGGCAGATGATATTATTGGGACTATAACTGAGAAATTAAAAAATAAAAATATTCAATCTTTTATTGTTACAGGAGATTTAGATACACTTCAATTAATTACTGATAAAGTATTCGTTTATACACTTCGTCGTGGTATTCAGGACAGCATAACCTATAATAAGGGAAAGGTTTTTGAGAGATTTCAATTAAAACCTGGACAATTAATAGATTGGAAAGCATTGAGAGGAGATCCTTCAGATAATGTTCCGGGAGTACCTTCCATAGGTGAGAAAACAGCGAGTACATTAATTAAAGAATACAAAACATTAGATAATCTTTATAAAAAGATAAAAGATGGAGAAACAATTAAGGCTTCTCCAAGAATTTTAGAGAAATTAAAGGCTTTTGAAGATCAAGCTTATTTTAGCCGTCATTTAGTGACAATTCAGAAAGACGTAGATATAGAATTTGATTTAGGAAAGGCCAAACTTGATCCTCCGCCAAAGGATGAAGTAATTTCTTTGTTAAATAAATTAGGATTTCGAAGTTTAATTCCAAAAATCTTTGATTTTGAAGAAAATGTTTCTTCTGTAAATGAGGTCTCTTTGGATATTATTAGTATTTCTTCGAAAGTAAAAGAATTAAAACAAAAGATTGATGAAGAAGAGACGATTGGAATATTTTTAGATTTTAGTGGGGAGAGGTTTGGGGAGAGAAAAATAAAAGGTTTAGGGTTTAGTTTTCTGGATAATGCCTTGTTTTATCTTCCAAATCATTTATTTGTTGATTTTTTTGAGGAACCATTAGATTGGTCTAAAAAGAATTTAATAAGTTTTGACGCCAAGGTTATTTTAGAGGAAATTGGAGGGTTTTCTAATTGTTTATTTGAAGATATAAAAATATTAGTTTGGTTGCTAGACACAGAAAGAAAAAATTATAAATTTTCTTCAATCGGTAAGTTTTTTCTTGGTCAAGAAATTGATGATTCGTTTAGCGGGTGTTTATCTAAACTAATTCCTTTGTGGGAAATTATTAAAAATAGAATAACAGCATTAGGCATAGATAATGTTTGGGAAAATGAAGAGAAACTTCTTGTCCCTGTAATTGCCTTAATGGAAAAAAATGGAATTTTAATAGATAAAAATTGGTTAGAAAAATTAACTAAGAAAGCAGAAAAGGAAATAAATGATTTAGAAGAAAAGATTTATAAATTATCTGGTAAGAAATTTAATATTAATTCTCCTAAGCAATTATCTGAAATTTTATTTGAAGAATTAGAAATTTCTTCGTCAAGTTTAAAGAAAACCACTACTAAGAAAATTTCTACAAACGCTGATGAGCTTTTAAAGATTGAAGATAGTAATCCAATTATTCCTTTGATTATTAAATATCGGGGAATAACAAAATTAAAGAATTCTTTTCTTGATACTCTTCCAAATTTTATTAATTTGAAAACAAATAGAATTCATGCAATTTGGAATCAAACAGGAACAACTACTGGGCGTTTGTCGTCAGAAAAGCCTAATTTACAGAATATTCCTCAGAAAGGTGATTGGGGAAAACAAATTAGAAAAGCTTTTGTTTCTAAAAAATCTTTTTCTTTAATTTCATTGGATTATTCTCAGATAGAATTAAGATTGGCAGCTCATCTTTCCGGGGATGTAAAAATGATCGAAGCGTTTAATCAAAATAGAGATATTCAT
>Ga0268277_1001721_pt1 | contig 14062 bp, 13 predicted proteins | sample saktaG_5_FD_190132 | JGI IMG/M metagenome (GOLD analysis project Ga0268277, IMG submission 190132) | Saline water microbial communities from Sakinaw Lake, British Columbia, Canada - sak_2010_1_5_50m | ecosystem: Environmental > Aquatic > Non-marine Saline and Alkaline > Saline ...
ACTATCAATCTGAACGACGATGAATTTCAAAATATTATCAAACAAATGACATACGAGATTTTATAAATAGGAGGTCTTATGAATAGATGGATAGGCATTGTATTGATCGGGTTGTTTATTCAGGGAGCTGTGGTAATGGCTCAGGATGATTTTATGGAGCCAATGGATCCGGACAGGCGGGAACAGATGGAAGCATTGCGAATCTGGAAAATGACTGAATACCTGGAACTCAGTACTGAACAGTCAATACAATTTTTTCCGCGCCTGAAAGAATTTGAAGATATCATCCATGAGAATCAGAATAGACAACGGAATATCATGAAAAGTATCTACGAATTGCTTAAAGACGAAAACTATGCAACGACAGAGAAAGATGTGAAAAACTATGCCAAACAGCTGGCGGATCTGGAAAAGGAAATATCAAACCAAAAAGAGGTTTTTATAATTAGTATTGGGGATGTGCTACGGAAAGATCAACAACTGAAGTTTATTGTGTTCGACAACCGGTTTCGAAATCGGTTGATGCGATCAATCTGTCAACCCACGCGGCATGAAAAAAGCCCTAAAAGAGAAAGGAAATAATCATGAAGAAAATGACAACAGCAATCATTCTGTTAGCGATACCGGCATTGGTATTGGCAAGTCCGCGGAAAATGAAGAAACATCCGCCGATGATGGAGAAACGGATGGAGATGTGTGAGCAACTGAATCTTACCGCAGAACAACAGGAAAAAATGCATGACCTGAAAGTTGCCCATCAGAAAGAGATGGTTCCGCTGCAGGCTGATCTGAAACTGGCTCATCTGGAACTGGAAGAGCTGATCCGCGATGGTGATACATCCAAGAAACTGGATGTGGCCATTAAAAAAGTGAATGATCTGAAAGCCAGTCAGTTCGAAAAACAGATTAAGCATCGCTTGGAAGTCGGCAAGATTCTGACTGATGAACAAAAAGCCATCTGGCAGAAACAAGGCCGCAGACCAGGAATGGGAGATCGCCGCGGTGGACGTGGTGACGGCCCTCGCATGGGATGTATGCCTGACAGACCTGAAGCAGATCGGGATTAATTTTGGATATTTCACAAATCAGAACTCTGTTGAACTGGATGCAGAGCATTGAGCTGGGTCCCGGTGATTTAACCATCGAGACAATTTCGTCTTATGCTCTGCATTCAGCGGGTTCGGCAATCGCATTGTCCGATGGATTGCTTTCCGGCCGGGAAGTGTTGGAAATTCTCTTTGAAGAGAGTGGCAGGCAATTGGCCGTTGAATGGAAAGTCCGCAGCGGTGATTTGGTTAAAGCCGGAGATGTTTTGTTTGAGTTTAATGGTAATGGCGCCGATGTTTTAAAAAACCGGCGCCTGATCCATTGGATTATCGGACGTATGTCGGGAATGGCAACCGCAACAGCAGAAGCATCACAGTTGTTAAAAACCAACGGTAAAATATTGGTTCAGGGTGTTTCTGTGAATCCCATCTTCGAAATTTTTGATGAACCAGCATTCGAAACAGGTGGCGGTATCTGGAAACGGCATGGACTGATGGATTCAATCTATGTGACCCAGGAGCACATTCACTACACCGGGGATATCGACAAATGTCTGAGCCAACTCAATCAGGAAATTGGTGATACCCGGAAAGTGCTAAAAATCGAGATTGAAGTCAATACTGCGGAACAGTTCGAGCGCATTAATGAAATGGATTATGATATACTGCATCTGGTCGGGTTAACGGATGAAGATATTCGCAAGGTGTTCGAATCGCTGAATCCTGTCAAAAAGCCGATTCTCCATCTGGCTAAACTTGGGGATTTCAAAGAGAGCTACGCCGGTTATTTTTTCAAATATTGTGCAATTGAAGAACTGCATAAGAGCATTCACCTGTTGGACAGCCAGATCGTTTTTCAAAAGAAAAACACATAACCGTTCTGTTAGTCAATTTTATTCCACACCTCAATAAGCATTTGATTAAAGAGGGAAATTATCCTATATTTCGCCGTTGTTTGGAAAAGTAATGCATATTGCTGAATATGGTGATTTCCGGTGGCACAGGTTCCTTTGGGTCTGATCATGTTTGGCGAAACCAAAGGAGAAACGCTATGCAGATTGCACAGGACATGGTCGTATCCATGCACTATACATTGACCATTGATACCGGTGATGTTATTGATTCGTCTGAGGGCAGAGAACCATTGCAGTTCATTTACGGACATGGAATGATTATTCCGGGTTTGGAAAAAGAACTTCTATCGCTGAAAACAGGTGACAAAAAATCGGTAACGGTTCAACCCGAAGAAGGATACGGACTGGTCAATGAGCAACTCACGCAAACAGTCAGTCGTGACCAATTACCACCTGATCTTGAAATAAAAGAAGGCATGTCACTGACTGGCCGCAATGAGCAGGGTCAGCAATTTGAAGTGCTGATAAAATCCTTTACCGATTCGGATGTGGTGATTGATATGAATCACCCGTTGGCCGGTAAAGTACTCAATTTTGAAACCGAAATAGTTGATATCCGCACAGCCAGTTCCGAAGAGCTGGACCACGGTCATGTACATTAATATTTTCCCCGGATGACAATGATCAGATGAATATCGGTTTTGACCATATTTGTATTCTGATTGGAATAATTCTTTTTATATCCACATTTGTCCGTTCGGCTTTTGGCTTTGGCGATGCGGTCATTGCCATGCCACTTCTGTCGATGATAATTGGTTTGCAGTTGGCTACTCCCTTGGTCGCATTTATTGCCGTAACCATTTCACTGATAATCGTTGTTAAAGATCACCAATATATCGATTTCCATATTACCTGGCGACTGGTATTATCTTCACTGATTGGAATTCCTTTTGGGTTGTTTTTTTTAAAGGGCATTTCTGATAATTGGGCAAAGCTAATCCTCGGAGCCTGTATTGTAATGTTTAGTGGATACAATATTGCCAAACCTTCTCTAAAGTTGGTCGATAAGCACGGGATAATTTCATTGATCACCGGATTTCTGGCTGGTATTCTGGGAGGTGCCTATAATACCAATGGCCCATTAGTTGTGATATACGGAAAGTTGAAACAGTGGCCTCCTGAGACATTCAGGAATACACTGCAGGGGTATTTTCTGTTTACCGGGTTTTCAATATTGATTGGACATGGATTGGCAGGTCTGTGGACAAGCGAGGTGTTAAAATTGTACCTTCTTCTATTGCCGGTTGTTCTGGTTGCATTGCTTTTGGGAGATTTCATTCATAAACGTATTTCCGGTGACCGATTCAACTATATCGTAAATATATTATTGATTCTCATCGGATTAGTATTATTTTTAAAAAATATTCATTCTGTTTAATAGAAAACAGGGAAATAGAATGGACGAAATTACCATAATAAATCGTTTGGAATGGCGTGAATGGCTCGAAAAGAATCATCACAGTTCACCGGGGGTTTGGGCGGTATTTTATAAAAAGCACAGCAATATACCGACTCTGGATTACGAGGATTTTGTTGAGGAAGCACTCTGTTTCGGGTGGATCGACAGCATCATTAAAAAGCTGGATGAAGAGCGTTATGCCCGAAAAGTAATTCCCCGAAGGCCCGGTAGCGCCTGGTCTGAACTGAATAAAAAACGGGTCTTGAAATTGGAAAAGGCCAGATTAATGACCGATGCTGGCCGCAAAGTGATTCATGCCGCTAAAAAAGCCGGAAAATGGAATATAACAGGTATGCCCGAAATCAATGTGGAAATGGTTTCGGAATTTCAGAATGCCCTGGATCACAATCATAAAGCGAAATCCTTTTTTGAACAATTAACTCTTTCCTACCAGAAGCGTTACCTACTTTGGATTCAAATGGCAAAAAAACCGGATACCAGGAATCGGAGAATTCGGGAAGCGATTGACCTGCTTTGTAATAATCAGAAATTGGGTTTAAAGTAAGCGTAGATGGATTATTTTTTATATTTGATTCTTAATCAAATTATTATTAACATTATTTCAGATAGAAAATATAAAAACCTCAAATTAAAAGGGGGGGTTAGAAAAATGAAAAAAAGTGCATTTTTACTCATGTTATTTCTAATTTCTTCGGTCAGTGGATTTGATAAAATGGACTTCGATATATCAATCGATAATGTGAAAGGAATGCCCGCATCATTCGCCAAAACCAGTTTGTCAAATACGGATTATTTATTACTGAGTAATTCTGTTACCGAAATGTCCATGCTGGTGGATGGATATTTTACGATTGGGACTACAAACGGCATTACGGCAGGACAATTGGATGATAATTGTCAGATAACCTTTGGTCATCCCTATGCAATGACGTCTTATATTTATTTCTCTATTGATGGAGTTGTCTATCACCCTGAACGGTTTTTTTATAATAAATCGACGGAGTTACTCATCATTGGAGATACACTACGCTTGATTACTATAGATCCGTTGTTGTTGGAAATGAAGTTTGATCTTATTCAACAGCAAAACGGGGAAACCATAGAGATACGATGTACGTTCCAAAATCTGGATAATGTTGCGCATCAGTTCGGTGCAGGTATTGTCATTGATCCGGCACTAGGGCAATGGGGGGACGGCTACGTGGTTCTAAACGGCAATAATATTTCCAATGATACTTCATATGTATCAAATCTTGAAACCCCGCTTTATATCAATGAACGAAAAATGTACCCTTTTGGTTTGAACACGAAATTGGAAACATTAAATCGACTACCGGATCGGGTAAATATTGATAATTGGTACGATATCTACTTTCAGGATGAAAATTCTTCAGTGGAAATATACGATTTGGCTATCGAATATATCTGGAATGAAATGAGTATTGGACCTTCGGATGAATTTCAATGCCAATTAAAGTTTAGCTTATTACAGCCTGATTTTCCGGTTGGCCCATTTATACGGGGAAATTTACCGCAAATCGCTTCCATTGAAAATAACCTGTTGTTTCCCCGATCATTTACGCCGCTCCTGAACATATATAATAATAGTAACTCAGCGATATCCGGATTATCCACATTGCTTTCCGGAAGTAATTATTATGATGAGTGGCAGACCGATGACATTTTCGGGATAGACGCATATGAAAGCTACTTTATTGAAGCGGAGTTATATATCCCTGAGTTCTATGAAAATACTGTTTTACCACTTAGCCTGTCGCTGAATCGTAGCGGCGAAATCCTGGATGAAATATTTCAGAACATACTTATTCCGGCATCACCATTTTCAGATACAGGATTAGTAGTTACAATTGACACAATTATGATTGACAATTTTCCGGAGACAAATCTGATTTTCAAATCCGAAATTCAACAATCCAGCCAACTATTGACCCAATTACGAAAAGAGAACATATTCCTCTATGAAGATCAGAACCGGATCAGGGATTTTACGTTTGGAAAAGATACGACCGGAGGCGTCGATGAAGCGGATATCGTCTTTGTACTCGACGTGACCGGTAGTATGGGTAATGAAATTAATGACGTAAAGAACAATATTGTCGAGTTTAGCGATAGTCTGAATTATCGGGGAGTCGATTTCCGCCTGGGCATGGTTACTTTTTTGGATAATATTGAAAATGTGTATGATTTTACCAGTGATGTCACGTTGTTCCAGGGATATATTGGCGCACAATATGCCCATGGCGGTGGAGACGGCCCCGAAAATTCGCTTGATGCCTTAATGCGTGCAGCCCAGTTTGATTTCCGGCCGGCGGCCAAACGGATTTTTATTTGGATTACGGATTACAGTTATCATATCAACGATGCTGTGACCAACCTTGTTGTGCAGGAAGTCGTTAATGAATTACTGGCAAAAAGTATTGTGACGCACTGTATTGGAAGTACCGGTTTCCAAACGGAATTCTATGATCCAATTGTCAATGTAACCGGCGGGAAATATTTTGATATCTATGGGAATTTCAGGGATATTCTGCTTGAGATTTCCAATTTACAGGGCAGCAGCAAATATAGGATCGGGTACACTTCGGGTGCGGTTACCGGCAGCAGTCATGAGATTAAACTTGAAATCCATTATGCCGGACTTGGAGGGTATGATATTATCAATTTTACACCGGCGGCCGCTTTGCGTAAATATGCGATTGATCCGACATTAAATTGCTATCCCAATCCCTTCAATCCAATCACACATATTCAGATTATGAACCCGGCCCGGTCAGAAATTAATATTGGAATATTTAATTTATTAGGTCAGGAGGTTCAACACTTTGAGGTGTCCAATGGTCAGCCATTGGTCAACTTAATCTGGGATGCTCGCAATAAACAGGGTGCTTTGGTTAGCAATGGTATTTATTTTATTCGGGCTGAGATGATGACAGACCGTGATAATCCGGATGTTCTTCCGGTTGAAAAAATTATTTATACTAAATAGAAACAGGGGATAATATTATGAAGATCAGAATACATTTTATCGAATTCATATTGCTTATTCTTTGTTTTTGTCACTTGGTATTTGGCGATGGTCTGTTAATGCCCAACGACGAGGATTATCCTGCTGATTTCTTGCGGAATCGAGTGACCGAAGTAACTGTTCAGATCGATGGATTAATGGCAAAAACGACAGTATATCAGGAATTTGTCAACGAATGGGACAAGGAAGTGGATGCTGTATACTCTTTTCCCCTGCCTGAAGATGCCCGGTCCCATCAGCTACTGTATACCCGGAATGATACCGTTTTTAAAGCAATTCTGAAAGTTCAGCAACAGTCCACTAATCCCGGAACGGGAGAAGGTGGTGTTGCAGCGCAGGTCAATAATTATATTGGCAGAAACGGTCTAAAGATGCAGTTAAAAAAGATTGCTCCTAGGGCCATTCAAAAAATCGAATTGCATTATATAAGTCTATTGAATTTCCATCAAGGTGTTTGCAGCTATAAATACCCGCTTGACACGAAGGATTTTGTGAATTACCCGCTCGATCATTTGGAATTCACCTTCGATGTTAATACCCACCGAAATATTCTTGATTATGATATTCCTTCTCATCCGGACTATCAGGTTTTAACCGAAGACGATCAACATCTGGTTCTCCGTTATCGCCAACCCCAGGCCTTTATTGCCAGCAATCTGGTTTTCAGTTATGCGGTGGAAAACACGGAATTAGGAGTGGATCTTTATTCTTCAGTTGATGACTCTTTGGGCGGGCATTTTGCACTCTTTGTACGACCCGCCAATGAAGCCGGTAGCGATGAGACGTTTCCACGGAATATTGTGTTTGTTCTGTGTACATCTTCAACAATGACCGGTTATAAACTAGAGCAGAGTATTGCCGCCATTAAACAGATTTTGGATTTGCTTACGGAGGATGACAATTTTAATATTATCAATTATAATTATTACAATTCCAAATGGAAAAATAATGTCACTCCTGCACTGCCGAATTATATAGAGGAAGCCAAAGCGTACCTTGATGGATTGACGGCCAGTTATGGTAACCGTTTGGATGAGGCCCTGTCATTGGCACTGCTTCAATTTCCCGGAGTGGAAAACGATAAATCGATTATTGCATTTACCGATGGAAAATCTCCACTTGACCCGATTGAGTTAGCGGAAGAAAACACATCCCGAATCGGAATATTTCCCATAGCGATTGGAGACAATGTTGATCGTTCCCGGCTTGAAATGACGGCAGCCCTGAATTATGGTTTTGTCACTTATCTTGATGATGAAGACAATTTAAAAACCGAAATCCTGAAAGTATTTGAAAAAATCGCCCAGCCTGTTTTAATGAATACAGAACTGACTATCGAAAAAGCCGATGTCTACGCCTTGATACCGCAACGTTTCCCGACTACTTTCGCCGGGTCCTATTTTTTTGTTGCTGGTCGTTATAAAGATCCGGGTTTTACCCAGTTTATTATCAACGGGGACAATATTTATGGCCCCCAGCAATTAGGATATCAGGTCAATTTTAATGTTGAAGATTCCATCATGACTGCTCCAAAATATATCTGGGCGAAAGAAACCCTCGATCAGCTTGAGCGGGAGATTGACATTTACGGAGAAACGGAAGCCTTAAAGGACAGTATGATTGATCTCAGTTTAAACTATGAAATCCGCTGCCGCTACACCGCCTATATTGCTGACTATAAAGAGGTTTGGGATGATGGCGTTGCAGATATCTCGGTCCCGGTAGATCAGTCATTACCTATTCCCCGTTCGTTTATTGCAATGAATTACCCGAATCCCTTTAATCCATCCACAACTATTCGGTTTTATCTTGATGAAAACGCTCTAGGGCAGGTAAAATTATTAAAAATCTATAATATTCTGGGCCAATTGGTTGCAGTAATTGACATTACCCATCTCGGAACAGGCTGGAATGAAGTCGTTTTCAGCGGGCGGGATTTTTATGGAAACGCTTTGCCTGCTGGAGTCTATTTTGTTCGCCTGCAATTGGGTAATCAGCACATGAGTACATTGAGAATAAATTTGGTCAAGTAATGGCAAGGGATGATTAGACAATAGAGATAAATGTAATAAACTGTTGACTTGAGCACGAATTTATAACATCATTAATCAGTGATATCATTCTTGAAATTGGTTTAAAATATTGCTATTCTTTTATGAATTAATCTGGACTTTGTAATGAAAGTAATGCAGCTGACAAAAAAAACCAATGTGGCCGTAGATCTGCATCCACTGAGCGCCGGCGGATTGCCTGTGCCTGTACCGAAGGAAAATGAACTGCTTATAAAGGTCCATACCTGTGCTGTTTGCCATACTGAATTGGATGAAATCGAAGGACGAACGCCGCCTCCGCATATTCCGGTCATTCCCGGTCATCAGGTAGTTGGGACAGTTGCTGAAATTGGAATTGGCTCCCGGAGATTTTCTGTTGGTGAGCGCGTAGGTGTTGCCTGGTTCTTTTCATCTTGTGGTACGTGTGAATATTGTCTGTCTGAGAATGAAAATCTTTGTGCTGATTTTAAAGCCACTGGTTGGGATGTCGATGGCGGTTATGCGGAGTATATGGTTGTTCCGGAAAAATCGGTTTTCCGGATACCGGAGATTTTTACTGACTCAGAGGCAGCGCCGCTTCTTTGTGCTGGCGCTATCGGCTATCGATCGTTACGGCTTAGTAATATTAAAGACGGTCAACGGCTTGGCCTTACCGGTTTTGGCGCTTCGGCACACCTGGTGCTGAAAATGGTCCGCTATAAATATCCTTATACAAAAGTGTATGTGTTTGCCCGCAGTGAAAATGAACGGCAATTTGCCCGTGATCTGGGCGCAGAATGGGCAGGGGATATGGTTGAGAAACCTCCGGCATTGTGCCATGCAATTATCGATACCACACCTGTCTGGAAAGCGGTCGTTGAAGCCTTAAAAAACCTTCGGCCTGGTGGGCGTTTGGTTATCAATGCTATTCGCAAAGAGGATTTTGATAAAGACTATTTACTGAAATTGGATTACCCTAAACATCTCTGGATGGAAAAGGAGATTAAAAGCGTTGCCAACGTTACCCGCCGGGATGTTTCTGAATTTCTGGAGTTGGCGGCGGAAATTCCAATTCGGCCCGAAGTGACTGAGTATTCACTGGGCGAAGCTAATAAGGCGCTTTATGAATTGAAACGGGGTGGGAATAGGGGCGCGAAAGTTTTACGAATTTCTCAATCTGAATAGGAGCATTGCTCCGACATTCCATTTTATTCGTTATTCTGCTGCAGTTTTATACGAACCCAAAACTTTCAGAAATGATGTGATCTCTTCCAGATGCCGGATGGCATTCCGACAGCGTTCTTCCTGTATAGTTCCGGCAAAGTCCAGGTAGAACAGGTATTTCCAGCGTTTGCCGCGCATAGGCCGGGATTCGATTTTTAGTAAATCAATATCCCGTAATGCAAACACACTCAGGCTTTTAAAGAGTGCACCGGGTATATTTTTCATGGAAAAAATAACCGAAGTTTTATCGGCGTCTGACGGAATCTCAGATGATTTAGCGATAATGTGGAAACGGGTATAATTCTGTGGATTATCTTCGATCTCTTCCTTCAGGATCTGCATTTTGTTATCTTCGGCGGCCTGACGGCTGGCGATGGCGGCGGCATGCAGTATTTTTTGATCGCGGATGTGTTTTACGCTGCCCGCCGTATCATAGCTGGCGATGCTCTCGACATTTGGTAATGATGCCAGAAAATTACTGCATTGTTGTAATGCCTGGGGATGAGAATAGACGACGTTTATATCTTCCAGTTTTACACCGGGATTAGCGATCAGGTGCTGTTCGATACGTAACTGAACCTCTCCGATAACTGTAACCGATGAATCCACAATCAGATCGAGATTCTGGTAAACACTGCCTGTGGTTGAGTTTTCCACCGGGACGATACCGTATTGGCTGTTTTCGTGTTCTACCGCTTTGAAGACATCAATAAATTGCCGGCACGGAAATGTCTCAATAATATCACCGAAATATTTACGGGCAGCGATTTCACTGAAGGCATAATGAGTTCCCTGAAAAGCAATTGTACTCATGATTCGATTCCTTGACGGGCCTGGACGCCCTGTTGGTAATAGTGTTTGATTTCCAGCATTTCGGTGACCAAGTCGGCGGCTTTTATTAGATCCGGATGGGCTTTCCTTCCGGTGATGATTAGTTCCAGGTTTGCCGGTTTCAAAGCAATGATTTTCAAAAGATCGTCTATGGAAAACAGACCGAAATGTATTGCAATATTGGCCTCGTCCAGAATGATCACATCATATTTTCCGGATTGAATAACATCCCTGACTTCAGTCAATCCGCGGCGGGCTATTGCTATGTCATCATCAGTTGGTTTGTTGACAATGAAGCAATCTCGGCCGTATTGACGAATAGTAAGTTCCGGCAGTCGTTCCCGAATGGCTTTGATTTCGCTGTATTCCATCCCCTTGGCAAACTGGCCGATAAACACGTTTAAACCGGCTCCCACTGCCCGCAAAGCAAGGCCTAGTGCTGCGGTTGTTTTACCTTTTCCGTCTCCGGTGTATACCTGAACGTATCCTTTCATAGTACTCTCAATCCTTTAACCAGTCTAATTTAATATCTTTTTTCCCAATGAAAAACCGATGACTTGTTTTTGTATCAAATTCGACTAACTTTTTCATAGTCTTATGAAGAAGATCAATATAAAACTTGAGCCGCTTGGAAAAATCGTGAAGATTGAAGCGGGTTTATTTTTGCAGGATATTCTGTTCGAATACGGAATTGAGTTTCCCTGCGGCGGCAACGGGATTTGTGGTAAATGCAAGATCCGTCTACTGGAAGGCAATCTTGCGGTCAATGACATCCAACGCCAGTATTTTTCTAAAGAGGAACTTGCCAACGGCTGGCGCCTGGCATGTCAGTGCCGGGTAATGGAACCGGTTGCCTTGGAGTTGGTTCAGTGGGAAATGCAAATTCTCTCTGATGATCAGGAGTTCAGAATCAAAGGCCAAAACGGTTTTGCTGTTGCCGTGGATTTGGGATCGACAACTCTGGTGGCGCAATTGATTGACGAGCAGGCCGGCAAGGTTATAGGCACGGAAACCGCACTCAATGCACAGGCGAAATACGGAGCCGATATAATGAGCCGGATCGATTTTGCCCTAAATAATTCTGGTTCAGAGAAACTTCAGAAAATCATTCGTCAGCAAATATATTCTATGGTCAGAAAATTAATCCGCTCTGCCCGGAATCCAGATATTCAAATCGATCAGGTTGGGATCGTTGGGAATACCGTTATGCACCATCTGTTTTGCGGTAAGGATATTACGCCTATGTCACGGGTGCCTTTTGAGACGGAGAACGGCAAGGAATGGACGGTACCTGCCAGGGAAATTGACTGGACTCTTCCGGGTAATCCGGAACTAAGGTTTTACCCATGTTTGGGTAGTTTTGTGGGTAGTGATATCTTGGCCGGAATTATCGCAACCGAATTGTATAAGGAAGAAGAACTTACTGCCTTAATTGATCTGGGTACAAATGGCGAAATTGTTGTTGGTGATAAAAATCAAATCCTGTGTGCTTCAACGGCTGCTGGACCGGCGTTTGAAGGGGCGAAGATTTCAAGGGGTATGCGCGCTATGAAAGGAGCCATTTCAAAAGTAACTTTAGAAAATGGTCAAATGAAATCTCATATCATTGGTGGTGGATCTGCGAAAGGCATCTGCGGAAGCGGCTTGGTGGATGCGGTGGCCTGTGCGCTCGAAATGGGTCTGATCGATAAAAGTGGGCGGATACATACCGATAGAGATGAAATTGTCGTTCAATCGCCGGTAATTATCACCCAGCAGGATATTCGAGAACTTCAGTTAGCCAAAGCCGCGATTGCGGCCGGGTTGGAAATTTTATGCCAACGACTTTCTGCGTCTTTGATGGATATTCAAAAAATATATATCGCTGGCGCGTTTGGGAATTATATCAATGTGAATAATGCTGTCAAAATCGGCCTGATTAATAATAGAATTGGTAAAATAATCCAGGCGGGCAATACAGCTCTGAACGGGGTTAAAAAAATTATTATCCAGAATCAGGAGTACCAATCAATTTTTCAGCGGACCCGGCACATTCCATTGGCGGTAGATACGGAATTTATGGATCGGTATGTGGATAATATGAATTTTCCATAATGTTCACCACAGAATATATACTTCTCAGTTTAAAACGCCTTGAAAAGGTACAAATATTGTTATCAATTCTCATATTAACGACATTGATCTTATTACATTAGAGAGTTGCGATAATTTGTAATTAGAGATGTACTATGCTGTGTCTCTACTGTTAAAATTTATACAAATTTACTGACGATAAAGATCAGGCAGAAGACAATCAGGAATAGTATTCCTGCCCAGCTCAGAATCCTGAGCCAGGTTTTGGGCCGGTGCTCTTCCGGCATAAAGGGTGCCGTGACGACCCGGTAATTGATAATGGCAAATACCGGTGCGGCCAGAAATGCCACTATCGTTGCAAAATCGATCAGAGTTTTCAATCCGCTGGTGAAAAATCCGATAATTAACAGTCCTGCAATCGCCATAACGATCCCAAAAACCGTGTAAAGTAATTTTCCCCGTTTGGATAGTTTGTGAATCAGCAGTTGCAGGGAACCGGCGAGGGTCCGTGGATATGCATCAAAAACAGTCATGGTGGTACTCAACATCGTAATAAAAACGATAGAGCCAATAATGATCCGGCTCCATTCGCCAATGGTTTTGGTGTACAGAGAAATAAGTTGAGATGAAAATATCACCCCGTTATTGGAAAAAGTCTCACCCGAACCGAACATGACGAAGGCACCCAATCCCACAAAAAACAGCGCCATTAATGTTGTACCGATATAGCCGACATGAAAATCGATTAGGGCCTCTTTGACGGTTGGTTGATAGTGGGTCTGCTTGGTTCGTTCCAATGCCCAGAGCGACGGCCAGACAGATATTTCAATAGGTGCCGGCATCCAGCCCATCAGTGCCAGTAAAAATGCAATTCCCGCCGTGTCCCAGATATCTGGTTTTGCTATGGTATTTTTTACCGTAACTCCGGTATCTATTCCCAGTGCAACCAGCACTGTAATGATTGTGGTTATCGCTAAAATTGTAATCATTATTTTCATGACCAGATCAAGCATGCCATAGCGGCCTACAAGCAGGATTACCATAATAATTGCCAGGATGATCAAACTGAGAGTGGCCGGAGACAGTGAAATACCGAACAGATTAGCACAGAGGCCAGCCGTTACCAGTGTGACCGCGGCGCCATTAATCGCTGCGGTAAAGATATTCATTATAAAAAACACCCATACCGTGGATTTGCCGAGTTTCGCATAACCTTCCAGAATGCTTTCGCCAGTTGCGGCTGTATAACGGTGACCGAATTCAAAGAACGGATACTTAAATATATTAATCAAAATTACCAGAAGCAGCAGGTCAAATCCGAAATTTGCGCCGGCCCTGGTAGACTGAATTAGATGGGAGCCACCGATGGCTGCGCCGGCAAACAGAATTCCCGGCCCGAAGGTTTTAAAAATGTTTTTATAGTTCGTATCCGACATGATTTTTGCCTATCTTGCATGAAACTCAAAGAAGTCGTCAAA
>Ga0268277_1001727_pt1 | contig 14042 bp, 13 predicted proteins | sample saktaG_5_FD_190132 | JGI IMG/M metagenome (GOLD analysis project Ga0268277, IMG submission 190132) | Saline water microbial communities from Sakinaw Lake, British Columbia, Canada - sak_2010_1_5_50m | ecosystem: Environmental > Aquatic > Non-marine Saline and Alkaline > Saline ...
GATTGAGACTACTTCCATACAATTAATAAGAGCTTTCTCTGCTATAGCTAATGGGGGGAATTTAATGAAACCATATATTGTTGAAAAAATAATAAAAGATAATGGAGAAGAAATTGAGATTAAGCCAGAAATTGAAAGAAGAGTTATTTCTGAAGAAACAAGTGATAAAATTACTTCAATGCTTGTTAGTGTAACAGAAGAGATATATGCCAGAAGGTCTCAGGTTGAGGGATATTTCGTGGCTGGTAAAACAGGAACTGCCCAAATTCCATTAAAGCAGGGAGGATATTCCGAAGATAGAACTATTCATACTTTTATAGGATATTTACCGTCTGATGATCCAGAGTTTTTAATTTTGATTAAATTAGAAAACCCGAAGGGAGCGAGTGCTTCCAGTTACTCTGCTGCTCCTTTATTCAGCGAAGTAGCTAAATATATTGTTAATTTATGGCAAATTCCTCCTGAACGTTAAGTAATTTACACTTTTATTTTTGTATGTTAATATCCAGGAATCGGCCCTATCGTCTAATGGTTTAGGACGTCAGCTTCTCAAGCTGGTAATACCGGTTCGACTCCGGTTAGGGCCACCATAAGAAAAAAACAATAATGTCAAATTTTGAAAATATTCCAATTAAAGAAATCATTGAACATATAAGAAATAAGAGGATAGAAAATAGAAGGAAATTTGATGAGAACTATAAAAAAGCTGAAAAATTAATTGAGTCCGGTAAGTTTGAAGAAGCACAAAAATTAACTCGAGAAGACGTATTAGGTTATTATTCTGTCTATGCAGAAGCAGAAAAAAAGGAAAAAGCTGGCAAGCTAGAAGAAGCGGCTGAATTATATTGGAGAAATATTTATACTAATGGTACAGATGGGCCTGCCAACTTCAAAAGATTATTGATTGTCTTAGGGAAGCTAAGCCGATTATCAGATGAATTAAAAGTAGCAGAAATATATTTAAAGTTTATTAATAAAAGTGATTATCCGAAAATTAAAAAAAGAATCGAAGATATAAAGGGGAAAATGTCAAAATGAACATTTGCCACGTCAAATAACACCGTGTTTGCGATTCGCTTCGCTTACCAAAATGCCTTCGGCACTTCGCAAACACGCAGAACGTTAAATACAATAAAAAAATGCCCCACGTTAACTTTAAATAATACCTTGATTTCTCCTAATCTATGAATAATTTATTAGATCAATATTCAAAACCAATAAAACAAGAAGATACTAATTTGTCTACAATATATTGGTTAAACTTTAGAGTTTCCAAAAAAGGAAGATTATTTATGCCAATATATGATGAAAGATTTCCTTTTAAATTTCAAGTAAAATACTCATATCTTTCAAAATTTCTTGAAAAGGACAATGCGTCTGGAAATCATTATCATAAAATAAAAGAAGAAATATTAATTCCCTTACAGGGTTCTTTTGAAATTTTTTTAGAGGACATTGTAACAAAAGAAAAAGAAGTTATTTCAATGAATGGAAATGATAATAAAGGAATTTATATTCGTACAGAAATCTCACATAAGATTATTTCTAAAGATAATACTGGATTATTATTAGTTCTAGCATCGACCAACAGTACATCAGCTGATGAAAGTGAGTATATAGTTCGATAGTGGGGCGTTTTTTACTCTTCGGGATTTTGTTCAAAATGAGTTCTGACTTTTTTTAACAAACGCCACCATAATATCTCTTAAAGGGGCTTTTATAAAAGCTCTTTTTTTATTGTCCTTGTTTGTATTAGATACTGACAGAGTATAATTTTCGTAAAGGAAAAGGAGTCAAGATTATTTACTTGACTCCTTAGATTGATAAAGAAGGTTTAATAGCACATAGGCAGGTCTTCTTTATATAACCTACCGCCACAAATAACTGTATCAGCGCCTCCATAATATATATAGAGTGTGCCTTTGTCGTTTTCGGGACTGGGATCAACTATGGCATTTGAAAAACAAACGTTTTGTACCGAGCCAACTATTTCATAATCCTTTTCTGGCCACAAAATCGGGTCAGGATGTACATATTCAATCTTACTTGGATTATCTAAATTTAAAACCATAAATCCTAAACTGTATGCTCGATTGAATCTATTCTCTCCTTTGCCATGAACTACATGGGTCATAACTAGCCACCCTTTTGGAGTTTTAATCGGTGGACCGGCTATGCCGATTTTTGTTGGAGCGATTCCTGTCATGGGGCTTTTGTACCAATTACTTTTTCTAGATAGAATTTGACTATCCTGCCAACCTGTTTTTAATGTCAAATCTTTTGTGCGAGAAAGCCAAATATGTGGTGCTTTCCTGTGTAGTAAGTATGCCCAATTATTAATCAACTCCGGAAAAATAGTTGCATCCTTATCCTCTTGATCAAATGGAATGCCAACCCATTCGTAATCCAGAAAATTTTTGGTTTTCCAGATTCCAATCCGGCCACCATTAATATCACAAGCTGTGGCAAAAATATAGTAGAATTCATCAACCCATTTGACTATCCGCGGATCTTCAATACCGACTAAACAATGTTTATTAAAACCACTTCGCAATACTGGATCCACTAATGGATTCCAGTATATTCCGTCAGTACTTAAAGCCAATCCTAGATCTGAACCTACTTGCATATTAGCCCAGGCACCCCGAAGAAGCATTCTATAAATACCATCATCTCCTATGATTACTCCACAGTTAAACACATTTTGCCTCATCCACTTAATATTCTCATTCGGTGTTAGCAATGGATTTTCCTTAAACCTTTTGATTTTAATTCCTTCTTCTTTTTTCAATGTACAATCCCTCCTTTTTGGATTTTAGAACTTTATCAGCTTTGTGCTAATATCTAAGCATAACATAGACATTGACTACGTCAAGACCAACTGTACTAATTCTTTTGACAGATATTGACATTTGTGGTCTGATTTGATATTCTTCTAACAGGATTAGATTAAGTTATTTAATAATTTGAAAGGAGAATAAAATGAAGTTAAATGCTTGTTACTTAATAGTAAGAATATTTGACACAGAAAAACTGTACAGTCTTGTTGAAGAAGCAAAAAAAGTAATTTTGCAAAACGGAGGAAAGCAGAAGATTTTAACGGACCCAAAGCAAGCACTAACAACGACAGATCCTTATACAGAACAGGAATTTCAAGAAGACCCTTCCTATGTGATAGAAAATTGTCTGGTATCATTACGGTTTTGGTACAGTGTATTTGATGGACCAGCAGTGTCTTTCATAATAGTGGGGCGTTCTAAAAATGTTTCGCAACTGAAAGATCTGCTTACGCCTCTCTGCTCGCAATACTTTGACAGAGGACGAAGTTATGATGATCGAGAGAAGTTTACGGTTTCGGGTAATACATTCAACTGTCCTAAAGATCTGGATTGGCTCAACAAATATTTCTACGCCGAGGTATTAGCAAAAGATCTAAGAGAAGGCACCCTGCAACTTAAATCTTATTCTGGTTTAACCCTTTGGGATGAAGTAAAAGAATTAGTGATTATAGGAGAAAGATTGTCAGGAGATCCGGAGATTCTACACGAAATTGAGGATGTAATAAGAGTGGAAGGATCAGTTGCCAATCGGTCTCAGATCCATAAAGTCTTAGAAAGCGTCCCTCATATTTTCTCTGAAGAGTGGGTAAGTCCGGAGGATTATAACGGTCTAACTCCTACGCAAAAAATCATCTATGCTCAACTTGCGAATTCAGGAATCCGTTTGAAAGGACCAGAAATTCAAAAAATCATTGAGACAGCCATCCAATACAAGTCTTGATATAAAGTAAAAACCTAACAGGGCAAAACAAATCTATTTGAGGGCTTGCTGAATATAGTGAGCCCTCTTTTTTTAAAATTGAATTTGCTACCAAAGATAAAATCTGATATGATTTTACTATTAAATGAAGATTACTAAAATCTTAAAATTGTTAAAGAATGTAGAAAAGCACGAAATTAGACAGCCCTCTCTTCGCCACCTGCGGTGGCGAAAAAAGTTCGAACTAATTTAAAAATAGTCCACCATAACAAATAAGGTCTTTATATACCTTGTTTTTTATTTTAAAGAACAAATTCTTTTGACAGATATTGACATTTGTGGTCTGATTTGATATTCTTCTAACAGGATTAGATTAAGTTATTTAATAATTTGAAAGGAGGATAAAATGACATTTCAATCAGAAAGATGGGCTCGTTGGGACCGTGGTGAATATGTTTATAGTGAAGTAGAAGAAGCGTTAATAAAATTAAAGAGTTGCGAGAAAATAGGACAGATATTAAATAATTGTACGATTTGTCCAGTGGGCAATGCTAGCTGTATTCATTATTTCACGATTATAGTTGCTGGATTTCATCCTGAAAAAAAGATGGAGAAAAAAGAGATATGGATCTGTCCGCTCGGGATACAAAATGTAGATAATTGTCCTTTAAACAAATAATTTAATTACAAAGGAGATGTATTTAATAATTTGAAAGGAGGAGAGAACGATGGCTGATAGAAAAGACAAAATGTTGAGAAGATTAAAGAAGGATTTATTTATTAGGAAAAGTGCTCGAGAAGAAGCTCCGGAAAAGAATCTACATCAGTTTGAGAATAAACGCGCTCAACGGCTTTCTGATGTTTGGTTTTCTCAACGGGAAACAGCGACTATTGAGCAGAAAAATCAAGTTGGGTTAGCGTACATCTCAAAAGTGTTAGGACTTGGAGATGATGTCGCTCAGCGTTTTGCGCAGGGTAACGAAAGTGCTTATTGTCTCGTTGGAAAGAGACAAGGAGGCGCAGAAGCTTACACACCTAACTTTGAAGTTTTTTGGATGAGAGTAAGAAAACTTTTCCCAGGGATATACAGCGACGAGGATATTTCTCTTTTAACAGAACAGGGTGGCGTAGAAGCAGCATGGCATTTCCAGTGGCAATTGGAGATTCCACTTGCTGAAAAATCTCCTGTTTTACGAGATCTTGCGATAAATGCTCACATATACAAGTGAGCCAAAATAATACTCGTCGGTTTAGCCTTGGCTTACTGACGAGTATTTCTTTTTAAAAAATTTACCATCAGGGCTTTTATAAAAGTCTTTTTTTGTTTAGAATAGATTAATATGCAATCTCTAAAATTTATTTGGCACAACTTATCAATCCAAGAAACAGCTCAAGTTTTTGATATAGATTTAGAAAAAGGACTTTCTGAAAAGCAGGTAAAGATAAATCAGGAAAAGTTTGGCTTTAATGAACTTCCTCAAAAGAAACCCTTATCTCAATTGCAAATATTCTTAGACCAATTTAAGAATATTTTGATTTATATTTTAATGATTTCTGGAATAGTGACATTAATCTTGAAAGAATGGGCAGATACGATAATTATTTTCTTTGCTGTTATTTTGAGTACTGTTGTGGGGTATATCCAGGAGAAAAAAGCATCAAACGCCTTAAGAGAATTAAAAAAGGTTTTAATGATAGATGCTATTTGTATTAGAAATGGAAGAGAAAAACAAGTTTTGCAAAAAGATTTAGTTCCGGGAGATATTATAATTTTAAAAGAAGGAGATAAAGTGCCTGCTGACGCCAGAATTATTAAAAGTTCAAACCTAAGGATTAATGAGGCGCCTTTGACAGGTGAGTGGTTAACTGCTGCCAAGCATTCCCGTGCTCTTCAACAAGACATATCAGTAGCTGATAGAGAGAATATGGCTTATATGGGAACAATGGTGGAAGAAGGAGAAGGTATAGCAATAGTTATAGCCACTGGTCTGGATACGGAAATTGGTAAAGTAGCTCTTTTAATTAGAGAAACAAGAGAAGAAAAAACCCCTTATCAAAAAAAACTATCTCATTTCTCATCTATTGTTGGAGTTATTATCAGTTTTACTTGTTTTTTTATTTTTCTGGAAGGGTTAATAAAAGGAAAAGGTTTCATTGAGATGTTTACCACAGCAATAGCTGTAGCCGTAGCATCAATCCCAGAAGGACTACCTGTGGCCATGACGGTTATTTTAGCCTTGGGTATGCAAAGAGTTTTAAAGAAAAAGGGACTGGTTAGAAAATTATCTGCAGCAGAAACCCTAGGAAGCACTTCTATCATTTGTACTGATAAAACCTTGACTCTTACTCAAGGGAAAATGCAAGTTAGCGAGATAAGAACAAATGATAAAAAATTCTGTTCTACAATTTCTATTCTTTGCAATGAAGCATTTATTGAAAATCCAGAAGCTTTAAAAGAGTCTTGGAAATTAAGAGGCAATCCTACAGGCAAGGCATTAATTTTAGGAGCAGCAGAAATTAATTTATATAAATCAGAATTGGAAAAAGAATTTCTGAAGATTGATGAAATTCCATTTAATTCCAAGAATAAATTTCTGGCTACGCTTCACAAAAATGAAAACAAAAATCTTTTATTTCTGGCTGGTGCTCCAGAAAAACTTATTGCTTTAAGTTCTTCTATCCAGATTAAGAATAATAAAAAAGCAATTCTTAATAAAACAGAATTATTAAGACTAGAACAAGAATTAGAAGAGTTAACAAGTAAGGGGTTAAGAGTAATTGCCTTTGCCTATAAAAATGTCAAAAAAGAGAGTATAAATAAAAAAGATATATCTAATTTAACTTTTGTTGGGTTTATTGCTTTAAAGGATCCTTTAAGGAAAAATACAAAAAAGGCCGTTGAAATTTGCATAAAAGCAGGAATGAAACCAATTATTGTTACGGGAGATCATTTACTAACTGCTTGCGCAGTAGCCAGAGAATTAAATTTAGATGTGGGAAAAGACAATATAATAGAAGGAAAAGATTTAGACAAATTATCGGATAAGGAATTTCAAAAAAGAATAAGTAAAATCTATGTTTATGCTCGGGTTGAGCCCCATCATAAATTGCGGATTGTAAAGGCATGGCAGGAAAGAAATGAAGTTGTGGCTATGACTGGTGATGGGATTAATGATGCTCCGGCCCTTAAAAGAGCTGATATTGGGATAGCTCTGAATTCTGGGACAGATGTTGCTAAAGAAGTATCAGATCTTGTTTTGTTAAATGATGATTTCTCAGTAATTGTAGCAGCTGTTGAGGAGGGGAGATCTATTGTTGATAATATTAGAAAAGTTATTACCTATTTATTGTCTGATAGTTTTACGGAAATTATTTTAGTTGGGGTAAGTATTATGTTTGGTTTTCCTTTGCCGATTAGTGCTGTTCAAATTTTATGGGTTAATTTGATTGAAGATGGTTTCCCGAGCATTGCTTTGGCTTTTGAATCAAAAGAAAAAGGCCTAATGAAGCAAAAACCATATGGACATAATTCGCCATTATTAACTCGCGAAATGAAAGTTATAATTTTTATTATTGGTCTAGCTACTGATTTAATGCTCTTAGGTTTATTCTTCTGGCTTTGGAATAAAAACCATGATCTTGCTTATGTTCGAACAATGATTTTTGCGGCTCTAAGTATTGATTCTATTTTTTATGTTTTCTGCTGTAGAAGTTTGAGAAAAAATATTTGGCAGATGAATATCTTCACTAATAAATATTTGGTTATAGCTTGGGTTGTATCATTTTTTGCTCTTGTTGCTACTATATATCTGCCAGTCTTAAGTGGCTTGCTTAAAACAGTTCCATTAGGGGTTTATGATTGGATGCTTTTAATTGGGTTAGGATTGCTTGAGTTGGGGCTAATTGAGACAGCTAAACATTATTTCATTGTGAGGCATGAAACTAATATCTAATTTATGTTAATTCTATATATTTTAACTTTTATTGTGTCCTGTCTTTTCTTGGTAAAATCTGGTACATGGACTGTTCAATCTTTAACTCGCATAGCCAAGTCCTTAGAATGGAAAGAATTTATTTTATCTTTTATTTTAATCGCCTTTGTCACTTCTTTGCCAGAGTTTTTTGTTGGAATTAGTTCAGCTTTTCACAGCAGGCCCGAACTTTCTTTTGGAAACATTATTGGTGCTAATATTATTAATTTAACCTTGGCCATAGCTATAGCAGTTTTATTAGTCAAAAAGTTAGATTGTGGAACAAAGTTAATTCAACAAAATTCTATTTATACTGCGCTTATTGCTTTTCTACCAATTGTTTTAATGGTTGGAGATGGGATTTCAAGGATAGACGGAATAATATTGTTGCTTGTTTTATTTTTTTATTTTAAATATCTTTTTAAAGAACAAGCAAAATATAAAGAAGTTCTTGTTAATAAATTTAAAAGAGATTGGACAGGGTTCAAGTTATTTTTAAAGGATTTGGCAATGTTTTTTGGAGGAATAGGATTACTATTATTAAGTGCCGAAGCAATAGTTTGGAGCATTTTAGCTTTATCAAGTTCTTTAAATATTCCCTTACTTGTTATTGGAATCTTGGTAGTTCCCTTAGGCACCACTCTGCCAGAAATTGTATTTGGATTAAAAGCAATAACCATGGGGCACAAGGAAATGGTTTTAGGCGCTTTAATGGGCTCTGTAGTGGTTAATTCTACTTTAGTTCTTGGTTCAACCGTTTTAATTTCTCCTTTGCAAATCACAGAATATGCTCCGTATATTATAGGGATTCTTTTTACTATAATTACTTGTTTATTTTTTGCTATCTTTTCTAGAACAGAAAAAAAGATTACCGAAAAAGAAGCCCTTGTTTTATTAGTTGTTTATTTTCTTTTTATTTTTTCTCAGCTTGTAATAAAGTAAGAATTTTATTAACATAAATATATGTCTGATTTTGCTTTTATATTAATAGTATTTTTAATTTCATTAACAGGTATTGCTGTTTCTATTTTTTTTATTAAAAGAGAAACAAGGCAATTTAAAAAGGATGATGCGCCCTTAGTTGGAATAATCAAGCAAGACATTGAGAATTTAAGAAAAAAGTTTGAAGACGGATATTCTAAAATGGCTTATGAACTTGGCAAGGTTCAGGAGGTTGGGCATAATATAAAAGAGTTTCAAGAATTTCTGCGTTCTCCAAAATTAAGAGGCAATATTGGAGAGCAGATTTTAAGAGATTTATTGGAACAAATGTTGCCCAAAGAAAACTTTTCTTTGCAATATCAATTTCAGGAAGGGCAGATTGTTGATGCTATTGTTAAAACAAATCAGGGGATTATCCCAATTGATTCTAAGTTTCCAATGGAAAACTTTAGATTAATGCAAAAGTCAAAAGATTCTGCGGAAAAAGATATAGCCCAAAGAAATTTTACTAGAGATATAAAGAAACATATTAATGATATTTCTAAAAAATATATCTTGCCCAGCGAAGGAACAGTTGACTTTGCCTTAATGTATGTGCCCTCAGAACCAATCTATTATGAGATTACATTGAATCAACCAGAGATATTAGATTATGGATATGAACAGAAAGTTTATTTTGTTTCCCCAAATTCCTTTTATTATTTTTTAAAGATAATTATGGTTGGGCTGGAAGGAGCTAAGATCGAACAAGGCGCAAAAAGGATATTAAATGGCATGAAAGCTGTTCAGCAGGAGTCATTAAAGTTTGAAGAAGAGTTGTCTGTGTTGACTTCACACATTAATCATGCTAAAACATCATCAGATAGGACTCAAAATAGATTTGAAAGATTATCAGGGAAAATTGAAAGATTAGGAGAAATAGATGAGTTAAAAGAAAAAAAGAAATTAAAATAACATTATGTTTGCAGTAATAAGAACCGGTGGAAAACAATATCTTGTCTCTCCCGGTGATAAAATTAAAATTGAAAAATTAGATAAAGAAGAGGGGAAAGAAGTAACTTTTACTGATGTTCTATTGGTAGAGAAAAGTAATAAATTAGAAATAGGAACTCCTAAGGTAAAAGAAGCTAAAGTTATTGGAAAGATTCTGAAGCAGGACAAAGCCAAAAAAATTATTATTTTAAAATATAAACCTAAAACTCGTTATAAAAAGAAAACAGGGCATCGTCAGCCCTTTACAGAAGTAGAGATATTGAAGATAGAGAAATAAGTTTTACAGTTAAAATTAAGTGGCTATCCTAGCCGTTTTATTTTTGGAGAGTTGACAAATCTGTAAAATATGATATAATTAGAATATAGAATAAAACAGTTTTTTAAAAAAGAAAGGAGATAAAATGAAAAAATTGTTTATTATAGTTCTTATCCTTTGCTTATTTTTTGCTTCTAACTTCGTTGTTCTTTCTCAAGAGACTCAAGAAGAAAATACGGAAGCTTCAGCTAAAGAGGTAATTTACAGAATTGCTTCTTTAAAGATAAAGCAAACTGATTCTCTTGCCTTGCAAAGAGCAATAGAAAAATCGATTAAGATTCTGGTAAAACGCGAAATTGCAGTTTTTGCTCTTCGCCTGAAGCTTAACGATTTTAATACTCCAGAGCTTTCTGGCTCGATTGGGCCAGAGGAAATGAGAACTGCTTTATTGATTCTCGTTAAACCTTTTTACTCTTTTCTTGAAAAAGAGTACGAAGGTAATCTCAATCTCATGATTGAGGAATGTCCAGGATTTTCAGAGCTCCTTCGGTTAGCTGAAAGATACAGTTTGACCGAAGACTCTTCCAATGAGGAAGTAATAGTGAGCCCTCTCTAGGGCTTACAAAAATTAATGCCCCGTCATACAATATGATATTTCGGGGCATTTTATTTGATAAATAATTATTTTCTGCTTTCTAAAGCAGAAGAGATTGTTTCTTCGTCAGCATACTCTAGCTCTCCACCCACAGGCAAACCACAGCCCAGATGGGTGGTTTTTATATTTAGAGGTTTTAATTTCCTTTGAATCCACAAGCAAGTGTTATTTCCAGCCGGAGTTGGATTAATAGCTAAGATTATCTCTTGAATAACTTGTTTATCTTTTTTAATTCTATCTATTAATTTTTCTATTCTTTTTTCGATCTCTTTTTTATTTTTTTCTTGTTCAACTGATAAAAAAGTTCCTCCTAAAATAAGATAAGTTCCTTTGAACTTTCTTGTTTTCTCAATTGATTCTAAGTCAACTTCTTTTTCCACAACACAAATGATTTTTTTATCTCGGTGGGCATCCAAACAAATTGAACAAAGTTCTGGTTCTCCTTCAAAAGATTTAAAACAAGAAGGACAGATTTTTACTTTATTTTTTAATTCCGCGATAGAGTTTATTAATTCTTTTACTTCTGGTTTTGGTGTTTTCATCAAATAAAAAACAAACCTTTCAGCAGTTCGTCTCCCCACGGTAGGGAATTTAGAAAAATGCTCTATAAGTTTTTGAATTGTTTTAGAATACATGTCCTTTATTCTTCATATCCTTTTTCGATTTCCTTAAAACTCACTCTTGGTTCATCAAAATAAAGTTCTATTTTTCCAATAGGACCATTTCTGTGCTTGGCAATAAGAATATCCGCAATGTTCTTTCTCTCGCTGTTTGGCTTATATTTATCTTCTCTATGTATAAAAAGCACTACATCCGCATCCTGCTCAATGCTATTATGAATTATAATATTGTTTGCAAGAAAATTATGAGTTTCAGGAACAGTAGCATCATAAACTTCCTCTAGTTTAAGTTTTTTTATGGAAACAATCTGATCCCAGAATATATTAGACTTGGCAATTTCATTTAATGTTTGCGATTGTAAAAGATTGGCAATCTTAATAAGTCTTTCTGTCCCTATGCCACTCTTAAATAAGGTGGTGCCACAATAACTGGTTTCAATCCCTCTACTAAATTCTCTCCAGGAAATTTCTTCCTTTTCTCTAATCGGATTAATTATAAACTGCCAACTTTCCTTAGGCCAAATATCAAGGTTAGTATTTGGTATTATATTTTCAAGATCTTTTATAAGGCGAGGTATAATTTTGCCTCTGTTCCCGAAACATCCTATTATACGCAGAAAACTTAGCTGATGTTTGTTGCCTTGAACATGAATATGATAGCAAATCCTATAATTGTCTTTTTTTATTCCAGAAATTTTACTTCTTATGCCTAATCTAAGCAAAAGATGTTTTACGCCTTCTGCTAATTTTTTACTGGTAGTTGCATAATAAATAGAGGCGTTAGGCTTTCTGTTTTTTAAAAGTTTTGAACTGATATTGCCGTCCGTAGCCCAAAGATGACTTAAGAATAGCGATAGATGATTTTCATCTAAAGTAAATATCTTTTCAGGAAGTTGTTTTTTCCAGGAACGTACTGGTTTGATGCCTATTTCTTCATACCAATTCATAATTGGATTATGCTTGCCATGGGTTAAATGATAAGGGCTGGTCAAATAAACATGCCACCAATTTTTTTGTTTAACAATTCTTGATTTAATCTTGAATAATTTTTTAGCAAGTTTTGCTACAATCTTAATATTTTCTTGATCGCTACTTGTATAATGAATAGGTTGGCGAGGCAATACGCACCCATCGCCAAGAAGATGGGCTAAAAATACAATCTCATCTTTTGACAATCCATTCTTAGGAGAACTTATTTCTAGTTTTTTTGGCGTGACAATTAAATCCCCGATTTGGAGCTGATCTAATCTTGTCCATCTATCAATTTTTCGAAAAGGATGATTAGCCGAAGCTTTAATCTTAAAGCCACTTTTAGTTGTTAATTCATAGGTCATTTTTCTGCCACTGGAAAATACTTTAGAAATTTCCTTTTCTTGAATTTGCCATTTTTCATTAAGACTATGCACAGGAATGTTGGTTTTTCCCACTAAATCTTTTATAGAAACTCTTTCACCAGTGTCAGCTCGGGTAATAAGAGTATCACCTGTTAAACAACCTGATTCACGAAGGTCAGACAATCTAGGAATTTGAGGCACTCTTTGTTCTACTGCTCTGGATAGTTGAGATAAAACTAATACTGGTATATTAAGTTCTCTGGCTAATCCCTTAAGTGCTCTTGAATTCTCAGTAACCTGTTGGATCATAGTGGCATTAGGGTTTCTGGATTCCATTAATTGCAGATAATCAATTATTAAGAGTCCTAAGCCTTGATCGGCTTGTAATCTTCTGGCCATTGCTCTCATTTGGAGAACATTAGAACCAGCAGTATCATCAATATAAATAGGGGATTCTGATAAAGCTGCCATTGCTCTTTGGATCCTTTCAAAGTCATTGTCTTCTCCCTGATCCGAAAGTCGTCCAGTTCTCAGTTTCCATAAATCAATATTTGCTTGAACAGCTACTAAACGATCAATAACTTGGTCTTTTGACATTTCTAAACTAAATATACCTACAGGTATTTTCTTTTCACAAGCCACATATTTGGCTATATCTACGGCTAAGGCTGATTTTCCTAAACTGGGACGAGCAGCTAACACTATTAAATCTGATTTTTGGAGACCAGCTAAAACATTGTCTAATTTTTTAAAACCAGTTGGTATCCCTCGTAATGTGCCTTTATGTTTTGAAAGTTCATCTATCCTTTCAAATGTTTCTCCTAATATTTCTTTAATCGGAACAAATCTTTGACTTAAAGATTTTTGAGCAATACTAAATATCTTTCTTTCAGCATCATCCAGTAAAATATCAGCATCTTCTGATTCCCTATGTCCCATTTCTCCAATTTCATAACTAGCACTGATTAAATCTCTTAATATTCTTTTTTGCTGAACTATTTTGGCATAATTTGCAATATGAGATGCCGTGGGGACAAAATTAACTAAAGTTGTCAGATAACTTGCTCCGCCAATTCTTTCTAACTCTTTTTTCTCTTTTAATCTTGAGGATACGCTTAAAAAGTCAATCGGCTCTCTTTTTTCAGAAAGTTCAGTTATAACTTGATAAATCTTTTGATGAGTATCTTTATAAAAATCTTTAGTTAATAAAAAATCAACCACTTTAAAAATGGCATCTGGGTCAATCATTAAACTTCCTAAAAGAGATTTTTCGGCCTCAATATTCTGAGGAGGCAATCTGCCTTCTCCTGTTTTAGAATTTGAATCAGCCATATTATGTGCTATTATCCTAAATCTTTAAATACTTAATGTCAATTTATTTTTGTTCCTTTTTTAGTGTCTTCTACGCTGTAACCAAGTTTTTCAATTTCTTTTCTAATTTGATCTGCTTTTTCCCATTGTTTTTCAATTCTATATTTCTCTCTTTGTTTAACTAATTTTTTAATTTGTTCT
>Ga0268277_1001731_pt1 | contig 14031 bp, 9 predicted proteins | sample saktaG_5_FD_190132 | JGI IMG/M metagenome (GOLD analysis project Ga0268277, IMG submission 190132) | Saline water microbial communities from Sakinaw Lake, British Columbia, Canada - sak_2010_1_5_50m | ecosystem: Environmental > Aquatic > Non-marine Saline and Alkaline > Saline ...
AAGCTACTTGTCTAGCTCCACTTTTTATTTTATCACTAAGTCTACTAAACAACTCAGGCTGATTCTTCTCTATCTCATTAAATAAAGCTGTAGTAGTTTCGTTAACTCTATTAGCAGTAGCTTTAGTTTCTGCTCTCTTTTTATTAAACTCTAACAATTCACCATATGCACCACCAGACCAGATAGGTTGATCAATTACACGCCCAAATTTATAACCAGCTTCTTTGCTACCTATTTTACCAAAAGCATGAATATTAGGCAAGCCCATAAAACCTATAATCATACCTATACCCATTTGTTTCCAACCTTCTTTATCTCCATTAATAGGATCATAGTTTTTAGCAAATTCATCTCCCACAATACTCCATAAGTTTACAGTATCATCAATAGCACTAGGATTATATTTATGTGACATATAAGTCATCCCACTATTTCTAATTACATTTTGTATACCTTCTTCCCATAAACCTTCCACCATAGCAGTCTTACTCATTTTATAAGCTCTTATGCCTATGTTATGCATTTTACTAACTGGTTCTACTAAGGATTCTGCAACGCCAGAACTAGTTAGTCCTACTTTACCAGCATTAGGTATAAAAGATTTTAATCCTCTACCAAATATTCTTTGGAAGGCTACTAGATTACCAATACCTACAACAGCTAAGTTAGCTGCCCATACACCATTTGCAGACTGTACTAATTTGTCCCTAAATTTAGCTAATTCATTAGGAGGTACTACTTCAGCTTCTGGATGTTTAGTTAAATAATCTTTTTCAAAAGCAGTCATACTATCCTTCATAAAAGCATTGGCTTCTACACTAGCTTCAAATCCTGCTCCTGTAAAGAAAGATCTAGTTAGTTGGCCAGCGTCTAAGAATTTTCTTGCTATTGAAGCCTCTAATAACCTATCACCTATTTTCCCAGCTTTTGAAGCAAGTTTAAGATAACGTAGTACTCTAGGTACTAAAGTTAATGTACCAGCAGCTTGAACAGGAGCCAATGCACCAAAAGTAGCAGCACTAGCTGCAGTCCACGCAAGTTCAGTTAATACAGCTCCTGCAGTAAATGATAACCCACTTAATACATCATTAGCCCAAAAGTTAGCATTACCCATTGATTGAAAGAAATTATCGTCCATTTCTTCCTTAGTATAATAATTAGGTAAAGCTTCATCCATAGCTTCCCCCCAACTATCTAAAGTATGCTGTAATGCATTATCATAATATTTAGTAAGATCTCCTTCTGATAATGCTTTAACTGCACCATATACAGTACCAGCAGTACCACCAATAGCAGCTGTAACAGTTTTACCTATAAATTTAGTAGCACCATATCTCCACTTTTCAGCAGTAGACTGTGCTCTAGCTCTTAATTCATCTAAATCTCCTTGTGGATCAATGGCTGATCCTAGATAATCTTTATATTTATCTATATCATAACTAATAGGAATTTCGCCTGTAGCTGATCTATCTTCTACATTACCTAAAAATCTTTGAGCTGCTGTCCTACCTATAGCTACACTAGAACTTACAGTAGGTATCATTCTACCTTGTTTCTTAACAAGTCCTTTGTCAAACTTATCTTGAGCCAAAAGTTTATCTATATCTGTAGAACTAGAGTCTAAATTAAATCCTTCTGATATTTTGCCACCAATAATAGAATCGTTTAATTCATTAGCCTCTTGTAGAAAAGTCTTTTCTCCCATAACTATTTACGTTTACCGTAGTAAAATGCTATCTCTGACGTATTACTAAATCTAAATGGTTTGTTAATGTTGTCTTTATAAGTTTTAGAATTTTCTACAACTTTTCTATATTCTTCAGCTGCTGCAGAATCATCTAACTTAAGTTTATTATACATATTATTATAATGTTCCTGATATGTTATACTATTACCATCAGATTTCTCTACAGTATATTCTACTCCTACTAAGGTATTACCTTCTTTAATAGAACTTCTTTTAGCCTTATAACCAGCGTTTAAAGAAATAACTTCGCTAGTCTTTTTATCAATAAGATTACCATTAGACCTGTCTACAAAATAAATATCATTCATAGCATTAGATAATGCTCCACCTGTCTCTTTGTCAAATTCTGCTATAATATGTCCAGCTTCAACATTATTACTAATTGTAATTATCTGATCTACTAAATCAGGTTTATCTTTCACTTTAATATCCACCCGTACTTTTAAAGTATTACTAAATGGATCAGGTATAATAGACTTCCAAGTTAAATCTTTTCCAGCAAAACCTTCTTCAGATAAATACTTTTTAGTATTTTCATTAAATAATAATTTAGAATCTATTCTATCTAATACACCTTGAACACCCTTAGTTAATCTAGTAGAAGCTTGATTATCACCAGTAGCTAAATGAGTTCCGTAAGTAGGAGTCATAAAATCATCTTCGTTATCCTTCATTGTTTGCAACCTAGATTCCATAGTACTATAAATACTTTTCAATTGTAAATTAACAGCATTTAATGTACTAGCAACAAACTTATCTGTTTCAGTAGGTTCAAGTTGAGGAGTTCTACCTAGTCCCATTGGACGACCTTTTATTTTAGGACCCAAATCATATGATATATCCTTAAGTTCTTGATCTAATTTACTAAAATCTTCATGATTTAATTGTTCACCTTCTAATATTTTTTGTATAGTAACTTTATCAGCTACTAAATCAGCAGATAATTTACCATCTTTTAAAAATGTTGTTATAGTACTTTTTACTTGTCTAGTATAAGTATCTACAGACTTTTTTAAATTTTCGTCCGCCATTATATAAGAAAGAACTTGACCTTTAAGTATATTATCAGTACCGCCTTCTTTCTGATTTAATATATCACTAAGATCATATTTATCAAATCCTTTACTTGAAGCCCAAAATCCAGTACTTTCAGTTAACTGATTAGAATTAGGATCACCTCCACCACCTCCAGCTACATAGTTAGGATCATCCATATACTGTAAATTAGTTGTATAGCCAGTCATAGCCATACCTATTTCAGTTATGTTTTTCTTTATTTGTGCATCAAAGTCTTCTTGTGATAAATTAGGATTCTCATGTTTAGCTATACGTTCAAATGCTTTATACTCATCTGAATCTTTAAAACTTTCTATTACTGTATTTAGATCTTTTTCTACCTGAGTATCTTTAATACCATGCCATGATCTTAATAATAACTTACCTAATACATCAGATTTAGCTAACCATTCTCTACCTTCATTTTGAAGATAGTCTTTCCATAATCCTCTTATCTTAGTATCAGTATCTGGTTCTGGAATTATATCATAATTTATATTAGCTTTATCAATGTAGTTCTTATCTTTATCTAATAATTGCAAAGTAGAAGCATCTTTAAATATATAAGGTGTTTTACCATTAGCTTTCATACCAGCAATAAGTCTTTCCTGATCCTGTACAGCTTTTACTTTAGCATCATTAAGTTTCCAGAACGGATCTTGCTTAGCCATTTGAGCTAATCTTAGTACATTAGTAGCAGCTTTAGAATAGTCTCCACCAGCATCAGTTAATATTTGATCTGAAGCTCCTCTAAGCTGTTCCATAACCTGGTCTTTTACCATAGGATCATAGGTATCTATATCATTAAGTCTGCTATACATATCTCCCAGCATAGCACTAGACTTATCAGCTCTTGTTTGCCACTGTTCCATTCCTTTACCTATAACATCTAAGTTAAGTGGTGAGAATGAACTTACATATTGAGGAGATTGTATCTCGAAAAAGTTAGCCATAACTATTGATTTTGGGTGGATTTAATAGTGCCTATGTTTTCAGGTGCTCTATTACCGAATTGTAAAGAAGCTATAGTAAACTCATTAGCATCAATTTCTTTATCACCATTCAAGTAAATTATTCTACCTGAACCATCTAACAACTCAATTCTTCTATAAGCACCACCGGGACTAAATACTTTTGCATAACCTTTACCGAACTTTATCGTACTAATCCCAGGTTGGGACATAGATGCTAAAGCTACTAACTGCATTTTCTCATCTTGCGCATCTTTAAAAGCACCTGCTGTCTGTGTACCTAGTCCACCAGCTATAGTACCAAGTGCTCCATATACATCCAAGTCTCTTTTAGCTACATTACCTTCAGCCATTAATCTATTTTGCTCTGATTGAGCTTCAGTCTGAACTAATCTGTTAGCATTACCTTCTTCTATACTTCTATTTCTATTTTGTAAATTCTCAAAGGATTGGGCAGTAGCTTGACCATACTTAGTATAAGCATCACTCATAGAACCTACAGCTGCACCGGGACTTAAGTTTCTAGATTCTCTTAACCTATTCATATAAGCTCTTTCTAAAGCTTTAACTTCTTCAGCATTACGCATAGGTTCTACATTCCTAGCTGTTATAGGTTTAGCTTCAGGCATTTTTACTTTAGATGCTCCATAAGTTGCTAAACCTTGTCCCAAAGTTCCTACAAGTTGGCTACCTATTACTCCTAATTGATTTCTTGAAAGTAATGGAGATTTAGGTTTAGTCATATTGTTACCTTGTAACTCAATAGGATTTATAACTTGTGTATTAGGGTCTGTAGGTGCACCAAAGAAGTTAGCATAACCTGTATCAGCAGCTCCATAGATTGCTGGGTCAAATAACATACTACCTCCACCTGGATACTTACGTAACTTACCACCATAAGCTTTTTCTTTTAATTCGTTTGTTAATGGCTCAACTAATCCTTGTTTACGATTTCTCATATTTATTTGAGCATTGATATTTTCTGCATCTGACATGAATGGCCTTCCTAATTGTAATTCATCTACAAGAGGAATGTTCAATGTTCTTGCATAACCATAATCAGGTTTACCACTTAAAAATTCTCTTACAGGAGTCCAATATGGAGCGTCTTCACTTTTTGCTCTTGTACTTGCAAGTCTTCCTCTATTCTGTTCATATGCCCTATCCTTATAATACTGATCTCTTTCCTTCATAGAAAGCTTCTTAAACTCCTCAGAAGAAAGACCAGAGGGAAGTAGTGTATTATTTCCTTTTCTTAATTCACCGCCAAAAGCCATCATAGGCATATCACCTTCTTCTGACATACCTAATTGTGCTCTCAAAGCCTCCTGTTTTTGCTTAAGTCTTTCAAGTTCCATATCTCTAGACTTCTTAGCCATTTCATCACCCTGCTCTATTCTCCTCTCATACCTCTTATTAATAGCTCTAGCTTCATCAGCAAATGTCATTTTGTTTTTCATAACTATACATATAACTGGTCACTAAAAATGTAACCATTGTAACTAACTTCATTTTTTTCTGTAAGACCTGTTGCTGGTCTACCACTATTAGCTGATGGATTACCTATACTATCTACTGGTATTCCATCCATAGAACTTTGTCCATGTTTTTGTCCTGTTTGGTAATCTGTAAAACCACCATTCTCTAATTGAGGTAATCTACCACCATAAGCAGCCATTGTTTGAGTATCACGAAAATTACCTGGATTTCTACTCTTTTCATGACTCCAGATATTAGCATTTCTCTGTTTTAACATAGCTTCTCTCTGTGGAGCATACTCTTCATTTAGACTTGCTAGACGATCTTCAGCTGACCAACCATTACCTTCTAAACCTGTGATAAGATTACCAATAGGGTCTACAACCCACCCAAGATTACTCATATCTGTGTACTGCTGCTCATCTGCTACTTTTCCATAACTAACAGGATTATTAACATCTGTATTAATTTCCTTAGATGGTGAAGTTAAAGCTTCTCCAAACGTATTAACCAAACTGTAAACTTCTCCTATTATAGGCACACTACCAATAAGATTATCTACAGTACCTTCTAAACCATCTTGACCAGCATATGTAGCACCTACTGTCTGGTTAGTTAGTCCGCCAACAGCATTTGCAGCAATACCAAATCCCCTACCAGCAATAGAACTACCTCTATTTGTATCAGATAGGCCTGCTGCAAAATCTGGCATATCCCCTAAAGCTTCCAATTCTGAAGCTTCGTCAGGTAAACCTAATGAATCACCTGAACTTTTACCAAAAGTAGCCTGATTAAAAGCTGGCTGATTAGCAATTGCTCCTACATTCCTATTAGTATTTTCTTTACTTCTAAAGCCAGTTCCTATATTACTAGTAGCTACTGGTTGCGTAACTGGACTTTGATATTTAGCTTCTATATTAGATAATGTACTTATATCAATATTAGCAGTTGTATTATCTAAATTGTTTAATAAACCATAACTATTATTAGACATGCCAGATTCTGCAAACTGTTCTAGTCCTGTATTAAAGTAACCACCCATATCATACTTTAATAATTTCCTTCTTGTATATCTATTTTTAGCCATTTGTCATAAATTTTGATTACATTTTTATCAGAGTGTAATAGAATTTGATTACAAAATATATGAAAAAAGCCTTGTTTTACACTAAAAAGACCTCTCTACAAAGGTACTAAATTCATGTAGAGAAGTCAAGACATCTTGGGTATATATTTTGTAACACCACTAAATTACATAAATTCATATTTTTGTAACATAATTTGATTACATTATCGTACTGTCATTTTTGTCATTACATTTTCCAATTGAAATCTTTGGTTTGCTGAATTATTGAAAAAAGTTAATTCAATAATTGCTGTCTGACTTCGTAATTTTGGAGCTATGCCAGAAGATGCAACTACATTCTCTCTCGGTAACTTAACTCTCCAAACACGAAACAACCTCTTAGCATTATCATCATACACTAATGGTACTGTTCCAGAATCCTGATACTCATTATAAATACGTATAGTATCAAAGTTCCTATCCCAATCATCTGAACCATCTGGATTAGTCACACTTAGATTATAATGTAGAGTATTCATTAGTTTACTATACTCTGCTAAAGTATTAACTACAAACACTATTTTAGAATCATAGTATGTGTCATAGAATTTCCCCATCTCTCCGTTACCATGAATCCAAACCACTTGGTTTCCTTGTGACCCAAGTATGTCCATTGACGAAAATACAAGGTCTCCTTTTGCTAAATATGCATTTGGTGTAAATGGGAAAGTTCCTTCAAAGGAATTAAGTAATGTGTTGTAAGCTAAAGTATATTTATTATCTCCACTTAAGAATGTATATATAACTCTATCTGAATCTTGATTAATAACTGAATGTACTCCTCTATTTCTATAAGTCATATCATACTTCATATAAGTCCTGTCCATATTACGTAAATAAGATGACATACCTTCTAATGACGATAAAGGTAATAAATCATTTCTACTTAATCTACTTTTACTAGTAGTATAGGTGAGTAGTTTATTATTATGATAATCGTAAAAGTGTAGGGTGTCTTCAGGGAAAGTAATTATTTGAGGTACAAACCTATGAACACACCCTGACCCTCTAGATATGTATCTAAAATCATCTAGAACACCACCTTTACCTAGCGTTAATGAAGCACCAGTTTCATCTGGTACTTGTAACGCTTTCTGATTAACGGAAAGAACACCAAATGCAGTTTCTTGAAAGAACATTAAGAACTCATTGAAGTTAGTCAATGATGTAATCTTGCCATACTTACCTTCTACATCTAAAATAGCTGCTATTCCAAACTTAGTCCAGCTATCCTCTATTTGACCATTTATTTTTAATTGGGTAGATATTACTCTAGAACTAAAAGATGTGTTATTAGATGATAGTATAGGTTCTACAAATGAAGGTTGTAGGTCGGAACTTCTTGAATATACACTATTATATAAATAAAGATCAGTAGGTTGTGTTATAGAATAGGATGTATCACCATTTAATGAATGATAACCTGCAACTTCTTGTAAAAATACTCTATTTACATAACTTTGTAATCTATTAAAAGATTCGTCATGTCTTAATGATAAATTAATAGATGTTTCTACAGGAAAGTATACAACATTAGCATTGTGAAAGTTAACGTCTCCTAAATCCATAGGACTAGCTAAACAGTCATACATATCAATAAAAGTGTCTCCACCATAAACATCAAACCATACGTTTTCTAATATAGAACTTATACCACAGCTTATAGGTGTATTATACGATCTAGATGAAAAAGTATTACCGCCATATCTAGCATATTCATTATCTCTTACATAATTAACTAATATTACTTTATTAAGCATAGCACCAATAGGTACGAACTTACTCTCCATTAATACTAATAAGTTAGTACATCTATATTGGAAAGAACATCCAGTTGGCCCCCAACCATAATTAATGTAAGAAAATGGTCCGCATATATACTCACTAACACCTCCAGGAGTTACTAAACAAGCATCTTCTATTAACTTACTCTGTACAGAAGATACATACTCTATTCGCATACATTTTTGTACAGTCATAGTAGGCTTAAACTCATCTTCATTCTCAATTACAATATCACAAGTATATGTATCCTTATAATAACCTATTAACTCTAATCTATCTCCTCCTGATAGCTGAATCTTTTGTTCTATCATTGTTTCTGGAGATATTAAATTACCTAAATTATGGTCATAAGGAGATTCTAATCCCTGTATTGGAGAAGGTATAGCAACTCTCTTACCTTCCCAAGGCATACTTGGTTGATATAGCCCTTGAGCAAGTATAGTCTTATCTTCAAAACTTCTATCACATCTTAATATTTTATAAGATATAGCATCGCTAGGTATATTCTTAATCTTAAATCTAACGCCAAGTACTTTAGCATATAAAACACCATCATCTATAAAAGTAGTATCTTCAGCTAATTCTAAAGCTGAAGGCATCTTTATATCACATATCCATTTAGCATACGACTCAAACCCCTTATTATTTTCAAAACTAATAAAGAATCTATATATTTCATCCCTCATATATCCAGTATAGCTCTCTTGTATAATAGGATTACACATACTGTTTAATGGAGGAGTACCAAATTTATTTATTAAATAATCAGTAGCTCCAGAACCACCATGCCCAGTACCATTAAACGTAGGTATATAATTATCTATTGGTAAATTATGTGTAATAAATTCTACTTCTACATTACGACCTTCAGCTCCTAGTGTAGTTCCATTAGCTTTATATTTATAGATAGACTGTAATGTTTTAGATAATATACAATCATATACTTCAGGTATCTCATTTCCAGTAGAAGAATTAACAAATGATGTATTAACATTAATAAATGATCCTTCTGAATCGCTTATTTTAGATAAAGGGGTAGAACCAGCTTTAAATCTGTAGGCTCTTGCGTCCCAATCTACTTCATAGTACTCTTCTTCTATACCAGCAGCAAATAATATATTATCTTTAGCTGCTATATCATTGCATACAAAGCTAAAAGTACTAAGAATAAGAAATTCATTATGAGAAATAGTTCCTTCATAATGTCCAGAATCTACTACTACCATTTGTCCAGTAGTAGGTATAGGTCTTTCTGTTACTATACCTATTGTTGGAGTACCTGTTAAACTGTCTACATATAAAGCAACCAGTCTAATATATTGAAATCTTTTATCTATTTGATCAATATTAGAACCTACTTGTACAAATACAGCTTTGCTCGTAGGTTTATCTATAGCAGTACCTTTATAAGAATGACTATCCCCTATACTTTCTGAACTAGCAGCTAAATGTATAAAATTGGTTACAGGACTATAACTTGATTGAGAACCATATAGATTAAATAAGCAGTATGAATATTGTACCATACCGCTATTGTATACTCCACCATGAGTAACTCCCTGAACATTTATTGCTGCAAAATTTACCTCTGGCACTAACTCTATTCTATTAAGAGGATAACCTAATAGATTAGGATCATTAATATTAATATGTCTAAACGGATTAATAGTATCAGTAAAATACACTTTAGCTACATCAGGAGTTTCATAATTACCCCAACCCTTAACTCTCCCATCCCAATCAAATTCCATTTGATTATTATAGATAAGATGTACAGATGGTACTAAAGTACTATTAATTAAACCACTAATTATTCCTGTTGCAGAATCTACTGCTAATTTCCATACTTGTCCCGGTGATGGAGCATCTACTATTGTTTGGGGTGCCAAAGCATCTGCCACAGAAATACTATAACTTTTAGTAAATAAAATAATATCATCCAGTAAATAAGTCCAGCCTATAATTTTAACTTGTGTTTGCTTATCTACTACTTGCTCTACTATAATAGTACCTTCTATACTAGTTACACTAAGTTCTACATCAAGTCCTACAATAGCTAGACTATCACCATTATTAAATACTCTATAATCACCATTAGCTATTGGCAATGCAGCATTAGTAATAACACTATTATATAATGAATCAATAGTAGTAGATAATACTATAGAAGCAACAACTTGTCCATTAACAATTAAACTATCTTTTAATGGAGTAGTTATTAAAGAAATTTTATATAATTTCTGGACATATTGTGGTACTATGAAAGAAGATAAAGTACCCTGCTCATTAGCAATATTACCAGTACTTAATCCTACTTTAGTAAGTAGTCTAATATTATCTCCTATATAGTATTGATTATGTTTAAATAAAGACTTAGCTAAGTCCTGATTCATTCCACCTATCCAAGTATTTTCTTGAGTAACTATCATCTCCTACGCCCATTATGAGTTTTTATAAGATTAGGCTTACCTAAATTTCTAAATCCATTTCTATGATGAAAAGGATCAGGTATTAATGACTGCCTTCCATTCTTAATAACTTCAGCACCATCTAATGATGGTATTCTACCTACATTTTGTGCTGATCCCATATACCAACAACTTTCTTTAGATAGTATTTGATATTTCTTTTCTGATAGTAAATCTTTGTTAAATAAATATAAGGCTATATTTTCTGCACAATATGCTACTACGCCTTTTATATATCTTTCATTATCTGGTACCATAGGTCTAAACCCACCTTTACCATCGGACTCTGTTGGAAAAGCTATATATGACATTTCAAGTGTACAAGATTGAATAGGAGTAACTATATAATTGTTATCTACATTATAAACATAATCACCACCAGTAGCTTCACCAGCTTTTAGAGTTTCAATAGACTGATCAAATTTTTTTATATATGTAGTGACACTATCTAAAGTAAACTGCATCTCATTTTCATCAGGTAACTGTTCATCAATAACACTATTGTAACTAGTATCCTGAAAATAAATATCAGTATTTAGATCAAATACAATACCAGAAGGATACATCCTTACTCCACCTTTATCAATAGAAAATAAATCACAAGGCAGATCACCTCTATAATTAGATATCTGAATAAGAGCTACTTTATTTAACATAGCTGATGGATCGCCTATTAATGACATAGCAGTATAAATCAGTTCATACACATCAGATTCATTAACATACTGAGGGGGAAACCCATAAGGTATTCCAAAAAGCTTTTCTACTACTGACGCTGATGATATATATTTTCCAGTTAACATTTTTTTGGTCTTAATTTGGTTTCATCTAGGAAGAAATCTATAATTATATTATCATCTTTTAAAACATCGCTTAACATTCTACTAAATCTACGTACAGTAGTAAACGAGTAAAATTGTTTATTAGGTAATCTAGTTGTAAACTTATCCCAAAAGAATCTATATCTATAACCATTAGTATGATCGTTAGTTAATCTTATCAATTCTTTTCTAGCACGAGCTTCTGGATTTCTTTCCCAATACTCTTTAGTAGCTTTATAGTCTACAGGCATATGATTAACTGATACTTTACCTTCTACCATTCTAGGTTTACATTTATACTTCTTTATACTAAGTACCCCTAGCCTACCAAGAGTTACTTGTGCACTTCTACACACAACATCTAACATTAAAAATTCATTAAATGCTTTACAAATCTCTATGTAATCTCGTTCACCTAATGGATTCTTTACTATCTTTTCATATCTTTTATAAGAATCTTTAAGAACACAATTAGCATTATTTTTACCTAATCCCCTTTTGAATGTTAACATTGCTATATTAAATTATTATTGTTGTTCCTCCTCTCCTCCACTATTTTGTTTTTGTACGGATTTAGGTACTTGTAGTTGTACATCATCTCTAGCATTGTTTTTCTCATCCTCTGCTGCATTAACAAGTATATTAAAGTCTATACTAATAATTGTATTTTTCATGTACCCTATTAAATATTCTGAGATAGGGTATTCTGATAACTCTGTATAACATAGAGTACCGTCTGCTTTAACAAAACTAGCAGCTTCTGTCGGATCTTCTAGTACACCCCTTACTGTAATTTTACGCATTCCGGGAGTAAGTATACCATCATCTTTAGATAATATATAAATATACTTGTTTTTAATAAATGAAAAGATAGTTGTATTATTAAATCTACCATTACCTATAAATGGTACTCTATGGTATGAAATAAATTTATAACTAGCACTTCTAGTTGTACCCGGACCAATTCTTACAATAGTAGGTTCATGCTTAGTATCTATCATGGTAGGTATCTGTTTTACTGTCCTCAATATCTTAAAACCAGAATCAAGTCCTACATCTGATTGATCCACTACTTCCAATGTAATAACTCCTAAATCTTGAATAAATTCCTCTGGAACAGTACCATTTTTATTAAGAGTATTTCTAATCCATATAGCTCTACTTGTTCTAACCCATGATTTAACAAGACGAATATCAGCAGTTTTATCATCAGAAAACTGTTTTACAGAAGTTAGATAATAATAAGCTATCTCATTAAGAGTACGTCCCATGTTAATTTACTTTATTATTGCTACACCTATACCTGCTGCTGCTATACCACTAAGAACACCTATAACTATATTCCTATTACGTATTTTTTTATCTTTTTTATTATTATCTATTGTAATGTTATTAATAACCTTTTGAGATAACCAGTAATCATCAGTTAATTTAGTATTTCTTAGCTGCTCTACATTAATAATACTGTCTTGTAAACCTACAATACTTCGCAAATTAACATTTTGACTATGTAATAAGCGTTGTTCATTACGAAGTTTTAAGTTATCATGATAAGTTAAATTAACGTCTAGAATAGCTTTCATCTTACTTATACCAACAGTATCATTATTAATAACAGCCAAATATGCTGAATCACCAGCATTTTCAGAATACAACTTTATCTGTCTGTCAGCAGGTAGTTTTTTAATAGCATCTCTTTCTAGTTTTGAAACTGAAGATAAACTACTAAGTTCTTTGTCTTGCTTCTTTACTACTTCTTTAAGACTATCTACATCTTGCTTTAAAAATCGTACTAACGAAGAAAGATATATACTATCTGTATGATGTGCATACCTTAGTGAATCTACAGTATTACTTTGATCTACTATTACTGTTGGTTTCATCCACCACCCGAAGAAGAATACTCCAACAAGTAATAAAGCTATTACAGCAATCCAAATAATTTTATACTTCGTCTCCATTCTTATTATTCTTTATTGGTAGATTCTTAAAAAACTCAGATGTTGACATTCCTAGCCCAACTACTACTAATCCAATAAGTCCCCAAAATAATTCCATATTTAGAATTGCTTCTGTAGTAGCATTCTTTACAACCATATAAGTAACTAGACCCATCGCCCAATATAATACAGCTCGTTTACTAGAAGCAGAACCCTTTTGATCCTCAAAGAATCCTGAGAACCATTTAAAAAATGTTTTCATATTATTTTCAGTTTTATGTCGCCCTGTCTTGAGGCTACTGTTAAATCTAACATAAGTTTTTCGTATGTGATCCTGCTGTTAAATAAACGACCAGAATCAATCATTTCACCAACAAGGATACACCCGCTTGAATCTTTTGCAGTATTTCCGCAATGAATCCTGATGCCGGTAAATCCAAGTACGGCCTTAACTTCAGGCATGATCCTATTAAACTTTGGCGAGAACGAAAGTACAACATCATATTCTCCGTAAGGGATTGATGTTTCTCCGTAAACCTTTTCCTCTCCCGGGTCATTCAAATCTCCATCTTTATTTTTATCCCGGGTTTTATCTTCCAGAGTATCGCAAAAATACAGGCCATCAATATATAAAATCC
>Ga0268277_1001735_pt1 | contig 14006 bp, 8 predicted proteins | sample saktaG_5_FD_190132 | JGI IMG/M metagenome (GOLD analysis project Ga0268277, IMG submission 190132) | Saline water microbial communities from Sakinaw Lake, British Columbia, Canada - sak_2010_1_5_50m | ecosystem: Environmental > Aquatic > Non-marine Saline and Alkaline > Saline ...
CCTCGACGGTGCCTATGCGGTGGGCGGCTATTTTGATGACTTCATCGGCGCGGCCGGCGAACCAGATATAGCCGTCCTCATCCATAGAGGCAGCATCGCCGGCATAGTACATACCCTTGGTGCCGGGCCGGGCCTCCCAGTAGTCGGTCTTATACCTCTCCGGGTCGCCCCATAGAGTGGGTGTAAGGCCGGGGAAGGGCTTTTTTATCACCATAATGCCTTTCTCCCCGACTCCCATGGAGTGCCCGTCCTTCTCGTCGACGATGTCCGCGATGACGCCTGGGGTCGCGAATGTTGCCGAGCCCGGCTTGATGGGAGCCATGCCCAGGCCGTAGGGGTTGCCGATGATGGCGCCCGAGGTCTCAGTCTGCCACATGTGGTCGATCACGGGAATGCTGCCCTTGAAGACGTCCTCCTGGAACCATTTCCAGGCCGCGGGGTTGAGCACCTCCCCGGCGCAGACCACCCGCTTCAGCGACGTCAAATCATGCTTCCGTGCCGGCTCCACGCCGAACCTGGCCAGGGCCCTGATACCCGTGGGCGATGTGAACATGCCGGTCACCCGGTTGCGCTCGATAATGTCGAACCACATCTCGTTATTAGGATAATCGGGCGTGCCCTCATATAGAATCGATGTGCATCCGTGCAACAGCGGGCCGTATACATTGTAGCTGTGGCCCACGATCCAGCCGATGTCCGAGGTGGAGAACCAGATGTCACTGGATTTGAGGTCATAGATCCACTTGCCCATAGAATACACGTAGACCTGGTAGCCGCCGTGGCATTGTACGCTGACCTTGGGCTTGGCCGTGGTGCCGGAGGTCGGCAGCAGGAACAACGTCTCGTTGGCCTCCATCTCGACGTAATCGCCGCTCTGGCCTGCTCCCCTGGCCAGGAAATCTTTCCAGAAAATATCACGCCCCGCAGTCATAGGAATATTTTTATCATGCGGTTCGTCCAGAACGACGGCATGCTTAAAGCCGATCTCTTTGGGAAGCCGGGTGATAGCATCGTCGACCATCTCCTTGAGATCGACGGGTTTGCCGCGGCGTGTACCGCGAGCTTTGCAGATCAGGAATTTGGCGCCGCTGAGCTCAACCCGGTCGGCTATGGCCCGGGGTGAGAAGCCTGCGAAGATGACCACATGCACCGCCCCTATCCTGGCGCAGGCCAGCATGGTGCCGACCGCCTCTACGCCCATCGGCATGTAGACGGCCACGCGATCGCCTTTCTTCACGCCGATCCCCCGCAGGGCAGCAGCGTATTTTTTCACAAGGTTCAGCAATTGGATATAGGTGACAGTTCTCACTTCGCCCGTGTCGCCGTTCTCATAAATCAAGGCCGCCTTGGCGCCCTTGCCCATCTTGACCTTGAAATCAACTGCGCTGTAGCAGATATTGGTCTTGCCGCCCACATACCATTTGAAGGTGGGGTAATTGTGCTCGAAGACCTTGTCCCACATCTTAAACCAGTGAAGGTCATGCCTGGCATTCAGCGCCGCCTCTTCCCAGAAGCCATCCAGGTCTGCCTCGGCTTTCCTGTAGAACTCTTTTACATGCGGGGGCAGCATGCTGGCTGCTTTTCTCTCTTCAACCTGGTCTGTTACTTTCTCTGCCATTCTGTTATCAGCCTCCTGTGATTTCTTTTTTACGCGCAGGAAATTTGCGCAAAGTACCATCCATTCTATAGATTGGCAGTCTTCAGCGCAAGTGGCTCCTGCGGCCCTATGTCTTGCCTTTTGGTCATGCTTGATGATATATTTCTGCTTTAGTGAGTAGAGGCGGCTGCAATTGACAGGACAGGATAAAAACACGCCCCGCATCGTCGGCATCGAGCTCACGCCTGTCGTCATACCTTTCCAGGAGATAGTCCGCGAGGCTATGAGCAAAGCGGGCGGCCTGGGAATGGCCATCCCGGCGGAGGAAGCCTGGACAGGCATCGACTGCGCCATCTGTAAAATGGTGGATGAGGCAGGCAACGACGGGCTGGGTGAATCCTACGTCTGGTGGCCCGAGACCGGCACTTCGCCAAACCAGATCATCGAGGTCATCCGTCAGGCATTGGCCAGGTACGTACTCGGACAGAGCCCTTTTGATATAGAGCGCATCTGCCGGCGCATGGATAATAACGTGGCACGCTCAGAGGCAGCCAAAGGGCTGCTCGATATGGCCTGCTACGACCTGATGGGCAAGGTTAAGGGTGCACCGGCCTGCGAAGTTATGGGCGGAAAAGCGGCGGAAATTCCACTGGCTGCGCTGATACCCCTGATGGACGCTGACGGCATGGTCTTCCTGGCAAAAATGTTCTTCGACGACGGTTACAGGACGATGCGCCTGAAGCTGGGGCACGGGATAGCTGAAGACATCGCCATATTACAGGCCGTGAGGAAGGAATTCGGCGGGCAGGTCCGCATAAGAGTGGATTATAACCAGGCCTACTCGCCTGAGGAAGCTGTAACGGCTATTACATCTATCGAGCCCTACAATATCGATGTCGCCGAGCAGCCCGTGGCGGCCACAGATTATGTTGGAATGGCTTACGTACAAAAGCGGGTGAAAACACCACTCATGTCACATGAGGGCTGCTTCTCGCTGGGCGATATAATCACGCTCGCTGAGCTGGGCGCTATCGGCGTTGTGGGCATCAACACGGAGCGACCGGGCGGCATAACGACAGCACTAAAGGCCATGGATTTCGCCACGGAACATATGATGAAAATAGTCATCCACAACCAGTCGGCCGGCATATCATCGGCAGCCCTGATTCATCTGGCGGCAGCCCGGCTGCCAACGCTTGGACATGCTGTGGAACTCTTTGGTTACGTCATGCTGGAGGACGACCTGATCACCTCTCCCATAGATTACAGCGGGGGCATTGCCAGGGTTCCGGCCGGGCCCGGCTGGGGCGTCACGCTGGACGAGGCGGCACTGGATAAATATGCGACAGGCCGGACGGTCAAGCTCACACTGCCCTGACTGATAATTACTGAGAAAATGAGGAGTACCTGACTATGGATTCTGTAAGCTGGGTGGATATCGGCATCATCTTAATTTACCTGGCCGGCATGGTGGCCGTGGGCGTCTGGACCAGCCGCAAGGTCAAGAACCTGGCGGACTACTCCCTGGCCGGCAAATCGCTGGGCTACCTGGTGATGATCGGGACGGTGGTAGGCGCCGCCATCGGGGCGGCCTCCACCATGGGCAAGGCCGGGAAAGCGTACGAGCTGGGGATCATCTTCGTCACGGCCGGTTTCGGCTACATCGCCGGCCTGATCGTCTTCGGGCTGCTTTCGGGCAGGTTGCGCCGGCTGGGCATCTGGACCATCCCGGAAGCGCTCTTCAAGAGATACGGCAAGGGCATCAACCTGGCCTGCGGAGCTGCCATGTTCATCACAGTCATCGCCCTGTTCGGCGGGCAGATCATCGGCATCGGCCTCATTTTCACCGCAGTAGGCAAATCGCTGGGACTCACCTATACTACCTCGATCATCCTGGCCGGCATCGTCATGATCCTCTATACCGTGCTGGGCGGCCTGTTTGCAGTCGCCTATACCGACCTGATACAGACTGTCATCATGCTGGTGAGCATCGGTATTATACTGCCGATTTTCATTCTGGCCAACGATTCAGGCTCGATACTGGCAGGGGCCTGGCAGTCCGCCGCCGCAGGCGATGGTCCGGGTTTATCCCCTGTATACCTCGTATCTATCTGGATCATAGATTTCTGCTTTTGCCTGGTGGACCCTGGGCTATGGCAACGGGCCAATGCCGCGACCAGCGGAAAGGTCATCAGGAACTCCATGTTCGTAACGGCCGGGGTTTACCTGTACTGGTCTGTCGTGGTCGTGCTGCTCGGCCTGCTCGGCATCTTCCTGATACCGAATATCGTGCAAAATTACGGCTCCACCGATGCAGTCATACCCGTGATGATAGTGAAATATCTGCCGGTGGGGCTGGTCGGGCTCTGCCTGGCCGGACTGATGGCGGTGATGATGAGCACGGCCTCGGTGGCGCTGCTGATATCCGGCACCACCGTAGCCAACGACCTGATCAAGGCAGCCCGTCCGCAGACCAGCGAAACCAGGTTGCTGCTGTGGGCCAAGCTGGTCATTATACTGGTAGGGGCGCTGGGCATCCTTTTCGCGATGGTGATGCAGGGCATCTTCGATATCCTGTTACTGGCCTTTGCCGTGTACGTATCGGCCGTTTTCATCCCTGCCATGGCAGCCTTCTTCTGGAAGAAGGCCACCCGTCAGGGAGCCATCGTCAGCAGCATAGTGTCAACCATAGTCTGCGTAGCCCTTTACGCCGTCAAGCAATTTATTGAGATACCCTGGCTGGAGCCGATCGTGATCAGCCTGGCGGTAAGCCTGATATTGATGTGGTCAGTGAGCAGGGCAACCTATAAACCGGAAAGCGCGACTCCAAAATTAATCTTATCAGGGGGTAACTAATGACTGAAAACTCTAAGAGACTCTCTTTATTTGAAGCCGCTGCAGTGGTGGCGGGGCTGGGGTTTGGCGGGGGAGTCATGGCCGTGCCTTATCTGGCTTCCCTGAACGGGATAATGGAGCTGATTATAACCGCCCTGGTGGCCTACGCTTTCAGCCTGCTGCTGCACCTGATGGTGGTGGAAGTGGTATTGCGGGAAGATAAGCCGCAGCAACTGGTGGAGCTTTTCGGGAAGTACGTTTTCAAGAAGACATGGTGGGGCAAGGCCCTGACCTGGATCATCTTCGCCCTGGTGCTGCTTACATTCTATGCACTGCTGGCCGGGTACATCGTCGGCTGCGCCGAATTAATAAGGAACCTCTTCCCGGCCCTGCCGCTGTGGGTGGGGGAGGTCATTACTTATATAATCGCCGCCGGCGTCGTATTAATCGGGCTTAAAGCGGTCGGCGTCAGCGAGAAGTGGTCTATTATCAGTATCGCCATAGTGCTCCTGGCTCTATCTGTCATATCCTTCGGATATCCTTTCAACACCCTGCCCCTGTGGAGCGGCGACTCGGCAAAGATGCTGGCCCTGTACGGCATGGTCATGTTTTGCCTGACCTGCCTCTTCTCGGTTCCCCAAGCGGCGGAGGGGCTTTCCTGGAATAAAAAGCTGGTGCCTGGAGCCGTGGTGCTCGGCATCACCATCAATCTCGTTTTCACGCTGGTCATCTCCATCATGGCATCCCTGGTCTCCAAGCCGGTGACCGAGGTGGCCATCATCGGCTGGGGAAACGCGGTGGGCGCCTGGGCGCTGATACTGGGATCGATTTTCGCTTTCCTCGGGCTGCTGACCAGCTACTGGAGCATAGGCTATGCGCTGGCAGTGGTCATAGTCGAGAGGCTTAAATGGGGCTACCGCTTATCCTGGCTGGTCGCCACCCTTCCCGGCTTCCTCATGGCCATCCTGGGACTCGCAGGTTTCCTGGAGTACATGCGCTATGCGGGAGGGGCTATGGCCATTCTCATGGCCCTGCTCATTCCTCCGGCTTTGCTCATCAGCCGCAAAGAAAACGCCAACATCATGCCGGAGTTCAGCATGGGGAAGTGGGGCAATATATTTATCTGCGTGCTGGTATTCATCGCCTATGTACTAATGGCGTTGGGCTCGCTTATTCCTGTTTAGTGATGGTGTACTTATATGCCAGCAGATCACGGTCAGCTTTACTTTAATGGCACGGCCCGCACTATGGACGCGGCCTGCCCGGTTGCCGAGGCAGTCGCCGTAAGGGGCGGCAAGATAATTGCGGTAGGAGCAAAGGGCGACTGTACATCTGCACTGGAAAAAGGGTTCGAGCAGGTCGACCTGCGTGGCGGCGCACTATTGCCCGGCTTCATAGACACTCACATGCATCCCGTCATGCTGATCTTTTTTGCCATGAACTGTGAGCTGGGCGGTGTGGCATCCATGGCAGAACTACAGAAGAAAATGCGTGACGCCCTGCAGAAGAAAAGCGATGACTCCTGGCTGGTCGGCCTGAATTTCGATGAGCAGAGCCTCAGGGAGAAGCGTGTCCCCGACAGGCGCGACCTGGACGCAGTCAGCACGGAAAGGCCGGTAGTGGTGATCAAACATGACGGCCACTCGGTCTTCACCAATACCCGCGCTATAGAAGTTGCCGGGATAACCGCCTCAACGCCGGACCCCGAGGCCGGCGCCATAGAACGGGAGGAGGGAGGTTACCCTGCGGGGATCTTCCGGGAGACTGCTCTGCAATTAGTGATGAACAGCATGCCCATGCCCGGCATGGAGGTTCTTATGGAAACCGCCCGCAGCACTTTCCGGCGGCTGACTTCACTGGGCATAACCTCTGCCGGCGTTGTATTACAGACAGGGGACGAAGGGCCTGCCGGATCATCCGGGGCTTTTGACACTGCCGCCATGCAGCTTTTCAGCGAGTATTGCCCGCTCAGCCTTTATTCACTGCTGATTACACCCGATATCGACGGGTTGGACGGATTGCGGAACAGTGTGCTCAATGCCGGTCCCCACCGCCTGGGAGGGGTTAAGCTCTTTGCAGACGGCACGTTCGGATCCTCAACGGCTTACATGCTGGAGCCTTTCTCCGACAATCCGCAGAAGCGAGGTATGCTGATGCATCCGCCTGATGAACTCTACCGCCGCATGGCGGCGGCGCACAATGCGGGATGGCAGGTATGCATACACGCCATCGGGGATGCGGCCAACAGGTTATGCGCGGAGCTTTATGCAAAATTATTTGAGGAATTCCCCCGCAGCGGCTGCCGCCATCGTATCGAGCACGCTTCCATAATGGATGCAGCGGTAATCAAGGAGGCAGCCCGGCTGGGCATCCTGGTTTCCACGCAGCCCATGTTCATACATTCCGAAAAAGACTGGTTGCCACGGAGACTGGGAGCAGAGCGCTGTAAAATCGTCTATCCATTCCGGTCATTTCTGGATGCAGGGATTAAAGTGGCAGGCGCCTCTGATGCGCCCATAGAGTCCCAGGATGTGCTGCAGGCTATTTGGTGCTGCGCCACCCGTGAGGGCTTTGAGCCGCACCAGTGCATCTCGGTGGAAGAGGCATTGCGCATGTACACGCTGGACGCCGCCTATGCGCAGTTTGAAGAGAAGATAAAGGGCAGCATAACGCCGGGCAAGCGCGCTGACCTGGTAATGCTGGAGGAAGACCCTTTCAAGGTAAATCCCGACAGGATAAAAGATATCAAGCTGTTCAGGACAGTGGTGGCAGGGGAAGCGGTTTTCTCCGCAGTATAAATTATTGAATATCATTTCGCCTGCCCGCTGGCATCAGGCGATGTGCCAGTTCAGATAGTGTATACGGTCGCGGGCGGTAAAGTGTTGTACAATTAATTCATGCCCATCAAGGTCCTTTCGCCTGAAGTGACGTCCAAGATAGCTGCCGGCGAGGTCATCGAGCGACCCTCCTCGGTGGTTAAGGAACTCATCGAGAATTCACTGGACGCCAGGGCAACCGAGATCAGTATCGAGGCGCATAACGGCGGCATCAGCTACCTGCGTGTTACCGACAACGGTTGCGGGCTTTCAGCGGCAGAGGCCGAGATAGCGGTCAGGCGGCATGCCACCAGCAAGATCGCCGGACTGGATGACCTCGAGCATATCAGTACGCTGGGTTTCCGGGGGGAAGCCCTGCCCAGCATCGCTTCAGTGGCCGAGATGGAGATCCTCACCCGTGACCAGGGCAGCAGCGCCGCAAGCTACCTGCACCTGGAGAACGGCAGGATCACCGGCAGAGAGAAAAAAAGCCGTCCGCAGGGCACGACCGTGACGGTAAGGCGGCTCTTCCAGAATTTCCCGGCAAGGCTGAAATTCCTTAAATCCGCCGCGACTGAATCCGGTCATATCGCTGCGCTGGTGAGCCAGTTTGCGCTTGCTTATCCCGAGGTAAAGTTCGATCTGGTCGTCGACGGCCGTACCGCCCTGCGCACCGCCGGAGACGCGGAGTTGCGTTCAGCAGTGTCTGTTGTTTACGGCCTTGACACAGCGAAAAAAATGCTGGAGGTAGAGGGAACAGACAGCCAGCTCTATATTCAGGGTCTGGCCAGCCCGCCCTCCGTCCAGCGCTCCAGCCGCAGCTACCTCAGTTTCTTCGTCAACCGTCGCTATGTACGCAACTCCATCCTGGCCAAAGCAGTTGAGACCGCCTACGAGGGGCTGCTGATGAGCGGCAGGCACCCGCTGGCGGTACTTAATATCACTGTCCCTCTGGAAGAGGTGGATGTTAACGTCCACCCCACCAAGCTCGAGGTAAAGTTCCGCAACAATAGCAGCATCTTCACCGCCATAGTTAAAGCGCTGCGAGATACCCTGGCCAGGTCGCCCCTGCCTTCAGCGCGGCCGGATATCGAAGAGGCTTACGCACGGCCTATGTGGGAACCTCATGCCGCGGGCGTCCCTGCTTTGAGGACACTGGGGCAGCTTTTCGCCAGCTACATACTGGCAGAGGGCGAAGAGGGCCTATACCTCATCGATCAGCATGCTGCTCACGAACGCATACTATTCGAGAAAATAGTGGCTCAGAGAGCATCCCTGAAGCCGGATGTGCAGGGCATGCTGGAGCCCCTGGCGCTGGAGCTTACGCCCGCTCAGGAGCAGGCGCTGGTGAGCTGCGCGGGCTTGCTCAGCGAGCTTGGATTCAATATTGAACCTTTCGGCAGCAAAACCTGCCTGGTACGAGCTGTGCCTGCAGTGCTCAATGCTGCGCCACTGGCGGAGGCCATAGTGGAGCTGCTGGATGAGATAGGCGATGAAAAGGACCCGGGAAAGCGCGACCTGAAGGCTGCGCAGTCGCTGGCATGCCACGGCGCGGTGAGGGCCGGCCAAACACTCGATGCGGGTGAACTGGCCGGTCTTATCACTCAGCTGGCAAAAACCTCCCAGCCACGCACCTGCCCCCACGGCCGGCCTACCATGCTGCATCTCAGCTCACAACAGCTGAAAAGGGAGTTTGGCCGTACTCAATAGCCCTGGCAAACCATCGATATTTCATATCTAACGTATCACAGCTATCTCTTTGATAGAGCCTCTCAGCGAGTTTGCAGCGGCCTTCCCGGCCTCGCAATATATGATTCACACTTTGGTATAGAACCCGTGCGGATCGAAGAGCCTGATCATCATTTTTTCCTCGTAAGAAGGCAGGCCGATCTTATCCAGGTGTGGTGCCACCTCCAGCTCCCATCCCACCATCCTCTTGATGCCCCTGACGGCTTCCTCCTCCCTGATAGCCGTCCCGTACGGTATGTAAGAGGTCAGCACCAGCGTGTCCTTCCCCTCGGTCTTCTCGAAGATGCCCACGTCCGTGACCAGTGTCCGCACATTGCCGCCCGGAAAGGTTATATACGGCACGTCCCTGATCAACCTTTCCTTGCCGGCGGGGGCAAATACTATGGTTTCGCGGCAGGAACTGACCACGTCGTTGGCACCGCCAGACCCCACGATGTAATAAACATGGGGTATCTTGGTAGAATTACCATTGCCGTGGCGGTCGATCTGGGCCGCCCCCAGCACACCCAGGCAGGAGCTGCTCGACCCGCCGGCCAGCACTCCCAGGGCAGTCTCGATATTGGTAAGCATCTTGCAGGAATGTAGATTATGCATGCTGAAACCGGTGGGGTCAGAGGGCACCGGCATGTAGCCGTACATGCCATTCTCAGCCACCAGTTCAGTGTCGTACTTTAAGTTTTTCAGGCTGTAGACTGCCATCCATGCAGCAAGCTGGGCAAGGCCCACCCCGGCCAGCATGGTGCGATAGCCCTTTGATTGGCAAAGACCGGCTATATACCTGCTGCCGGCGATAACCATCCTCTCAAGCTGATTAGACTCTTTCTGGAACTCAATCTGCGGCACGGCAGCCAGCGTCTCCACCACCCAGGAATACGGCTTGGCCTTGTCCTTCAGGTAACGCAGCCTGTCCTTGCCCAGTTTGTCCAGGTATTGCCTGTGGTCCCTGCAATTGAGAATCCACTCCCGTATAAACCCCATGAAACGGGTCTCGTCCATGGAGGCATCCCGTATGAGTGTGGCAAATTCGTAATCGTCAAAGTACCCCTCATACTGTGGCATGCCGCAGTTGGGCAGGCCCCCGGGGTGGGCGCCGTAGGGCACCTCGCAAACCGCGCTGACCATGTAGGCCGGTATACGGACGAGGTGAGCATGGCTGCGTATATAATCAGTAGGTACGACATGCTCCACGCTCACGATCACCGCCTTACTGGCTGCCCAGGCCCCGAATGCGTCTATGCTTAAAGGATACGGCAATATGGTGTTGCCGGAGCGGTCGGCGGCCAGGCCGTGTACAAAGGTGACATCCGGTCTCAACGCTTTGAGCAGGCCGGTCCGCCCGCCGCCGAAAGGCGAATCGATAACGCTGAAATCGCCCTTATTTTCCTCGGCCATGGTGCTGCCCACCAGTGAATGCGTGGGTATGAACTCCCATCCCATGGCGCCCGCCAGCAGACGTTGTGTGATGGTCAGCATGGTCCAGTTTTCAAATTCCACTGCACCCGAGATATAGGCTTTCTGCACCAGCGGGTTGGGGCCGGGAGTGGGATAAGTGTTGCCGGCAAAGCTGGTCACGGCCTTTTTCATCAGCCCGCCGCGGATAAGCGCCAGCAGCAGGGCTGATATATAGGGGCTGATGATGGTGAAGTCCCCTTTTTTCCCCCAGAACTCACGCACCAGCTGGTAAAACAGCGCACCGCTCCTGCCGGCAAAATGGATTGACATGCCCGGACTGACATGCTTTCTAACAGCTTCCTCCAGCGAGCATGTCTTGTCCGCTCCCTCGATGGGCGGAATTTGAAACTTTGTATCGATAAATGCTTTTAACTCGTCATCCATGCTTGATTGTCCAGGAGACTAAACCCTGTAGCAAACGTCCGGGAGCTTAACTTGGGGATTGGTTTCCCTCACATAGCGTAACATCTGGTTGGCCGACGATATGGTGATGGTGGCAAGCTCTTCACCCTTGATCATCCTAATCTTATCACCGCTGTAAAGTGCCCTTAGCCTTGCCGGGAATTCGTCGTCCCGCCGGTTAAAAACAAAGCAAACCGATACTCCCGGGAACATCTCCTTACTGACCGCCCAATCCTCGCCGACGCCGGGACTTTCAATATTGCCCCCTAAAAAAGCGGCCAGCGCCTCAACATCTTTAACATATTCAAGGGGCGCTGCCCGCATCTTCAGCGCACCTTTCACCTGCAACTGGTGGGGGCTGATCTTGCCCTCTATGTCCGCCAGGCTGAGCAGCCTGCCTTTTTTATCTACCATGCCCTTTACAAGTTGCTGAAGTTATTAAAAAGTATCACACAAAGCAATACCATTGACAATTTGAAAACAACACATTCAAAACTGAGAAGCTATTTGATCTTCAGCCTGAAGAGAATCTCCTGCACTGCCCGCCTGAAGCCGGAATCAAGTGGCAGCGCAGTAAGCTGACTGCCTTTCACGTCCAGATCGGAGATATAAGGATCCTCCGGTATAGTGGCGAAGAGCATCATTCCCGATTTATCCACGGCCTCCTTAAATTCCGGCGGCAGGCCGTCGCGCAGGCGGTTCACCACCAGCAGTAGACCTCCTTTTATGTTGGTGCGTATCTCTTTGCTGAGCTGCTGCAGGCGGATACATGTATTGAGCCCGCGCATGGTGGGGTCTGTCACCGCCAGCAGGAAATCGATATCCTGCGTCGTCTGGCGGCTGATATGCTCCAGGCCGGCCTCGCAGTCCATGACCACGTAGTCGTAACTTTTGGCCAGCTTGTCAATGGAGAACCGTATCATATGGTTGGCAGCGCAATAGCAGCCCGGCCCTTCCGGGCGCCCCATTGCCAGCAGGTCGAACCTGTCGGTTTCAACCAGCGACTCGTGTATGCGTGCATCAAGTATCTCCTGCTTGGAGACGGCCATGGTCAGGCGGCCACTCTTGAATTCGTCAGTCATTTTCTCGCGCGCCCTGCCCACTGTGCCAGTCACGCCCACTCCCAGCGCATCGTTCAGGTTGGTGCTGGGATCAGCGTCAACCGCCAGCACTGCACCCTTATTGGACAGGAAATCGACCAGTATGGCCGAGATGGCGGTTTTTCCCACACCGCCCTTGCCCGCTACTGCAATTGTAACCGTCATGGCATTAAGGCTCCTTTGAAAGCGTTTGCGGTTTCGTGCGCCGGTTCCCGGGAACGAGGCTGCCCGGCGACAGCCTTACCACGGCATTATACTCTGCGGGGCAGACCAGCTCACAACTGCCGCACTTCGTACATTTTTCCTGGTCAACAACTTTCAATCCTTTCTCGTCGCTGAAGATGGCCTCGACCGGGCAGGCCAGCACGCAATGGTCGCAGCCCCTCTCGCATTTCTGCGGCAGGATATAGTAGGCAATAAGATCTTTGCAGACGCGCGCCGGGCAGCGCTGTTCCAGCACGTGGGCATCATACTCATCACGAAAGTAGCGCAGCGTGGTGAGCACCGGGTTAGGAGCCATCCTGCCCATGCTGCAGAGCGAGCCAGCCTTGATGTCTTCGGCCAGCTCCTTCAGCGCTCCCAAGGACGTCGGCGATCCTTTGCCTTTGGTTATTTCGTCCAGCATCGAGAGCATCTGACAGGTACCGATGCGGCACTGGGTACATTTACCGCAGGACTCCTGCCGGCTGAAGTCAATGAAATATCTGGCGGTATCCACCATACAATTGTCCTCGTCCATGACGATAACGCCACCCGATCCCATGATGGCGCCGGCCTCCTTCAATGAATCGAAGTCGATGGGTATGTCCAGCATGCTTGCGGGAAGGCATCCTCCCGAAGGTCCGCCGATCTGCACTGCCTTGAATTGCTTCCCCTTCTTTATCCCTCCGCCGATATCGTAAACCAGGGTGCGCAGCGAAGTCCCCATGGGCACCTCGGCCAGACCGGTATTCTCCAGCTTGCCGGCCAGTGCAAAGAGCGCCGTCCCGGGGCTTTCCGCTGTGCCTATGCCGCGGAACCAGCGCTCTCCCTTATGTAAAATAACGGGAACATATGCCAGCGTTTTAACGTTATTGACCAGGGTCGGCTTGCCCCGCAGCCCCACCTGTGCGGGATAAGGCGGCCGGTGCTCCGGCCACGAGCGCCTGCCTTCGATGGCGGCAATCATAGCCGTTTCCTCGCCCGAGACGAAAGCGCCGGCTCCCTTGACTATCTCGATCTTAAAGCTGACATCTGAGCCCAAAATGTGCCCGCCCAGCAGGCCTTTTTCTCCGGCCTGTTTGAGAGCTATCACCAGCCGCTCGATGGCCAGCGGGTACTCCTCCCTGATGTAGATATATCCCTGTTTCGCTCCGATAGCGTACCCGGCGATGACCATTCCCTCCAGGATGGCGTGAGGATCGCTCTCCAGCAAGACACGGTCCATGAATGCCCCGGGGTCGCCCTCGTCGGCGTTGCAGATTACGTATTTGATACTGCCGCCGGCCTGCCGGCACACCGCCCACTTGGCTGCTGCGGGGTACCCTGCCCCACCCCGTCCTCGCAGCCCCGACCTCTTGAGTTCATTTACAATCTGAGCCGGTCTCATCGTCAACGCCCTGGCCAGGCCTGCGTAACCGCCACAGGCGATGTAATGGTCGATATCCAGTGGCGAATTATAGCCGCAGTTGCGCAGCAGCACCCTCGACTGTTTATTGAACAGGTCAAGCTCCGGGATACATACCGCCTCATTACCGCCTCCCACCACCGTCCCCAGTGCCAGCTCCAGGCAGGGGTCATCGCCCCTGACGTATCCGTCAATAAGTTGCGGTACCATCTGGGGAGTGACGTGATGATAGCAGACGGAGAAATCGCCCGGTTTTACGATCACGACCAGCGGCTCCTGGGAACACAGCCCCATGCAGCCCACTTCCGAGACCTTCGCCTTCTCTTCCAGCCCTTCAGTTTCGCGCCTGATAGCCTCCAGGACGGCCATCGAACCGGCAGCACGGCCGCAGGCAGCCGTGCCCACAAGGATATGAATGAGTTTGCCGGAATACTGTGCTTCCCATTTTT
>Ga0268277_1001736_pt1 | contig 14001 bp, 14 predicted proteins | sample saktaG_5_FD_190132 | JGI IMG/M metagenome (GOLD analysis project Ga0268277, IMG submission 190132) | Saline water microbial communities from Sakinaw Lake, British Columbia, Canada - sak_2010_1_5_50m | ecosystem: Environmental > Aquatic > Non-marine Saline and Alkaline > Saline ...
TTTACTCGACACTTAAGGACGCCCCCGATAAGATACAATCCGTCACTAAAATCGAGACTGTCCTGCAGGGAGAGTATATCGACCATTCCAAGTTCTTTTTGAATATCCCGGATAATGACCAGGAATTGCTTAACCTGATGCGCAAAAATTTAAAAAGCTTTGAGGTTAAACCGCCGCGCACCCTCTGGGCGAACCTGTTATTTAACTTAGGGCCGGTTATACTTTTAATCTTCTTCTGGTGGATGATGGCTGCGCGCGGAGAGCAATTAGGAAACAAGGTGATGGGGTTCGGCAAGATACAGCCTAAAATACACAGCGATAAGCAAGCGGAAAAAGTTACTTTCCACCAAGACGTGGCCGGCGTAGACGAAGCCCAGGAAGAGCTACAGGAAGTAATTGAGTTTTTAAAGGACCCCAAGCGGTTTCAAAGGCTCGGGGGGAAGATCCCCAAAGGCGTGCTTTTAGTCGGGCCTCCGGGCTGCGGTAAGACCTTGGTTGCCAAGGCCGTAGCCGGAGAGGCAGGGGTTCCTTTTTTCAGCATTTCCGGTTCTGACTTTGTGGAAATGTTCGTTGGTGTCGGCGCCTCGCGCGTGCGGGATTTATTTGAGCAGGGCCGCAAGGCCGCCAGAGTTTCTGGTAAGGGTGCGATAATATTTATAGACGAAATAGACGCCGTCGGCCGCCTGCGTTTTTCAGGTATCGGCGGAGGGCACGATGAACGTGAACAGACACTGAATCAGCTGCTGGTGGAGATGGACGGGTTTGGCACCGAGCAGGGCCTGATTCTGATTGCCGCGACTAACCGGCCGGATACACTGGATCCGGCGCTTTTGCGTCCCGGAAGATTTGACCGGGTGATTGTGGTTAATCTTCCCGATATTACCGGACGGGAGGCGATACTGAAAGTGCACACCCGGAAAATAAAGTTAGCCCCTGACGTCAACTTAAAAATCATTGCCCAGCATACCTCGATGTTCTCCGGAGCCGATTTAGCAAACCTCTGCAACGAAGCCGCGCTTCTGGCTGCCCGGCGCAATAAAGAGTCGGTTGAACAATCGGATCTGGAGGCGGCTATTGAACGGGTCATCATGGGCCCCGAGAAGAAAAGCAAGGTCATGACCAAGCGCGAAAAGGAATTAACCGCATTCCATGAAGCGGGCCACGCCATACTCTCATTATTAATTCCGGAGGTTGACCCGGTGACGAAAGTTTCCATTATTCCCCGCGGCATGGCAGGTGGTTATACCCTTACTCCTCCGCGGGAAGATAAAAAATACCATGCCAAGAGAGAACTCTTGGGTAATATCTCGGTCTTGCTGGGAGGGAGGGTGTCGGAAGAATTAAACTTCGGCGATATTACTACCGGCGCAGGGCATGACTTAGAAACCGCGACATCATTGGCCAGGCAGATGGTCTGTGATTTCGGGATGAGCGAGCGTTTAGGCAATATCACCTTAGGCAGGAGCCACGGCCCGGTGTTTTTAGGTCGCGACCTGATTGAGGAAAGAAATTACAGCGATGAAACAGCCAGGATTATCGACGAAGAAATAAAACGCATGGTTGACGAGTGCTACCAGCGGGCAAGGAAACTGGTCCAGGAAAACCTGGAAAAATTAAAAATTCTGGCGGATGCGCTGCTGGAGAAGGAAGTTTTAAGCGGCGAAGAAGTAAAGAGGATGCTCGGTTTGGAAAAAGGGAACCCCGCTTAAAAATAAAGCATGCTCTCTATCCTACCCATATCGGATTCTAAAGAGATAAGACAAATCATGCGCCAGATCAGGGTCGACTCTTACGGCATTAAGATCATGGCCCCTAAGGCGATTACGCATTTGATAAGAGTCGGTTCTTTATCCTGTATTGCCGCCAATATCTTAAAGCAGGAGATGCTTTCTCTGGGGGCTGATGCGGCAGTTTCGCGCGATACCCTGACCGGCAGGGCCAAAAAAACAGACTGCCTGTTAATGGGGAATCTTTCCCAGTTTAACCGCCTGAATCAGAAATTATACCGTCAGCCGTTTGGTTTGAGCCTTTTGGCTCAAGAGCTGGGAGCCGCAATAGAGAATTACGAGAAAGCTAATTTCAGAATTGATTTAGGTAGATACAAGTTGAACTTAAATCCAAAGCGCACCGCTATTATGGGGGTGATGAATATTACTCCCGATTCTTTTAGCGGAGACGGTTTACTTCGGGCTTCGGGCTTCGGGCTCCAGGCTAATATTCTGGAGTATGCGGGGCAATTAATTAAAGACGGTGCCGATATTATCGACGTAGGAGGCGAATCCAGCCGCCCGCAGGCAAAAGCAGTGGGCGTAAAAGAAGAGATAAGCAGGGTGGTGCCCGTAATAAAGCTATTGTCTAAAAGAATAAAAGCGCCTATCTCAGTAGACACCTATAAACCCGAAGTTGCCAAACAGGCTTTAGATAGCGGGGCAGTGATGGTGAACGATATTTCCGGATTAAGAAATAATGCCATGACCAGGCTCGTTGCCAAGTATAGGGCAGGTATAGTGATCATGCATATGAAGGGCAATCCGCGCACCATGCAGAGAAACCCGGTTTATAAATCTTTAATCGATGAAATTATAGAATATTTCCATCAGGCGATAAGCAAGGCGGTTTCTGCCGGCATAGATAAGGCAAAAATCATTCTCGACCCGGGCATAGGCTTCGGAAAATTACCGGAACAGAACCTGGAAATATTAAAGAAGCTTAAAGCCTTTAAGGCCTTAGGCATGCCGATACTGGTCGGCCCGTCGAGAAAATCCTTTATCGGCAAGATTTTAAATGCTCCGCCAAAGGAGCGGGTTTTCGGCACGGTTTCTGCCTGCGTATTAGCGGCGCAAAACGGAGCGCATATCGTCAGGGTCCATGACGTCAAAGCGGTACGACAGGCGTTAAGAGTAGCGGAGCAGATAAATAAATCATGAGCATAATCGCTGAAATCCTGTAATATGCCTAAATTAGGCGTCAATATCGACCACGTAGCTACATTAAGAGAGGCGCGCAAGGGAATTGAACCGCAGCCGGTATTTGCCGCTTTGATCTGTGAGAAAAGCGGCGCCGACAGCATCGTTGCCCATTTAAGAGAAGACCGCCGCCATATTAAAGAGCGCGACCTTTATCTCCTAAGGAAAGCAGTAAGGACCCGGTTAAACCTGGAGATGTCTGTTCATCCTGAGATCGTCGGGATTGCCTGCAAAGTTAAGCCGGACCAGGCAACTTTAGTGCCGGAAAAAAGGCGGGAGCTAACTACCGAAGGCGGATTAGATGTCGCAAGGCATCTCTCTAAAATAAAAAGAACGGTGGGAAAGTTAGAAATTTCCGGTATTGCGGTGAGTTTATTTATCGACCCGGATAAAAAGCAAATTGATGCCGCCAAGAAATCAGGCGCCAGGGTCATAGAGCTGCATACCGGGCGTTACGCCGAGGCTAAGAACGCCGGGGAAGAGAATAAATATTTTAAAGAGATAGAGAGCGCTGCCAGATACGCCAAGGCAGCGGGGTTGGCGGTAAACGCCGGGCATGGCTTAAATTATTACAACGTATCCAGAATCGCCAAAATAAAAAACATAACAGAGTTAAACATCGGATATTCCATAGTTTGCCGTGCGCTTTTTGTGGGGTTGGCGCGCGCGGTGAACGAGATGAAAATGCTGATCGCCTAAAATGATTATCGGAACGGGTGTAGACATCACAGAAGTCAGGCGCCTGAAGCAGGCAATAGAGAAATGGGGGGAGAGTTTCACCAAGCGCGTCTTTACCGAAGGAGAACTTAAGAACGCAAAAACCCGCGGTAGTTTTTACCAGCACCTTGCCGGAAGGTTTGCCGCAAAAGAGGCGGTGTTTAAGGCAATGGGAGATAAAGATTTGTCCTGGAGGGATGTCGAGATCCTTAACGATAAAGAGGGGAAGCCCTGGTGCAGTATTTTAAACGGCAGGGGTAAAAAAATAGAGGTGCATATCTCTATTTCTCACGTAAAAAATTATGCGACTGCCTTCGCGATTGTTACGCCGAAAAGCCGGCGCCCATAAAGGCGATTTCGGCCACATTTTTATTTTAGCGGGTTGCGCTCGCTTTTCGGGCGCCGCGGTTTTATGCGCAGAGGCAGCTATGCGAACGGGCGCAGGTTTGGTGACGTTGGGGATTCCTAAGAGTTTGAATACCGCGATAATGAGAATTAAGCCTCGGGAGGTAATGACGTTGCCGCTTCCCGAGACAAAAGAAGCGACATTGGCGCCGGGCGCTTATCAAAGAATAAAAGACTTTGCAAAAAATATTGATGTTCTGGCAATCGGCCCCGGCCTTTCTCAGAACCGGCAAACGCAGGGGTTAGTACGCAGGGTTATATCGCAAATAGCCAAGCCGTTAGTCATCGATGCTGACGCATTGAATGCCTTAGTCGGCCATTTGGATATCTTAGCGTCAATTGTCAATTGTCAACTGTCAACTGTATTGACCCCGCACCCGGGTGAGATGGCAAGGCTGTTAGGGACAAACATAGCCAAGATTCAGGGCGCCAGAAATAAAATAACCAAAAAATTTGCTCGGGATTATAAATTAACCGTTATCCTGAAAGGGCATCATACCGTAGTCAGCGATTATAAAAATAAATTATATATAAATAAGACCGGTAATCCCGGGATGAGCACGGCAGGAAGCGGAGATGTTTTAACCGGAATGATTGCCGCATTTTTAGGGCAGGGCTTGGCTGCGTTTGCTGCGGCAAAATATGCGGTTTATCTGCACGGTTTAGCCGGCGATTTAGCAGCTAAAGAGAAGACGCAAATTTCCTTGATTGCCTCGGATATTATTGCTAAAATCCCAGAGGCGATAAAGAAATGTAGTTAGTGCCGGCGTAGCTCAGTTGGTAGAGCGTCTGTTTTGTAAACAGATGGTCGGGGGTTCGATTCCTCTCGCCGGCTTGAATTTAAGCCCGCCTCTGGCGTTTGGGCTTAAATTCATCCCATGCAGTGCACGGGATAATCTTTGATATTTGCATTTTGATTTTTGATATCTTAACGGGCAGGTACCCAAGTGGCCAAAGGGGGCAGACTGTAAATCTGCTGCACTTGTGCTTCAGAGGTTCGAATCCTCTCCTGCCCATAAATGAGGCCATAACTTACGGAGCCGATGTAGCAAGCCGCGGCGACGTAAGTTATATGGCCGAATTTACACCGAGCGAATATGTTTTTAGGTTAATCTCTCGCTCGGGGCAACATAAATAAGCATCTTCGCAGCACCGTGCTTCGCACGGTGTAATTCTCCGACAAGTTAGAGCGGGAGAATTAAGCGGAGTGCATACCACATTTGATAAATTGTTTCCCGGGGAGTAGCGCAGTTTGGCTAGCGCGTTTGAATGGGGTTCAAAAGGCCGTGGGTTCAAGTCCCACCTCCCCGACCACTTAATTTTAGGAGATTTTATTGGAAAGAGAATTTTTAGAACCTGTTTTTATTGACGCCTTTGATCTGGACGATGCCTGGTTTCAGTGCCTCTGTGGAATACTGGAAAAAGGCTACGTCTATACCATAACCCGCGGCAGCTACGAAGGGCAGAAGCGCCTGGAATTCGATTTTGCCGTGGTGCGGGTAAAAAAGCCCGCGCATCAGATTATTCCTATTATTCCGGAAGGAATGAGTATCCCGGCGCCGACGGATATGAATTATATCCAGGGTTATTTAAGTTATCTCCTGACCGGGGCAAAAACGGAAACCGAAGATTATACTTACGGAGAAAGGCTGGTAGACCCGAAAGTAAGAATAAAACACAAGGCGCAAGGCAAAGAGATGGTCAAGGAGATGCCTTTGGAGGTAAACCAGATAGAAGAAGTAATCAAGATTTACAAAGAGAAGGGGTCCGGGACAAACCAAGCGATTATGGAGATCGGCATGCCTTCGGATATTACTTTGGCCGATCCGCCGTGCCTAAGAATCATAGATACAAGAGTGCGTTATGGTAAGTTGCATTTTATTTTGTACTTTCGTTCTTGGGACCTCTGGGGCGGTTTCCCTTCTAATTTGGGCGGGCTGCAATTAGTCAAACAATATATGGCAGATGAGATAGGGGTCGGGGACGGAGAAATTATCGCCGTAAGCAAAGGTTTACACCTTTATGATTACAGCTGGGATCTGGCTAAAATTAGGACTAATAAACCCAACATCAGAATAGGATGAAGAGATGAAAAAAACCGTTTACAAAGGGTCGGAGCGCCGCAAGTTCGTCAGGTTAGATTATGTGACGCCCCTGGCTTATAAAGTATGCAAGAAAAAAACTCTTTCTAAACTCCTGAAAGGCTACACCGCTGACATCAGCGAAGCGGGATTGCTCTGCAACATAAAATATAAGCCTAAGAAAGGCGAGATAGTCTGGCTTTCCTTTGACCGGGCAACGTTATTGATCTGCGAGGGCCTGGAAAAAAGAAGTTTCATCTATCAAAGCGGAATCATCGGGAAAGTGGTCAGGAGCGAGCATAAGGCAGACGGTAGTTACGATGCCGGCATCCAGTTTTTGACCCGCGAAGAAAAGAACCTGACGCATATTTACCCTAAAATACATTTCCTTAAAATGGAAAATGAAAGCCTGGAGCCAGAAGAGGAACAAGAGGAGGAGCCGCAGGGAGAATTGGAGGCGGGTGAGGCTCCGGAAGAAAGCGCAGCAGAAAAAGAAGAAGAAGAGGAAGAGGCTTAAGCTGATGAAAATAGCTGTTTTAGGCGACGGGGGTTGGGGCACGGCCCTGGCAATACTTTTAAGTAATAAGGGTTTTCCGGTCGCGCTCTGGGGGGCTTTCGGCGGTTACGCCGGGTATCTCGATAAAAAAAGGATTAACATCAGGTTTTTACCCGGGATTAAAATACCCAAAGAGATAAAAATTACCCATAAGTTAAAAGAAGTATTAGACGGAAGAGACCTCGTCATTCTTGCCGCGCCTTCGCAACATATGCGCGGCGTCTTAAGAAAGATAAAGAGACTCGGGTATCCCAAAGGAGCGATATACTTAAGCGTTACTAAGGGCATCGAGATGGGAACTTTAAAGAGGATGTCCGAGGTTATACACAGCGAGTTAGGACAGGTAAGATTCGCCGTGCTTTCCGGGCCCACTATAGCCCATGAAGTAGCCAAAGGCATACCTACTACCGCCGTGGTTGCTGCTCATGATAAAGCAACCAGAAAAATACTGCAGGATATTTTTATGACTGAAAGGTTCAGGATTTATACCAATGATGATGTAATCGGGGTAGAGTTAGGCGGCAGCCTGAAAAATATTATTGCTATCGCCTGCGGGATATCCGACGGTTTTGGTTTCGGCACCAACACTAAAGCCGCTCTCTTATCCAGGGGCCTGGCGGAGATTTCCCGGCTCGGCAGGGCGATGGGGGCTAAAGTCAGCACCTTTAGCGGCATTAGCGGGTTGGGAGATTTAGTTACTACTTGCATCAGCCCTTATAGCAGAAACAGGTTTGTAGGAGAACAGATTGGCAAGGGTAAATCTTTGGCCGGGGTCAAAAGAAATATGCAGATGGTAGCAGAGGGGGTACCTACTACGCAATCAGCCTATAGGTTAAGTTTAAAATATAAAGTAGAAATGCCTATTACCAGGGAAGTCTACGGCGTTCTCTATAAAAATAAATCTCCGGAAAAAGTAGTGAAAGATTTAATGACGCGCCGGAAGAAAGAGGAGTAAACGGGATTCAAGCAACGATGCGAGCGTAGTTCAATGGTAGAACAATAGCCTTCCAAGCTATATATGTCGGTTCGATTCCGATCGCTCGCTTGTGATAAATTGAATTTAAAGAGGCTATAAAAAGGAGGTCGAGATGGGTTACTCAGGGCTGGAAAGAAGAAAACATCCGCGGATATCTGCCCGTTTTATCGTTTCCTACCGGATGCTGGAAGAAAATAACAGTATCGACATCTCGCAGACCAAAAACTTAAGTTTAGGCGGCATGCTCCTGACCACAAATAAGCAGTTTAGCCCGGGAACGAACCTGGCCTTAGAAATACGGCTTCCCTTTGACCCGCATCCGATTATGGTCATCGGCAGGGTCGTCGACTCGCGCGAAATCACCAAAGCCCTGATTTATGACACCCGGCTGCAGTTTTTAGCGGTAGATGAAAACCATAGAAAAGTAATGACCGATACCATAGAGTATTATCTGAAGAAAGGATAATTTATGAGAAAGATCAACATTGGCTTGATCGGGTTCGGCAATGTCGGTTCCGGCGTAGTCAGGATATTGCGGGAGAAAAAAGCTGTTTTAAGCGAAAAGACGGGCTTAGAGATAGTTGTAAAGAAGATCTGTGACCAGGATTTAAGTTCTAAGAGGAATGTGGCCGTTGATAAAAGCCTGCTGACTAAGGATGCGGGGGTAGTGATCAACGACCCGCAGATAGATATTATCGTGGAGTTGATCGGCGGGATACATCCGGCCAGAGAATATATAGCCGAGGCATTAAAAAAGGGTAAAAGCGTCGTCACCGCCAATAAAGCGCTCCTGGCAGAGAAGGGCGCCGAGCTGTTTGCGCTTGCTCGGGACCGGGGCAAGAGTATTTATTTTGAAGCCTCCGTCGCAGCAGGCATCCCGATTATCAAGTCTTTGCGCGAAGGCTTGGTCGCTAATAATTTTTATAGTATCTTCGGCATAGTAAACGGCACTTCTAATTTTGTTTTATCCGAGATGTCCGCCAAGAATTACACCTTTGGCGATGCCCTGCGTCAGGCGCAGAAGAAGGGCTTTGCGGAAAAAGATCCGACTTTAGACATCGAGGGTATAGATTCGGCGCATAAATTGATCCTGCTTACTTATTTGTGTTTCGGAAGGTTAGTGGCCCTGGACGATATATTTATTGAGGGGATAGCGCAGATTTCTCTGGCAGACGTTAATTACGCCAAAGAATTGGGTTTTGAAATCAAACTGCTAGCGATAGCCAAAAAAGAAGGCAGTGAATTAGAGGTCAGGGTCCATCCCACGCTGATAGCCAAAGGCCATCTTTTATCATCCGTAGGCGGCGTATTTAATGCTATCTATGTATCAAGCGATCTGGCCGGAGATTTGTTATTCTACGGCCCCGGGGCAGGGCAGCTTTCGGCCGCCTCAGGCGTAGTCTCGGATTTAGTGGGATTGGCTCAGGGGATCACCGCGGGATTATTCAGGCCGACGCTAAACATCACCGTGGATAAATCTATCAAGAAACTGCGGCGTATCCACGAATCCGAAAGCCGTTATTATATCCGTTTTATGGCTCAGGATAAGCCCGGCGTATTAGCTAAAATATCCGGGGTCCTGGCCAAATACGGGATTAGTATCGCTTCGGTGACCCAGAAGGAAAGGAATAAAGGCGACATCGTGCCGATAGTGATGATCATCCATCAGGCAAAGGAGAAGGATTTGCGCGATGCGCTCTCCATCATTAACCGTCTGGAAGTGATTAAGCAGAAGTCGGTAGCGATAAGGATGGAAGAACTATGATAGAAAACAAAAAATACCTAGGAGTAATTGCCAGATACCGCAAATATCTGCCCGTAACAGACAAAACCCCGGTGATCAGTTTACAGGAAGGGAATACCCCGCTGTTAGAGGCCGCGCATTTGAGCGGATTAATGGGGAAGGGCTTTAGGGTTTATTTAAAGTATGAAGGGTTAAACCCCACCGGTTCCTTTAAGGATAGGGGTATGACCATGGCAATTTCAAAGGCCTGCGAAGAAGGGGCAAAGGCAGTGATGTGCGCCTCTACCGGAAATACTTCAGCTTCCGCCGCAGCCTATGCGGCAGCCGCCGGAATTAAGTGCATCGTGCTTATTCCCAGCGGTGCCATTGCCTTAGGAAAATTAAGCCAGGCGCTTATCCATGGCGCTAAGGTTTTGGCAGTCGAAGGTAATTTTGACGACGCGCTTGAACTGGCCAGAGAGATTACTAAAAAATATCCGATTACCCTGGTTAACTCTCTGAATCCTTTCCGTATTGAGGGGCAAAAAACAGCCAGCTTTGAAATTTGTGATTTTCTGGGCGAGCCGCCGGATTTTCAAGCAATGCCGGTGGGTAATGCCGGAAATATCACCGCTTACTGGAAGGGGTATAAAGAATATCAGGCCGAAGGTAAAATCAAAAGCCTGCCTAAAATGCTGGGATTCCAGGCAGAGGGAGCCGCACCCATTGTGCGCGGCCACCCGGTTAAAGAACCAAAGACTATAGCTAGCGCTATACGCATCGGAAATCCGGCCAGCTGGAAACAGGCAGAAGCAGCGCGCGATGAATCCGGCGGGTTAATTGAGATGGTTTCCGACGAGGAAATATTAGATGCCTATAAACTGTTAGCGGCAAAAGAAGGGATTTTTGTAGAACCGGCCTCGGCTGCTTCAGTCGCGGGATTATTGAAGTTGGTAAAACAAGGGTATTTTAAGCAGCCGGCAAAAGTCGTCTGCATCTTGACCGGCCACGGGCTGAAAGATCCGGACAGGGCGATCAAGAGCATCGAAGAGCCGAAAGTTGTGAAACCAGAATTAAAAGCAGTATTGAAAGAAATTGGTTATTAGTACATGAGTTTTAAAAATAAAAGGATTCTGATAACCGCCGGCCCCACTTGGGTTCCGATAGACAGCGTCAGGGTAATCAGTAATATAGCAAGCGGCCAAACCGGGATTTTACTGGCGGAAAAATTAACCAGACTTGGCGCGCGCGTAACTTTATTCTTAGGCCCGGTAAGTTCTTGCTCTATAGATAAGCGCATCAGGTTAGTAAATTTTAAGTTCTTTGATGAATTAAGAAACCGGCTAAAACAAGAGCTGCGTATAAATAAATACGATATTATCGTGCACAATGCCGCGGTTTCTGATTTTAAACCGGTCAGGAGATCCGGGGGAAAGATTTCCTCCCTTAGAAGCCATACTTTAAAGTTAACCCCTTTGCCTAAGATTGCCAGAGAAATCAGGGCAGCAAGCCCTAAGGCAAAATTAGTCATCTTTAAGCTAGAGCCGCAGGTCATCGATAAAGCTTTGATACAAAGGGCAAAATTAGCGCGCCAGAAACTAAAAGCCGAAGTGGTGGTAGCAAACAGGATTAATCCTTATCGGGCATTTATTATCGGCAGGGGATCCGGCATTATTAAGGTAAAGAATAAAAAAGAATTAGCAGGTCGTTTAATAAAATTACTAGTTACCAGTTACTAATTTACTAGTTACTTAAAATGAAATATATAGTCTTAGTCGGTGACGGCATGGCGGATTACCCTATTAAAGAGCTGGATGGCAGAACGCCTCTTGAGGTAGCGCGCACTCCCAATATGGATTTTATTGCCAGCCACGGTACCCTCGGCCGCGTAAAGACAATTCCCGATAAAATGACTCCCGGTTCCGACGTTGCCAATGTTTCTATTTTCGGCTATAACCCTAAAGAGGTTTATACCGGCAGAGGCCCGCTTGAGGCGGCGAATCTGGGAATAGAATTAAAAGAAGGTGATGTTGCCTTCCGCTGCAACCTAGTCACAGTTTCTCAAGGTAAGCTGTTAGATTATAGCTCTGGCCATATCAGCTCCGAGGAAGCCGGCATCCTGATTGAGTCCATAGATAAAAGTTTAGGTACAGAGAGGATTAAGTTTTATCCCGGCGTCAGCTACCGGCATCTAGCTTTATTCAAAGGGGGAGCCGGACAGGGATTAGAAAGCGTACAGTGCAAGGCGCCGCATGATATTTCCGGTCAGGAAGTCAATAAAAACTTACCCCGGGGAGAAAATGCGGATATTTTGATTGATTTAATGCAGCGGTCCTGCGGGGTCCTGGAGAATCACGAGATAAATCTAGTCAGAATAGATTTAAAAGAGAATCCGGCGAATATGATCTGGCTCTGGGGACAGGGCAAGAGGCCGGCGATGCAGAGGTTCATCGATAAATACGGCCTGACCGGTAGCGTTATTTCAGCGGTGGATTTAATTAAAGGGCTGGGTAGGATATTGGGGTTGGAGGTAATCAATGTCCCGGGGGCTACCGGTTATTATGATACGGATTACGAAGCCAAAGCCAAGGCCGCTTTAAAATCGCTGAAGAGCAAAGATTTTGTTTTCGTGCATGTGGAAGCTCCGGATGAAGCCGGGCATAACGGAGATCTGAGGGAAAAAATTACCGCTATTGAAAGATTCGATCAGCTGGTAGTGGGTACGATATTAGAAGGTTCCAAGCGCAACCATAATTTCCGGATTTTAGTCATGCCTGACCATGCCACGCCTGTTTCCGTGCGCACCCATGTTGCGGACGCCGTACTTTTCGGTATCTATGGGCAGGGGGTAGCCGCGGGTAATTTCGCTAAATACTGCGAGAAAGAATCAGAAAAGTCCAGCCTTTATTTTGATAAAGGCCATGAGTTAATGGATTATTTTATTAAAGGGGAGGCATGAACTCTTTAATCATTGTAGCTATTTCTGGAATTTTATTTTTTTGGGCATATAAATTTTATGCCGCAAAAGTGGTAGCGCTTTGGGCGATCGACCCTAAAAGGTCAACGCCGGCCTATTCTAAATATGACAGCGTAGACTATATCCCGGCGAAAAACTGGCTGGTTTTATTCGGGCATCATTTTTCTTCGATTGCCGGGGCCGGGCCGATCATCGGGCCGGTAATTGCGGTAATGCTTTGGGGTTGGCTGCCGGCTTTAGTCTGGGTCATCTTAGGTTCGATTTTTATCGGCGGAGTACATGATTTCGGCGCCTTGATTACTTCGGTAAGGGAAGGCGGCTCTTCGGTTGCCGATATCGCAGAACACGTAATCTCCCGCCGGGCAAAGCTGATTTTTTGTTTATTCGTCTGGCTGGCTTTGATCTTAGTTATTGCTGTCTTTGCCTACCTGTGCGCAGATACCTTTGTTAAGGAACCTAAAATAGTGCTGCCGTCCCTAGGCCTTATTCCCTTGGCAATGCTGGTGGGATATTTTTTATATAATATAAGAATAAATATGGTGTTAGCTACGGTTTTCGGATTAACCAGCTTAGTAGCTTTAATATTTTTAGGCAATGCTTTACCTATTAAAGGCGGATTGATTGTATGGCTGGCAATTTTATTGACCTATTGTTATTTTGCCTCGGTTTTACCGGTTAACTTGCTTTTACAGCCGCGGGATTACCTTTGCAGTTTTTTATTATTTTTTGGCGCAGGCGTCGGTTACTTAGGGATAATATTATCGCGTCCGCAAATACAGATGCCTGCTTATCATAAATGGGGGACAAGCGAAGGGTACCTCTGGCCGGCATTATTTGTCACCGTTGCCTGCGGTGCGGTTTCGGGATTCCACGCTTTGATTTCCAGCGGCACCTCTTCAAAACAGATTGCCAACGAACGCTATGCTAAAAGAATCGGCTACGGCGCAATGATTACAGAAGGCCTGGTGGCAGTGCTGGCGATAATTGCGGCAGCCATTCTCTTTAGCGATAAGGAAGGGCTTGCAGCGGCCTTAAAAACAAGCGGGCCTATAGGCATCTTTGCCAAAGGCTACGGCCGGATTACCAGCGGAATCTTGGCGAATTACGGGCCCTTTATCGCCATTACCATACTTAATGCTTTTATCTTGACTACGTTGGATACGGCGACGAGAATATCGCGTTATTTGACCGAGGAATTATTCGGAATAAAAAACCGCTATCTATCTACTTTATTTATTTTGATTTTAAGCGCCGGCCTTGCTTTTAGCGGCCGGTGGCAGAAGATCTGGCCGGCATTCGGGGCCTCCAATCAGCTGGTTGCGGCCTTAGCTTTATTTGTACTCAGCTGTTGGTTATTAGCGAAGAAGAAACCGGCGAAGATGGTGCTTATCCCGGCTTTTTTTATGCTGATTACGACGCTGGCGTCATTAGTGTTACAGACAATCAGATATTTCGGCCAGAAAGACATAGTGCTTCTGGTTGTATGCGGAATTTTAATCGTCTTGGCCGGATTTATGGTCTACGAAGTAATAATTGCATTAAGGAGAAAATATGCCTAAGAGGTTAATTGTGCAAAAATTCGGCGGCTCATCTGTGGCTA
>Ga0268277_1001738_pt1 | contig 13989 bp, 11 predicted proteins | sample saktaG_5_FD_190132 | JGI IMG/M metagenome (GOLD analysis project Ga0268277, IMG submission 190132) | Saline water microbial communities from Sakinaw Lake, British Columbia, Canada - sak_2010_1_5_50m | ecosystem: Environmental > Aquatic > Non-marine Saline and Alkaline > Saline ...
CGGCAGCGGTGCTCTGCGGTCTATCCCGAATCAGGTGGTGAAAGCCGTATCCAGTTACATTGATATTCCGGTAATTGTCGGTGGCGGCATTCGAACACCCGAAGAGGCCCGCCTCAAATCCGAGGCCGGGGCGACATTCATTGTCACCGGTAATATTTACGATAATTCTGAAAATATAAAACTCATCAATGAATTTGCCCGGGCTGTCCATATTAAGGAAAACTCTTAGTGGCACCGATTATTTCCCGGGATTCCATTCAATCAGAAATAAAACAGCAACTGTTCGAAAGTGCTAGGGTCAAAGAGAAACTCGCCGCGACGTGTAATGACAGTATTGCCGACGCTGCTGAATTACTGATCACGGCCATTGCGAAAGGCGCGAAGATTCTGTTGTGTGGCAATGGTGGCAGTGCCGCCGATGCCCAACATATTGCAGCCGAGTTGGTTGCTCGCCTAAAAAAAGAGCGGATCGCCATACCGGCTTTGGCACTGACGACCAATACATCAACATTGACCGCTCTGGCAAACGATTACGATTATTTTAAAGTTTTTACCCGACAGGTAGAAGCATTTGGAAGATCCGGCGATGTTCTGATCGGAATCAGTACCAGTGGTAACTCAAAGAATATTATTGAGGCGCTGAAATACGCTATTAGAAATGGCCTACAGACTGTGGCATTAACGGGTGGCGACGGTGGTAAAATGGTACACATCGCTAATGTCAGTATTATTGTACCGTCTGACAGTGTACAACGGATCCAGGAATCCCATATCGCTATCGGTCACATTTTATGTGATCTTCTGGAGCAATCCGTCAGTAATTAGGAATGATAAGTAATTCTGTGAATGCAGCATTTAGTTCAAGATTATATCAATTATCTCACCATAGAACGTAATCTATCTGGAAATACACTCGATGCGTACCGGAACGATCTGGGCCGATATTGCCAGTATCTTCAGGAAGAGGGTATTAAGCGTCCAGACCAGATCGATATCAATATTATCCAAAAATTTATCAATACTCTGGCGGATATTGGGCTGGTCGCCAGCAGTCTATCCAGAAATTTTTCTTCAATTCGCTCTTTTCACAAATTCCTGATGGGGGAGAACATTGTTCAAACTAATCCCGCGGAACTGCTGCAGTCTCCCCGTCTGCCGGCCCGATTGCCGAAAATACTGGATTTAAATGAGATCGAAGCGATTTTGGAAACCATCGATATCAATACAAATAAAGGTATTCGGGATCGTTCAATCATTGAAACGCTCTATTCAACTGGTCTGCGCGTGTCGGAGCTGACAACCCTGGAGATGAACAGTATCTTTTTTCAGCATAATGTAATCCGGGTGATCGGGAAAGGCTCCAAAGAACGCATCGTTCCCTTTGGCGACCGTGCCAAGAAATATCTGAAAAATTACATAAGTGCCGTACGCTCGCTTTTGCTGAGATCGACAAAAAGTGGTGATATTCTTTTTTTAAATATGCGGGGTACACCACTGTCCCGAATGGGAGTCTGGAAAATTATTCAGCAATACGTTAAGTTAGCGGGCATCCGAAAACAGGTCAGTCCCCATGTGTTTCGGCACTCTTTTGCGACACACTTGTTAGAAGGCGGCGCGAATCTGCGGGCCGTTCAGGAAATGCTGGGACATTCGGATATTTCAACGACGCAGATTTACACTCATCTGGACAGGGAATACCTGATTGAACAACATCGAACATTTCACCCGAGGTGGCAATGAACTTACAATATATCATTTTGCTGGCGCCCCCGATTTTACTGGCGCTGACCTTTCATGAATTTTCCCATGGCTGGATGGCCTATAAGCTGGGTGACCCGACGGCCAAACAGGCCGGCCGGCTTTCCATGAATCCACTGGTTCATCTGGACCCTTTTGGGACGCTGATGATTTTCCTGGTACGATTTGGCTGGGCGAAACCAGTGCCGGTGAATCCGCGCTATTTCAAAGAACCCAAACGGGATATGTTGCTGGTTTCCATTGCCGGTCCGGGCGCTAATATGCTCCTGGCATTTGTAAGTGGAATGGTGCTACGTACGTTCCACGCCGGCAGTTTTAATTTTTTACCGGCGAATATTCTGCAACCGATTTACATTATGATCAAGTTCAGTTTGCAAATCAACCTGGCCTTAGCCATTTTTAATCTACTACCGGTTCCACCTTTGGATGGATCGAAGATACTGTACGGAATTTTACCGCCTCAATATGAATATATCTATGAATACCTGGAACGCTACGGGCCATTTGTCCTTATGGGGTTGATCCTGTTTGGGATGCTGACCCGGATTTCAATTCTTGGTGCATTTATCTACCCCTTTGTAAATTTCTTTTCGAGATTATTTGGGGGTGCCTAATGGTTCGCTATCAAAAACGTGTTTTTTCCATCGGGCAAAAAGATCCTGATAGTGATGGGAAACGTATTCATTTTCAGCGCTTACATCATAATCCGAAGAAAATGATCCGCCGTTCTTTCTGGTGGCTGCTGGTACTTCTGTTTGTGGTTGTCTTTTTATTGTTATATTTGAATGGTATCCGTTAATACTTGAATGGAGAAATGTTCATGCCAGAGATAATCGAATGTGTGCCAAATTTCAGTGAAGGTCGCGACCTGAATGTGATCAAGGCCATCACCGATGCCATTGAATCAGTTGATGGAGTGAAACTGCTGGATGTGGATCCCGGTGCTGACACAAATCGTACTGTAGTGACTTTTATCGGGACTAAGCAGGGTGTTTTGAATGGCGCGTTTGCCGGAATTGCCAAAGCGGCCGAGCTGATCGATATGCGCAAACACAGCGGTGCCCATGCCCGCCTGGGTGCGACGGATGTCTGTCCACTGGTCCCGATTTCAGGGATTACCGAAGAAGAATGTGTTCAATTATCCCATGAATTGGCAAAAAAGGTGGTCAATGAACTGAATATTCCAATTTATCTCTATGAAAAATCAGCTCAAAAAGCGGATCGACAGAATTTAGCGACGATTCGATCCGGTGAATATGAGGGTCTGGCTGATAAACTGAAAGATCCAAACTGGCAGCCGGATTATGGAAAAGCCGAGTTCAATGCCAAATCCGGAGCGACGGTCATGGGTGTTCGGGAATTTCTGATCGCCTATAATGTCAATCTTAATACCACAGATAAAAAACTGGCGAGTGAGATTGCCCTGGCAATTCGGGAAAAAGGACGGGCTAAACGGGACAAAAACGGGACGATTCTTTATGATGAAAATGGGGTTGTCCGGAATCAGCCCGGTTTATTGAAGGAGACCAAAGCGGTTGGTTGGTATATTGATGAGTATAAAATGGCCCAGGTGTCGATTAATTTAACTAATTATAAAATTACTCCACCTCATGTGGTTTTCGAAGAAATTCGAAAATTAGCCAATCAAATGGGATTGCGGGTTACGGGCTCGGAAATTGTCGGCCTGATTCCCTTGGAAGCAATGCTGATGGCGGGTAATTACTTTCTGGCAGCCCAGGGAAAATGCCAAGGGGTTCCCGAAGAATCCCTGATCCGTACCGCGATTCAGTCGCTTGGTTTGAACGATGTCTCCGAGTTTAATCCCCAGAAAAAGATCATTGAATACCAGTTTAAGGAATTTGAGAAGTCATTGGTGGAAATGAAAGCTCGTGATTTCGCTGATGAACTTTCTTCGAATTCTCCCGCACCGGGTGGCGGGAGTGTGGCTGCATTGAGTGGTTCGCTGGCCGCCGGTTTGACAGCCATGGTAGCAAACCTGACTCATGGAAAAAAAGGCTATGAACCTCATAACAAAAAAATGAACGATGTGGCCGTTCAGTCCCAAAAATTGAAAACTGAACTGTTGCGTCTGGTTGATCTTGATACGGTCGCTTTCAATATGGTCATGGATTGTTTTCGTTTGCCGAAAAAGACAGATGAGGACAAGGTCAAACGGAATGTTGCCATTCAAAATGCCACCAAAAACGCGGCCAATATTCCGTTGCAGGTTATGGAAACCAGCCTGAAACTGCTGGATTTGACGGAAACTGTATCGAAATACGGTAACAAAAATTCGATTAGCGATACCGGAGTTGCCGCTTTATCGGCAGATACTGCGATCAAGGGAGCCGGTCTCAATGTTCTGATAAATTTGGCCGGTATCGATGATCAGGATTATGTTGAATCAATGAAAACAAAGGTTAATCAAATAAAAAATAATAGTCGACAACTCGTTCGGACAATCATGAACCGGGTGGAAAAAACTATCGCCGAAATATAATTCATGTCAAAAATCAAAATCCTGTCTGATCAGCTAACCAATAAAATCGCAGCCGGTGAGGTTGTTCAGCGACCAGCATCCCTGATAAAGGAATTGGTCGAAAACAGTCTGGATGCCGGCGCCAGCGAAATTACGATTGTAATAAAAAATGGTGGCAAATCACTCTGCCAGGTCATTGATAATGGTGAAGGCATGGGTAAAGATGATTTGCTGCTTGCTTTTGAGAGGTACGCTACCAGTAAAATTGCCACGACTGATGACCTGATGGCAATTCGTACATTGGGTTTCCGTGGAGAAGCGTTGGCAAGTATTGCCGCTGTGGCGATCGTTAATGCCGTCAGTACCGAAAAAGTTGCCGAGAGCGGTTATGAACTCCGAATTGAAGGCGGCAGTTTCCGGGAAATCAAACCGATAGCAGCCATGCCCGGGACAAACATTTCCGTAAAAAACCTGTTTTACAATATTCCGGCGAGACGAAAGTTTTTAAAAAGTAGTGATGTGGAATTTCGTCACATTATTGAAATAATCCGCAAGTTTTCCATGATCCATCCGCAGGTTCAATTTACGTTGATTCATAGTGATAAAGAGGTGTTCCGTCTGCGCCCGGAGGAACAGATTGATCGAATCGTCAATCTGTATTCCAGCGAATACCGGGGTAATTTAATCTGGATTGATGAGACAGCGGCGGGCATGACGCTGAGTGGGTATATTGGGAATCTGAATCTGGTTCGGGCGCGGCACGGTGATCAGTACCTGTTTGTCAATAAGCGTTTTGTCAGTGACCGGCTCATGAATCACGCGATCAGTTCAGCCTATTCAAACCTCATCAGCCGTGGCGAATATCCCTTTTATTGCCTGCATCTGGAACTGGACCCGGCAGCCGTGGATGTAAATGTTCATCCTACTAAAATGGAAGTAAAATTCCGGGAGCAGAACAGCGTTTATCGGTTTCTGGAGGACAGTGTTAAATCGGGTTTGAAAGTGATAATGAATGTGATTCCCGATCTGGCCCGCTTTGCTCCTGAACATTATTATGCGCCATTACCGGTAAACCGTACAGATCAGCCGGATCATGAATTATCCGATTCTGAAAAAGAGATGACAGAACAACAAAATCCATCAGGCAATCGCGATTTTCTAAGTTTTTCCCAAACAGATCCGGAAAATCAGACGGAAATGCCGCTTCATTTTTCCCAGCGAAGACCCGTCGGACAGTGGACCGAACGGGCGCGACGTTTTGTGGAACAGGGCTTACCCGAATCACAAGTTGATTATCACCCTGATGTACCACTTTATCAGCTACATAACAAATACATTATCACCCAAGTTAAATCCGGCCTGGTAATTATCGACCAACATGTAGCCCATGAGCGAATTTTATACGACAATGCAATGAAGGCAATGTCCGAACAACCCTGGAAGGGACAGCAGCTCCTGTTTCCGCAGATTGTTGAATTATCGCTAATGGATTTCTCAATGCTCCTGGATGTAATTCCTTTTCTGGAAAAAATTGGCTTCAGTCTGCGAGAATTCGGTAAAAACACTGTTGCACTGGAAGCCGTTCCTGCAGGAATGACCTGGGGGAATGAATCCACAATTATAAAAGAAATACTGGACCATTACCACGAATTCGGAACCAAGGACACCAGTATTCAATCCAAAGTGGCAGCCTCCTATTCCTGTAAAGCGGCGATAAAGTCCGGCGATAAACTGACGGAAGAGGAGATGCACAATCTCGTTGACAATCTTTTCGCCACTCAAAATCCCTATTTCTGTCCCCATGGACGCCCGATCATTATCAATTTAACCCTGAAAGAACTGGATAAACGGTTTGAAAGGATATAGATATTGGTCGGAAATGGTAAACAAGATTCGAAACAATCTCAGCAAGTAATTCCCTTTATCGTTGGCCCGACTGCGGTTGGAAAAACTGCTACTGCGATTGAATTGGCCAAACAATTGGACGGTGAGATTATATCTATTGATTCCCGCCAGGTTTATAAAGGGCTGGATGTCGGCACCGCAAAACCGACATTGCGGCAGCAAAAAGAAATTCCCCATCATTTAATTGATATTCTAGAACCAACCGAACAGATCAGTGCCGGTACTTACCGGGAGTTGGCCCTTTCTGCCGTCGCAGATATTCAATCACATGGTAAACTGCCGATCTTTGTCGGTGGCAGCGGTATGTATGTCAAAACCCTCATCCGGGGGATTTTTCAGGAAAGTCTGACCGATAATTCGGTCCGGGAACGTCTTAAATCGGAGTTGGAAAGAAAAGGTATTGCAGAACTTTACAACCGGTTAGTTGATATTGATCCGGAACTGGCGATAAAAATCCATTTAAACGATGCAAAACGAATTACAAGGGCACTGGAAATCTATGAAATTACCGGAAAACCGCCGAGCGCACACTACCGAAATCAACAGACTGAATCACCGTTTCCAAATAGGATTTTCGTATTGACGATGGAACGGAAATACCTCTATCAGCGGATCAATGAGCGGGTTGATCAAATGATTCAGGATGGATTGGTCGATGAAGTTCAGGCACTGTTGAACTCCGGTTTGCGGAAAACCCTGGATTCATTATTGACCCTGGGATATCGGGAAGTTATTGCTTACCTCGATGGTGATTGTGGTCATGATGAAATGATCGAAAACATTAAACAAAATACACGTCATTACGCCAAACGACAGCTGACCTGGTTTCGCCATCAGCTGGAAGCAATTTGGATAACAATTACTCCTGAAACAGCGATTTCTGAAATTGCCGGACAAATAATTCAAGATCTTCAAAGTGGCTTACAATAATCAGTGAGAGCAATAAGTGCTGTTTAACTCATTCCAGTTTCTAATATTTTTTCCCATTGTTGTGATAATCTATTTTGGGATTCCCCATAAATATCGCTGGATATTACTGCTGGCGGCCAGTTATTATTTCTACATGTGCTGGAAGGCGGAATACCTGCTGCTGATCATTGCCTCGACGCTGATTGATTATTTCGCCGGATTGCAAATGGGCAAGACTGCAGTCAAAAAGAAGCGACGGATTTACCTGATCCTGAGTCTATTTGCCAATCTCGGACTGCTGTTTACATTCAAATATTTCAATTTTGTGAACGATTCGCTCCGTTTCGCGTTCCAATATTTTAATATTATGTACCATGTGCCTTCGTTGAAAGTTCTGTTGCCGGTGGGAATCAGTTTTTATACGTTTCAAACATTAAGTTATACGATCGATGTCTATCGTGGTGATCGGGAACCCGAACGACACCTGGGGATATTTGCACTGTATGTGTCCTTTTTTCCGCAGCTGGTTGCCGGGCCGATTGAGCGTTCTACCCGATTGCTGCCTCAGTTTTTCGAAAAAATGGAGTTCGATTATCAGCGGGTCAAAGACGGATTACTGCTGATGGCATGGGGATTTTTCAAAAAAGTGGTCATTGCCGACTGGGTGGCGATTTTTGTGAACAAGGTCTACAACAATCCTGAATTTTATCCCGGTTTGCCAAGTATTGTCGCGACGTACTTCTTCGCGTTTCAGATTTATTGTGATTTTTCCGGTTATTCTGATATTGCAATTGGTGCGGCGCAAGTCATGGGCTATCGGCTGATGCTGAATTTCCGGCGACCCTATTTTTCAAAATCCATTGGGGAATTCTGGAAGCGCTGGCATATTTCCCTGTCCAGCTGGTTCCGGGATTATCTCTATATTCCGCTTGGTGGTAATCGGGTAAAGCAGGCACGAATGTACCTGAACATCTTCATTGTATTCCTGGTCAGTGGGTTCTGGCACGGCGCCAACTGGACATTTATTATCTGGGGCGGATTGCATGGTATTTACCAGTTGATGTCCCGTTGGACAGTAAAATTGAGGGCCAGACTGCATCAAATTCTGGGCTTGACAAGAATTCCAAATGTTCACCGAATGATCAAAATAGTGATTACCTTTCACCTGGTACTGTTTTCATGGATTTTTTTCCGGGCGAACAGTATCAGTGATGCATTTTTGATCATTGGAAATCTTTTCACGTCGTTTAATGTATCAACTCTGTTTTCGGTTAGTGGATTTAGTGCGCAACACTTTGCATTAGCGGTGCTGTCCATCGTGATATTGATTGCCGTGGAATTGTTCCAGCGTAATCATAACATTAGACAGTGGCTGAGCGCCCAGCCGCTCGTTCTTCGCTGGGTGCTCTATTATGGTTTGATTATATACATTTTATTGTTCGGGGCTTATGACAACGCCAATGAGTTTATCTATTTTCAGTTTTAGATTCTTATGAAAAATTCAATCCTTCAAAAAAGTGCGATATTGTTTGGATTGGTGATTATTACAATTATCCTTGTTCTGCTGATTCCGGTTAAGCGCCCGGATCATTTTCTACTGGCTACTTTGGACAAGGAGCATCGTCTGTATCAATTGTCGTCACCCAAAATTGTCATCGTAGGCGGATCGAATACGATTTTTAATATAGATAGTCGAATAATTACCGACTCAATGGGTTATCCGGTGGCAAATATGGGATTACATGCCGGACTCGGATTGATGTTTATGTTGAATGAGATCGAACCGGCAATCGGCAAGGGCGATATAATCATCATCATGCCGGAGTATGCACAATTTTACAGGGAATTGTTTTTTGGTGGAAGGATTGTGACCCGGCTGCTTTCACTGAACCCGCGGTTTATCCGGTACGTCAGTACCCGCCAACAAATATTTGAAATTATGAAAGGCTTGGGGCTGGAGACCCGCAGCAAAATCGTATATCTGTTAGGTCAGAGTGCTGATGAGGAAACCTATACTCGGTTTGCGTTTAATGAGTGTGGTGACCTTATGGCGGAATTGGTCGGGGATCAGCCATTGGCGCAATTGGCGGGTGAAACCTATAAAATCAGACGGCTTGATGAAATTAATAAACCGGCCATTCAGGAATTGAATGATTTCTATGCCCGTATGCAAGTGTGCGGGGCAAATGTTTACCTGGCTTTGCCGGCGATTCCGATCGAGAAATATTCGGACAACCGGATCGAAATAAATGACCTTTATTCCTATTTAAAGGAAAACCTGGAAATCCCGATATTGTTTTCGCCGAAAACGGCATTGGTTCCGGCCAGGGACTTCTATGACACCTATTATCATTTGAATACAAACGGAAGAGAACGGTATACTACGGTTTTATTGAACCATTTACCTATTAAATAAAAAAATATGCAGAGCCGTGCCAATATTGCCCTAATATCCTATCTGAAATTTCTACGTGCTTTACGGAAGGGACAGGATATGGTACCGGGCGAAGCACAAGTATTAGCCGAGAGGATGAAATTTGCCGGAACCGAAGTTATACTCGAAGTCTGGCCCAAAATGATGCACATCTGGTAGGTTCAGAGTAACCTGATTCCCGAATCCCGTTTGGCAATACGAAAAATCGCTAAATATATTACGATCCATGTAAACTGACTTGGATTTTCCATTAGTTTAGAGAATATCCGATTAAATTTATATCATATCAAACCTGTCATTTATCAAATAAGTTCGATAACTTTTTCCGGGAATATTTTAAGATTGGAGTTTTAATGTCTTTTAAACGAATTGTATTCGGTCACTTAATAGTGTTAAGCGGGTTGCTGTTTATTTCTTGCGGTAATTCCAACGGGCTGGAAGATCCCGGCGGTTTACGCGAAAGAATCGGGAATCTGAAGGGAGTTACTGCCGTGGAATTGGTTCCCTATTATAATTTTGACCGGGAATTTTTAATGGAAATCGAACAGCCTGTCGATCATCAGGATTCATCAGCCGGAATCTTTACTCAACGTGCGTATTTACTGCACAATAGCGAATCCGGCCCCATGGTTTTGGCCTCCGGTGGTTATGAAGCCTTCTCCGATGATCTTCATGAAATGACTATAGCGCTCAATGCCAACCAACTTTCGGTAACGCACCGTTATTTTTCAGGAGCCGTTCCCGGTAATGGCGATTATCAGTATCTAACCATGGAGCAGGCGGCTGGCGATTATCACCGGATTGTGGAATTGTTCAAAGAAATCTATCCTGAAAGCTGGTTGAGCAGTGGCTTCGGCAAGGGCGGTCTGGCCGCACTGTCACATCGACGTTTCTATCCCGATGATGTCGAAGCGACTGTGGCTTACTCAGCACCATTTCTGAGTGGCCAAAATGATTTTCGGCCAATAGACTATATTAAAACGATAAGTGAAGACAGTACCTATGAGAAAATCAAAATGTTTCAGGAAGTACTTTTAAGACGGCGCTCTGAAATCCTTCCTTATGTCAATTATTTTATGAATTATACGGCCTATAATTATTACTACAATTGGTCATTGAATGCGGATTTGATTCTGGAACTGGCGGTAATGGATTATCCCTTTGAATACTGGTCGTATCATGATGAAGATTTAATCGAAATACCGGATACTTCAGAATCGGCCGAAATACTTTTCGATCATTTTTACCAGGTAGTTACTCTCGATTATCTCAGCGATGACTATATTAATTATTTTGAACCATCGGTCTATCAGAGCATGACCGAACTGGGTGCGGTGGCTTACGATACCGACCATATCAAGGATTCGCTTATGATCGTTGATCTTGATGGAAGTGTCAATTACAATTATGAGATATTGGCACCGCAGGATGTGGAAATGATCTACAATCCCGATGTTCTGACAGACCTGCAGAACTGGCTGAAGGGTGACGGGAACAATATAGTCTATCTGTATGGTGAACTGGATCCGATTACATCGACTGCGATAGATTTAAGCGGAGGCGCAACGAATGCAATAAAGTTGATCCAGACAGGTGAGGACCACTATATTGGAATTGAGAATTTTGATGAAGCCGACCAAGTCTATAATGCCCTGAGTAACTGGATGGGATTCGAAGTTGAACCACTTGTCAAACCTGTCGGTATTGATGCAGACGAACGTCCAATATTTAAATTATCGGAGTAATTTTACCTCAGTCATACCTTTCTGAAAATGATAAATCTTTTTTGATTGATGACAACGCGGTCGATGTTTTTATTGTCTCTGTCAGGAATCTGTTATATTATTCAGTGTAAATAATTGTTATAAATCCGATGGCATTGAATAAAGAAAATAAAAATACTTTTGTGATGTGGATAACTGTTCTTCTTATAACAGTTCTGTTCGGAAAACTGACTGCGTTTCCGAAATTTGATATCAATGAATTTATTTCTGATACACTTACAGTATCTTTGCCGGTGGATTCATTTAAAGTTGACTGTCAACTTAAACTTAAAATCATCGATGATCGATCTATACCGGGGTTAATTCTTGGTATACAAACCAGCAAGAAATGGAAGTATATCCCCGTCGATCAATATGTTGTCATTCAAAATGAATTGGGTTCGACGTTAGAATGTTATTTTCTGCGGGATTCGGTGGATATGAACGGATCGCTTTATATCAAGAACCTGTATCACTGGTATGACGGGAAACCCGCTTTCAATAAAGGGCGAAAATTGAATGCCTATACCGTATTGGAAGACAGCAGCGGGGCAGTAGTCAGTGATTGGATGTGGGAATTTACGTTGAAACCCAAAAAGAAGCAGAAGAGCGATGCGGTTATTGGTATTTTGATGGACCGCTGGCTGACGGAACAGGCAAAGGCCATCGGACAAGAAGACTTTCATCGCGCCATCTATCCCTATCTCTATCGCAGACAGTTAATGAACTGGTGGGATTTCATCATTTTACAAGACGGTTATATTCTAAACGGGCATCTGACCCTGGATTTTCCGGCGGACCAGCAGCGGTCCTGGGTACGAGGATCACCGGGAGTTTTTTATCGGAGAGGTCGATATCATCAGTCAATTGCCATTGGCGGAAAAGATCAACAGTGGTACACCCGCCTTAATCAAAATTTAGTCCGGCGTATAAATGTCTCATATCGTTTTGGGTTCAATAATTTCGATCCCGATAAATATGAACACCTGGATGTCTGGAATATTTTATTGGTGAATTTAAGTGTAAATGCATCGATGGAATACCGGCCGGTTTACTTAAAAGGATTGTTCCTGGGCCTGGGATTACATGCGTCGATCAATGTCCTGCCCGAAGTGATTGACAGAGTGGAACCGGGACTTCTGGTTACAGCGGGATTTATATTACCATGAGAAGGTTGGTTGTCATACTGGCGCTTCTTGCACTGTCTCTGCCACTTTTTGCGGGGAATATCTCGGGATACGTGATAGACCAGGAGACAGGTGAGACCATCATCGGTGTCAATGTCATGGTAGAGGGAAACGGGCAGGGCGCCGCGACGGACGTAAAAGGTTTCTTTATCATCCGTAATCTTGAAGATGGTCAACACCGACTGCGCTTTTCCCATATTGCCTATGAAGAGAATTTCACAGACTATTTGTTATCCGGAAAGGATCTCTATATACCGGAAATATCAATGGCGCCCCATTCCATTCAGACAGAAGCGGTTGAGGTACTGGGACAACGGGGCTCGATTATTCAGAGGGACATGGACATTTCCAGTTTTGAAGTGGACCCGATTGTTCTGATGGAAATCCCGCAGCTCAGCAAAGATGTCTTCCAGTTGATGAAACTGTCACCCAGTGTGACAATTTCCGATCCCTTTTCTCCGCAGTATTATGTGCGGGGCAGCGATCCCGGCGAGAACCTGGTGCAGCTGGATGGGATGACCATCTACAATCCCCAGCATTTTATGGGGTCCAATGCCGTTTTCAATCCCTACGCCATCAAGAACATCGAAATGCTGGTCGGCGGATTCGACGCTGAATATGGCGGCCGGAACTCATCGATCCTGAATATCAGTTCCAGGGAAGGCCATCAAAGCGAAGTTCATGGAGAATTCAGGCCTTCCATATCCGGGCTGTCGGGGGCAATCGAATTTCCGGCCGGCAAAGATGCCACAGCCATGGTCTCCGGACGGCTACTGACGGATATTACCATGCAGGTAATGATGGGGTCCGGGAATATTATGATGGATTTCAACGGTGCCTACCAGAAGAGTATTGGAAAAACGAAGCTACGCCTCTCGGGCTTTTATGCACGGGATTACATGGATTACGTGGTTGATGATCTGATGATTTTTTTTCCCGATTCAATCTTTGAGGATTTCAGCGAAGGATTTATTACGAATACAACCAATAATGCTCTGGGAATTCAGAGCAGCACGGTCCTGACGCCGAACCTGCTTTTTGAAACCCACCTCTATTATTCCGGGTCCGACGTGGACAACAAAACCTATTTCAGCTATTCCTTTGAGGATACCACATCGGCGACCGATGTGGCCCTGAACTATAAAACACGTATCGAAAATTCCATTGACGATATGACTGTCAAAGCCAATCTGGCCTGGTTTACATTCCGGAACCAGAGCGTGAAACTGGGACTGGAGATCAACCGCCTGCGTTTCAGTAACCGGCTGGGGAGTTTTGAACTAGAATCGAAACGATCGACCTATTTTACAACGTTTCAGGCCTTTTATCTCCAGGATAAAATCGAGATCGGAAAGCTGCTGTTCAAAATCGGGATGCGCAATTCACGGGATATTAAAAGTGGCACCTGGCGCCGGGAACCTCGGGTATCAGCGACCCTGAAACTGATGGATTTGACATTCAAACTGGCCTATGGGCATTATTATCAATATTTGACGACGATGGATTCCAAAAACAATGAATTTGTACAGTTCATCGAATATTACAATACACTGA
>Ga0268277_1001743_pt1 | contig 13965 bp, 12 predicted proteins | sample saktaG_5_FD_190132 | JGI IMG/M metagenome (GOLD analysis project Ga0268277, IMG submission 190132) | Saline water microbial communities from Sakinaw Lake, British Columbia, Canada - sak_2010_1_5_50m | ecosystem: Environmental > Aquatic > Non-marine Saline and Alkaline > Saline ...
TAAAGTATAACGCCAGCGTTTTTGTCCTTTTTTACTTCCTTCTAATTCAAGCAATTTTTCATCTAATTTTTTATCATTGTTTTTAATACTCTCCTGCAACTTATCAGCCAACTCAGCTAATGTCTTTTTTTCTACTTTCTTCTCTTGGCTTCTTTTGATTAATGCTTCCAAACCAACTGCTGTAGCCGCGCCACCTAAAACCCTCTGAAACCACCGACCAGCTACGACACCCGTAACCAAAGCAGCTCCAGTAGCTCCACCTGCTGCGCCGGCTGCCATTCCGCTAACTAGTAGTCCACCAGAAATTAAAAGTTTTTTATACAAAGGCATTCTTCGATATTTCTCAATTATTTTGCCAGCAAAATTTTTCATTTTCTCTAACTTTTCTGATTCTTCTTTGGCTTCTAATTTTAAATCCATTTTTTGGTCGTATAATCTATTGGCCTCTCTGATTATAGTTTCTTTAGTAATTTCTTCTATTTTCTCTTTAATTTTTTCATCAGCCTCTTTTTCTAATAAACCTAATTTTTCTACTTCTCTGATTGCTTTTTCATACATAGCTGTCCGAACGAATCTCAAAAATTCCAAATATTTTTCTTTGGATTTTTGATAACCTTCAAAATCTTCTTTTTTTCTGTCTAATTTTTTATTCTCTTTAACCCATTTTTCCGTCTCCAAATCAACTCGAGCAAAATTTTTTCTAACTTTGTCTAAGCTAACTACTTCGGTTAGTTCTATTATCGGTTCTTCTTTTTTTCTAGATTTTTCTTTTGTTTTTATTTCAGGTTTCTCTTCTTGTTTGTTTTCCTCTTCCTCAACCCAAACTTTATCTATTTCTTCTTGATTTTTCTCTGAAGTACTCAATGGTTTTTTTTCTTCTATTTTCTTTCTTTTCTTGAAATCCTCAATAATCTTTTTCTTTTTTTCAGCTGCTTTAGCTAATGCCTGCTTCTTTATTTCCTGAACCTGTTTAGTATGTTTTTGCAAATTTTCTTCGGAACTAGAATCATATTTAAAATCCAACTTTGGCTCATCCTTTTCTTCTTTTGTTTTTATTTCAGGTTTCCCTTCTTGTTTACTTTTCTCTTCCTCAACCCAAACTCTATTAATCTCTTCTTGATTTTTTTCAGAAAAACTTGGTTTTTTTTCTTCTATTTTATCTAGCTTCACACCCAAATTCTTCTCAATTGTATCTATTTGTTCTTTCGTAGGTGTTATTATTTTTGCTTTTTCAAATTTATTCTCCATGATATTATATTCTCTATTATTAATTAATATAATTTTAACATAAAAAATAATAAATTAGTATCTAAATTTTGTTATATTATCTATTATATGTTATTATCAATGATAATAACATAGTGAAATGAAATTAAACAATAAAATAACAAATATTATAGCTGTTTGTCTTTTAGTTTTAATGTTTGGACTGGCTTTTTTTAGTATGCTTGGCGATGCAAACACAATGGATGAATTAGCTCATACTCCAGCTGGATATTCCTATATTATTAAAAAAGATATGCGGCTTAATCCAGAGCATCCTCCTTTATTAAAAGATTTAACTGGATTATCTATCTGGCTTGGTTCTAAGATAACAAATGATCCTGTTTATTTTCCTGACAAAGTTAAATCATGGACCCATGATCTAAACGGACAATGGGACTTTGGCAGAGAATTTCTTTTTAGAAACAATAATAATGCTGACAAAATTATTTTTCTTGCCCGTTTGCCAATGCTCTTAATAATGATTATTTTGGGGTATTATGTTTTTAGATGGGCTCGTGAACTTTATGGAAACACAGCCAGTTTATCAGCCTTATTTCTTTATTCTTTATCCCCCGCTTTTATTGCCAATGGACGATTAGTAACTACTGATGTCGTTGCCGCAGCTGCTTTTTTCATATCAATATATTATTTTATAAAATGGATTCAAAAACAAAGTAAAAAGAATTTGATTATTGCCGGACTTGTCTTCGGACTTGCTTTATTAGCCAAGTTCTCACTTGTTCTCTTAATTCCATATTTTATATTAATCACTTTAATTTGGGCAGTTATTAAACACAACTTTATTAAGCCGATAATCGGGCTTGCTCTTATAGGTATCATCGGGATGGCTCTTGTTTGGCCCGTTTACCAATTTCATACTTGGAATTATCCTGCTCAAAGACAGATTGCAGACACCGAAGCTAATCTTAAAACATTTGGAGATCGTTTCCTGGCCAATCCTGTTATCTGGGCTTCTGATAAGCCAATTTTAAGGCCTTACGCTCAATTCTTTACAGGACTTTTAATGGTTATTCAGAGAGCATCAGGAGGAAATACTACTTATTTTCTCGGAGAAATATCAAGAACAGCCTGGCCTTATTATTTCCCATTTGTTTTTCTTATTAAAGTTCCGTTGGCATTGCTTATTTTATTAACAATAGCTTTAATATATTCTCTATCTCAAATTAAAGAAACTTTTAGATACAAAATATTAAGGAAAATAGGAACACTTCTAAAAAAATACTTTACTGAATTTGCTTTGCTTTTATTTTTCGCTATATATTGGTACACAAGTATTACCAGCAATCTTAATATAGGGGTTCGGCATGTACTCCCCGTATTCCCAATAATCTATATATTAGTTAGTGGACAGATAAATAAATGGTTGAATTCTTATTCAGGGCCATTCTTGGAAAAAATAAAACTTAATTCAAAAAAAGAATTTAAAAATATTAAAACGATTACTTGGATTCAAGTAACAACTTATTCTAAATACACAATAATAATCATTTTATTTGCCTGGTATGCTTTTGGAACAATTAAAATTTATCCTCATTTTCTTTCTTTCTTTAATGAATCAATCGGCGGACCAAGTCAGGGTTATAAATATGTAACTGATTCTAATGTTGACTGGGGACAGGATTTAAAGCGTTTAGCTGAATTTGTTGATGAGAATAATATAGATAAAATATATATTGATTATTTTGGCGGAGATGATTTGAATTATCGTTTTGGCGAAAAATATCAGCTGTGGTGGGGAGATAAAAATCCAAACGAGCTTCCTTTAAACAGCTGGCTTGCTGTTTCAGCTACTCTTTTACAAGGCGGCAGAGGCGTTCCTGATTCCGAATATAAAGAAAAAACCGGCTACTATAATTGGCTGAACCAATATGAACCGGTTACTGTTATTGGAAATTCAATTTTCGTTTATTATATAACGTCAAACTAAACAGGCGAGATAGTGTCTTCTAAGAAATCCAGACCGTGTCTTGTATAGTTTTTTAAAATATTTGAGGAAAAGAACGCGCCTTGAGAGCTACATTCTTACGCTCGAAGGGCGGAAGGATGTACTCGTCAAGGCGTGTCCTCTTTCTTACTTGTAATAAACTCTTCCTTCTATTCTTAAATCAATATATTCTAAAAATTTATGATCCTGCTTAATTTGTTCGCTTAAAACTGTTTCTAATGATCTTATTTGCGAATCAATAGAATCAGCCGGATTAAAATAAACTTGCCAACCCAAAGAAGTTGTTCCTCTTAAATCTTCAATGGAAATAAAATCAAAATTGGATATTAAAACAGATGATATATTATCTGTTTTTATTTTCTTTACTTTTTCCTTTACTTCTAAAATAAAATTAATGATTTTAAAAGGAACGACTGAATCTCTTATTTCAGCTAATTGATTTCTTGAGCTGTAAATATTTAAAACAGAGTTGCTTTTTACTAAAAGCGATTTTCTGTAGATAACGCCATCTTTATCTATTTGAAAACATTCGTTAATTTTTCTTTCTTTAGAGGGCAGTCCCTCAAATAGCAATTCTTTACTAGAACTGCTATTTTGGGGGCTGCCCTCATTTAATTCTATTTCTTCAAACTTGCACCAAATACCAATACTTTCCCTTTCTTCTATATTTATAGTTAACCTTATATTTGAAAAAAATTCACTTAAATTAAAAAAATCAGGCGAATTCCTGTAGATATTTATTTGTCCGATTTCTGGAAATATGTCTAAAACAGCGTTTTTAATTTCATTAACGGGAGCTAGAATAATAGTATTCTGAGGTATAATTCCAAAAAATTTATTTTTTAATTTTTCTTCTGCTATTTTAATAATTTCACTATTTTTATAATAAACAGGTTCTTTTTCTGATTTAATTTCTATTTCATTTATCCTTAATATTGAAGACCAGATAGAAAAATATACTAAAGCGGCTAAAAAACAAAAAAATAGCCCTCCGAAAATTATTATCTTAAAGGACAATCTTTTCTTTTTTCTTTTTGGGAAAAAAATATTGCTCATAGAAAATTAATGACAAACCACGCCTTATCTAATCAATCTCAGGCCGTACCTTTAAATTGCCTTAGAAAGATGAACAGGCGTGATAGTGCGTTCTATTCAATCTTCTCTATTCCGCCCATATATTTCTGTAAAACCTCAGGCACAACTACACTCCCGTCCTTTTGCTGATAATTTTCAATAATGGCTAAAATTGGTCTTTGAGAAAAAACTGTTCCATTTAATGTATGAACAAATTTAACTCCATCTTTGCTTTTATATCTAATATTAAGCCGACGCGCCTGCCAATCAGTGCAATTGCTTGTTGAGTGCGTCTCACGGTACTGATTCTGTCCCGGCATCCAAACTTCAATATCCCACTTCTTTGCAGCTGGATCGCCTAAATCCCCTGAACAAATATCAACTACCCGATAAGGCAATTCTAGAGCCTGCATTAATTTTTCTTCCAAAAACAACATCAACTCATGTTCTTGTTTTGATTTTTCTGGTTCACAAAAAATAAACATTTCCATTTTGTCAAACTGATGAACTCTTAAAATCCCTTTGGTGTCTTTACCATAAGCTCCTGCCTCTCTTCTAAAGCAAGTTGAAAATCCCATATATCTTCTAGGCAAATCTTTCTTTTGAAAAGTTTCATTCATATGCATTGCGCCGATTGATTGTTCTGAAGTTCCGACTAGATATAAGTCATCTTTTTCTAGATAATAAACTTCAGCCGCGCCCCTATCTAAATAGCCCATTCCTTCCATTGCTTCTCGCTTAAGCATTACCGGAGGAATAATAAATGTAAAACTTTCTTTAGTTAAAATATCAATCGCTAAATTAATTAAAGCAAATTCTAATAAAGCTGCTCCGCCTTTTAAATAGCCGAAACGCGTACCAGATACCTTAGCCGCTCTTTTAATGTCAATAATATCTAATTTCTCCGCTATTTCTAAATAGTCTTTGGGTTTAAAATCAAATTTGGTTTTTTCTCCTTCAGTTCGCGCCACTTTATTATCCTCTTCTGCTTTGCCTTCAATTACATCATCTAAGGGAATATTTGGAATCTGTCTCATTAACTTATTGAATTCTTTTTCCATTTGAGATAATTCCGGCTTTATTTTTTTTATTTTATTTTTAATTTCTTTAGCTTTTTCTTGTTGATCCTTACCAAGCTTATTTTGTTCAGCTTTTAATGTTTCTATTTTTTGAAGTAATTCTCTTCTTTTTTTATCCAATTCTAAAAGTTTATCAATATCAACATTGACCTGTTTTTTTTGACAGCCCTGTTTTACTTGCTCTGGATTTTCTCTAATAAATTTTATATCAAGCATAAAGTGTTAATTTTAAATTATAAATTATAAATTTTAATTAAAATTTAAATAATTAAATTTTAATTTGTTTTAAAAATTTAAAATTATAGCATTGATTTAAAATTAAAAATTATAAATTGAAAATTGAAAATTTTATTTTGGTCTCATAAATGGGAACAAAATACTTTCTCTCAAATTCTTTGCTTCCGTTAAAAGAATAGTCAAGCGATCTATTCCTATACCAAATCCAGCAGCCGGCGGCATGCCATATTCTAGCGCTTCTAAAAAATTCTCATCTAATACCTGCGCTTCTTCATCTCCTTTTTTGCGCAAAGCTTCCTGTTCTTCAAAAGATTTCCTTTGCTCTATAGGATTATTTTGTTCAGTAAAGGCCTTAATTAATTCTACGCCATTAACAATTCCTTGAAGAGCTTCTCCTCTCTTGCAAAGAGGAATATTCGGCAAATGCAGAATAAAAGTCGGATTTTTAATATTAGCAAAATTTTCTTTTTCATTATTATTTTTAATAATATCCTGATACTCGACTTTATCCCATTTCTCGGGAAAAATTTTCGGATCAAGTTGATGCATCATTTTTTCCATAAATTTCATTAAATCTTCCCAATCCCAATAAGCTGCATAACATTCCAGCATAGTAAAATCAGGATTGTGTTCCCTATCCATGCCTTCATTTCTAAAACATCGGCCAATTTCAAAAACACGCTCATATCCGCCAATTAATAATCTTTTTAAATAAAGCTCTGGAGCAACCCTCAAATACAAATCCATATTTAAAGCGTTAAGATGAGTTCTAAAGGGCTTAGCGCTAGCTCCACCATACAATGTCTGTAAAATCGGAGTTTCTACTTCAGTAAAATTATTATCATCTAAAAATTCTCTTATTTTCTTTATTATCTCGCTCCGTTTCTTAAAAATATTTCTTGTTTCTTCGTTCATTATTAAATCTAAATATCTTTTACGAAATCTCTCTTCAACATCTTTAATTCCGTGCCATTTCTCAGGTAAAGAAACCAAACTTTTGCTCAAAATTTTATAATCTTTTACTAAAAGCGTTTTTTCTTCCTTTTTTGTTAAAAAAAGAATTCCATTAATTTCAATAAAATCACCTATATCAATATTATTATGAAAAAATTTGTATTTTTCCCCGCCTAATTCGTCTTTTTTCAAATATGCTTGAATTTTTCCTGAGCCATCTTCAAGATGAATAAAAACAGAACCGCCGTGTCCGCGAATAGCGCGCAAGCGTCCAGTTAAAAATATTTCATCCTTATTTGAAGATAATTTTTCAAAATCTTCTATAGCTTGATTACAAGAATGAGTTCGTTTGCTTTTAGACGGATAAGGATCCATTCCTAATTTACAGATATTTTCTAGTTTCCTTAAACGCTCTTTTTTTATTTCATTAATATTAGACATTTACTTTATACTTATTATCTTGTACTTAATTTTGCCTTTTGGTGTTTCCGCTTCAATTGTATCACCTATTTGATTACCTAAAAAGGCCTGGCCAAGAGGCGACTCATTAGAAATCTTTCCATTAGCTGGATCAGCCTCTTGAAATCCGACAATTGTAAAAACCTGCTTTTTAAAAGAGCCGGGATTTATTAGTTTAACTTCAAAAACAGTTCCTATATTAATCTTTTTATGTCCTTTTTTGTTTGGCTTGATCAAAACAGATTCTTTAATTATTTTTTCCAATTCAAAAATCCTGCCTTCGTTAAAGGATTGAGCTTCTTTAGCAGAAGAATATTCAGCATTTTCGGACAAATCGCCCAATAATTTTGCTTCTTCTAAACGATTGGCTATCTCCTGTCTTTTAATTGTTTTGCAATTTTTTAATTCTGCTTCTATTTTTTTTAACCCTTCTGAAGAAATATATTTCATAAATATTCTTAATTTTCAATTTTCAATTCTCAAACTAAAATTAAATTGTTTGAAGATTAAAGAATTAAAAATTATTTTCATTTATTTACTAAAATACCATTCATAAACTTCTTTTGCAACAGGATTAGCAACTTGATGACCCTCGCCTCCTCCTTCAATTAAAACAATTAAAACAATTTGCGGATTCTCATAAGGAGCAAAGCTCACAAACCAAGCATGCGTTTTATTATCATTCCCAAATTGAGCTGTTCCTGTCTTGCCCGCAACTTCTATCGGCAAGCTTAAAAATGATTGAGCAGAACCGCTTAAAACTGTTTCTCTCATACCTTTGCGAACCGCTTCAAGATTATCTTTGCTTATAAATCCCTGTCTAATAATATTCGGTTGAATATCTTCAATGATATTTCCATGTTCATCAACAATTTTATCAACTAATTGCGGTTGGTATAATATCCCTTTATTGGCTATGCTTGCGATAGCTGAAGCCATTTGAATAGGCGTAATTAAAATATCGCCCTGTCCAATAGATAAATGGTATGTATCTCCTAAATACCATTCTTCATCCGGCTTTTTCTCTTTTTTCCATTCCTTATCAGGAATTAATCCTGATTTTTCATTAGGCAAATCAATTCCTGTAACGCTGCCTAATCCAAAATATCCAAGATACTCCTTAATTCTATCAATGCCAAGCCCTTCTATATTTCCATAACCTCCGCCAATAGTATAAAAAAATACATTGCATGATTGAGCAATAGCTTTAAACATATCAGTTAATCCATGGGCTTTTGAATCTACAAAATTATATACAATTTGAGGATTATACTGATTAACAACGCTTATTAACCCCTCGCAATTTATTTTCTTATAAGGCGTAATAACGTTTTCTTCTAAAGCGGCTGCGGCAATCAATGGCTTTATTATAGATCCAGATGGATACTGACCAGTTAAAACCCTATTCATGAATGGTTCATCAGGATTATTTTCTAGCAAACTTAAATCTTCTTGAGAAATACCTTGAGCAAAAAGATTATTATTAAAACTAGGCAGGCTTACTAACGCTAAAATGCCGCCATTATTTGGGTTAATAGCCACAGCCGCCGCTTTCCTTGTGCTGTTTGTAGTATTAGAAAGCTTTTTAAGCATATTTTCAAGCGACTGATAAAGCTTTTCCTGCAAATCTTTATCAATAAAAAGAACTAAGCCGTTTCCTGGTTGAGGTAGTTTATTAGCAAGTATTTTCTGTGTTTTACCTAATGAATCAACCTCTATTTGCTCTTGTCCTGGCTCGCCTCTTAAATAATTCTCGTACTGCTTTTCAAGGCCAACTTTGCCGATTTCATCATTTAAAAAATAATCAGGATATTTTTCTAAATCTGATTCGCTTACCTCTCCTGTGTATCCAATAATATGAGAAAAATAAGGTCCGAGAATATATTGGCGCTGCGCATTCTGCTGTATTCTTATTCCCGGCCAATTATTAACTATTGTTTCAAAGACCAAAGCATCAGAATGTTTAATTCCTTTAATAAGAACAATTTGACTAACTTCTCCATATGCTTTTTCTATTTTCTGCCTTAAGTCAGATACAGAAACAACATCAGCTATTTTACTAAGAATTTCATCTTGAATATCTTTCGGATTGCTAAAAAAATCAGCTAAATCAACAATTAAATCAAAACTGGGAGTATTATAAACTAAAGAATTATTAAAGCGATCATAAATAATCCCGCGTGGAGCAATTACGTGATAAATCCTTAATCTGTTTCCTTTTGCCAAATTTTCATAATAATCACCCTTAATAATTTGAAGATAACCTGTTCTTAAAAAGAGGCATAAAATGCCTATAATTATTGCGATATAAAAAAATACAAAGTTGCGGCTTTTAATTGGATGTTCCAATTTACCTTTTTCTTCTATTGAACGAACAGCTTCTGCGTCTAAAAAAATCTCCTCTGCTTCAATATTTTCACGCGTTTGCCTTTTGATAAAATATTTTTTTAATTGCATAAAAAATTAAAACTGCGATAAAAGAATTATAAATTATTTCAATTATTATTCTTATAGTTAAACTGGCAAGAGGTCCTCTAAAATAGGAAAAAATCATTAGGATTAAAATAAGATTATATGATAAGACCCCAATACCAACAAGTCCAATAACCATCCAAAATTTAATTGTTGAAAAAATAGTTTTATTAAGCCAGTCAATTAAATAAGAAGATAAAATCAAACTCAAACTTATAACTCCGAAAGGCGCTCCTGAAAACAAATCCATAAAAAATCCCATCAAAACAACGACCCACCATACTTTTTTAAAATCTTTAAGGATAACCAAAAGAAGAATAAGAATTAAAATCAAATTAGGACTCACATCTAAAAAAGATAAAAAAGAAACAGTTGTTGTCTGTAAAATAAGCGCTAATAAAAAAGTAAGAATTATTAAAAATATTTTCATTTTATAATCACGAAGACCTTATCTAGCTTATTAAAATCAACTACCGGCTTAACTTCAGCTATTTGTGAAATCTGGGCTTCGGAAGAAATTACTCTTTTAATTTGTCCTATTAATAATCCTGCAGGAAACAATCCCGACAAACCAGAAGTAACAACTGCGCTATTAACTTCAATGTTTTTACCTTGTGGCAATAAATCAAAAATTAAATCCAATCCAGGCCCGCCTTTTATTAATCCCATGATGTCTGAATCTTGAATGCGCGCGTTAACTAAACTGTTAGGATCTACAATAAGCTGTATTCTTGAGAAAGAATCAAAAATTTCAATTACCTGTCCAACTAATAAATTTCCGGAAGATATCACAACTGACTTTTTTTCAATCCCATCTTTTTTTCCTTTATTAATTAAAAAATACTTCCCAAAATCAGAAGAATCTTTGCTAATAACACTTGCTAAAATTAATTTATTTAATTCCTGCAAGGGCAATCCTATTTGCTTACGAAGCACTTCATTTTCCTTTTCTATTTCTTTTAGCTTAATAATTTCGCCTAAGAGATTTGAATTATATTTTTTTAACTCAATATTTTCCTGTTCAATATTTTTTATTGAAACAACAAAATCAATAAAATTATTTGTTTTAAGAGAGATTTGAAAAATATTTTTCTGAATAAAAGAGCTCGATCTTAAAAAAATATTATGAACAGAATTTAACCAGCCCTGCTGGTTTATAAGAATAAGGCAGAATATTATTAATAAAGACAGAATAAGCGGATGCTTAAATATTCTTTTCATTAAGATTCATTATAACATAAAAGGCCGTGCCTTAAAAACACACCTTTCCGTCCTCTAAACGTCAGGAGCGTTGTTTTCAAGGCGCGGCTTGTCATTTATTTTACAACTCAACCTTATACTATCTTATCCTCATCAGAAGCTTCTTCTTCTTTCTTAGATTCTTCTGAAATTTCAGGCTCTTCTGAAGTTTCAGGCTCTTCTGAAGTTTCAGGCTCTTCTGAAGTTTCAGGCTCTTCTGCTGAAACTTCGGGCTCTTCTATATCGGCTGATAGATCAGTTTCATCATCCTTATTACCCGACTTAACCCAAAAGATTAAACCAGCTATAACAATGACAGCAATTATTATCCATAACCATATCATAATTTTATCCGCATAAACTCACATAACAAGCTTCTTAAGCTAACTTAATATAAGAGTTTTGCGTATCGTTATTTATTATTAACTATACTTTAATTATACATTAAAAATATAAAAATCAAAAACATTCTGTGGATAAATATCTAAGGAATCCAAAAAGATAAACAGGCATGGCTTGGTTATTATCTATTCTTTATTTTTTCCTTAAAAACTAAGTAAGGAAATACAATCAGAGCATTAAAAATACGTTTAATTCTCCATGGTTGAATAATTAGCCGCCAAAACCATTCTAATCCCAGCGCTTTCATAAATTCAGGCGCTCTTTTAACTCTCTCTGAAATAAAATCAAATGCTCCGCCAACTCCAACAGCTAATTTAATATTTGGCATTTTTTTCAAATTTTCATTAATCCACTTCTCCTGCTTAGGCGCTCCCAAAGCTACAAAAAGAATGGATGGTGATTTATGCAGAAGTGAACAATCCAGATTTTTTTGAGACGCATCGGAGCCCTTTAGGGTAAAGCGCTCAAAAAAATCTGGATGTGAATTTTTGTTTTCAGATTGATTAATTATAAAAACTTTCAATTTTTTATACCTCCCTCTCAAATTCTCCCTCGCCCTTTCAGCAACGCCTGGTCCAGCACCAAATAAAAAAACCGGCCATTTTTTTTTAGCCGCTTTTTTACAAATTGCTTCCATTAAATCAACGCCAGTTACTCGTTCTTTAATTTTCTCGCCTAATAATAATGAAGCAAAAACTAATCCAATTCCATCTGGAACGCTCAAATCAGCTTTATTAAGAATTTTAAAAAATTCTTCATCTTTTTGCGCTTTAACTAAAAACTCCGGATTAGGTGTCACTATGTAATGAGATTTACCATCTTCTAAAAATCCCTTTACTTTATTAAGAACTTCATTTAAAGATAATTTATCTATTTTAACTCCTAGCATTTTCATCGTTATTTATTTTAATGGAATTGATTCTAAAACAGTATATTCTGGACCTTTTCTTGATAAATAACTTTCCATTATTTTTACCGAATCTACTAAAAAACTTAAAGAAATATCTTTTTCTATGTTTGGCTTATTTAATAATTTCAACCATTCTTTTTGTTTGATTTTAGCTAAAATTATATGCGGACGAAATGATCTATTATAACCTGTTATATTTTTATTTGAATTAAACAAATTTCCTTCCAAATTATTTTTCAAACGGCTTAAATCGTTATTAATATCTCCTACTGCCCAGATCATTCTTGGTTTTTTGTTTAGCGGGCCAAAGCAAATTTTGTTTAATTTAATTTCAAAAATACTCTCTTTAGAAATTGCTTCTTTTGTTAATTTACACACATCAATAACTTCTTCTGTATCAACATAGCCGATAAAAATTAATGTAATATGCAAATTTTCTGTTTTTGTTAATCTAATTGGCAGATCAAACCATTCTTTTTTAAATTCTGACAATCTTTTTTTAATCTTATCGGGAAGATTTATCGCCAAAAAAATACGATGCTGTTTTGTTATCATAATACTTCTAATTGTATCAAAATGAGAGTATAATGAAAAGCGATGAAACAGGCTTTAGTTTATAAAAAACTTGGCAACCAGAAAATCCAATGCCAAATATGTTTTCGCTTTTGCCTGATAAACCCAAATAAACGCGGTTTATGCGGAGTTAAGGAAAATATAAGAGGAACGCTTTATTCATTGAATTACGGAAAAATTATTGCCAAAAATATTGATCCCATTGAGAAAAAACCTCTTTATGGATTTATGCCCCGAACGATGACTTATTCAATAGCTTCTGCTGGATGCAATTTAAAATGCGCCAACTGCCAAAATTGGCAAATATCCCAAGTTCCAAAACTAAATAAAATAATTCCAGGCCAAAAAATATCATCTAAACAGATTGTAAAACAAGCTATTGATTCTAATTGTCCAAGCATATCATACACATATACTGAACCAACTGTTTTTGCTGAATTTGCTTTGGAAACAATGAAGCTTGCAAAAGAAAACAAACTTAAAAATATCTGGGTAACAAATGGCTTAATGAGCCAGCAAACGTTAAAATTAATAACCCCTTTTCTTGATGCGGTTAATGTTGATTTAAAATCATTTGATAATATTTTTTATAAAAAATACTGCGGAGGACAATTAAAGCCCGTTCTGGAAAATCTCAAAGAAATGAAAAGAAAAAATATCTGGATAGAAATAACCACTTTGATTATTCCTGGTCTAACTGATAATCAAAAAATGCTGAAAAAAATTGCAATGTTTATAAAGAACGAGCTTGGAATAAAAACGCCTTGGCATATTTCAAGATTTTTTCCTGAAATCTCATGGAAGTTTAAAAAATTATCGCCGACTCCTGTTGAAACTATTGAAAAAATAGAGCAAATCGGGTTAAAATCTGGATTAAGATATGTTTATAAAGGAAACATATAATGAATAAAAAAAAACAAGCAAAAGAAACAGATATCCAAAAGATCGTTAATCATTATTTTTACACCAAAGACATAAGTTTGGATAAAATAAAAAAAGACGCTAAGAAAAAGAAGATTGTTTACTCCAGATATGTTCGTCCGGCTAAACAGCTTTTGGAATTAGCTGGTTCTTTGCACGAGGCTAAAAAAGCTATCACTAAAGTGTCTAAATGGGCTAAATCAAGAAATCTTGATTATGCAATTGAAACAGTATTTAAAAAATGGTTGGAATTAGACCGACTTAAACCAAAAGAAATAGTTAAAAAGCCGTTTTTTCGCAATGATCCAATGGTCTGGTCAAGAAGCAAAAAAAAATGGTATGTTATTACTGAAGATGATGAATGGAAAGAATTTGCCGGAGATGAAAAAGACATAAAATGGAAAATTATAAGA
>Ga0268277_1001749_pt1 | contig 13932 bp, 11 predicted proteins | sample saktaG_5_FD_190132 | JGI IMG/M metagenome (GOLD analysis project Ga0268277, IMG submission 190132) | Saline water microbial communities from Sakinaw Lake, British Columbia, Canada - sak_2010_1_5_50m | ecosystem: Environmental > Aquatic > Non-marine Saline and Alkaline > Saline ...
TCAGCACCCTGGAGCACATCGGAGTGGGGACTAAACACGACCTGACCATCACCATCAGCTCCACCATCCCCATCGCACGAGGGTTGGGCAGCGGGGCGGCGGTTTCCACCGCCATCGTCCGCGCCCTCGGCAGACACTTAGGCCATCCGCTAAGCTCCCAGGCCATCTCCAACCTGGTGTACGAAACCGAGAAGATCCACCACGGCACGCCCAGCGGCATTGACAACACCGTCATCGCTTTCGAGAAGCCAGTGTATTTCATCAGGGATCGAAAGATCGAGATATTCTCGGTCAAGAATCCCTTGCTGCTGGTTATCGCCGACACCGGAATAGCCAGCCCTACCAGGATAGCCGTGAGCCACGTGCGCCAAGCCTGGGAAAGGGAGCGGGAGAAATACGAAGAGCTCTTCGATGAGATCGGGACCATCGCTGAGATGGGGCGACAGGCTATCGAACGGGGAGAGGCCGAAACGATAGGGCGACTGATGAACGAAAACCACCGCTTACTCCGGCTCTTATGTGTCTCCTCGCCAGAGCTGGAGGGCCTGGTGGAGGCCGCTCGCGAGGGCGGCGCCCTGGGGTCCAAGCTCTCCGGCGCCGGGCGCGGGGGCAACATCATCGCCCTGGTCACTCAGGAAACACGCAGCCGGGTGGAGTTGATGCTGCGATTGGCCGGGGCGAAGGATGTCATTGTTAACGAGATAGGTTAGCATCGCAGTCAGGCGGCAAGTGTGATGTGCATTCGGGCCAGGCATCACTGGTCCTGCAAAGACGAGTGTCAGGCCAAGAGGCAAACATTGAATTGCATTTGCCCCTTTCGGCTTGTTGGTGTATACTAGGTATCGTGCGGCAGCAACACCGCCTCTGGTCAAAAGTAAATGAGGATATGATGCAACATCTCCAAGAGGTACGCTTATGGACAGAGAAATGACCACAGCAGAGAGCCTGTTGAGAGACATCTATGAAGCAGAATCTGCTCTGCGCTGGTTTGAGCAGAAACACGGCTTGCTTTCTGAAACCTTCTACCGTGTCTATCAGCAGGGGCAACTGCGCGATGAGGACCCTGATGAAATTCGGGAGTATATGGAATGGTCTGGCTGGTATGAGATTCGCCAGGACCGCCGCCAGCGTTATGAGCAGGCGGTTGAGCAACGCTTAGGAGAACTCTCCGCGCCTGCTTCGCTGTTCGACTTGCACATCAGTCAATTGCACGTACCGGCCTAACAATGTCAGATACTCTGAACACCTACGGTGACTATGCCCGGCTGATTTTCTTCCTGCTGGCTGACCGTGCTGCCGTCGAGAGTCACACCGTAGCGGTATACACAACCAGCCAGACCATAGGAATCACGCGTGGGCAAGTCGTGTTTCGCTCTGGGCATGTGCTGCGCGCATTCGAGCAGGCGGTGTCCTGAGCCTGTCGAAGGGTTGACTTTGTCGCTCATCGCATCGTCAGGTATTTCTACGAACTCACGCATGAAGGTGAGCAGTTGTGGTGGTATGACTCAATGCCCCACCCAGATGTACCAGAGTTGCAGAGTACCCATCCTCATCACAAGCATATTCCACCTGAGATCAAACAGCATCGTATTCCTGCCCCGGAAATGAGTTCTACTCGTCCCAATCTTCCCGTACTGATTCGGGAAATCGAAGCACTGTTGAAGCAAAGCGCGGCCTGACCCACATATACAGGCGACCCCCGTTTGCGGCAGCCGTGATGGGTGAAGAACAACAGATCCCTTCGACAAGCTCAGGACAAGCGGCAGGATTAACGGATCAGGTAGCCTGGACCGTGAAAGAATCCATAAATCCTGCGCAATCCGTGTTCTTTTACGGCAAGCGGCCATCAGCATCGGAGATCCTGCGCGCCCTGCGGCAGGCGTGATAGTGGATGGGGTAGGCAGCCCTCATCTTGCAGAATTCGCCCAGGTGAACTACAAGCCGCTCCGCCCTCCCCTGAACCCCCATAGTACGCAGGCGTGACGATCACGCCTCTCCCATTGACTTAGTCATCCTTTTCCCTACTCTCGATCATCCTTTTCCTTACAACGAGTAAGGGTTTTGGCAAGCAAAACTCAGGGTTTTCCCTATTGACATTCCATGCAGTTTTTTGGTATAATATAGGGAAGACACACGAAGACACGACACGGGCAGCTTGAAGGGTAGATGCCTGGTGGTTCGACCAAGGCAGGGTGCAAGGATGCGCTTCTGGTGGTGTCAGGCCAACGCAGTCAACACAGCCCCCAAACCCGACGCCAGCCACGGCCATGCCTTTGCGTGCCCTGAGGCTGGCGTTTTTATGTGCAGGCCAACCGCGCCCCACCATCTTCCAATACCATCTTACGTCAATCAGAGATTTCCTTTGAGGAAACAACGCAGGCAGCTCCAACTGTAGGCAACTGGTGATTTGGCCGCTAGGTGCGAGGGTGCCCTTGATGGTTGCTCAGGCCAACGAAGCAAACACCGCCACCGATGAGACGCCAGCCAAGGCCGCGCCCTTGCGTGCCCGAAGGCTGGCGTTTTGTTCCGCTCACCGCGCCGGTGATGATGTTGCAACAGCTGGGCATGGCCGAAGTGCCGCCCTGCCAGATCGCCATCAGCCTGATCCTGTTGATCCTGGGCATTGGCGGGGCCCTGTGGGCCGAGACGTGGCCGACGACCCGTGCTGGCAACTGCCGGAGGAGAAGCGCAAGAATCTCAGCGAGGCCGAGAAGGTCAGCCGCTGCACCTGCTTGGGGCCGAACCTTTTCACCCGCTGCGAATTCCCCGGCATCCAGGCCAAGTACGACCCGGCCGTGGACGCGCCGGAGCCGGTCAAGCCCCAGGACCCCGGTGACCCGCCGCCTCAGCCACCACGTCCTGAGCCGCCCAAAGATCAATCGCCCGAGGCCCAGAGCCGCTATCAGGATGAAATGCAGCGCTACGAAGAGGCCATGCGCCAGTATCAGCAGGACATCGAGACCTATCAGGATAAAGTCAAGCAATTTAGAAGCGCGATGGACACCTGGCAAACCGATTACGGCGAGTGGAAGGAGAAACGCAACAGCGCCATCGGCGACGCAGAGGGCCTGATCCGCAAGTTCCACGAGGACTACGGCAACACGTTCAACGTGAACCTGGTCAGGCGCTGGGGAGCGCTGGGGTTGATCATGGTGGTAATGTTTGGATTGCTGGTGCTGGTGCAAAAACGGAAGGACGTTGTCTGATGCGCACCATCTTTGACCAACTCAGCCTTTTTGCCGGGACACAGCCTGCCCACGGTGTGCATCTTCGGCTACGGCCTGCCGACGGTATGCGAAGTCACGTTCTCAGGCACTAACCTCTCGTGGTCAATATCGCATATGACGTACGGCGCCGTCAGAGGACATGCGCCCGTCCCTTTTAGGGAGGAGGACAACATGAAAAGGGTATTCAATTTCATCTTAGGCTCGGCTATAGCCCTGGTTCTGCTGATTGCCTTGGGCACGCAGTTCATATCCGGTGCGCGACCAAACCGAGAACAGTCGATTGCCTCGGCTGTGCCGCGAGGCCTGGGGAATACCCTCGTCGTCACCAGCACCGCCGATAGCGGCCCCGGCACCCTGCGTCAGGCATTGCTGGACGCGGGTAGCGGCGACACCATCACCTTCGATCCAGTGGTCTTTCCGCCGACCAGCCCGATGACTATCACCCTCACTAGCTCCCTACCAGGCATCATTCAGGGCAACCTGATTATTGATGCCAGCAATGCCGGAGTGATCTTGGATGGTAGCAACATCCCAGAAGGTTGGGTTAGCGGTCTGGAAGCAACCTCAAATGGGAACATCATTCGGGGTCTGCAAGTCTCCAATTTCTCTGGCGTGGGGATTGTCCTAAGCGGTGTAGCGCAGCACAACACAATTGGCGGCGACCGCAGTGTAGGTACCGGGCCTTTCGGTCAGGGAAACCTAGTCGATGGCAACGATATGGGTATCGGCCTTTGGGGTGGTGCTACTGGTGCTGCCTCCAATAACACCGTCACCGGTAACTTGATCGGCACTGATGCTAGCGGTGAAACGTATCTGGGCAATCGAGGCTGTGGCATCTATATCGCGGAGGGTGCCAGCCACAACATCATCGGCCCTGACAATATCATTGCATATAACGACGGAAACGGCATAGTTGTGCTCCACCCGAATTCCCTCCACAATACCATCACCCAGAACAGCATCCACGACAATGATGGCATGGGTATCAACCTGGATGATGGAGGCAACACGGAATTGACTAGCCCCTTGCTCCTCGACTTTGACCTAGGCGCTGGCACCGTGGCGGGCACCACCTGTGCCAACTGCACCGTGGAGATCTTTTCCGATAGCGACGACGAGGGGGAGGTCTATGAAGGTCGGACGGCGGCCGACAGTTCGGGTGTCTTTGCGTTCAATAAGGGCGCTTCCTTCACCGGCCCCTATCTAACCGCTACGGCGACCGACACTGACGGCAATACAAGCCAATTCTCAGCCCCCACGTCGGGCACGAGTAGATCTCTGATCCTTCAAGAGGGAAACTATCTACCCAGGACCCTGCTCAGGACCAAGCAATCAAGCGAACTCGGAGACAACCGTATTGCAGGTTTTACAGGCGGCGGCTGGTCACCAACCGGTGAACCGTGGGATCCTGTCGGAATTGTCAATCAAGTTGTCGGCTTAGGTTTGAAGCGATTCCGCTTCTCCATTAACAACCTGGATGCCGATAAGGTGAATTGGAGTAAGCCCGAGTTCTCTATCCATCCAAACCACGACGAGTTAATCACTCGTCTGGCCGAAAACGGGGTCACGATCACTTATGTGCTCACCTTTTGGGACAAAGCGACCTATCCGGGCGGTGTTGGTGCCCCCTGCCCCAGGTTCAAGACCGAGGGAGAGATACAGCGTTACCTGGACTTCGTGCAGTTCATCGTCCATCACTTTAAGGACCGAGTCCAATACTTTGAGATATGGAATGAACCGGACGTTACATTTTGCCCCCAATGGATAGAGGTAGCTGACTATATAAATCTCGTCAAGCGGGCTGTCCCCGTGATCCGCCAAGAGTATCCTGATGCGAAGATACAGGTCGGTGGCGTTTCATATCTTGGGTACTCTGGAGCCTATGACTACTTGTTTAGCATCCTTGGATCAGATATTATGCCCTTAGTGGACGTTGTTGCCTGGCATCCTATGTATGGAACCTCACCGGAATTTGACCCCGAGTACTATTATGAATATCCGGCTATCGTGCAGGAGATTAAGGATGTAGCCTCCGCCCACGGCTTTGAAGGAGACTACGAGGCTGACGAGTTAGTGTGGTACACAATAGAGGGTACGCTCTGGGATGGTTGGTCACATCGCTATACCAACACCATAGCCGCAAAGTACCATGCTCGCGGCACTGTCATGCATCTCGGTATGGATGTTACTGCTGGGAATGCTGGAGTTCCTACCGGTGAGACTAGCCGGGCAGCAATTCTCTCCGCAATCAGAAGTCTGTGTACCATTTTGGCTGGAGCTGAGGCCATAAGTCTACCAGTGGAAATTGAAAGCGAGGCCACGAACATCAGGAGTTACAGTTTTTCTTTACCAAACGACAACTACCTGATCACGTTGTGGACAGACGGTGTAGCGATTGATGATGATCCTGGCGTGAAAGCCACTCTGACCCTTCCTGGCTTTGCCGGTCAAAGCGCGAGGGGCATTGACGTGCTGTACGGTTTCGAGCAGCAAATGATAGCGAGCAGCGACGACGGCAATCTGGTTATCCGCAACCTGCTGGTTAAAGACTACCCGATCATCCTTCGCCTCACCCAGCCCACCGCTACGGCCACACCGACACCAACCGATACAGCGACGGCAACCCCCACAGCTACGGCCACGCCTACTGATACGCCAACAGCAACCCCCCCCACGCCGAGGGAAGGGGTGATTGTGACCATCGAAGACGGCGATGGGCCGCCCGACAGCACGGACAATCCAGTGACCATCTCTGCAGACAACCAGTCGCACAACACAACACCGATCGCTTCGGCGGAACTGTGGGTCGTGTACGACGAAACGATTGGTGTAACAGCAAGTGGGATCAACACGACATCACGAACTCAGGATTTCCAGGCGCAGATGGACGTCGATCGTTCGAACCCGTCGGCGGCCGTAGCGCACATTCTCCTGTTCAACTTGAGCGGTGGGACGATTCAGCCAGGGACGGGGCCTATTCTCGAGTTGTTGTTCGACGTGGATGTGTCAGCTAATGGAGGTGACACGACAGACCTAACGTTCAGCAACGTGCTGTTGGCGGATGCAACCGGAGGTCCTATTCTGGCAGACTTCACGGACGTTGGGCTGTTCACCGTGACATCGCTCTGTGAACCGGAAGGGGATATCAACGACGATGATGCAGTCAACATCTTTGACCTGCAAATCCTGATCAACATGATCCTGCACACGCCACAGCCAGACCCGAACCTATACCCGGCGCAGTGGTGGGTTTGTGCAGACATCTCGCCTTCGCCAGGAGACGATGGGCAATGGAACGTATTCGATCTCCAGCGGTTGATCTGCTTGATTCTGGGGACATGTGGAGGGGGGCAGTCAGGTAGAAACCTGGGACTGCTGGACAGTAGTAACGTGGTGAGTATGCCTTTCTTGGATGTAGACCCTGGAACCAGCGGAGCTTTCGGCATTGATCTCAACAACGACGACGAGATCTACGCGGCTGAGATGTGGTTCAACTACAACTCGTTGGGTGGGCTAGTAGATATAGACCCCATAGCTACCACTTCTCGAACGAGTGGCTGGCAATTGTCGTCTACAAAGGATGATAGCGATCCATCAGCGGTGGAGTACCACATCCTCTTGTTCAACCTGAGTGGAGTACCAATCACGCCAGGGGCAGGTGCGATTCTGTCAGCCGAGTACACTGTTGGCTCAGGAGCATCTGGAAGCACACCTTTGGATATAACGCAGGTAAACCTGGCCGACGCTTTAGGTCAACCGTTGCCGGCGACATGGCAAGACGGTGAGTTCCAGGTGAGGCCCACCCCGACGCCAACATATACGTCCACGCCAACGGCAACGGCCACACCGACGCCAACTCCAACCAGCACCTCCACGTCCACACCAACTAGAATGCCAACAATTACTGCTACCCCAACCTCAACAGGCACACCCACCAACACGCCAACCAGAACACCGACGCCAACTCCTACATTGACACCTGGTCACTACGAAGTGTACCTTCCCCTCATCACGAAAAGTCCTCCTGCTCCCGCACCTACACCAACATACACTGTCACGCCAACGGCTACCGCTATCACGCCGACGCGGACACCTAAACCAACCAGTACCCCAACGCCATTGCCTTCCGACCAACTCATCATCAACTGCGGTTTTGAGACGGACGAAGGCTGGGTGTTTGGCGAGAGCCCTCGCCCGGCTGCTTACACCACAGAGGACGCACACTGGGGCGCTCGCTCTGTGCGTCTGGGCATCAAGCCTCCCACCACCGACGCCTATAGCTGGTCTTCAGTGCGCCAACGTATTACCATCCCTGCCAATGCTACCAGCGCTACCCTTTCCTTCTGGTACAAGCCTTTCAGCGAGGCTCCGTGCTGGAGCAACTGGCAACAGTTCGATTGGAGTGACTACAGCGTGGACCAGCCCGGTCGAATTTCGCCTGACAGGAACTCGCGCACTTGGGCTGCATGTGACTGGCAGCAAGCCTATATCCTGGCCGACGATTACCCCAACCCTACCATACTGGCCACGGTGATGAACATCAGTTCCAACAGCGGTGTGTGGACTAACAAGACTTTCGACCTCACGTCTTTCGCCGGGCGGACGGTGTGGGTTTACTTCAACGTCTACAACGACGGGTGGGGCTACAGGAGAACCTGGATGTACCTGGACGATGCTTCGGTAATGGTATACTACTGAGCAGCGCTGACGCTGACAGGAGAAGCAGCCGAGCTGGACAAACCAACTCGGCTGTTTTCTTGTCGCGAAGTAACTGCTCAGGCTGTGTCATTGCGAGGTGGCGCTTTTCCGCCGAAGCAATCCCCTACTCGCGCATTGGAGATTGCTTCGCTTCGCTCGCAATGACACCTGAGTAGTCACGCCGCGAAACTCTAACACTTCTCCAACGTATTGACCCGCACCCTCAAATGATGTATAATACAGCCACCAAAAACAGGCCAAAAGCCCAGATGGGAAGAGCGAATGAAAAACACTCAACCCCAAAAAGATCGCGAAGCCAAGTCTCGGTTGAACACGAATAATGCTTGGGCCAGGCTCCTGGCAGCGATATTGATAGCGGCTCAGGTGGCGCTGTGTGCGCCCCCTGTTCAAGCCGCCTCACCCACCACCTACGTCGTCCAGCGTGGCGATACTCTATCCCTCATCGCCCGGCGCTACGACACCACGGTGCGGGCCGTAGCGGAACTCAACGGCGTCGCCAACCCCAACCTCATTTTTGTAGGCCAGCGGTTGCTCATCCCCAGCGCTGGTGACTCCCCACCGCCCCCCCCTTCATCCCCCCCAACCTTGGGGGGGAAAGAGGGGGGGCAGGACACCACGCCGTCAGCTCAAATCCACATCGTGCAGCCAGGCGAGACGCTGACTCGAATAGCTTCGCGTTATGGCGTGACCACCTCGGCCATAGTCGAGGCCAATTACCTCGCTAACCCCTCGCTGATCTTCGCAGGGCAACGGCTGGCCATCCCCGGCTCTGCTGCAAGCACGCCCCTGCCTTCGCCCTTCGCCGCCGTGGAGATGGAGCCCCTGCCAGTGATCCAGGGGCAAACCCTGGTCATCAAAGTGCAGACCGATGAGCCTGTAAGCCTGGCTGGCTCGCTTGATGATAGGCCCTTGACCTTTGTGGGAGAGGGCAGCTCGTACTGGGCGCTGGCGGGCATTGGGGCCATCGCTCAGACCGGCCCGTACTTCCTGGAACTCACCGCCACCGATGGCACGGGCAAAACGATCAGGGCGAGCCAGCTCGTGCAAGTAGTGGCCGGCGAATTCGTCACGGAGCAGATCATCCTCTCGCCGGAGAAGAGCGAGCTGCTGGATCCCGCCCTGGTCAGAGCCGAGAACGAGCGCCTCAGCCAGGTCTTCGGGGCCTTCAGCCGCCAGCAATGGTGGGAAGGGCTGTTTCGCGCCCCCCTCCAGGGCCCCCTGCGAGTCACCTCAGCCTTTGGAACGCGGCGTTCCTACAACAGCGGGCCACCGACGAGCTATCACGGGGGCATAGACTACGGGGCAGAGACAGACACGCAGGTGTTAGCTGCCGGGCGCGGCCGCGTGGCCCTGGCCGAAGAGCTGACCGTGCGAGGCCAGGCGGTGATCATTGACCATGGCCTGGGCGTCTACAGCGGCTACTACCACCTCACGGAAATCACAGTCGAAGCAGGGCAGGAAGTGGAGCGAGGCGATCCCATCGGCCAGGTCGGAAGCACGGGGCTATCAACTGGACCCCACCTGCACTGGGAGATCAGGGTCGGCGGCGTCTACGTAGACCCCCTCCAGTGGACGCGCCAGGCGTTCCCTTGACAAGAGCGAGGAATCTACAACCTCTCATTTGACCGGAGAGTGAATAGGTGCTAAAATAACTACAGGCGTAACCCTTGAAAGCGGCGTTGAGAACCTATTCTTACGGGAGGTGATATAAATGGCAGTAATCAGCAGAGACATCGTTGTCAGAACCTTGGATGAGCTGTCCGAAGACCAGGTAGTGGAAGTGCTCGACTTCATCGGTTACTTGCAGTGGCGCAGCCGGGACATAGAAGACCAGTCGTGGTTCTGGACCGAAGAGTGGCAAGAACGCTACCACGAGGCAAAAGAGGACCTGGCACATGGGAGATACGAGGAATTCGAGGACGTTGAAGACCTGCTTCGGGAGCTAAAGAGCTAAACCTCTCGCCTTGCCCGGCCTAAAGGAGCCAAAGCTATCAAGTCCATGAAGGTACGACGTACTGACCGCTTCAAGAAAGATTACCGCACACTGCCCAAGAATATTCGGCGGAGGGTAGACGAGAAGCTCAACTTCCTGCTGAGAGACCCCAGGCATCCTTCTCTGCGGGCTCACAAAATCCGGGGGGTAAAGGGACTATGGGAGTTCAGTGTGACGCTGAGTTACAGAGTGCTTTTTGAGATCAATGGCGAGTTTTTGGTGCTGCTGGCTGTAGGGCCACACAAAATCATCGAAAAGAGATAAACTAGCGACTGACAGACGCTCCAGAAAACAGAACGCCGACTCCCAGGCCCGCGCCAAGCCCACAGAGTCGGCGTTTCTACTTCCTCGTTGCCTCATTGCCTCGTTACTCGTTGCCTCATTACCCCACGTAAAGCTCCGGCTTCAACACGCCGATGAAAGGAATATTGCGATATTTCTCGCCGTAGTCCAGGCCGTAGCCAACCACGAACTTGTCGGGGATATCGAAGCCTATGTAGTCCAAGGAAACATCCACCTCGCGGCGCGCTTGCTTATTCAACAGGGCACAGGTGCGCAGGCTGGCAGGCCGGCGCGTCTTGAGGTTGTCAATGATGTAGGTCAGAGTCAGGCCAGTATCCACGATGTCTTCCACGATGAGCACATCACGCCCCCTGATGTTCGTCCTGAGGTCCATGAGAATGCGAACCACGCCGCTGGACTCAGTACGACCGCCCCCGTAGCTAGAGACGGCCATGAAATCTATCTCGTGAGGAACGGCGATCTGCCTGGTGAGGTCCGACAAGAAAATGGTCGCCCCCCTGAGAATGCAGACCGCCAGAAGGTCCTTGCCCTGATAGTCAACTGAGATAGCTTTGCCCAGCTCGGCAACCCTGGCCTGCAATTCCTCCTCGGTGATGAGAATCTCGGCCATATCTTCTTTCAACATCCTGACCCCCAGAACAACACCCAATTGGCCATTGATCGTTGGTCATTTCTTCGGCACCTGGTGGCAATGGCGGCAGCGAGCCTCGTAGACTTCTTCGGCGCCTACCATTATCACGGGGTCGTCGTAGGAAGCGGGCTGGCCGTTGATCAGCCGTTGGGTGCGGCTGGCCGGCGCCCCACAGACGACACAAATGGCCTGCAAGTTGTCCACCCTCTCGGCCTGGGCCATCAGCAGCGGCATAGGGCCGAAGGGCTCGCCGCGGAAGTCCAGATCCAACCCGGCTATGATCACTCGCCGGCCATTGTCGGCCAGGAAGTCACACACATCGGCGATAGTCCAGTCGAAGAACTGCCCCTCGTCAATGACGACCACGGTGGTGTCGGGGGCCACTAACGGGGGGATCTCCCTGGCTCCTCCCACAACGATGGCATCCAGTTGCATACCGGTGTGAGAGGCCACTCTCTCGAACTGGTAGCGATCGTCCAGGCGGGGCTTGAACACCTGCACCTTCTGCCTGGCTATCTGGGCCCGCCTGACGCGACGGATCAACTCCTCCGTCTTGCCGCTGAACATGCTGCCACAGATCACTTCGATCCAGCCACGGTCCTGTCTTTGGTACACCGTCCTCTCCTTCAGACAGAAAGCGAAAGGGCAGATACAGAGACCTGCCCTGGCCTATCAACTAGTTTGCATGAGCTTTCAGAGCTGAGAGCAGTTCACTCCGCCGGCGCAGCGGTCTCCTTCCCTGCCTTCTTTTCGACCTCCGCCTCTTCTCCCCCGGCCTCCAGGCGAGTCAACTCCTCGCCCCTGATCTCCTCACTCTTCTCCAGACGCCTGATGAATCGCTCCACCTGGCCGCCCGTGTCCAGCAGGCGCTGTTCGCCAGTGAAGAAGGGATGACAGGCGGAACAGACGTCTGTGCGAATCGTCTTCTCAGTTGAGCCCACAGTAAAGGTGTTGCCACAACTACATACCACCTTAGCATCAGGATAGTACTTAGGGTGAATACCCTTTTTCATCAGCTACTTTCTCCCTCTATGAAATCTCCGGATAGACACTAATAATCTTCCTGCCACCCCGCCCGTACTCGAACTTCACGAAGCCCTCAATAGTAGCGAAGATCGTGTAATCCTTGCCCAAACCAACGTTCCTGCCGGGCTTAAATTTGGTGCCCCTCTGGCGCACGATGATGTTCCCTGACCGTACCCTCTCGCCGCCAAACTTCTTCACGCCCAGACGTTTCGACTCGCTATCTCTGCTGTTGCGGGTCTTCCCGCCTCCCTTTTTGTGTGCCATATTAATACACCTCCGTCCGAGTATTATGCCACGATCTCGTCAATCATCAGACGAGTGTAGGCTTGCCGATGCCCTCTTCTCCAACGATAGCGCTGCTTGGGCCTATACTTGAAGACGATGATCTTCGGGCCTTTGCCGTGGGCGGTTACAGTGGCCACTACCTTGGCCCCTTCGATGATGGGCTGCCCCACGCGCACGTCTTCGCCATCAGCCACCAAGAGCACCCTGTCCAGCTCTATCTTCTCACCGACTTCAAGGGACAGCTTGTCTACATCTATGATTTCGCCCGCGCTAACTTTGTATTGCTTTCCGCTTGTCTCAACAACAGCATACACTGCTCTTCCTCCCAATTGTGCAATCTCAACAAATCCACGAAGGTGATTATACTAGCCTTTCCCTTATTTGTCAAGACCGAACGGGAACTCTCAGGGCATTCCCCAAGCCTGCTTCTCGTCATTGCGAGCCGAAGCCACGAGCGCAGCGTGGCTGCTCTCGATAAGGTTATATGTTCCCGATCAGAATCTGGGCCGCCAGGTTGGTATTCTCCTTGCTGAGCCATTTTCGCACCACAGGCATGACCACGGCCAACTCGCGGCTTCCCGTCTCCTTCATGGCCCGCTCGATGTAGGGCCGCACGGTCTCCAGCCTCAGCTTCCACTCCCATAGCTCCTCCGCCTTGTGCACGTGGCGGGCCACGGCCACCTCCACGTAATCCTCCATCAGCTCCGCCTGGAGTTGACCCCAGACCACATCCCACCCCTCCCCGGCAAAGCCATCATCATAGACGCGGCAGGCGGCCTTGAAGAGGATCTCCTGGGGGATTTCGGCCTGCTCTGCGGCCATGACCGACATGTGGGCCTCCTCCAGGGTTCTGGTCTTGCACTTGACCAGCTTGATCGTGTCGGGATAGCAGAAGGTGAACACCACCCCCTCGTCCACTAACCTGTCGGGCTGGTTTTTCTCATCCAGCTCCAGCCGAAATCTAAGCCACTCGGCCCGCACATCGGCCTTGTCAGTCTCGAAGATGACCTGCGGCGTATGCAACTCGTACTTCTCGGCCAGGGCCACCAGCTCCCCCCAGGGCCGAAGCCGCCCCTGGTCATCTATGGCCACGATGAAGGAGACCTGGAGAGGAAAATCGTAGATCAGGGTATGCGGGTTTCGATAACCATAGCACTCGAAGGAGAGGCTGAGTTTGGTCTCGCGGACGGCTTGCAGGATCCCCGGGTACATCTCATAGATGTCAGGCAGGAGGTCGTAAACGGAGTGCATCTCCGAGGGCTTATTGAGAACGGCCTGACGGGTCTTAGGGATGATCTCGACCATCTCGCCCCTGTCGTCGAGCAGCCCGAACCAGCAGACGTTCGTGCCATCAACCTTCTGACGCAGGAGCACCTTCTCGTAGCTGGTGGGCAGGACGATGTCATCGGGGGTGACGTTCTCCAGGTCAATCTCCCTGTCCCGCCGATAGGGATAGTGAATCTTGGGGATGCCGTAGACGAATTGGCCAGTGTCCTTCCCGTTCACCGCTTCGATGAGAAGTGCTCCCAGCCGGTGGTCCCGCTCCACGCTCATCCAGGCCGTCACCTCGCGACCTTCGGGGCTTATGAAGTTATAGGGGCGGATGTCGCCTAGAATTGGGTGTTTTCTCATATCAGCCTCTTCACCACGTAGCGGTCAGTGACATTTTCCTCTCCTAATTATACTACATCTCAGCAAGGTTGACAAAGAGACACCACCTCCTGCCCTCTCCCTCCCCCTAACCCCCC
>Ga0268277_1001751_pt1 | contig 13921 bp, 17 predicted proteins | sample saktaG_5_FD_190132 | JGI IMG/M metagenome (GOLD analysis project Ga0268277, IMG submission 190132) | Saline water microbial communities from Sakinaw Lake, British Columbia, Canada - sak_2010_1_5_50m | ecosystem: Environmental > Aquatic > Non-marine Saline and Alkaline > Saline ...
TATGCAGGAGGATAAATATTATCAGGATTTGTGTCTTCTATTCTCATATAAAATTTGCCTCCATACTTTTTTACATAAAGATAAGATATGCTTGCTGTAAGGGCATGCCCAATATGCATTGCACCTGAAGGAGACGGAGCAAATCTCATAACAACTCCTTTTTCAGCATTAGGTAATTCAGGTAAACCATCGCGAACTTCCCGAGAACTAATTAATTTTTCAAATTTTTCAAACTCTTTTTTTTGTTTTTCCAATCCAATTTTATTCACTTCTAAAACAATTTTAGAAATTTCTTTTACAAATTTTTTAACTTCTTCTTTTTTCAAGCCCTCATTAAAAAGCGAAGAAATAACTTTTCCTGCTTGTGCTTTCCCTTGATAAGCCAAAGCATTTTTCAGTGCATATGCTCGTGCTTTTTGGATTAGTTGTTTTTTGTTCATTCTAAGAAAAAGAAACACTCATTAATAAATTTATTCAATTTCTCCTTTATACCCAAGTTTTAAATCTTTGTTGGGATTTTTTTCTTCATGCTTTTGGATAAATCTTTCTTATTTTTTCCTATCTTGATTTAAGGCAGAAACCAAACCATATTTTCTTCTCTCTATTATTTCTTTAGGGATATTTTGTATTCTTGCAATAGCAGATATAGGTTTTTTTCTATTTTCATTATCTATTAGTTCATTTACACTGAAATTTTCTGTAGCTTTCATTACTTCTTCTTCCCCGTATGGAAGCCATATATTAAAACCAAAATAATTACTAAATGCGTCAAGTATTCTAAGATGATTTGGGATTAGGCCATCCATAAAATACCTTAAAGCAAGTTTTCTATTTTCTTCTAAACTTTTTGGCTCATCATATATAGGAATATTGTTTGGATTTATATGTGCATAATACCCTCCTAAGAATTCATCAATACAATCACAACAAATTAAATTAGAGGTGGTTGGTTTTATTACTTTAAGAATTTCATAATAATTTTCAGATTTAGTTATTTCTCCTCCCAATATTCTATTTGCTTTTTTTATACTACTTTGAGATTCTTTTATAAAATATTTTTCGTGTAAAATGTTTTTTCCTTCTTTAGCAAGTTCTAAGGCAAATTTACTTGCATAGACCATGTCTGGGTGAGTTTTGTTATTTGCAATTGTGTGAATTGTTACAGGAAATCCTTGATTTACTAAATTTCTAAGAATAATTGTTGAATCAATACCTCCTGAATAAGCTAAATGAATTCTACCTTGTTCTTTCAATATAAAATTTCCAATATCATGTGTAGAACTTTCTATTGCAAAATTCAAATTACTTATTCTTTTTTCTAATGGTTCTCCTTTTAGATTAAAAAATTTATAATTTTTTATTCTTTCATATATTTTTTCTCTATCAATTATCATTTTTTATTTTCCCACTTTCAATATGCCAACCTCTTTCAGGACAAGATTCAGTAAATTCAACTAAAATTTCTTTATTTGTAAAATCATGACCTATTGCTTCTTGAACATTTATTTTGTGTTTATTACATTTACAATGAGTTATTGTATAATTTAAAGAAGGATTTGTTTTAACATGTTCTCCCCCGCAATGATGGACTTCGTGCTTTACTACTCCTTTTCCATAATGGTGAATATGATGAAAAAGCGAGATCACATCAAGTTTCTTTTCTACTTTTTGGTTTTGTTGTTTTCTATTTTTATTTAATATAATTAAAAGAATTATACAAATCAATACAAAATCTACAATAAATAAGACACTATAGGTTATTTTTATCATTTTTCATTTGCTTCATTTACATTTTTTAAAGAACAATAAGTATATAAATATTTCTATTTGTTACCACTAAATAATCAAAACCTTCTAACATTCAGCTTTCATTTAATCAACCCCGAACACCTGCTTTTCTTTCAAGAAGTTCAATTCTTTGTTGTAAATGATAAATTTGATTAGACAAATCTTCCATTTTGTTTGTCATATCTAAAAGTCGTTTTGCGAGCTTTGTTTTTTTCTCTTCATAACCTTCAGAAACATTAACATAAGAATCAGAGTTTTCTGTTGAATTTGAATTATTGCTTACACTTGAAGCCAAATTTCCGAGGAAACTAAAAGCATTTGTTTCAGGTTGCTGAGATTCTTTAGCAAAAGCCTTCATTTGATCTGCTTTTTCTTTTTGTTTTTCAAAGTGTGCAGTCAAATCAATAACCTTATTTCTGTTCTTATTAAACAAGCCCATGCTTAATAAAAGAATAACCTGTTTTTATAATTTGTTGTGATGATTAGAAACCTTTTTTAACACGTCTTACTTATTTTTTTCATGCCAGAAATTTATGAACTAATTGAAAAGGTGAGCCCATATTATAAAAAAAAAGCAGGTCCAGAATCAGAACACAAATTAATTTATGATTCAACAGCTGAAACACTTGAACCTGTTTACTTTTTTATTTTAGATTTAATGAATGATTTAGGACTTGCCCCTGAAAAATTAGTTGATAGTTTCACATCTTCACCAGGTTCAGGTCATTTTGCAGAACTTGGGCAAAGAGCGACAATAATGCAACAACAAGGTTCAAAAATTCTCGGAGATGTGAACACGGTTTTGCGAAGCGTGCTAAACATTATTTATGATTTAAAAGATTTCCGAATGAGATTAGAACATTATTCTGCTTTAACATCTGAAAATAAAGAAAATTTGGAATCTGCAATTTTAAGTTTAAAACAAATTTGGATGGACAAAGTAGACATTATAAAAGGCAATTCTTCTCTTAAGGCAATGGGTCTTGGTCAAGCAGGTTTCACAACTTTAATAGATGCTTTTCTCGTCGTAAAAACTGAAAAAGATGTAGACAAGCTTGATTTGAATGATAGAATAAAAAGAATTCTTAAACCAAGAATTTTTGAATTTAATATTTGGGTTAAAGAATCTGAATCTGAATTAAAAAAAAGATATGAAATGGAAAAAACATATTTAAGAAGTCAGGTTAATAGTTTAAAGCTTTATTCTCGTTGGGCAAAACCATATTTGAAAGCAGCATCTCAACTTGAAATGAAATCACAAGACAGAAACGCAGCTCTTGTGAAAACTTTCAATACTTTATTATTAGAATTAACTTTATTAGGAAAGAAAAAAATAGATGTGAAAAGTTCTGCAATTGCAGGAGATTTACCGAGGGATTTTCAAAAATTAAAAACAAATAGAGATTATTATAGTTGTGTTTTAGCTCAATTTAACTTTAGAGGAATTCCTCAAAGAGCAGGAGGGCAATCTCATTATGTTTTCGGAGGCAGAACAGAAGTAACTTTCAAATCTTATGCTTTAAATCAAGATGAATTAGATGCCTTGGACCAAGAACTTGAAAAATCAGATGTTAACGAAGTCTTAAAACTTATCGAAGGTTCTGCAGGAGAAAGTTTAGAACAACTTCAAGAGGAAATTAATTTCTTTTTAGAAGAAAAATCGCCAGAAGAAAAATCTGAAAGGAAAATTTCAAAAGACGAATCAAATCCTTTTTTAGCTTTAATTGGAAAATACAACAATTCTTCTGAAGAATCTAAACCAAAAAAATCAGAAACAAAAGAACCAAAATCTAAAGATGTTTTTGTTGCTCCCGATAGTTGGATTGAAAAAGAGCATTTAAGAAAATTCGCAGCAGAAAGTGCAAAAGACACAATGTTCGGTTTATTTGATGTTTACAAAAAAGCTCACGGCATGGCAAGTTATACTTAAGGGGGAAGTTTGCTTTTTATTTTAAAATAAGAAATTCGTTAATTAGAATATGCTCTTATTATTGAATATGAAAATTTGTGTTTTGATAGTTTAGTTGATTGGTAAGGTTGTTCTGTTATTATTCCAGATATTTGAATTTCTAGTCCAGATTTAGTAGGTTTAATTTGTGCATTTATGTTTTTAAAAAAAATTCTTCTTTGGTTTCTATAATGATTAAGAGGGTCTACTAAAAACCATAATTTTTCTCCAAGTACTTTTTGTTTAGTTAACCCTATTTGATTAAGTAAAAAATCAAACTTGTTCTCTTCCAATGTATTTTTTTTAAAATTGAGCATATTTTTAATTTCCTTAATGATAATGGATATGCAATGTTTATAATCTTTTCGGTCATTAACTACTTTAAAGTTAATAGACATCTTGATATTTTTTTAAATAAATACAATTAAATTTTTTTAGAAATAAAATGGTGGATTAGCTTAGAAAATCTTATTTAATAAAGTATATAATAATGTGTATTTTCCAGCTATAAATATTCCTGTGGCAATATAGCGTTCGACTTTGTTTTTTGGATTGATTTCACTTTCTAATTTAACCCATTCAATCGCATTTTTATCCCCAAAATATGGAAGCATAAGTTTCCCAAAAAGTTTTGAAATATATTCTATACAATCAGAACCAGATGAGAATTCTTTCTTTATTATAGTTCCATCCTCAGAAAACTCAAGAGGATATTTCTCTGAGAAATGTTTTCCCATTATTTTTTCTCTAAAACTATTTATTCTATGTTCTAAATTTTTTTCCATAATTATTGTTATTACTTCAAAATTTATAAATCTATCGTTCGCCCACCAATTTTGAATTTTTACCTTTAGCATCGTTTCACTAAACCCTTTAACTTTCAACATCAAAACCCTTAAATAATTCTTATTCTTAATTTAATCATGCCAAAAAAAGAAATTAAAGAATCTGAATTAGAAGAAGAAGTTAATGAAGAAGTTGAAGAAGATGAAGAAGAAATAGAAGAAGAAATTTTTGAAGACGAAGATTCTGATTTTATAGATAAAAATAAATTTATAGAATTTATGCAAAATCCACAAGGTTCTTTTTCTACAACTTTAGAACAAGTAAATTCTTCTCAGGAAATTCCAATAAGTTTGGAACAAGATTTAATGCAATCAACAACTTTTGATAAAGGAAATTTAAAAGACGACCCTTTTAATTATTCAGCTAAAATAAATAATTCTGAAGACCAACCAAAATATCAAAGTTATGAAGATGAAATTTCCCAACCACACGCAACAGACCTAACTTCTCTTGGAATGAACTCTTCTAATCAAATGCCTGAAGTTGGATTTACAAATTCTCTAAAAGAATTTGAATCTTCAGCTCAAGAAAAATATAACCCTGTTAAAACTCAGGATATTTCATCTTTAGGAAAAGAAAATCCTTTTGAAAGAAAAGAAGTGAAATACAAATCAAGTAGAAGTTAATTCTGTAAAAGTAACCCTATATTGATAGATAATCAAAAATTAGTTCGCAATAAATTGCTCAAATTAATATAACTTCAAAATCGCCTTTGGCAGATTTTTCCGTAGATAAAATTGTTAATATGTAAAATTCTAATTTATCTTAATTATTTTTTTAAAATTTTGGCTTGACGAAGTTTGGCAAAATTTATTAATTGTGAACAAAGTGAACCAAATTTAAGTGTAAAACATGACAGAATATATATCTATAAATAAACAATCAAGCTTAATCAATAATTATATAAATTAGTTTTGTTTTAATTAATAATGGCAAAAGTAGGTGGTTATAAAATTAATGAAATTTATCAAGGAAGTTATTCTTCTTTAGACCCTGAAAAATCTTATTCAGATAATTTTACAGGTTATCATGCTACAGGAGGAAGTTTAGGAACAACCACAGATCCAAGAACAGCGAACATAATTAAAGATGCTTCTGCAAAACTTTCTTCAGGTATAAAACATATTGAATTAGCTTTAGTAAGTCCAGAAATTTTTGATTCTATCCCAAAACAACATTTTAAAGAAATGGGTCAAATGGGAAAATTACTTGGCACAGAAGTTTCTGTTCACGGTCCTGTTATAGACACTGCAGGAATAACTCAACAAGGATTTAGTGAATTAAATAGAGAATCTTCTGAAAGAAAAATTATTGAAGTTATTTCAAGAAGTAGAGAAATAAATCCAGATGGAAACATCCCGGTTGTATTTCATTCTGCAGAAGGAATTCCAGGTTCAGAATGGAAAGAAATACCAGATTTAGAAAGAGGAAATTTTGGAAAAGCAAAACAATTAATTGCAATAAATCGGGAATCAGGACAAATGGTTCCTCTTAAAGAAGAAAGAAAATTTTATCCTGGAAAAGAAACAAAATTAAAATTAGATGTTGAAGAAAAATTGCATAGAGGAGAAATAACAGAAGAAGAAATAATGCAAAACAAGGAAAAATATTTTGAAAAAATTCCTTTTGAACAAGGAAGAGTTTATTCTCCTGAAAGAAATTTGGGAGTTGCTAATCGTTCTGAATGGGATAATAAAATTTCTCAATTATTCTTTAATAAAGAAAGAGCAGATGAAATTCTTAATAACAATGCAGTTCAGATTCAACATTTAATGAATTATATAAATGAAGCAAAAAGGAGAAATCAAGAGGCTGATTTAACACCTTCTCAAGAACAAGCATATTCAAAATTTCAAGATGCTCAAAATTATTTATCTGAAATAAATACAACAGCAAATTCTCTTTTTAGTAAGGCCTATGAATATGGTGATGAATTTCAAAGAAAAAAATTAAACGAAATTAATGAACAATATAAAAAAGATTTAGAAAAAAATGGAAAAGATGCTGTTGGCCAATCAAGAGCAATGCACAAACTTTTGAGTTCTTTACAAGATTCTTCTATGGCTCCTGAAATGTTTGTCCCAATTGAAAAATTTGCAGTTGACCAAGCATCGAAAACTTTTGGTAATGCAGCTTTTAATTCTTATAAGAAATTTAAAGATAAGACCCCCTTAATCTGTATTGAAAATCCTCCTTCTGGTTTTGCTTTAAGCACTGGTGAAGATTTAAAAAATTTGGTTATTGCTTCAAGGAAAAAATTTGTTGAAAGAGCTGTGCAAGAAGGAATTTCTGAAAAGCAAGCTGAAGAACAAGCTGAAAAATTAATTGGTGCAACTTGGGATGTTGGTCATATCAATATGTTAAGAAAACAAGGTTTTGATGAAAAGGCTATTATTAAAGAAACAGAAAAAATCGCACCTTTTGTAAAACATGTTCATCTTTCTGATAATTTTGGAATGGAACACACAGAACTTCCAATGGGAATGGGAAATGTTCCTATGAAAGAAATTATGGAAAAATTAGGACAAAAAGGTTTTGAAGCAAAAAAAATAATTGAAGCAGGACAGTGGTGGCAACATTTTCAAACAAATCCATTTAAAGAAACAATGGAAGGTCTTGGTTCTCCAATGTATTCTACAGGTGCAAGCCCATACTGGAATCAGGCAATCGGTTTACAGCAAGGGTACTTAGGTGGTTATGGTCAAATGTTGCCGGATATTAATTACCAAACTTTTGGTGCAGGATTTTCTCAACTTCCAACAGACCTCGGCGGTCAAAGACAAGGTGGTTCAGGAAGTCGAATGAGTGGGCATGGAATGGAGTGAAATGAAAAAATTTACTCGTAAGATTTATAGAAGAAAATAAATAAATTTTTTTTAAACTTTTCCAAATTCTAATCAATCCGAAAATTTAAATACTCAAAAATATATATTCAACTATATAGAATGGCAAAAAAAAAGAGTGTGAATAAAAAAGTTTCTAAAAAGAAGACTTCAAGGAAAAAAAATTCTGATGCAAAAATTGATTTGGAAAAAGTCCCAACTTTAAAATTAAAAACAGAACATTCTATTGCAATGGATTTTGCAACAAAAGCATACAAAAGATTTGATAAAATAATTAAATCAATTATTCTTTTTGGTTCAGTTACAAAAAAAGACGCTGTTGCAGGTTCAGACATAGATATAATTCTTCTTATCGATGATGTTTCTGTTTCATGGGACCAAGAATTAATTGCATGGTATAGAGAAGAGTTAGATAAAATAATGAAAGTAAATCCCTACAATAGTGTAATTCATATTAATACCATAAAGTTAAGCACATGGTGGGAAGATTTGATAAAAGGAGACCCGGTTGTAATAAATGTTCTTAGACATGGGGAAGCAATGATTGATGTTGGAGGATTTTTTAATCCTTTGAAATTTTTATTATTAAACGGAAAAATAAAAACAACACCTGAATCTGTTTATAATTGTTTGAAACGAGCACCGATGCATATTGCAAGAAGCAAGGAAGCAGAGCTTAATTCAATAGAAGGATTATTTTGGTCAATGGTAGATTCTGCTCAAGCAGCATTAGGTGCATCAAATATTTCGCCTCCTTCCCCAGAACATATTTCTGTAGATTTAAAAGATAACTTTGTTAATTCAGGAAAATTAAAAATGAAATATGTTCTTTGGTATAGGGATTTGTTAATTCTTCACAAAAAAATAATGCATGGTCAAATAAAAGATTTGAAAGGTGTTGAAATAGACATGTGGCAAGAACGTGCAGAAGAATTCTTAAATGTAATGGCTCAATTAGTTAAAGATATTGTCGGTTAATCATTGTTTTCTAAAATTTTTAATTTCTTCTCTTACTTCATTTAATTCAGCTTCAAATTGGGATTTTGCTGTTTGATAAATATGTTCAAGAGAATCTAAATTTGCATATTTTTTCATATCACTTCCTTCTGGAAGAGCAACAGGAATATGATCAAATTTTCCATCCCTATTTCTATCTACTGCTTGAATAAGACCCCATTTGTTTTCTAATCCATATCTAGAAAGAGACAAGGTTTTATAATCTCCATTCATTATTATTGATATATACATATCCTTATATTTAGTATCAAATTGTATTCCTTTTGGTTTTGAGCAATTTAAATTAGAAAGAATTAAAAGACTAGACAATCCAATTTTTAGAGCTTTCCTTGTTCCTTGCTTTATTGAATTATAAATATTTTTCATTTTCTTATTCAGCTTTTTCTGCTGGTTTATAAGAATCCATAAGCTCTTTTGCTTGAGCATTTAAATCAGCAAAGTAATTTGAATTAATTAATGGTGCAGTAACTCCCATAATATAAGCTTGGTTAAGTAATTGTTGTGCAACAAAAACCTTTTGTTCATCTTCACTTAATTTACTTCTATCTATTTTTCCTTCTTTATTTATCACTCCAGGTTTTGACAAAATTTCTTGAAGAGAGTAATTTCTTAATTTTTCAGGAACTGTAAATTCAAAACCTTTTGCAACTGTTCCAACACTTTTTTCTAAATCTCCTAATTTTCCAAGAGCCATAATTTCTTGAATTTGTTTAGCTATTTGCATAGAAACATCATAATTAGTTCCATAAGCAGGTTCTCCTGAAACTCCTAACTTATCCCCTTCTTGTTTTTTTTGAGCATAAATTCCTTGTTTTATTTTGTTAGCTTCTTCACTATCCATAGCAGATAAATAAGCACTTTCCCCTCCAGGTAAACCTAATTGTCCATACTTGAAAGGATTTGATTTTATTTCATTACTTCCTATTACATCTTGTACAAACTTACTTTCTAAAGTTGCTTTTACATTTTTTGAATCAATTGTATCTTTTCTTTCCATAAGAATCTTAGAACTTTAAAGTTTATAAATGTTTCTATTCTGTTACTCTCTTGCAAAAGTAACATTATTTTACAGAATTATCTTTGTATAAAATACTTACTCTTCCTGGAAGCTTTGATTTGATTTGTTTGAAAACTTTTCTTGTAAATGCAACAGCTTTCTGATTTGGGACAGCGACGAAAAATAACTTTGAACCTCTTTTTAAAATAGCAGCTTTACTTGCTGATTTCCCAAAAGCTAATTGCATTCCTGTTTGCATACGGTCTGAACCAGCACCTGTAAGCATTTTATTTTCTCTTTGAACATGATGTGGGAAAGGAATTACTTTAAATAAATATTGACCATTTAATTCTTTGTCAAGTTTTTTATTTATAAATTGTCTACAAGCTTCAAGAGCATTATGTCTCACCTGAACATTTTCAGCAGAAATTAAAGTTAATTCATAAGGTATTTTGCCTTCTCGTAAAAGAGGTTCTTTGCCCATTGTGAACTTAACAATTTTTTGTGGAGGAACAGCTTTAATATAAGATTTTTGCCTTCGTTTACTAATTCTTGTAAAAGGAGTTACTTTCTTTTTTGAATATGATGCAGCTTTTCTTAAACTTACCATTTAAATTTCCTTCCTTTTAAAAATTTTTTCATTTTATATTTTTAAATCCACTAAAAGACCTGAATTTATTTCTATTTTATATGTTCCTTCTTTGGTATAATATTCAAAAGCATTTTTATCATGGATAGGAATTTCATTCATTTCTATACTTTCATCAATCCCTCTTTTTGTAAAATAAGCGACTGTAATCATTTTATTTCAACCTCTGTTGTAATTGCTTGACCAGGCAATCCTTTTTCAAAAATAGCTCGAACAACTCCTTTGTTTCCGTGAGCAGATGCAATTTTTCCTTTGATTATTTTTCCAGCAGGAGATTTCCAAACAACTTCTTTTCCGACAAACTTTTCTGCATTTTCTCTTTTATCACAACCTTCAACTTGTATTAAAAAATGCTTTTCGTGAACAGTTTTTCGTCCTCTCCTAAACTGAATTACTTTTGCTTTCATTTAAAATAACTCCCAGTATTTTTTTGAATGAATGAAAATTTTCTTTTAGACTTACTTAGTATATTTACTTTCATATTGTATTTAGAAAAAATTGGTTTTTAAAGTTGTTGATGGTTATTCTTTCTTCCCATTTGCCAATTCACATCTTTGGTTATATTCAACTAAATCTCTAATTAGAATCATTGCGTTTTTACGAGCATCATCAATTTTATGGGAATTTGATTTTCCTTTTTTAAATTCTTGTCTTGCTCCAACAACATCTTTTAAAATTCTCAAATCTTGTGGAGTAAACTTTCCTTTTTTAACAAAATCTTTTTCAAAATCTTCTATCATTGTTGCCTGTGCTTTTTTACCAACAATTGTCTGTAAAAGTTCAGTAACATCTTTGTAAAGTTGTTCAATTGTTTTTTCCTGCATCTTTTTTTCAATTTCTTTTCTAAGTTCTTTTAATCTTTTCAAATAATCTTCAGTATCTGCTAAAAGTTTATCAATATCTTTCCCAGAAATTTCTTTAATTTTTTCATGTTCATAATCCCTCCAAGTTGAAATAACTCTTTCTAAAAAATCAATATATTTCTTTTCAATCATCTTTGTATTATAAAATTCTTTTTTGAAATCGTGGAGTAATTCTTTTTTCGCATTTGGAGGCGGGCAACCATTTAACATTAAAAGTGCTTGAGCTGGTGTTGTAATCCCCCAAAAAACATTTACAAAAACTTCAGACAAAAGAATTTTCTTACTTCTTGGGACAACTTGATCCCCCATAGACATAAACATATCAATTGCTTCTGGTGAAGGTTTTAACTTTCCCATTTTAAGCAAAGCTTTCCATGGCATAAAAGTTCCCCTATCATAAAGAGGAATTCCATCTCTAATAAAAGTAAACATAACAGGGTGTGCATCTTTAACACTTTGCCAAAAATCAGTTAAAAGATAAATTTGTGGTTCAAGTTTATTCTTCACACCAGCAAGGGCAGAAGCTTCTCCAACATATTGATAAATAATTCCTCGCAATCTTTCAAGAAGTTCTAATCTTGGCATTCTTTTTACATCAGTATCATTAATAATTACAAACACATCCACATCTGATGTTTTTTCAGCATCCCCTCTAACTAAGCTTCCTCCAAGAACATAACTAACAACATATTTTTCAAATTTTTGTAAAACAAGAGATTTGTGAATTTCTGCAACACGCAAGGCTCCTAAAATTCCTTTATCATACAAAGGATAACTCATTGCAATTGCACTTGAAATTTCAAATTTACTATCCAAACAAGATTCCCAAATATCCACTGGAGTTTTCACATGAGCCCAAATATCTTGTTTTGTCTTATCAATTTCTTCAACGAGAGTTTTTTTTATCTTTGGAATTTCTTTAATTTTTTCTTCTGGGACAATTATATAAAGATGCATTTTCTTTTGCAACTTTTCCATTTGCTCTTTTGGCAAATTTTCACCGATTTCTTCTTCAATAAATTCTTTATTTGCTTGTGCAGGAAGAAGCCCGATTGCTTGAATATATGGAAATTTTTTTACTACAGAATTTTTAAATTTGTCAAGTTCCTTTTTTATTTTTTCAGTTTGCTTTTGAGCTTCTTCCAAATTTTCAGGAATAATTGGCTTTTTTTCAGAATATTTATGGGTAATTTTCATTTCTGGAATTTCATCTTCTATTTTAGGTTCATTTTTTTCTGCCATATTTGAAAAAGATAATTCCAACTTATAAATGTTTTGAATAAAGCAAAATTTAAAAGTGTAGATTTTCTTTAAAGTTTAAGGTCCCGTAGTCTAATGGCAGAACACCTCGTTTACACCGAGGAAGCGCAGGTCCGATTCCTGCTGGGACCATTTTTAAAATATCAGACAATTTTTTAAACTAAGAATTCTAATTATATTTAAAATCTATGCGATTTCCTTCAGAGGCAAGTAAAGAAATCGCTTTACCTCAAAGGAAGGGAAAATAGAAAAAAACCGCTTAGGTTGTTTTCAGCGTGAATAGTTTAGTGGCAGAATATCTCGTTGCCAATAAAAGAAACCAGAGGGTTTCTTTTAGAAACTTCCTCAAATTGCAGAAAGGCGATTTCTAATTGCCTCCTGTGAAATCGTGAAGAAGTAATCTAAAAAGCAAAAACGAGGTGACCCGGGTTCGAGTCCCGGTTCGCGCATAAAAGAAACCCTCTGGTTTCTTTTTAACTTCCTCAAAACACGGAAAGGCGATTTTCAAATGCACTTAATAAAATCGCGATGGGTGAGAACCCTTGGGTTTCGTTTGATTCAAGAATTCACTAGCAAACGACAGGGAACAAAGTGACCTACGAGTCCCGGTTCGCACATTTCATTTTTAGGAATATAAAAAATAAAAAATAAAGAAGTTAGATTTTACAAATCTGCTTCTTCTGGGTCTTCTTCTGAATCGTCAGTAATAGATTCATCATCCCATTCGTCATCAGACATTTTTTTGTCCTCCATTTTAAATATTCTTAGGAACCTTTTGCTTTTTTAAATCTTCCCATATCAAAAAGTAACTAAAAAAAGACAACTCACATTTAAATATAAAAAAAATATAAATGATAATCCAAAGGAGGTGTAGTTAAATGGCTAAAAAAACAAAAAAGAAAGTTGTAAAACCTAAGAAGAACTAATTTTCTAAATTAATCATTTATTTCATTTTTATTTTGTCATGTAAAGATAGTATTTCAATTACTAAAAATTTATAAGTAAGGGTGTTTTCTAAAAATTATGGAAAGAGTGCTTGTTGCAGATATTATGACTAAGGATCCTATTATTGCTAAGGCAGACCTTAATCTTTTGGATTGTGCAAAAAAAATGGTGAAAAATAGAGTAGGAAGTTTAATTCTTGTTGATAACAAAAAGTTAGTTGGATTAATAACCCAGAGAGATATTTTATGGGCACTTGTGAAAAAATCAAAAGAAGACCTTTTAAAAATAAAAGCTGTTGAAATTTCTCCAAAAAAACTTGCAACAATAAAACCTTCTTCTACAATTAAAGAAGCACTTTCAAAAATGAAAAAACTTAAGTTTGAAAGATTGCCTGTTGTCCAAGAAAATAACCTTGTTGGAATGTTAACAATAAAAGATATTTTAAATTTCCATCCTGAACTTTATCCAGAACTTGAAGAATTTGCAAAAATAAGAGAAGAGTCAAGAAAACTTAGAGGCTTACAAAAACTTAAAGAAAAAAGTTCATCAGAAGGAATTTGCGAAGAATGCGGTGCCCAAGATTTTTTATACAGAATAAACGGAATGCTCATTTGTGAATCTTGTAGAAATGCTATGTAAAAACATTTAAATATATTCTTTCTAATTAAATAATATAAAAGATGGAAAAAGAAGAGATATTCTCAAGCAAAGTAAAGCATGACGGAATTTTCTCATTTAAAGATTTTTATAAATTTTGTTATGAAT
>Ga0268277_1001753_pt1 | contig 13902 bp, 15 predicted proteins | sample saktaG_5_FD_190132 | JGI IMG/M metagenome (GOLD analysis project Ga0268277, IMG submission 190132) | Saline water microbial communities from Sakinaw Lake, British Columbia, Canada - sak_2010_1_5_50m | ecosystem: Environmental > Aquatic > Non-marine Saline and Alkaline > Saline ...
TTCGCGCACGTCGTCTCCGGTAATGCCGATTTCGTCCTTAATTAAATTTTTATTTTTCGCGTACTGGTTGATCGCCCGGGTCAGGGCAGACTTAAAACCGGAAAGGTGCGTGCCTCCTTCGACGGTGTTAATATTATTGGCGAAGGAAAACATCGTCTCGGCATAGCCGTCATTATACTGCATCGCCACTTCCAGCTTCACGTGATCCTGCTCTTTTTCAAAATAGATCACCTTATTATGCAGCGGGTTTTTATTCTTATTCAGGTACTCTACGAAAGAGACTATCCCGCCTCCGAACTCAAAGACCGCTTCTTTATCGGTGCGTTCATCCGAAAGTTTAATCTTTAAGCCCTTATTCAAAAAGGCTAATTCCCTCAGGCGCTGCGCCAGGATATCGTAAGAAAAATCTACTTTGTTAAAAATAGTCTTATCCGGCTTAAAAGTGACTTTGGTGCCGGTGGAAGTGCTTTTGCCGATCACGGTTAGTTTGGAGACGGTCTTGCCGCGTTCATAACGCTGGTGGTAAATCTTGCCGTCGCGCTTCACCTCTACTTCCAGCCAGTCGGAAAGCGCATTAACCACGCTCACGCCTACGCCGTGCAGGCCGCCGGATACCTTATAGACCCGGTGGTCAAACTTGCCGCCGGCGTGTAACTTAGTCAAAGCCACTTCCACCGCGGGTTTTTTCTCGGTTTTGTGCATATCCACCGGGATGCCGCGGCCGTTATCCACCACGCTTACGCTATTATCCGGGCGCACGATCACCAGAATACTATCGCAGTATCCGGCCAGCGCTTCATCTACGCTATTATCCACCACTTCATAGACCATATGGTGCAGGCCGCGCGTAGAGGTATCGCCGATGTACATTGCCGGGCGGCGACGCACTGCCTCGATGCCTTCGAGCACCTGAATAGTAGTAGCGTCATAAGCCTTCTCTTTTTTGGCTTCCGGCGCAGTAATAGTTTCTTTTTTAACGGGTTTTATTTTTTTCTTTTGCATTTGCTTCTCCGAGACAAAACCTGATTTCCTGAATAGCCGCGGTTTTCTGCCGCAACCTGGATAAGATATCCTCTCTCTTAATCCCCAAATGATAGAGCCAGCTGGAAGAATCAGCGCTCAAGGCCAACACCCCTTTTTTAAAATACTTAACCCGGATATGCCCGAGTTCTTTTTTGGTGAGGATGCTTTTCAACCAGGCTTCGGGCCGGTCTTGCGACCGCTGCCTCTCTGCCTGCCAGTTTTGAAAAACTACCTGAATCGTATCTTTGATTCTTTCCATGATCAACCCAGGCGCATCGGTAATACGATATAGGTATAACCTGCGGCCCGGATGATGCCGGGCTTTTCGCTGTCAATCAGTTCCAAAATAATACTTTCTTCGCGCAGGTTTTTTAAAACATCGATAAGGTAGTTGGGGTTAAAGCCGATAGTCATATCCCTGCCTTGATACTCTACGGGCATTTCCTCGCGGGATTCCCCGACATCGGGCGTAGATTTCGAAACCACCAGCTTGTTTTTAAAAACTTCCAGTTTCAGCGCCTGATAATCCGGGGTGGACAACAACGCCGCCCTTTTGACCGCCAGCAGGAACTGTTCCCTGCTGACCCGCATTTTATTTTCCGTGGCCGCGGGTATCACCGTTTTATAGTCAGGGAATTCTCCTTCTAATAGGCGCGAGATAATCATCACATCGCCTAAGTCAAACAACGCCTGGTTACTGCCCAAAATCAACGATAGCTCCCCTTCATCTTTAAGGTTGCGGTTTAATTCATGGATAGTTTTGACGGGGACAATAATATATACATCTTTTTCTACGCGCTGTTTTAATTTGGTCTCAAAAATAGCCAGCCGTTTGCCGTCTGTAGCCACCAAAATTAATTTATCTCCCTCAATTTTAAATAAAATACCGTTTAAAATATAGCGGGTTTCATCCTGCGACACCGCAAAAGAGGTCAGGCCAAGCATATTTTTTAACTCCGCCTGCTCCAACCGGATAACCCCCAGGTCTTTAAACTCCGGAAGTTTGGGGAACTCTTCGGGCGCTAACCCCATAATTTTAAATTGGCAGGTTTGGGCATCAATAATAATCTGATTGTTTTTTTTGGTGCTGATATTCACTTCGCTACTGTTTAATTCTTTGATAATATCGCCGAATCTTTTAGCGGGGATGGTGATTGCGCCCGGCTCCTGGGTATCCACAGACATTACACAGCTTATACCAATATCTAAATCTGTGGCGGTAAGCCGCAATTGCCCGGATTGTGTTTCTATAAGAATATTAGACAGAATCGGTAAGGTAGTTTTTGCGGTGATCACGCCCTGTACGGTTTGGATACCGTTTGAGAGGGTTTCCTTAGAAGCTTTTATCCTCATGACTTACTCCTTTTATTATAATTAATATATGTTTGTAAAATAGTATTCGTAGTAATAGAGTTAGGTGCCTGTTGTAAAGCGCTCTAACCCGCCTAAACACTCCATACTTAGAAAAAACAATAATCTTGTGATAACCCTGGGATTCATTGTTGAATAACGCGAATAACTTTTTCTACCCGATTTTGCAACTCTTCACTTTTCTTTAAAACCTCTTTAATTTTATTATACGAATGTAATACCGTAGTATGGTCTTTCCCTCCAAACAACTCTCCAACCTCCGGCAGGGATAAATCGGTTAGCTCGCGGCTCAGGTACATCGCTATCTGCCGGGGCAAAACTACGTTTTTATTGCGCCGCCGGGCCTTTAAGTCGTGGGGGGATAACCCAAACTCCTCTGCTACGCAGCGCTGGATAAAATCCACGGTAATTAGTTTCTTAGGCTCTTTGAGCAGGTCTTTTAACACCTCTTTGGCTAAAGGCAGGGTGATGGGTTTTTCTTCCAGGAGCGCATAGGCAATAATGCGGATCAGCGCCCCCTCCAACTCCCGGATATTAGTTTTAATCAACTGCGCGATAAAAAAGATGACTTCATCCGGTACAGATACCGGTTCCCGCTCGATTTTTTTCTTTAGAATCGCCACGCGGGTCTCCAGGTCCGGCGGCTGGATATCTGTAGCCAGCCCCCAGCCGAAGCGCGAAACTAACCTCTCCTGTAAATTGGCTATTTCTTTCGGCGGCCGGTCCGAGGAGATAATGATTTGTTTGTGCGCGTCGTATAATGTGTTGAAGGTGTGGAAAAACTCTTCCTGCGTGGATTCTTTTCCGGCGATAAAATGGATGTCGTCTATCACCAGCACGTCGACGTTACGGTACTTTTGCCTGAACGCCGAGGTAGAGCGTTGCTGGATGGCTTCGATCAGCTCGTTGGTAAACCTCTCCGAAGGCAGATAGCAGATTTTAGAGCTGGGCGATTTATTTTTGATCGCCTGGCAGATCGCCTGCATCAGATGGGTTTTGCCCAGGCCCACCCCGCCGTAGATAAACAGCGGGTTATAGGTTTTGGCCGGGGAGTCCGCTACCGCCACGGAATAGGCGTGGGCGTGGCGGTTAGAGGGACCGACCACAAAATTATCAAAGGTGTAGCGAGGGTTAAGGTTCAGGGTATCTTTTGGCCTGCGCGCTGAGGTGTCTGTTGCAGGCACCCGGGGTTCTTTGCCCGCGCCTTGCTCCTGGGCCCCGGTTTTTAAATGCACTGCGATCTCTCCTTCTATGCAGGAACGGAATGCTTCCTGGATGATGGGACGGAAGTGCTTTTCCACCCAGTCTTTAAAGAAGGCATCCGGCGCCTCTAGAATGACATTATGCTCGTCTTGCAGTTTCGGCTTCAGGGGGGCAAACCAGGTAGTAAAGGTTGTCGTGCCTACCTTTTCCCGGATGTAATCCCCTGCCTTTTCCCAAACCCTGTCTATGTTTAGCATTGCCGTCCGTAACCCGCCGTTCTCGCCTATCCACAGCTTATACACACCTTGTATAACTCTGTGGAAATATTATATCAGGCCCAAAGCGCTTTGCAAGCGAAAATACCCCGCGCATTTTTCAGAAGCCACCATTATACAATAATTTTTATCCCCGTCAATAGATAAAAATAAAAGAGAAATAATCTTTCTTTGTCTTGACTTGACGCGGCTTTATGTTATAATTTAAAAACTATTTTATACAGGAGGATATATCTAGATGAAGAAGAATCTTAAGACTCCCACCAACATCGTCGCCAAGCGCGTGCACGGCTTCCGTCGGCGCATGCGTACCAAAGCCGGCCGGCAAGTGCTGGCTGCGCGCAGAAAAAAGGGAAGGAAAAGGCTCTCTCTTTAATGCTTAAGAAGATATCGGTCAAACTTATTCAGCTATACCAGGGATATCTACGGCACGCTTTACCTTCCTCCTGCCGTTTTACGCCGAGCTGTTCGGAATATGCAAAGCTGGCAATATTAAAATACGGCTTTTCCCGGGGCGCGGCCAAGGCAGCAAAACGCCTGCTCTCATGCCACCCTTTTTCTCAGAAGGCGGGCGATGACCCGCTAATATAAACCTATGGAAAAACGCTTAGCTTTAGCGATTGCTTTATCATTATTAGTGGTGATCATCTGGTCCGCCATCACTCCCAAGCCATATCGTGTTGATAATAAAGGAGTTACACAGCAGGCCGCCTCTCCTGTAATCAGCACGCCAAAGCCAATACCTGCCCTGGCTACAGAACAAAAAATATCCCCCGCTTCTTTATTAACTTTGGCGCAGGCTAAGGCTGAGATTATTTTTGTCGCCGAGCAGGCAGCGATAAAAGAGGTGGTCTTTAAAGAATATCAGGACTATAAGTTTCCCTTAGAATATGGCTTCTTATTGGGTTCCGGCGAAATGACTTTCCGCAGCGCAGGGATTACGCCGTCAGCAGCCAGTTTTGTTTATAGCGATCCGAATATAAAAATCAGCAAGCAGTTTCTTTTATCTAACTCAAATTATACCATAGAGTTACATATCAAAATACAAAATTTATCCAGTGCGCCCCTGAAGATAGATTATCCCCTGCTTTTAGGAGTTTTAAATTTTTCCGTTAAACAAAAACAGCTCTATCAGAGCGTGGCCGTGGCCAGCAAAGAGAAAACTCTACATCTTAACGGCCGTAAAGATAGCACTTTTGATAATGTCCAATTTGTAGGGATCCGGGATAGATATTTTTGCGCCATCATCGAGCCGGATAAAAAGGGCGCTAAATACACTGCCTTTATCCGCAAAGACGAAGCATCTTCTCGGGTGGGCATCCAGCCGCAAGATTTAGTAGTGATGCCTGGACAAACATCCGAGCAAATTTTTCATATCTATTTGGGGCCGCAAGACTTAAAGCTAATGAACAGCATTAAATCAGATTGGACAGCAGTGATTAATTATGGCACTTTTGATTTTATTTCGCAGATCCTCCTGCGGGCCTTAGAGCTGCTTTACCGCCTGGTGCATAGTTGGGGCTGGGCAATAGTCATCCTGAGCCTCTTAGTTTACCTGTTGCTCTTTCCCCTGACTTTAAAACAGATGCGCTCAATGAAAGAGATGCAGGTATTACAACCTCACATCGAAGAATTGAGGAAAAAATATAAGGATAACCCTAAAAAGCTGAACACAGAAACCATGAAGCTGTATCAGGAGCATAAGGTAAATCCTTTTGGCGGATGCCTGCCTTTATTATTGCAGCTGCCCATATTTTTTGCCCTTTATCAGGCGCTGATGCGCTCCGTCTTCTTAAAGGGCGCGTCTTTCTTCTGGATCAAGGATTTGTCCGAGCCGGACCGTTTATTTACTTCGCCCGTCGAGATTAATATCTTGCCTATCTTAATGGCAATCGGTATGTTTGTGCAACAAAAAGCCTCCTTGAAAACCATGAGTACGGGCTCGGCGGAGCAGCAAAAGATGATGCTGGTGCTTATGCCGGTGCTCTTCGGATTTATTTTTTACCGTATGCCAGCGGGGTTAGTGTTGTATTGGTTTGTGAATAGCACGCTGACCTTGATTTATCAGCTCCGGGTGAACTACACAAAATGACGCCTAAGTTGAGCATTGAAGTCGAGGGCAAGACCGTAGAAGAGGCAGTGAAGAAAGCCTTAAAAACACTGAAGCTTTCCCGCGATAAGGTTAAAATAGAGGTCTTGTCCGAAGAACAAAAAGGCCTCTTTGGTATGGCCGGCGCTAAACCAGCCAAGGTCAGAGTAAGCACGATACAATAGAAGAAAGTGCTTGACAATTCTCTATACTTTAGGATAATAAAAATAAGATTAGTTGGGCGCTAAACGGCATAGTTCCGCGTGAAACGTCGCGTAACTATAATAAATTCAATGGGTAAGATAATCGCAATTTGTAATCAGAAGGGCGGCACCGCTAAAACTACCTCGGCGATTAACCTGGCAGCTTATTTAGCCTTGGCAGGGAAGAGAGTCTTATTAATCGACCTAGATCCGCAGGCCAACGCTACCAGCGGCGTAGGCGTAAATAAACACAATATAAAGAAGAGCACCTATCATGTGCTGATCGAAGAGTTGCCGATCAAAGAAACCCTGCAGCCCACGGCGATTCAGAACCTTTCTTTGGCCCCTTCTAATCTGGACCTTACCGGCGCAGAAGTGGAATTAGTCAGCGCGCTGGGAAGAGAATACCGCCTGAAAAAAGCATTAGTAAAAGAAAGAGATGATTTTGATTTTATCTTGATAGATTCTCCGCCTTCATTAGGGCTATTGACGATTAACGCTCTTTGCGCTGCAGATTCCGTACTCATACCGGTGCAATGTGAATATTATGCTTTGGAAGGAGTAACGCAACTGGTTAATACCATTAAACTTGTGCAGGATAACCTGAATCCGCAATTGGCGATTGAAGGGGTGCTGCTGACCATGGCCGATTTTCGCACCAACCTCACCCGGGAAGTAATCCAGGAAGCAAGAAATTATTTTAAAGACAAGGTTTACGAAACGGTTATTCCGCGCAGCATCCGCTTAAGCGAAGCTCCCAGCTTTGGCCAACCGATAGTTTTATATGACAAGGAGTCCATCGGCGCACAAAAGTACGAAGAGCTAGCCCGAGAGATGTTGGGCTTGCCGTCGGCCAGATTGGACAATTCTAAGAGCAAAGAAATTAAAGAAGGTACAAAAGCAGGAGACTAATCATGGAAAGAAAAGCCTTGGGCAAAGGGATCAGCGCCTTAATCCCCGAGAAAGAATCCCTGGCGCAGGAGAATATTAAACAGCTGCCCTTAGCGCAGATCAAGCCCAGCCCCTTGCAGCCGCGCGAGGATTTTGACCAGCAGAGCCTGGAAGAACTGACCCAGTCGATCAAAGAAAAGGGAGTGATTCAACCGGTTATTGTCAGGCGCAGAGGCGATTATTATGAACTGATTGCCGGAGAACGGAGGTTCCGCGCTGCTAACCTATTGAATCTCAAGGAGATACCAGTAATAGTCAAAGATGTAGATGACCGGGATTCTTTGGAACTTTCTTTGATCGAGAACATCCAGCGGCAAAACCTGAATCCGATGGAGGAGGCGCGCGCCTACCAATATCTGATTGACAAGTTTCAGCTTACCCAGGACAGATTAAGCGAGGTTTTAGGTAAGGCGCGGGTTTCCGTAACCAATACTTTACGTTTATTAAAACTGCCCAGGGAAATCCAGGACGAAATTAAAAAAGGCCGCCTTTCTTTTGCGCACGGAAGAGCGCTTTTAGAAATCGAAGACCAGAATCAGCAGCGCCGCTTAGCCGCGGAGACGATTTCCCGCGGGCTATCAGTCAGGGAATTGGAAAACTTAGTCAAGTCGCGCCGCAGCAAAACGGCTAAACAAAAAATTCGCCCGGTAGCCCTCCGCGACCCGCACGCCAGCGTCATGGAGCACAGATTACAGCAGGCCTTGGCTACCAAGGTGAGGGTCAATAAGAGGGCCAAGCGCGGCCACATTATTATCGAGTTTTATTCTTCCGAAGATCTGGAGAGGATTGTCAAAAAAGTCGAAGGAGCTTAAAAGATGGACCAGGCAGCTTTAATTCTCATTAAGCCCGACGGGCTGAAAAAATCTTTGACCGGCAATATCCTGACGCGCTTGTCGGAAACCAAGCTAGAGATAGTCGCGGCGAAAATGGTGCGCGTCTCGCAGGCGCTAGCCGAGGAACACTACCAGCACCTTAAGGATAAGCCCTTCTTCCCGGAGATTATACAGTATATCCGCGGAGAACTACATGACCGCCGTAAAGTGATGGCCCTGATCTACTGGGGGGAAGAGGCGATTGCCAAATGCCGGGAATTGGCAGGAGAGACTAATCCGGAGAAAGCAGAAGCTACCACTATCCGCGGCTCTTACGGCAGAATCACCACTTCGGGGGTTTACGAAAACGTGATTCATGTTTCTTCAAATGCGGCAGAGGCGGAAAGAGAAATAAAACTCTGGTTTAAGCCCGAAGAAATAATTGTAGATTTATATCCCACCAGAGATGTAACCGAGAAAGAAAAGAAGGCAAAGTCTTGGGCCTAAAGGAGTTACAATGTTAGCGAGTATGACGGGTTTTGGCAGCGCGCAGGCAACAGTTGCCTCCATAGGCAGGATTTCCGTGGAAATACGCAGTGTCAACCATAAATTTTTAGAGGTGGTCACGCACCTGCCCGAAGGCTTTCTCTCTTTGGAAGAAAATATTAAGAAGGCCATCGAGGCGAAATTAAAAAGAGGCAGGGTCACCTGCGCGGTGAATATCGCAGAGCCCCAGGCAGGCAAAGTTTTTATTAATGAGCGCCTGATCAAAGATTATATCTTGGCCTTAAAAAAAATGCAGCGCCGCTTTAAGGTGGATGACGGCTTAAGCCTGGAGACATTAATTCACCTGCCCGGGGCGCTGTCTCTGACCGAAAATAATATTACCGGCGTGCGTCTGTGGCCGCGCATCAAATCTCTATTAGCTCTGGCGTTGGAGGAATTAAGGCGCACCCGCCTTAAAGAGGGTGTCGCCCTCGGTGTTTATTTAAAAAACCGCACCGGGTTTTTAAAAGCAAGCCTGGAGGCGGTGAAAAAGAGATTCAGGAAAGTGATTAAAGCCAAGGCTGCCGCGATCGCCACCGACGAAGAGCGCAGCGCCTTTTTAAAAGAGACGGATATTAGCGAAGAGATAGAGCGGCTGGCGTTTCATATCCGGAATTTCTTAAATAAGCTTTCTCATCAGGGGCCGATAGGCAAAGAGCTGGATTTTATCGCCCAGGAAATGCAGCGGGAGGCCAATACCATGGGTGCTAAATCCTGCGATGCCTTTATCTCGGCCAGGGTTATCCGCCTGAAGAGCGAGGTCGAAAAGATCCGCGAACAGGTGCAGAATATAGAGTGAAAAAACGCAGCGCTAAGAAAGGCTTATTATTTGTCGTCTCCGGGCCCTCAGGCTCGGGTAAGACTACGCTGGTAACAGAGCTTTTACAGGAGAGCGGGGTACGGAGAAAGCTGGTCAGATCACGCTCTTTTACCACCCGCCCCCCCAGGTCCGGCGAGCGCCATAATAAAGATTACCTTTTTATCAGCGAAGAGCATTTCCGGAGGCAGCGGAAAGCAAAAAAAATTCTTGAATGGATAAAATATCTGGGCTATTATTACGGGACGCCCAAGGATTTTCTGGAGGCCGAGCTGGCCAAAGGCAGGAATGTTGTGCTCTGCCTGGACTTAGAAGGCACCCACAAGGTCAGGCGGCTTTATCCGGATAACACCGTAACCATATTCGTGCTCCCTCCGTCGCTGGAGGCTTTACGCGAGAGGATAGAGAGGCGCTGCCACAAAACCGCCAAAGACGAAATTAATAAACGGCTGGCGCGGGCCCGGCGGGAATTGTCAGCCGCAACCCGATACGACTACCGGCTGGTGAATAAGAATTTTAATCAGGTATTAAAGCGCCTGAAGCGCATTGTGTTAAGAAAAATAAATCAGGCAGCAGAAAGGTAAAGCATGGAATATATTGCGTTGGAGCAGCTCTTAGATAAGAGCAGTGATTCGGTCTACAAGCTGGTGATTTTAGCTTCCAAAAGAGCATTGGAGATCGCTGAAGGCCAGCCCAAACTTGTGGATGTAAGCGCTTCCCTTAAGCCGTCTACCATCGCCCTTTTTGAGATTGCTGCAGGCCGGGTCACGGCTAAGAAACTTAAGCAATAAAAGGTAAGCATATGTCGGGAAAGAAAAACATAATTTTGGGAGTAACCGGCAGCATCGCAATTTATAAGGCCTGCGATATCCTGCGCCGCTTAAAAGAAAACAATTTTTGCGTCAGCGTGGTGATGACGCAAGAGGCAGAGGAGTTTATCCGGCCGGTTTTATTTGAGAGCCTTTCGGGAAATAAGGTTTACCGGGGGCTGTTTGATACGCCGCAGGCCTGGGAGATAGAGCATGTATCATTGGCGGATAAAGCGAGCTTAGTCCTGATTGCCCCGGCAACCGCCAATGTGATCGGAAAAATCGCCGGCGGTATCTCGGATGATTTATTGACTTGCGTCGTATCTGCCACCAAGGCGCCGGTGGTGATTTGTCCGGCGATGAACGAGAATATGTACCGCAATAAAATTACCCAGGCTAATATTAAGAAGCTAGAGTCTTTAGGATATAGATTTGTCGGGCCGAAGAAGGGGACGTTAGCCTGCGGCAAGAGGGGCGTTGGTTGCCTGGCGGATATCGACGAGATAGTTAGAGAGGTAAAGAAGGTTCTTTAAATTGCGGCGCGGTAGCCAAGAGGCAAGGCGACTGTCTGCAAAACAGTTATTCAGCGGTTCGATTCCGCTCCGCGCCTCCAGAATTAAAATGCCACAGAAGAGAAAAGATTTAAAAATTGAAGGAGCGAACCTTTGGTATTTAGTGGGATTAATTACGAGCGATGGGTGTTTATGCAAGGACGGTAGACATATAGATGTTACCTCGAAGGACCAAGGGTTTTTACAAGCAATAAAGAAACAGTTAGGGCTTACCAGTCGGGTTTGTATAAAAAATAAAAATATGCCTAAACAAGCGTATCGTATTCAAATTGCGAATAAGGGGTTTTACGAATTCCTTCTTTCAATCGGCCTTATGCAGAATAAATCACTAACATTGGGTGCGCTAAATATACAAAATCGGTTTTTTGCTGATTTTTTGAGAGGATTGATCGATGGAGATGGTTGCATAAGGAGCTGGATACATCCCACTAATAAAAGAGAGCAATGGAGTTTGAGGATATATTCGGGCTCAATTAAGTTTTTGGGATGGTTAGAACCAATGATAGAGATGATTTTCAAAGCGCGAGGTAAGCTTTATAGATATAATAAACAGGGTAGTTGTTATGTATTAAAATTTGGCAAGATTGCAGCAAGGCATATCATTCAACAATGTTATTATCCTGGGAGTTTTGGTTTAGAGAGAAAGATTCTATTAGCCGAAGAGTGTATTAACTCAAATATAGGCTGGAATAGAAGCAAGACAATAGATTCTTTGGAATTCGCTTAATTTATCGCCGGGGTGTCGAAACTGGCAAACGAACGAGACTTAAAATCTCGCGTCCGCAAGGACTTGTGGGTTCAACTCCCTCCCCCGGCACTTTCGGGCTCATAGCGCAGCTGGTTAGCGCGTCACGTTGACATCGTGAAGGTCAGAGGTTCGAATCCTCTTGGGCCCACCATCTAGCATAGCGCATATGGCTAAGCGCATATCGTTTTAACGATAAGCGATATGCGATAAGCAATAAGCAAACGATGAATTTAGACACTCTAAGACACTCTTGTTCCCACATTATGGCTCAGGCGGTAAAGGAGCTTTGGCCGGAGGCGAAGCTCGGTATCGGCCCCTCCATCGAAGACGGCTTTTACTATGACTTTGACAAAAAAGAGCCGTTTACCGACGAGGATTTAGTCGCAATAGAGAAGGCGATGCGCCGGATCATCGCCAAGGACGAACGGTTCATGCGTCAGGAACTTTCCAAGCCCGAGGCAGAGGGGCTGTTTAAAAAATTGCACGAAGACTACAAAACAGAATTAATCCATGAAATCCTGGACGACAAGGTCTCAATCTATAAAACCGGAGACAAGTTTCTAGATTTATGCCGCGGGCCGCACCTAGAATCCACCGGGCAAATCAAGGCCTTTAAATTATTGTCAGTGGCCGGGGCTTACTGGCACGGGATAGAAACTAACCCGATGTTGCAGCGGATTTACGGCACCTGTTTTGAAAGTCAGAAGGAATTAGACGAATATCTGAAAAATTTAGAGGAGGCTAAAAAGCGCGACCACAGGAAATTAGGGCCGGCCTTAGGGTTCTTTGACATTTATCATGAAGAGGCAGGAGCGGGCCTGGTATTTTATCATCCTAAAGGAGCGTTACTGCGCACCCTGATTGAAAACTACGAAAAAGAAGAACACTCAAAGCGCGGATACGAAATGGTAATCACCCCGCATATTATGCAGGCGGGGCTCTGGCAGACCTCCGGGCATTATGATTATTATAAAGAGAATATGTATACCTTCAAAATTGAAGAGAAAGAGTTTGTGCTTAAGCCGATGAACTGCCCGGGGCATATTCTGATTTATCAATCTAAAACCAGAAGCTATAAAGACCTGCCTATCCGGCTGTTTGAATTGGGCACGGTTTACCGCCATGAAAAAGCCGGCGTATTACACGGGTTATTGCGCGTGCGCGGGTTTACCCAGGACGACGCGCATATTTTTTGCCTGCCTGAACAGTTGAAGCCAGAGATAAAAGCGATTATAGATTTTGTCTTTGATACGATGAGGGTCTTTGGGTTTAATGAAGTAAGCATAGAATTAAGCACGCGCCCGGAAAAACATATTGGCTCTCTGGAAGATTGGGAGAAGGCAACTCTAGCGCTGGAGGATTCTTTAAAAGAAAAAGGATTAGCTTACGATACCAATATCGGCGAGGGCGCTTTTTACGGCCCGAAAATTGATATTAAATTAAAAGATGCCTTAAATAGAAAATGGCAGTGCGCGACCATCCAGTGCGATTTTGCTCTGCCGAAAAGGTTTAATCTAAGCTATGTAGATTCCGACGGCAAAGAAAAGCAACCGATTATGCTGCACCGCGTGCTCTTGGGGAGCCTGGAAAGGTTTATCGGCGCATTAATCGAGCATTATGCCGGGGCATTGCCGGCGTGGCTGGCCCCGGTGCAGGCGGTAATCATTCCTATAAAAGCAGGCTTAGAAGATTATGTCAATGAGGTCAAAACAAAGCTTACGGAACAGAATATAAGGTTCGCCGTCGATAACCGTAACGAAACCCTGGATAAACGCATCCGCCAGGCCGAACTGGAAAAAGTTCCCTATATTCTGATAGTCGGTGCGCGCGAGGCGCAAAATAAAACCGTTGCGGTGCGCAAAAGAAAAGAAGGCGACTCCGGCAGCATGCCCCTGGAGGAATTCACAGAGAAGATAAAATTACAAATTAAAAATCGCCAGTAATTGCTGCATATCAGCCATAAGCGATATGCGATAAGCGATATGCGATATGCCAAGAAAGGGAGGTGGTTTCTATAAAACAATACATTCGTATTAATGACAGGATCCGCGGAGTTCCTCAGGTTCGCCTCGTCGGCCCGGAAAGTGAACAGCTGGGGGTCGTAACCATCCAGAAAGCGCTGGAAATGGCGAATCAATACGAATTAGACTTAGTGGAAGTTGCGCCTCAGGCGAACCCTCCGGTCTGCCGCATCATCGATTACAGCAAGTTTAAATATGACCAGGAGAAGAAAGAGCGCGAGGCCAAGAAACACCAGAAGCAGGGCAAGTTAAAAGAGATACGCCTTAAGCCTAATATAGACAGCCACGATTACCAGACAAAACTTAAGCACGTGATCACATTCTTGAAGAAAAAAGACAAAGTCAGGATCAATCTTTTCTTTCGGGGCAGGCAGATGGAGCACCTGGATTTAGGCCGTAAGGTTTTAGATAAATTTATCATCGATACCCAGGACGACGGTCAGATTGAGAAAGACCCGTCTC
>Ga0268277_1001755_pt1 | contig 13891 bp, 9 predicted proteins | sample saktaG_5_FD_190132 | JGI IMG/M metagenome (GOLD analysis project Ga0268277, IMG submission 190132) | Saline water microbial communities from Sakinaw Lake, British Columbia, Canada - sak_2010_1_5_50m | ecosystem: Environmental > Aquatic > Non-marine Saline and Alkaline > Saline ...
TTTTTCAGGACGGACTAATTAGTCCGTCCTGAAAAACAGGCTCTGAAAGCCTTGTAAACATTGAGACTGCTCTTTGAAAACTGAAGAAAGTTGATGATTTATGGTTGTTTTTGTCTGGGGATTATGCTATAAGTTGCTAATATGAAAGTACATATTCCAGAGAGGCAACTTCTTATGTTTGAGACCCTGTTTTCGGATGTCCTCAATCCGGAGCATGAACTGCTCCGTGCCGCCCGCCTGATTGACTGGGATGGTCTTCATGATGCCCTATGCGCCTACTATAGTCCTCTGGGCCGTCAGGGGAAGCCAATTCGATTGATGGTCGGCATTCACATTCTCAAGCACCGGTATGATTGTTCAGACGAGAGGGCCGTGGAGATGCTTCATGAAAATGTCTACTGGCAATGTTTCTGCGGGTTCAATACTTTTCAGGGAGGGCAGATCCTGGAGGCCTCTTCCCTGGTGAAGTTTCGGAACCGGATCGGGACCGAGGGGATGAAACAGATAGAAGCTTTGCTTCTCAAGGCCTGGTCTGATATGGGACTGGTAAAGACCAGACGGGTGTCCGTGGATACCACCGCCCAACCCAAGAACATCGCCTATCCGACAGACGCCGATCTGCTGCATCGGATTCGAGAAAAGATCGTCAAGCAGATCAAGCGGGTTCGCGAGGAGGTAACCCTCCGTAAACCCTTTCGCACCTATAGTCGAGTCGGCAAGAAACATCTTCTCAGGATCAAGAAGCTCTACCGGAAGAACCCGGAAGGCAGGAAACAAGCGATCAGAGAACTCAAAGAGATGACCCACCATGTGGTCGGGCAGGCCGGAAGGGTAGCGAACAGTCTCTACAGCCGGGGTTTCACGAAAGCGGGTCGTGAACTCAATCGCCTGGTTTCTCTCGGCAGGAAGATTGTTGAACAAACAACAGAGGTTCTCGCCGGTACGTCTCCCCGGCACCGGATCTATTCTCTCCATGAACCCAGAGTTGGTATCATCAAGAAAGGCAAGAGTCATCCTGATTGTGAGTTTGGCGCCATCGTTGCCCTCTCCAAGAATGACGATGGGTTGATCATTTCCCATATGGAGTATCAGCACAGCGTGGCCGATGTGAAAACGCTGGGTCCCGTCGTCACCGGAATCAAGAAAACCCTGGGACGATCCCCCGGGGATGTCACCGGGGATCGGGGGTTTGATCAATCTCTCAAGAAACAGGAGAACTGCCGCAGGAGATGGGGTGTAAAGAGGATCGCCATTCCCAGGAAGGGGAAGACGCCACATCCGAGCAGCACGGAATCCTGGTTCAGGGCAGCCTTGAAGAAACGAGCAGCGATCGAACCGGTCATTGGTCATCTCAAGTCTGATCATCGCATGGATCGATGTCGGTACAAGGGGGCCGATGGTGATACCGTCAATGTCGTATGGGCCACCGTGTCATGGAACACGAAAAAGATTGTTCATCTCCACAGAAAAAAGGAAGAAAGACGGAACCAGAGGGAGATAAAAAAGGCCGCATAGGCAAAATCACACAGAAGAACCTTTTCAACCCGTCACTTTCTTCAATTGTCAAAGAACAGAACAACCCAATATCTTGAAAAGTGCTATTTTTCAGGACGGACTAATTAGAGTCTCCTGAAAAAGTAAAATATCTTGACAATATAATAAGTTACGTGTATATTTTGGGGTAATTGGTGCCCGGAAAATGATCGATGGGGACCAAAAACCGTGCACATGGATGGAGCAATGTATCGACACAACGTCAGACAACTTTCATTTGAGGATTTCTGCCTGCCCTTCAGCGGTCATCTGAGGGGCGACAATCGCTGGGTAAAACTATCCGAGTTGATTCCATGGGAGATGGTAGAAGAGCTTTACACATCGCAGTTACACTGCAACTTTGGAGCCCCGGCCCATTCGGCCAGGATGGCCTTCGGGTCATTGCTGATCAAGGAACGACTCAGGCTGAGCGATGAGGAGACAGTGGCCCAGATCACGGAGAACCCCTATCTTCAGTACTTCATTGGTTTGAAGGAGTTTCAGAAGGAAGCGCCCTTTGATCCGTCCCAGTTGGTCTATTTTCGCAAGCGCTTTTCCGCTGAGGCAGTGGACCGGATCAACGAGGAGATTGCAACTGTCCAAGTTCAGGCAAAGCTAAAGGAAACCAATGCTTCACGCTCCACTGATGATATTCCTCTGGATGACACCAGCTCCGGTCAGAGAGACAAGCAGGAGCAATCGGAAGAAAAGATAAAGAACCGGGGCAAGCTGCTCGTGGATGCCACCTGCACGCCCGCGGATGTTGCCTATCCTACCGACCTCAACCTGCTGAACAAAGCCAGAGAGAAAGCGGAGCAGATCATCGACACCCTCCACTGCGCCCGTACAGACAGGGTTCCCAAGCCACGAACCTACCGGAAGAAAGCCCGCAGACAATATCTGGCCGTGGCCCGTAGCAAACGGCCTGGTCGCAAGAAAGTGCGCAAAGCTATTGGACAACAACTGCGGTTCCTCCATCGGGACCTGGGACATATCGACACCCTGACCGGTCACGTACCACTTTCAGTTCTTCCTGCCCGCCAGTATCGCAACCTTTTGGTCATCCATGAGGTCTACCGTCAGCAGAAGGCCATGTATGAGAGGAAGACCCACCGCATCGACGATAGGATCATCAGTATCTCCCAGCCGCACATTCGTCCGATCAAACGGGGCAAGGTTGTGGCAGATACCGAGTTTGGCGCCAAGCTTTCTATCAGTCTTGTCCATGGGTATGCCTTTACCGAACGGATCAGCTGGGACAACTTCAACGAAGGAGTTGATCTGATAGAAGTCATCAAAAAATATCAAAAAAGATTCGACGTGTACCCCCAATCGGTACATGTCGACAAGATTTACCGCAATCATGAAAACCTGAAATACTGCCGCAAACACAGGATACGGATATCCGGTCCGCCACTGGGTCGTCCTCGCAAGGCAACGCCTGAGAATCAGGCAGAGCTGAAAGCAGCGCAGCAACTGACCAGACAGGACGAGATAGATCGAATCCCGGTGGAAGGGAAGTTCGGCCAGGGCAAACGGAGGTTTGGCCTGGGCCGCATCATGGCAAAGCTGGCAGGTACCAGCGCTACGGTTATAACCCTGGACATCCTGGTCATGAATCTGGAGAAGCTGCTGAAGGCGGCTCTTTCTCCGCTTCTTTTTGCGCTGTGGTTGCCCCTTTACGAAGCTACACAGCGATTCTCAGCGTTGAGGTGCCGTCATATCATCATCAGGCGGCGTTTATGTCTGATCAGAAGTGTCGTTACTACTGCTTGATGTAAACCGTGTCATGGGAAGCTTGATCGTAAATTGACAAAGTTTGATTTTTTCAGTGAACTCTAACTTATTCACATGCAAAAACCTAACCGGAAATTACTGCTCGAAATAACAAGCTGAGGAGACTTTTTACGAGATCGTCAACTTTAATAAGTTCGTAAAAAGTCAAATTCGATGAATATGTCATTTCGACCATAGGGAGAAATCTTATCTTTTCAGAATGTTACGTTTTAAAGATTTCTCGTTTCACTCGAAATACAGTAATTTCCGGTTAGGTTTTTGCATATAAGCACCAGGCATTCTGTTCTTTGAAATTTTGCAGGTTCTCCGCATTGAAATCTGTGCTGAAAGCTGAACTGAGCAGTTCATTCTGAATCTGAATGCGCAGTTGCCGCACTCTTTTGATGGAAACCTTTTCCTGATACTGTTCGTGACAATAGATCGCAAGCAGCAGATAAGTTATCAAACCCGCAAGGATCTGAACCATAAGACCATGCCTGCTCCTGGCAATCAAGTGATAAACCTTGAGATGCCTTTTCCACCATGCGAAAAAGTTCTCTATATCCCACCTGAGCTTGTATGCCTCTGCTATCTGTTCAGATGACAGGTCATGACGGTTTGTTGCAATCCAGTACTTTACACTGTCAACCTCATAACCGACAAGCCGAAGTTCTTTTTCAGTCTGATTTGTTCCGGCAGTGCCAAGCCTGACAACAGCATCATAAAAGACAATGCTGTCAGAATCCACGTGATTGGTTCTTATGACAGTCTTTCTTGTATTGGCCTTGATGCGGCAGATAAAGAGTTTCTCCTCTTCCTGCCACAGATCGAAGCTCTTATGGCACTGGTATCCACGATCAGTAACACTTGTATCTCCGGGAGAGAGTATCTGACTTACAAATGGTCTTTCAGCGCCATTGCCTTCAGTGAAGAATACCTTTCTCGGAATACTACGGTTCAGATCGAAACCGACATGAACCTTTGCTTTTTTGGAGCCCTTCCTGTAGTCGGCCCAACACATGGAAAGAGTTGCGTCGATCAGAGATCCATCAATAGCAACAAGGTTTCCGAGTTCGGGATGACGATTCGGCAGGACCGCTACAGCCTGTTCCTGCAGAGCTTTAAAGACATACATAAACTGCTCAAGACCTCTTGAATTGGTGGCCTCTGAGAAACTGCTCTTTTTGATACCGTCTTTGGGTGCTATCTGACTGCGGGCGAAATCATCCTCTTCAAGTACCTGCAGAAGGTGTTGCGTTGATTTGTGTTCCTCAAGATGAAAAAAGACTAATGTCTTGAGATGATCTTCAAAACCCATCTGCAAAGGTTTGTACCCTCGTGATGTAAGTGGTGGCATTTTCCCCATTGTATCAACAGCCGGTTGAAATAGTGTGGCGAACGATAACACATGTTTTTTTACAAATGGTCTGATACTGTGTGGCATATTCATAACCCCCTGATATTGCTGTATAATACCAGGGCGCGCCCACGCTATCAGCCAAATGTCAAGTAAAAAGTGACTTAATGTACTGATTTTATAACTTATTCACATGCAAAAACCTAACCGGAAATTACTGATTAAATCACGCATATTTTTATCTGAGTAATTTTTTTCTTGACATTGATTATTTTTTGCATTACGAAAGTCTTTAGGGTGGGGTAAAGGTCAATCCAAATAATGGTCAGACCTCAGCGTTTCGGGCCGGTTACCGACCGCTTGGGGTATGCATGCTGGACTAGAGCTCATTCCATCCTTTCTTCAATCTCCCCTCTTTGCTGCCATACATTAAGTTTTAGGAAAGGAGGTGTGGAGTTTCTGAAAGGTGTAATGCTGACTGGTAAGTTTAATCGTACTATAAAATACAGAGGAGGAAAAGATATGAAAAAGATTATGACCGTGGCGTTGAGTATTGTTCTTATTATCTGCTTTACGGCTACTATTTCTGCCGCAGCCGAAAAAAAACGCGGAAAGTTCGGTGTTGACAAACGGCATGAAGAAATCAAAACCCTCAAAGTAGAAACTTCAAACCAAAAAATAAACTGGAAAATGGTCATGCCCTGGTCGAAGGGTCTTCTTTTCTATGACGTGGCTGCTCATTTTGCTGACTCGGTTCGTCTTGCTTCCGGTGGACGGTTAGACATTAAAGTATTTTCCGCAGGCGAGTTGGTTCCGGCAATGGCGAGCTTTGACGCGGTAAGCAAGGGTTCGGCCGATTGCGGGCATGACTGGCCGGGCTATTGGAAGGGGAAAAATGAGGCATTTGTGGCCCTTGGGTCTGTGCCTTTCGGTCTGGATGGCGAAGGCTACGGTATATGGCTCTATGAAAGAGGCGGAGCAGAGATGATGAACGAACTCTATGGACGCTATAACATGGTTGCACTCCCGTGCGGCCAGCTCGACCAGGAACAGGGTTTGTCATCCAACCGGCGCGCCACTAAGATGGAAGATTTCAAGGGTATGAGAATCAGGACTGTCGGCTGGTATATGGACATCCTGAACAAGTTGGGCGCCTCTGTCTCTCCGCTCCCCGGCGGTGAGATATATCTTGCCCTGGAACGGGGTGTTATTGACGCCGGTGAATTTTCCTCCCCCGCGATGACGTATCCTATGGGGTTTGATGATATCTGCAAGTACACCATTTCGCCTGGTGTTCATCAGCCGGGGATCCAGTGCGCGCTCTTCATCAACAAGAAGAAATGGGACGAGCTGCCCGAAGATCTGAAGTGGATCGTCAAGATCTGCGCAACGGAAACCCAGGGGTGGAGCCAGTGGTGGATTCAAAACCTGAACGCGGAGGCTGTCAAACTTCTTGCAAAGAAGATGGAATTCGTTCAGATGGATGATGAGACGCTGAGTAACTTTGCAAAAGTTGCGAAGGCGTATATGGAGGAACTGAAGGCAAAGTATCCTGATGTAAAGAAGATGCTCGATTCACAAGAGAAGTTCAAGGAAGACTACGCCGATTGGAGAAGAATAAAAGCCGGTGCCACCCCGTGGCCCATCGATGAGTACATTGGCGGAAAACACCTGCAGTAGTGCATATATACTTATGAGATCCTGCATGCAGGGTGTATTTGTTCCGGATGAAGGCTTCCCGGCAGGTATTTAAATCATGCATTTGCATTCCCTTCCCCGGTCCGGGGGAGGGAATGCTTTTGTAATGCCAATTTTTGCAGCCGAGCTGCACCAGAGAGGCAACAATCATGATTGACAAGATATCAAGCGGAATTGACTGGATTATTGAAAAACAGGGCAATGTCACTTCCTTGCTCATTATCCCCTTACTTTTCGTTGTAATCTTTGAAGTGCTGATGCGATATGGCTTCAACCGTCCCACTATATGGGCTTTTGAAGTTACGATGTTTATCTACGGTATGCATTATATGTTCGGTCTGTCTTACACAGATTACTTTGACGGACATGTGAAGGTTGATATTTTTGTCAATCGTTTGCCATTGAAGGCGCGATTAACAGTCAAATTATTAACCTTCCTCATCATTTCACTTCCTGTGACTTTGGGTGTTGTTATATGGACAATATTTTTTGGTATAACCAGTACGCTGGAGATGGAAAAAAACTGGACAAGCTGGGCTCCTTACATATGGCCGTACAAGGACCTCATGGCGTTGGGTTTTCTACTTCTTTTTCTTCAGGGTATTTCCGGTCTTTTAAAAACGATAAAGGAATTAAAAGCGATAGAAAAGGAGGATGTGACCGATGTCTCCTGAAATATTTGCGATCACCATGTTCAGTCTGCTCATTGTTTGTATTCTTTTTGGGCATCCTCTTGCATATACGCTCATGTTCATATCCGCCCTGTTCGGGCTCATCTCGACTGGATTTAATGTCCCCGCGACGTTTGATATTTTCGCAAATATCAGTTGGGGATTGACAAACAACTATACCCTCGTTGCTATCCCGCTATTTATCTACATGGCCCAGGTCCTTGATCGATCCGGAGTTGCGGAGGAACTCTTTAATTCCATGTATATCGTTCTCGGTGGGGTCAGAGGTGGGCTGGCCCTGGCGGTTGTTGTCGTCTGTACAGTCTTTGCCGCCTCTACCGGTATCATCGGGGCATCCGTCGTTGCCATGACTTTGCTCGCAAGTCCTGCGATGCTTAACAAAGGTTACCAGAAAGAATTGACCGCGGGTGTCATCTGCGCTGCGGGTACCCTTGGCATACTTATCCCCCCGAGTATCATGATGGTCGTGTACGGTGGCCTGACAGGAATGAAGGAAACATCCGTTGGCATGCTCTTCGCCGGCGGTGTCATGCCCGGCCTGCTCCTCGCGGGACTCTACTTTGCCTATATCATCGTAAAATGCAATTTGAACCCCAGTCTGGGGCCGCCCGTTTCCAAGGAAGAAGCTTCAGGATATACCGCCGCCCAGAAATGGGGTATGACTCTCAAATCTCTTTTCCCCCCACTTTCACTTATCCTGATAGTCATGGGTTCCATCCTTGGCGGTGTCGCGACACCAACCGAAGCGGCAGGCATGGGCGCGCTGGGAGCCGTGCTTCTTGCATTGAGTAAAGGCAAGCTAAACTGGGAGGTTATTAAAATTTCCAGCTACCAGACCATGAAAGTCACCTCAATGGTAATGATGCTCTTCATAGGTGGGAAGTTCTTTGCTTCTGTCTTTCTGGGAGGTGGCGGAGGTGATGTGGTTACCAATCTCCTGGTGGGGAGCGGCCTCAGCAGGTGGACGGCTCTTTTTATCATGATGCTCATCGTATTCATCATGGGGGCATTTATTGACTGGGCCGCTATTCTTCTCGTTACCGTGCCGATCTTTCTGCCAATAGCAATGCAACTCGATTTTGATCCCCTGTGGTTTTCTATGCTGATGTGCGTTAACCTCCAGACATCGTTTCTTACCCCTCCCTTCGGATACGCACTGTTCTACTTCAAGGGTGCCGCTCCCGCGGGCTATACGATGGAGCATATCTATAGAGGAATAGTCCCTTTTGTCCTTCTTCAAATAATCGGACTGTTGCTGATTACGATATTTCCGAAGATTGTTACGTGGCTGCCTACGCTCGTGTTCGGTGCCTACTGATTGAGCCTGCAGGGAGATCATTTCCCCTAACGACATGGTCAGCTTGCATATTATGGAGGACAGAGAATCGTGAAACGAACCTGCGATAACTGGCAGGATAAACTTCCTGCCGGCAAATCTGGCAGTCACCTGTATGAGGAATTTGAGCTTCGCGCGAAGAATGTTTCAACCGAAGTGTTCCGCGTAAAAAGAGCGGATGAAGCCGGGAAAATTATTCTCGATATCGTCAAAGAAACGGGCGCAAAGTCAGTCGCACTGGTATCGTGTTCCCTTATTGAAGCATCCGGGATTGTAGCTAAACTCAAGAATAATGGGGTCACAGTCTATACGGAACAGGGCGATATAGCTGAAAATGTCGGTACCGCCGATATAGGAATATCCGGCGTCGAATTCGGAATCGCGGAGTGCGGGAGCGTCTGTCAGGACGCGCTGGCTATCGAAAGCCGCCTTGTCTCTTCTCTCCCCCCCCTGCACATAGCCTTTATGGAAAGTCGTAACATCGTTCCCGGGATAGAAGACGCGATAGATATCATATCCGGATTCTTTACAGAGGGATATGTAAGCTGGATTACGGGTCCCAGCCGCACGGCCGACATAGAGAGGGTGTTGACGATCGGTGTCCATGGTCCCGGCAGATTTGTCATTATTGCCGTTGATGAAGGGGCAGATGGAGGTGCGGCATAATGTCGAAACGGCGCAACCTGAAAAGAGAAATAAAAGAAAAACTGAATGATGATGTGTTGAGGAACGCGTTGGGGCGTTTTGCGGAAGAATACCCGGCGGCCCGCGAAAAGGCCCTTGAGAATGTAGAGGATGTGGATGCTCTTCGTGAGAGCCTCAAAGCAATGAAACTTAATGCTGTCGGAAGAATCGAAGAACTGGCCGACAGGTTCGAAGAGGAGGCAACAAAGCGCGGCGTCAAGGTATTCAGAGCAAAGACGGGTGATGATCTCAAAAAATACATTCTTGATCTCTGCAGGGAAAGAGATGTCAAAAGCATCGTTAAGTCCAAATCGATGGCCTCGGAAGAGGTGGATCTTAATCCGGCCCTTGAAGAAGCCGGCATCGAGGTCAAGGAAACGGATCTCGGTGAATGGATTATTTCTCTGGCCGGCCATAAACCCTCCCACATGGTCCTGCCCGCCATACATCTGAATCGCTATCAGGTCTCTGAATATTTCTCCCGGGAACTGGACAAATCGATAGAACCTGACATCGCCTTCATGGTTCAGACCGCCAGGGTTACACTGAGAGAGAAGTTTCTCAGCGCGGATATGGGAATAACCGGGGCCAATTTCGGTATTGCCGAAAACGGGGGCATCGGTCTCGTTACGAATGAGGGAAATGCCAGACTCGTCACAACACTCCCGCGCATTCATGTCGTTATCATAGGATATGAGAAACTCATCCCCACATTGAGAGACGCAACCCCCATCCTGCGACTCCTCCCCAGGAGCGCGACAGCCCAGCTCATGACAAGCTACATGAGCGTAATATCCGGGCCTGTGCCTGTCATGGTCAAAAGGAACGGCAGATGGGAGGAAGATGAAAAGGAGGTACATTACATCCTCCTCGACAACGGGAGACTTGCCGCCGCCCATGACGATACCTTTAAGGAGATATATCAGTGCATACGGTGCGGATCCTGTCTTAATGTCTGTCCGGTTTATGCGCTTGTCGGGGGGCATGTGTACGGGGGGCACACCTACGCGGGGGGGATAGGCACCATCCTGACCGCTTTCATGAGCGGCATGGAAGAGTTTGAGGATTTTAACGAGTTGTGTATCGGGTGCCGCAGATGCACCACGGTATGCCCGGGCATGATCGATATTCCCGGTCTCATAGAAGAACTGCGCAAGCGGTCGGTCAAAGAACACGGCCTGCCCTTTGTAATGGATAAGATATTCGATGTCATGACAAACAGGCGGTTGTTTCACGGTCTTTTACGCGCGGCTTCCATCGCGCAGAAGCCTTTCACGTCGGAAGGTCTGGTGCGCCATCTGCCCCTCTTCCTCGCGGGAATGACCAAAGACCGCAGCCTTCCGTCCATAGCGAATGTTCCGCTTCGTGATCGTATTGATGCCGTGATAAAGAAGATTGAGAATCCCGTGAAACGTGTCGGTTTTTTCAGCGGCTGCACGATGGATTTTGTCTTCCCGGAAACCGGAGAGAGCGTCATCAAGGTCATCCAGGACCTTAATATGGAGGTTGTGTACCCTGACGGACAGGGGTGTTGCGGCAAGCCGGTGTCGGCAACCGGAGATGTCGAACATGCAAAAAAGATCGCGATGAACAACATAAAGGCATTTGAGGGTCTCGATCTTGACTTCATCATCTGTGCCTGCCCAACAGGGGTGGAACAAATCCGCGACTACCCGCGTCTGTTTAAGGATGATCCGGAATGGAAGGTACGGGCACAAAGTATGGCGGACAAGCTGGAAGAGTTTTGTTTCTTCGTCGCCCGTGAATATGAAAAGACAGGCCGCCTGGAAAAAGCACCCAAAAAGGCCGATGCGATAAAGGTCACGTACCATGATTCATGTCACCTGAAACGCGTGCTGGATATCTGTGAAGAACCCCGGAAACTCATAGAGTCTGTCGGGGGCTATGAATTGGTGGAGATGAAAGACGCGGACAAATGTTGCGGCATGTCAGGCGCCTTCGGTGTTCAGCACAGTAACCTGTCGATTCCCATCCTTAAGCAGAAGATGGACAATATCAGGGATACCGGGGCCGAGATCGTTGCCTGCGCGTGTTCGGGATGCATGGTCCAGCTCCAGGGGGGCATCGACCAGCAGGCCCCGGGCAAAAGGATGAAGCATATAGCTGATATACTTGCTGAAAATATCAGAGATTAAGCGTAAACCAAAGGAGATGTGTCAATGCTAAGAGAAGAGCTGGCAAAGAAATTTCGTGAAATCGTGGGAGATGGTTCCTATCTGGATTCTGTTGAGGATTTGATCAGCTATTCCTACGATTCCTCTGTAGCGGAGGCAGTGCCGGATGCTGTTTTGCTGCCGGCAAGTACGGAGCAGGTCTCGGCCATCATGAAAGTGGCCAATGAAGAGGAGCTCCCTGTTACCCCACGCGGAGCGGGCACGAATCTCAGTGGAGGGACGGTGCCTCTGAAGGGCGGAGTGGTGCTGGTATTGACGCGTATGAACAGGCTTATCGAGCTCAGCAGAGAAAATAGATATGCCATCGTTGAGGCCGGACACACCAATCTGGAACTGCAGAACAAGGTCAAAAAAGAGGGGCTCTTTTTTCCTCCTGATCCCGCTTCCTGGTCGGTGAGTACCCTTGGGGGAAATGTCGGCGAAAACGCGGGTGGCCCCCGTGGCGTCAAATATGGCGTGACAAGGGACTGGATACTAGGTCTCAAGGCTGTGCTGGCTGACGGCCGGATCATAAACGCCGGCGGCATAACGGCAAAAAATGTTACCGGGATAGACCTCATATCACTTTTTACCGGATCTGAGGGGTGCCTGGGAATTGTAACGGAGATTACAGTAAAATTGCTCCCCCTTCCGCCGTTTCAGCAGAGCATTCAGGCGTTTTTCCCGCAACTGGACGGGGCAAGCAGAACGGTTGCCCGGATCATCGGGTCGGGCATTGTCCCCGTGGCGCTGGAACTCATGGACAAGGTGGTGGTGAACATGATCGAAGATTCGGCCCATATCGGCCTGCCAAGGGATGTGGAGGGAACTCTGCTGATCATGGTTGATGGTGAGGAGGCGACCTGCAGGCAGCAGGTGGATATCATCGGGGGAATCTGCAGGGAGGAGGGATCTTCCGCCATACAGGTAGCCGAATCGGTCGAGGAAGAGGAAAGATTGTGGCTCGGCCGGCGGAGCGCGTTTGGCGTCATGTCCCGAAAGAGGCCCACCTGTGTACTGGAGGACTGCACGGTTCCGGTCAGCAATCTGCCGGCAATGATCAGGGGAACCGTTGAAATCGGGAAAAAGTACAATCTCACCATAGGTGTTCTGGCCCATGCCGGGGATGGCAATATCCACCCGATGATAGTAACCGACAAACGTGACAGGGAAGAATGGGTGAGGGTGGAGAAGGCCGTTTCCGAAATATTTCAACTCGCGGTGGACCTTGGAGGGACCCTTTCCGGAGAACATGGTATCGGCATATCGAAGAAGCCGTTTCTGCCACTGATAATGAATGAGGATGCCAGGAGACTTATGGTAGAGGTCAAGTCCGTTCTGGACCCTAAAGGGATATTGAATCCCGGAAAATTTATCGAATAACCAGGCCTGTCCGGGTCAAATGAATGAGAAGGTTGTGAATGTGATGAAAAAAAACGGGCTTTTATTAAGTGATGTCACCACCGAGCATGTGTATCATTGCGCCAAATGTGGCCTGTGCCTTGATGCCTGCCCGGTGTACAGGGAGATGCTTGTGGAATCTTACAGCCCGCGAGGCAAGGTTCAGCTGGCAAAGCACATCATAGAAGGAAATATCGAAATCACGGAACATATGAACGACATTCTCTTTTCATCATGTCTTCTCTGCGGGTCCTGTGTGGCTGCCTGTCCGAGCGGTGTGCGTCAGGATGCTCTGTTTTCCGGGCTGCGCTGGCGCGCCGCGGAACGTTACGGACTGGGTTTCACGAAGAAACTCTTCTTCCAGGTGATTGCCAATGGATGGCTGATGTCCACGTCCGCGTGGTTCGGAAAATGGGTGCGGAAGATATTCGGCGGTCCATGGATAGAGAGCAGAATAAAGGTTGGCAATCTTCCCATAGACGGGATTCCTCCAATGAATCCGAAACCCTTCAACGATGAATTCCCGGAGATAGTCAGGCCGGAGGGCCGGATTAATGCCCGTGTCCTCTATTTCCATGGCTGTGCCACCAACTATGTCTTTGGCGATGTCGGCAAAGCGGTTGTATCGGTCCTGATCCGTATGGGGGTGCAGGTTGAGATTCCGAAAAAACAGTCCTGTTGCGGCCTGCCGATTTTTCTTTCAGGAGACCGCAAGACGTCTCTTGCATGTATAGAAGAGATCGTCGGCATGTTTTCCCGGGAAGGCGTGGATGCGGTTATTGTGGACTGCGCCACATGTGGCTCCGCCCTCCGGAATGAATACGTGCACATCCTGAAAGAGCTTCGTGACCTGGGTGAGGGGGTGGATGACGATCTGGTGAGATCCGCCGAATATCTTGCCGGCATAACGATGGATGTCTCAGAATTTATCGACGCTCATCGGGACTGGCTGCCCGAATTTCAGCCCGTCGAGGGTACAAAGGTCAGAGTCACCTATCATGACCCGTGCCACCTCGTGAAGGGCCAGAAGGTCGGTGTCCAGCCGCGCCGCCTGTTGAAACTCCTTCCCAATATTGAGTTCGTGGAGATGGAGGAGGCGGACAGGTGCTGCGGTGGCGGCGGGGAATATCAGATAGAGTACGGCGAGATGTCCGCGCTTATCACAAATCGCAAGGTGCAAAATGTGCTCAGGACGGGTGCCGGGATAGTGGCTACGGGCTGTCCGGGATGCAATATTACG